>Ga0307476_10000118_pt1 | contig 82706 bp, 87 predicted proteins | sample atmos_gasesECM2C_2_FD_203314 | JGI IMG/M metagenome (GOLD analysis project Ga0307476, IMG submission 203314) | Hardwood forest soil microbial communities from Morgan-Monroe State Forest, Indiana, United States - atmos_gasesECM2C_05 | ecosystem: Environmental > Terrestrial > Soil > Temperate... | reverse complement strand
CTTCCGATCTCGGCATTATGCTCGCCGTTCAGTTGTACTCTGCAAAATTGCTGGGCACAACCTGGTGCAGTTTCCGAGTTGGCAACGTCTGAGCGCCCCTCCCCGCACCCGAAGGGTCCATTACCTTAGTGACTATCCTGCCTCTTCCCCGCACCCTAGAATCTCCGTATGACGTTGGATTCTCTGCTTCTGAGTAAAGACCCAGACTTGGTGCGCGTCATCCGCCCCACGCTCGAAAAATTGTCGATTGACGTGGAAATCTGCCACGAGGTCCGGGCGGGCGTCGACATACTGATTTCTGACAAGTTCGACGCCGTCATAGTCGATTGCGACGATCTGAACGGCGGCCTGGAAGTACTGCAGGGTCTGCGAAATACTCCGAGCAACAAGAATTCCGTCGCCTTCGCCATTCTGAACGGAAAGAAAACGACTACGCAGGACGCCTTCGGCATGGGCGCCAATTTCGTCTTGCAGAAACCGATTAGCGCGCTCAACGCGTCCCGCTGCTTTCATGCGGCCCTGAATTTCATGGTGAAGGAGCGCCGCCGCTACTTCCGCCAGCCGGTCAAGATGCAAGTGAAAGTCGTATACGAAGGCAAGACTCTGACTGCGACCAGTACGAACGTCAGCGAAGGCGGCATCGCGCTCATCTTGCGCGAGGCTCCACCCAAGGGCGCCGCACCGCATCTAAAATTCACTCTGCCCGAATCGAATATCAGCTTCGAAGTGGAAGCCGAAGTCGCCTGGGTTGACGTGAAAGGTCTGGCCGGGTTCCGCTTTCACAATGTTCCCAAGAGCAGTCAGGCCCAGCTCGAGCAGTGGCTCGACGAGCAGATCGAACGGGAATTTCCCGGAACCAAAGAGCGCCTGGCAGCGGCGGAATCCGAAACCTTGCACTAGATCTGCGTCATCCTCGCCTACGCGGCCTAAAGCGCCGCTCTTCCACCCCGCACTCCATACATCAGGTCACGACGCCACCGCGGTTTCGTCCCTGACGGGTATCTCCCTTGAGACTTGTGCGCAGCCTCGCTCGTGGCAAGCTGGAAGATCAGAACTGAGAGTCCCACTTCTCGAAGATTACGGAGAGACAGAATGCTGACCAACGACTTCCGCATCGCCAAGGTACAGCGAACCCTGCGCTGGTTTGAAGAAGATATCCCGCTGCTCAATATGCGGGTACGAGACCTGTCGCAGGAGCGGCAGGAGTCGGCGCGAAAGTTCGCCGCGGCAGTGATTGATCAGACTCGCGCTGAGCTGGAAAGACTGCTGCGCGAGCAACCGCGCGACATTCACGATGCGATCGAGACGCCCTGCCGACCTGCGGACTGAATCAGACCCGGCCGCGAAAAACAGCAGGTTCCTCCACTGGGCCGTCGTTTTTGCTCCGGATTCGGTCGGAACGACAAAGTTAATTCCTGGAATTACAGCGAAGATCCTGCGGCGGCTTCGGCGCTCGAGTGCAAGCTGGCGCGGTCTTCGTCGGGGAAGGTGACTTCCTCCCACAGAGTCTTATCGCGAAGAATGCGCGAGACCAGCGCGGTGTGCATGGCGTGACCGGCGCGGTCGGCCACCACGTTACCCAAAATCTGTTTTCCGAAAAGCGCCAAGTCGCCAACCAGATCGAGAACTTTGTGGCGCACAAATTCGTCGGAGAAACGCAGCGGGCCGTTCTCCACGCCATCGCGCGTGAGCACAATGCAGTTCTCGCGCGAGGCGCCGCGAATCAGTCCCATATTGCGCATGGCCTGCTCGTCCTCGCGTGAACCAAAAGTCCGCGCGCCGGCGATGTGCTTCAAATAACTTCCGTTGGTGAGTTCCACCTGAAAAGTTTCTTTGCCAATCAAGGGGTGAGGGAAATTAATCGAATACGAAACAGAGTAGGTGTCCGAAGGATACACGGCAATAAATTTGTTGCCTTCGCGCATCTCAAACTCGCGGCGAATCTTCAGATACTGCCGCGCCCGCCTCTGCTTGCGGATGCCTGCCTTGCGAATCATCTCGACAAACGGCCGCGCGCTGCCGTCGAGAATCGGCAATTCCAGGTTGTCGAGCTCGACGATCGCGTTATCAATGCCCATCCCGATGAACGACGAGAGCACATGCTCGGTCGTCGAAATGAGCACGCCTTTTTTCATCAGGCTGGTGGCGTAGCTGACGCGGGCAACATTGCGGCTGATCGCCTCGATTTCAAATCCATCGAGATCGGTGCGCCGGAACACGATGCCCGTGCCCGACGGCGCCGGCAGGATGCGCATGGAGACGGGTGCACCACTGTGCAGCCCGACGCCGCTGCACTCCACCGCGGAGCGAATTGTCTGCTCGTGGGTCAAGAATGAATCAGAAATGATCTCTGTGAATGCAGTAGGTTACGCCAAGGTTACTAAAATCTGTCTGTGGCAAAAAAGCCACAGTCCGTGGTGCGCCGAGGTCGCCGACCGGCCCTTTGACCGTCACGGGAGATGACTTAACTGTCTGTACAAGAATAGGTTACAGGACATCCAAAGGAGGGTCGCACCCCAGGATGCAGGTCTCAAGGTCTTTACCCTTCTTCACGAATTGGGCCCGGCTAGTGCTTACCGCTTTGCTTCCCGACCGGCTTATTGGGGTTGTAGCCGGAATTCGGATCGAACATCGTGGGATCGAGTCCTTGATTGATAGTGACCGAGTTTAAGAATCGCTGGCTGGCCATATCGCCGTTGAAAAACCGCGTGACGTTGTAGGGCGCCATAATGCCTGAGACGGCGCGGTAGTTCTCGTAAACTTCTTCTTCCAGATTGTTCTGCCGGTCGACCGGGTCGCGCCACTTGAACGTTTTCTTCACTGGCAGGTGCGAGTCGTTGTCGAAGTAGAGGGTGACACTTTCGTCCTGCGCGTTGATCAAGGTCACCTGCTGCGACGGATGTTGCGCGGCGATGGCGAAGCCTTCAAACAGCAGCACCACGCCAGGATCGTTCACCCAGTTGCGAAGCATGTTGTCGAGCGAGAAGCGGCGGCGGCGCAGGTAGTCTTCGAGATCCTGTTTCTCGCTAGGATGCACGCCCTTGTAGGTGAGCTCATATCCCTTGTTGCCGACGTAGAGCTCGGTCACGTCGCGCTCTTTGGTGAGTTCGATGCGCTCTTTGTCGGGATACTCGGAAAAGCCCCAGAAAATTACTCCTCCGTTGCTGGGCCGGCCATGGTGAAAGCTGTAGCTGCGTCCCTGCATCTCGCGGTCGCGAATGGTGAGGTAGGCCTGTCCGCCCAGCGCCTGAATCGCCTGATCGATCAGAGCTCTGGCTTTGCGGGCATTTTCCTGGTCGGCCGAAATCGTAGGCGATTTAGCAGGCGCAGAAGTGACGGGAGCAGAGCCACCGGCTTGCGCCGATGCCTGCGGCGTCGCTTGAGGCGAAGCCGGGCGCGCGGGTTCGCCCGCCTGCGGCCAGGCCGAACACACCAAAATCAGAATCGGGAGAAACTGTTTCATTCCACTCGAGGAAGTGATCGCGTGCAATCAGAATTGTAGCGTTTCTTGCGGACTTTCCGCCTGCGGCTGTCAAAGCTCCTCTCATTCCTTGGATGCAAGAAACGGCGGGAACGCAAGCTGGCGGCGGGCGTTTTATTGAGCAGCCATTGGCATCTCGCAAATCGTTTTGGGAAGGGCACGGCTTCAGCCGTACCGCAGGGAGCGTCAAAACTGCAGGGCTTTAGCCCTTGGGGCAATGAATTTAATTCGACGGCTATCCCATGAGCACCGCCCCGCCATTCACGTTGAACACTTCCCCGGTGATGAACCCGGCGTACTCGGTGCACAAGAAAAGTACGGGAGCGGCAATCTCCTCGGGGCGGCCCGCGCGGCCCAGCGGAATCGTGCTGCGAATCTTCTCGCCAGTCGTCGGATCGGCAAGCGCGCCGGCACTCATGTCAGTGTCAACCCAGCCCGGCGCGACGCAGTTCACATAAATGCCGGCGGAAGCCAGCTCGCCCGCCAGACTCTTGGTCAAGCTGATGATCGCGCCCTTGGTCGCTGAATAATCGCAATGGAAGGCCTCGCCGCGCTGCCCGCTGGTAGAACTAATCAGTACGATGTGTCCCACAGGGCTCTTGCGCGGCTCAGCCTTCATCTGAACTTTCATTTGTGCCACCGCATGTTTCGCCAGTCCGAAAACGCCGTCGAGATTAATGGCCAGCGTGGATCGCCACTGCTCATCCGACATGCGCTCGATCGGCACGTCTTGCTCCGGCCATACGCCGTGGTTGGCCACGAGAATGTCGAGCCGCCCGAAATGCCGCACAGTCTCGGCTACCAGCGGCCGCGCAGCTTCGGGAGTATTCAGATGGGCAGCGATCGCATAACAGACGTCCGCTCCACATTCCTTGACTAAGACCTCGGCCTCAGACCGCGCGCTGCGATAACTGAAAGCAACCTTGGCGCCCGCCCCTGCGAACATGCGCACCGTAGCCGCGCCAATGCCGCGCGACCCGCCAGAAATGAGAGCAACTTTGCCAGAAAGAGAAAGGGGAATGGACATAGATGGCTAGCGCAACCCCTGAATAAACTTCCAGAATTCCTCGTTATCCCGATGAGGCAGGAACGAGTCGTCCGTTGTGGGATCCGGCATTGCTTCGCCGGGGAGTACGTTTGCCTTGCGGGCAAACGCCTGCTGGAGGTGCGTTTTCGCATCCTCAAGCTTGTTTTCTTCGGCGTCGGCGCAAGCCAGATGGTAGTAGTAAAGCGGATAGTCGGGGTCTGTCGCAATTGCCGCCTCGAAAATCGTGCGAGCCTTGGCCGCATCTCCAGATATTCCGTATGCCATGCCGGCCTGGTCCGTTACCACGCGCTTCATCGTTTTGGAGTCAGCCCTGCCGCTATCCGGCAACTTAGTCAGGGCCTGCTCGAACAAGGGGCCGGCCGCTTTGTACATGCGGTGTTGATAAAGAATCTGGGCATACAAGAATGAATCGCCAAATCCCGGAACGTATTGGGGCTCCAGCCGATAGCTTGCGAAGATCTTCGTCATATCAGCATCATCGACAACGATAGGAGTATCGCTGTAGAACTCAAGATCGCCACACATGTCGCCAATCGCCACGAAGCCGCGCGTCATGTATGCCGTTTTCGCGTCGCGGCCTTGAGTCGTATATCTGACCCACTCGATCTGCTGCCCATCCGTTCGGGCGACTTCGGAGTTCGACAAAATTCTTAGGCTGGAATCACTTTTCTTTTCCGGCTCGATCGCACCGTCGCGACATTTCGCGCTCGTCAGTGGAGCCTGCTCCGGGACAAGGAACAGAAATCCCAGAAAGTGGAGACGTCCGGATGCATTTATCCCGCGAATACCGATCTCGCGACCGTTTGCCTTGGCAGAAGACTCAACGATCTTGAACCCGTCGGCATGCCACTGCAGTTGTCCTGGGTGAGACGGTAATGCAAGCCTGAAATCGGCGCTCGTTGGAGTTTGAGCGAAGCTAGATCCGAGGGGCAAGAATGTCAGGAAAAATAATCCAAAGAGTTTCGCCATGACAGCGCAGTCTACCTTCACTCTGGCCGCGTCACAAGGGCTACCCGCCCGAGGGCGCCCGCTCCGACCGCAGCCCGCGCAGCAGCAACCGCACCAGCATGCCGTCGAAACGCGTCCCGCTCATTTTCGAAAGTTCGTCGAGCGCCTGCTCGGGCGTTCGCGCAGAAGAAAAAGACTGTTCGGTCACCATGTTGGCGTAGGCGTCGGTGAGGCCGATGATGCGCGCCCACAGCGGAATCTCCTCACCGCGCAAGCCATCGGGATAACCCGAGCCGTCGAAACGCTGATGGTGATGTTCAATTGCCTCGCGCATCATTTGGCCGTGCGGAACGACGCCGACAATCTCCGCGCCCACGTGAGCGTGCATCTTCACCTGCAGGAACTCATCTTCGCCGAGCGGCCCGGGCTTGTTGAGGACGTGCTCCGAAACAAAAATCTTGCCCACATCGTGCACCCGTCCCGCGTAGACCAGATCGGCGGTTTCCTCCGGCGACAGGCCCAAACCGCGGGCAATCACTTCGGTATAACGCGCCACCAGATCGCCGTGGCCCGCGGTCTGCAGCTCGCGCGACTCGGCGGCACGGCTCAGGGATTCGATGGCTTCCTTCAGCAGTGCCACGTTGCAGGCTTCTTCGCCTTCGCCGCCGCAGAGTTTGTTCAGCGTGGAAGTCAGCTCCTCAAGTTGCTCGGGTCCGGTGCGCTCCCGCTGCAGAAAGCCTTCGATGTATGCAGAAATCTGCTGGCGCTGGCGAGCGAAGTCCTGGCCTTCCACAAATTCCTGCGCTGTCGAAACGGAATTCCCGCCCGAGCGCTTGGAAACATACATGCCCGCGTCGGCCACGCGAATAATGTCCTCAATGGAAAAGCCATGCATGGGAAAACTCGCAACCCCAAAGCTGCCGGTCACGTGGTGCTCACTCAGCATGGGATCGGTGGCCAGCCACTGCCGCAGGCGCTCGGCCAATACCTGCGCCTGTTCCGCGCCGGTATCGGGCATCAGCACGATAAATTCGTCGCCGCCATAACGTGCCACTACGTTCGACTGGCGCGACTTTTGTTCGAGCAAGCGCCCCACGCGGGCCAGTACCAGGTCGCCCTCGAAGTGGCCCATGTTGTCGTTCACTTGTTTGAATTTGTCGAGGTCGATCAACACCACCGAAAACGGCCGTCCCGATCGCGAGGCGCGCTTCCACTCCGCCGACAACGCTTCCCAGAAAAAGCGCCGCGTTTTGATCCCGGTCAGGCCGTCGGTAATCGACTGCTGCTGCAGCTTCTGAAAGACGAACGCATTGTGCAGCGCCGTGGCCAGCAAATCGGCCAGCGTATTTAGAATTAGAACGTCCTGCGGTGCGAATGCATTTTCGGCGCGGCTCTCAATGTTGAGTACGCCCAGCAGAGATTCGCCGTAGGTAATCGGAATGCACAGGACGGCGCGTGAATCTGGCAAAATCCCCGTGAGGTTGCCGGGCAGCGCGTTCTGCACCAGAGCACGTTCTCCGGTGCGCGCCACGCGGCCAAGAATGCCGGTTCCGAGCGGGACGCGCTTTCCCATGGCGTGCGCGGTCACGCCCGCCTCGGCCTTGATCTCAATCTCCTTCGTGCCGTAGTCGAGCAGGCCGACGCCAATGTGATCGAAACTGAAATTCTTCTGAATCTCGCTCGCGATCTCGCCCAGCATGTGCACTGGATCGTCGCTGGAAATGGCGGTGCGCGATACGTTGTTGAGAAACGCCAATTGCCGCGAACGCCGCAGTTCGTCGCCAAACAAGCGGGCATTTTCCACCGCGACCGAAACCTGTCCGGCAGCTGTCATCAGCACGTCGAGGTCGCGTTGTTCGAAAACAAATTCCCGGTCCGGATTCATCGCGACCATCGCTCCCGACGCCTTGTTGCCCGACGACCGGGTTCCCAGAAAAATCGGTGCGGCGATCAGGCACTTCGCCGGTCGCGGCGGAACATAGCTGATGCCCAGACTTTGCCGTGTGCTCTCCAGGTCGCAGCGGATAAGCAGCGGTTCACCATTGCGGATCACAAACTCGGTAAACGCGTTACGCAGTTCGCGGTTCCGCTTCGGCAGCACGCGATTGTCACGGACTTCGAGTTCGAAGCGAATCTGTTCCGACTCTTGAACCGCGATGTAGAAATGGCTGGTGTCGAAGATCTGCCCCAGTTCGGATTGGATAGTGCGAAGGATTTCGTCCTGATCGAGGCGCGAACTGATCGCCTTGCCGATGTCGGTCAGCAGTTCATACTCTTTGGTGCGTCGATGCGCATCGTGACTGACCACATAGTTTTCGAGCGTCAAGCCGAGTTGCAAAGCCAGACCGACCATCAGCCGCGGGCCGGACGAACCAAACGCGCGCCGTTCGGCGTGCGGCAACAGAATCACGCCAAAATTATGCTCACGCGTCTGCAGGTTCACTGCGGTAAGGTTTCGAACCTCTGCCTCGGAGAGAATTTTTTTGAACTCAGCAAAGGTTCCCAGGGACGCGACCGGAAGCGGCTCGGTCATCTCAGCGAGGTCATGGATGGTGAAAATTCCGTTTTGCCGGTACGCGAGTTCGCAGATGTAATCGCCCGCCCCGCTTTTTTCCAAAGCCGTAAGAAACTCCGGCGAGAAACCTTGCTGCACCGAAGGCAACAGCCCACGCCAGCGTTCGGTGATGACAATGGCGGCGCGGTTCATCGGCAAAGCCGTACGCAAGCGCTCCAGCGCAGCCTGCATGTTTGGCACCAGGTCGTCGGCGAAAAGCAGACGGCGCGGGTCCACGCCCAGAGTCGACAGGGCGAGCGTATTTTCCTGCACCGCATTGCGCTGGTTTTCAAACAGCACCATCACCATGGCGATGCCCAGCAGCATCTGCGGCACCGGCCCAAACAGACGGTTGGCGCTGCCAAACGGCTCGCCCAGCGGACCCTGTATTTGTCCCACGGCCAGCAGCGCTGCCCACAGCCCCAAAGAGACCGCGAGCACTTGGAAGGCCAGCGATCCGCGCCTCTGGCCGTTCACATAAAAGACCGCGGAGCAATACAGCAGGATCAACGCCAGGCCCATGCCCAAACGAATCGTCGGTTGCACATCCGGCCGGAACATACCATTGACGATGTGTCCGCGCAGAGCGAAAAGTGCGAGCGTCACTCCTGCCGCTCCCACCATGGCGTCATACCAGCGAAAACGATACGAACTGCGCATCAGCCGCGTGGAAACAAAGATGCATAGCGCCATCGCGACCAGGAAAAGCTCGCTGATAAGAAACGCAATCGCCGACGTCGGAAACGCGTCGAGAAAGTAGTGCAGCGAGTAAGCAGCCCATGCCAATTGCCACGCGCGGAAGTATGACTGCCGGCTCTGCTCGTGCAGATACGTAAACACGAGAAACAGCAATACCGACACAAAGCCGGGAATCAAAACCGTCGTGATGACCACACTATTCATAAGGGGCCGCTGAGGACACCTCTGGCCAAACCTGCTGGCTCAGCTTTGGGTGGGGAAGCAGTGATTTAATGTTTTCACAACAGAGGGCCGAAAACAATAAGATTTAAGTACAGTGACCGTCTTCCGCCTCGTTTTGCATCATGTCGACGCCAGAAAAACGATATGGCGCGTCGGCTTGACGATGTTTTTGCCTTGCCCGTACCATCGAGAGTCAGACCATCGTCAATGCACCAGTCTATTCACTCATCCACGCCGAACAAGCCGCGTGTGCGTTTCGCGCCTTCCCCCACCGGATTTCTTCACGTAGGCAGCGCCCGCACGTTCATCTTCAACTGGCTTTACGCCCGCCACAACGGCGGCACGATGATCCTGCGTCTCGACGATACCGACGTGGAACGCAATACTGACGCTTCGGTCAACTCAATTTTCGACGGCTTGAAGTGGTTGGGCCTAAGTTGGGACGAGGAATACAAACAGTCCGAGCGCGGAGACCTGCACCGTCAAATGGCGGAGACGATCTTTCAAAAAGGACTTGCCTACCGCGACTTCACTCCCGCGCACACCGGAGACAGTGAGCGATCGGGCGCGCAAGGGACATGGCTCTTCAATCTCGGGATGCGCGAACTCTCACGAGAGGATAGCGACCGCCGCGCCGCCGCTGGAGAGCCGTTTGCCTTGCGCTTCCGCGTGCCCCGCGATGGCGGACAAGTCCGCTTTACCGACGCGGTTTACGGCGAGCAGGTGAAGGCGGCGGCCGACATCGAGGATTTCGCTCTGCTGCGCTCCGACGGCATGCCAACCTATCACCTGGCTTCATGCGCCGACGACGCCGACCTACGCATCAGCCACATCATTCGTGGCCAGGACCATCTGTCGAATACGTACAAACATGTATTGATTTTCGAAGCCGCCGGTTTCGAGCCGCCTCAGTTTGCGCATCTTCCGCTGCTGGTGGCGCCCGACGGAACCAAGCTTTCCAAGCGCCGTCACGGCCCGGTCGTCAGCGTCACGACGTACCGCGACGCCGGGTTTCTGCCCGAGGCGTTCATCAACTTTCTGTGCTTACTGGGCTGGTCGCCGAAAAACGATCGCGAGCAGATGAGCCTTGCGGAACTGACCGGAGCCTTCTCGCTCGAGGGCATCAACCGTGCAAACGCAGTCGTGAATTTCAAAGAGCCGGCAACATCTCCAGAAGAAACGTTCGATCCCAAAGCGGTGTGGCTCAACGCCGAACACATCCGCGGCCTCCCTATCGACGACCTGAGCCAGCGACTGCTGCCAGTCGTGCGCGAAGCCGGATTCAACATCACACCCGAAAAAATGCTCCGCATCACGCCGCTGATCCGCGAGCGCATCAAACTGCTGCACGACGTGCTCACCGCCGCCGACTTCTTTTTCGTCGATCAACTTCCGCCCTACGACCCGGCGGAACTGATCCCGCAAAAGGGAGACGCCGCCATGGCCCTGAAGGTTCTGACGCGCGCAAAAGAAGTCCTGGCCAACGTCGAATTCAAACACGACCCGCTGGATCAGGCTCTCCGCGCCGCCGCCCAGGAACTCGGCGTCAAAGCCGGACAAATGTTCCAGCCCATCCGCGTCGCCGTCTGCGGCCGCAAAAACGCCCCGCCGTTGTTTGAGACCCTGGAAGTTCTCGGCAAAGTAGTGACCCTGGCGAGGATTGAGCAGGCAATGCAGAAGCTAACGGCTTTATAAGTGGTGGAGACCGTGAGGGGACTCCGCAGCGCATTTAGAGCCTCTGGATCCGGCGGCGCCCGTCGCTGTCGGGCGGGGTTTGGGCTATGGGCCGAGCTCAACTTCAAAGGAGAATACAACCGGAGTGAAGTGTCCCTCCATCATTAAATGCGGCTCAATCCGCTCAGGGTCAACTCGACTGATGTTCCGATTGCTCACGGCGACCGATTTCAAAAGCACTGTTGGTGAAGTTCTAACGAAAATAGCGCCGCCCGGCTCTCCTTCCATCCTGGTGATGGTGTGAATCTCAACCGTGACGTTGGCATACACTTTCTGCTTCTTTCCAATCAGGTCCAGCGCGTCGTCGGTCTCGTCTTGTAGCGCCTTCAGGATGTCTGGCTCCAAACGCTTGATTTGGTTTTCGATGATGCTCTTTTCGATCTTGGGGCCAAGCCATGCCACCAGAGCGTTCACCCCTACCGCGGCAGCGGTCTGCCCGGCAGCGCCACCGAGCGCTTTCAACTGCACCATTTCAGTGGGGACGTCGAAGTGCAGGTTCTCAGGGCGTGAGAACGTTGCCCCTTCGAGCTTGATCCCCGAGTCGGAACGGTAAACTGTCGTTGTTTCCGGATCAACCACAAACAGACGCGTCCCCCTGGGCAGGGTCGAGGGCAAATTCGGATCGCAGGCCCCACAGGGTTCTTTGGGAATCAGCAGGGCGGCTTCGGCGAACTTTGCGCTCTTGTTCTTCATCGTCTGGAAGGCATTGCGATACATCGCCGCGGCGGTGTGCCCTTCTATGTGGGTCACGTTGAATCGGCCCAGTCCGCTGCCCGGCCCGCGCGGAATGTAGCCTTCCTGCGTGCCCCCGTAAGGTCCTCCGTGTTTTCCGCTGACCAGGGCTTGGGCAGTGCCGTCGGGAAAAATCAGCACGCCTGCAATCTTGCCCTCGGCTCCCATTTTCAGCCCGAAGTAAGTGTGCGCCTGCTCAAGCAGTGCTGACTCCCTTGCTGTCAGGCCTTCATCGCGGGTGCAGGAGAATCGGAACGAGGGATCATCGTCGGTGGTCCCGCCCAGTTTTACGTGCCAGAAATAGCGACTCGCCGGGGATCCCAGCTGAGGAGACTCCGATGTGTCTTGCACGATTCCCGCTGTTGCAGGCACGCGTGCCACTCCTGGACCTGATCCGCCCGCCGGTGAATCCGGGTGCGCAAGAGTTCGGTTGCGGACCGTCTTGAACGGATTCTGTGGCCCATTCGCCATTGCCGTCGGCCCGTCCTTTGCCTCCCGAAGTATATATTGGCGGGCGTCGTCTAGGACAAGCCCCACAGGTCCCAAGTGCGAGCTAGACGTTCCCCGCCAGGCGGACGAGGGCATCTTTCATTGACATAATGTACTTTGTAATATAAAGTACACTACATGATCGAACCTCAAGAACCGTTCCTTCGCCCCATTCCCAAGCGCTGGATCCCCCCTGAAATGCTTCACGCCCCCGCGCTCAATCCCGCCGCGCCCCGAGGCTTCCTCGAGCGCCGCTACGCCCTGCTGATCAACCCGTTCTACCCCAAGGACGCGAATGCCAGCTTCGGCAAGCACGTGCTCACTCCCACACTGGCCCTGACCAGCTTCGCCGCGACCACGCCCCCGCGCTGGCGGGTCGAGTATTGGGACGAGAACCTGCTCGACGGCCGCCCGCCCTTCGAGCCGTTACCGCAGGTGGTCGGCATCACGGTACATCTCACCTTCGCCCGCCGCGCGCTCGAACTTGCGGATTGGTACCGCGCCCGCGGATCGAAAGTAATTTTCGGCGGCCTGCATGTTCTATCGTGTCCTGACGAATGCGCGCCCCATGCCGACGCGCTCGCACTCGGCGACGGCGTGCAACTCTGGCCAAGAATCCTTCACGACGTGGAAGCCGGAACGCTGCAGCCGCGTTACGTCGCGACCTACGAAAATGACTACTGTGACGACCCTCCGCCGCGCCGGTCGATTCTCCCGCGCCGCAGTTTTCTAACCACCACCAGCCTGATCGCGACCCGCGGATGCCACAACCGCTGCGGCTTCTGCTATCTGGCCACCGACGGCCTGCGCATGCCCTATCGCATGAAGCGCCCCGAGCAAATCGCGTCAGAGTTTCTGGAAAACGACCAGCCTTACGCCGTCTTCATCGACAACAATCTCGGCTCGCGTCCTGATTACCTGCACTCGCTCTGCGCCGCCCTTCGGCCTCTGAATAAGATCTGGAGCGCCGCCGTCACCATCGACGTGACCGACGATCCCGGCCTGATCCGCCACATGGCCCTCGCCGGATGCACCGGCGTCTTCATCGGCTTCGAATCGCTCTCGGACGACAATCTTTCCGACTCGCACAAGAAAACGCCGAAGACCAGCGACTATGCCCGCCGCGTGCGGATTCTCCACGACTACGGCATCCAGGTAAACGGATCATTCGTCCTCGGCTTCGATCACGATCGCAAAGACGTCTTCGCCCGCACCGCTGACTGGATCGAAGAGAATCGCCTGGAATGTTCCACATTTCACATCCTCACGCCGTACCCAGCCACGCCGCTGTTTCGCCAGATGGAGGCGCAAGGCCGCATCCTCCATCGTGACTGGACGCTCTACGACACCGGCCACGCCGTTTTCCAGCCCAAGCACATGACGCCCCAGGAACTCGAACAGGGCTATGCCTGGATCTACCAGCACCTGTTCTCCCACACATCGATCTGGCGTCGGCGCCCACAGCAATTGCAGGCCATTCCGCTGTATCTGGCGATGTCATATCTCTACAAACGCTCCAACCGCTTCTGGCACCTGCTCATCAAGCACGATCTCGTGAACCCCGTATGGAAGCCGCTGGTAGAAATGACCCGATGGCGGCATGTCCACTATCGCCGGCGACTCGCGCGGCGCGAATCACTGAGCGCGGCTCCGGGTCAGGTCGTGTCGGCGGGAGTATGAAGCCGAAACTTCGGGACACTGTTCCCTGGCGAAAAGCTCCAACAAAAAGCGGACGCCCCGAAGGAGCGTCCGCTAATTGAACCGGCTATCGCGCGACCGAAAGTTACTTCGGAAGCACGGTCGTTCCCTCAGACACCACCGCGCTAAGGGACGAAGGATTCAAGCCCAGCGTCTGCAAGATCGTCGGTGCCACCTGCACGGTGCCCACTCCCTCGCGGATGGTCTTGGCTTTATACGACGGATTCGACAGCAGCAGAACAACATTGGTGTCGTCATGCGCAAATCCGCCATGCTCAGCCAGTTTCGCCGTGCTGCCCGAGTACGTAACGCCCACGTTCGGGGTCACGATGATGTCGGGCGTGCGCGGGTCAGATAGAGGACTGTTGTAGTTCAGAGAGAGCGAAGGGCCGTAATAAATCTGCCCCAGCTCAATTCCGGCGGCAGAGGCGTTCGCCTCCAGGATCTGCACCGCCGGCAGAGTGTCGGCGGAGTTCGACAGCCAGATCAGCGAGACGTCATCTTCGGTCGGTCCAATGCCGGTAGGGTTGTTGGTCGATTCCGAGAACGGAATGTAGCCCGCATTCGACAGCAGCGTGGCTGGCGAGGTGCCGTTGATCTCCTGAGATACGTAGCGGCTGGGATCGATGGGCGACTGGCCGTGTTTGGCGGTGATGATGATCAGGGTCGAATCGTAGAGACCCTGCGCCTTCAGTTCGCTGACGAATTCCCCAATGGAAGCATCGACAAACTGGAATTCGGTCAGCAGCGCCGCGGTGGGCGTACCCGCCGCATCCAGATATCCGCCGGTCGTGCTGTCGCTTTTCTCAACCAGCTTCTGGCCCACGCTCAGTGCCTGAAAGTTCATGCCGAAGATATTCGGAACCTTGGTCTGGGCAGTTCCCAGGTGGTTCTTTCCATCGATCCAGTTGAGAACCGCATTTACCTTCAATGTGTCGTAGCACTGAATGTTCTGAAAGCTGTTGGTCCAGGCGGTCAAATCCGAACCCGGATCGCGGATGGAATCGCATGCTGCCCCGAGGGGCGTTACCACCTTCGGCAGCGCGATTACGTTCGAGTTGATCTCTGGCCCGTAGAAGTCGTCCAGTGCAACCGGTCCCAGACCAGCCGCCGCGGCGGAATAAGCCGGGTGCTTGTCGGACCAGGCCGCGAATCCGCCAGCCCCATGAATCACACTGAAAATAGTGTTGGCGCGAACGAAATCCCACGGCCAGACCGGGTTGCAGCCGTTATTAGGATCGCGTATCAGCCTCTTCGAGTCGATCGATGCAATGCCGCCGTCGGTCAGCGAAGCGCCTGGAGCGCCGCCATTCAACTTGGTCTGGTCGATGTCGATGCCTTCTTCATACTCCGTCGTGGTGCCGGTCGGCGCCGCAAACGGAGTGCAGGGCCCGGCTCCAAGGCCATTGCCCGTGGTTTTCGCGGGCGCATCATAATTCCGCGAATACGCCACGTCATAGTAGACGCCCGTATAGGCCGGGCTTCCGCCGGTGATGAGCCCGATCAGACCAGGAAAGGAATCTGAAGTCTTGGTAGTGCTGGCGGCGACATAGTTCACGCCAGTCCTGGCCAGGGCCGCCATCGCCGGGCAAAAAGGCTCGCCATTATTGATGGTGCTGATGCCGCGGGCGCAGTTTTCGAGATCGACGGCGTGCATACCGTCGACGCTGATCAGTAGAACATGCTTTATATTGCCTTTCAGGAACGTGTTGTTGGTTTGGGCGATTGCGGTGCCCATCAAACAGGCAGCTGCGAGGGAGAGCAGAACGAATGTTTTTTTCATGGATTTTGCCTCGATTTGCCAATGGTAAAAATCCCAGGTCTTTGAAATGTTACAGAGAGTTGAATTCTTCATTAAAATTCGTTGACGCCCCCGGCCACGGACGAAACGCGGAGCCCCAGCTGCCCCCACCCGGGGAGCAGCGCGAAACTGCGGGGAGTGTGATTCGCAAAAACATAACCCTCGTAACGTATGGAGAAAAGCGGTATGGCGCTATGCTGAGTCTTCGACACGAGGGCCAAAGATGGGATACCTACAAGCTCGCCGCCAGCAGCCATTTGGCTGTTTTCTCCAGTGGATGGCTGTCACGGCCGTAATCTTTTCGCTTGCCTCGGCCGCGTGGTCGCAGGCCACGGCCACCGGGCCCACGGCTGCTCCGTTTGACGATCTCAAGAAATATCCCGGATTGCTCGCCGAATTCGGCCAGCTGATGAAGAAGGTTCAGGCGGGCGTCCAGTTTCCAGCGCCGCGCTCGCAGAGCTCCCTGTTGCCGCTGCTGCCGGAATCGACCGTGGTCTACGCCGCGTTCCCCAACTACGGCGAGCCCGCCCATCAAGCCCTCGCCATCTTCCATCAGGAAGAGAAAGACAACCCCGCCCTGCACGCCTGGTGGGAGCACCTGCAGTCATCTTCCGACGGACCGAAGGCGGAGGACGTGATCGAGAAGCTCTATGAGCTCTCGCAATACCTGGGAGACGAGATTGTCGTGTCGGGCGCGAACCCAGGCAGCAAGAATCCGAATGTGGTGTTCCTTGCCGAAGTGCGCAAACCGGGCCTGAAGAATTTTCTTCAGCAGATGGAGAAAGAACTCGCGCCCAAGTCCAGCGGATCAGTTCGAATCTTGAACCTGCAAGAACTCGCGAGTGCTAAAGACGACAACGGCGCCAAAACCGACGAGAAGCTGCTGATCCTGGTGCGCCCTGACTTTGTCGTCGGAGCGTTCAACATCGCCGATCTGCGCAGCTTCAATGGCCGTCTGGACAAGGGCAATCACGAATTTGCCGCGACTCCGTTCGGACGGAGGATGGCGCAGGCCTACCAAGGCGGAACGACATTTCTACTCGGCGCGGACCTGCAGGCGATTCTGAAATCCATCCCGCCCGGCTCCGAGCAGGGCCAGAAAATTCTCCAGCGCACCGGCTTTGGCGACGTGCAGTATGTCGTCTGGGACCACAACAGCGTGACCGGTCAGGAAGCCAGCCAAATGGAGTTGAGCTTCACCGGACCGCGCCACGGAATTGCATCCTGGCTGGCGGCGCCGGGACCCTTGGGCAGCCTCGACTTTGTCTCGCCTAAGGCAATCATGGCGGGCAGCGTCCGGCTCAAGAGCCCGGCAGAGATTTTAGACGACCTCACCGACATCGCCTCGATTGCAAATCCCAACGCGCTCAAGCAGCAAGCGATGATGGAACAGGGATTAAACATCAGTCTGAAGAAGGATCTGCTGAGCTATCTCGATGGAGAGATCACCATAGAGTCCGACGGACTCGTGGAAAAGGAACCCGTGTGGCGGGCAATCCTGAAAGTGAGCGATCCCGACCGCCTGCAGACCACTCTCGCTACCTTGATGGCCGTGGCCAAAATGAGCGTTAGGCAGACCGAACAGGACGGTGTTACCTACCGTACGCTTTCCATTCCTTCGGGACCGACGGCCAAAGAAAAGACCAAGGAAATCAGCTATGCGTTTGTAGACGGCTATGTAGTGATTGCTTCGAGCCGCGAAACGCTGACCGAGGCGATACGACTGCATCGCAGCGGCGAATCGCTGGCCAAATCACAGAAGCTTCAGGCTTCGCTGTCCCCTGGTAATCCTGAGGTTTCGGCCCTGCTCTACGAAGACCCCGTCGCCTTCGGGGCCCTGGCCCTGCGGCAGGCATCGCCTGAGATGGCGGCGTTGTTCCCGCAAACGTCTCCGGAAGCCCCGGCAGCCGTGGTCGCCGTGTATGGCGATGAAAGCGCCATTCGCGAAGCCAGCCACAGCGGAGGCGTCGACGCCGGCGCTGCTCTCGTCGTTGCTGCCATCGCGATTCCCAACCTGCTGCGCGCGCGAACGGCGGCCAACGAATCCTCTGCCGTAGCCAGCCTGCGCACGGTCAACACCGCGCAAGTCATGTATTCGAATGCTTATCCCGGAAAAGGCTATGCGCGCGACCTGGCCTCACTCGGTCCGGATCCGCACGATATGAGCGCCGTTTCGGCAGATCACGCTCATGTGATTGATGCCACGCTGGGAAACGCTACGTGCACCGCGGGCGTCTGGTGCACGAAGTCCGGATACCAGTTCCGCATCACAGCCTCCTGTGGGTTTCAACGCTGCCAGGGGTATGTGGTCGTGGCCACGCCCGTAAGTACCAACACCGGAACCAGAAATTTCTGCTCGACCTCAGACGCCGTGATCCGCTACAAGTCGGGTGAGCCGCTCACCTCACCGGTCACAGTCGCGGATTGCCGCAGCTGGACGCCCCTCCAGTAGCGAACTGGCGGAGCGGATTAGTCCCTTCGACCTTCGCTCACGACTCGGGCCGCTGCCCTGGACTTTTGCGTGGGCAATTTTTCCTTGCCAACAAAAGAGGAAGTCCTGAAGCCTCGCTTTTTCAGTCCAGCAAGTTTCCCTAAACAAAATCCTTGACACTCGATACTGTGTATAATACAGTGTGTATCGCATCCTATATGGCGAACGGTACCCAAGGCGGCCCTGAGATCTTCGAAAACCTAAAGCTGGAACTCCGCCGGGGATGCCTCATCGTCGCCGTCCTCGCCCAACTCCGGACCGAGCAATATGGATACACCCTGCGTAAGGCCCTGGCGGACGACGGTCTGGCCATCGACGAAGGCACGCTCTACCCCCTGCTGCGCCGCCTGGAAACCCAGGGACTGCTGGTCAGCCAGTGGCGCGAAGAGGACAAGCGCAACAAACGTTTCTACCATCTGTCGCCGGCAGGGGACGTGATTCTCAAGCAGTTGCTGGAAGAGTGGGAAAGTATCAACACGTCGCTAGGACGAATTCTTGAAGGGGCACCATTATGAACGCAACAACCAGCCAAACGCCTTCTTCCAAAACCGCCGCAGATCTGATCGAGCGCTACCTGCAGGCCGTGCGCTTCTGGCTGCCCAAGTCGAACCGGCAAGAGGATCTGCTCACCGAGCTAGGCGAAGACCTGTGCTCCCAGATCGAAGACAAGGAATTAGAACTCGGCCACTCCCTCGACAAGAGTGAAATTGCGGAGATCTTGAAGCGCTGCGGCAGCCCCATGATGGTCGCCAGCCGCCTCGGCCCGCAGCGGCACTTGATCGGCCCTGCCCTGTTCCCGATCTACGAGTTTGTTTTGAAGTTAGTCCTGCTCTGGATTCTAGTTCCGGTTTTCATCTTCGTTGTCGGCCCGGTGAATGTGGCCAATGGGGGCGGGAACTGGCCTTTGGCCATACTCACCACTTTCGGCGACCTCTGCTCCGGCCTGTTCATCGCCGCAGGAATCGTCACACTCGTCTTCGCCATCATTGAGCGAACCAGTACGCACTTAGGCACCGAAGTTAAGTGGGACCCGCTGAAACTTCCGCCGGCGCCAACGGAAGCGCCCAAACCCTCCTTGCTGAAAGCGGTCTCCGACTTCGGATTTAACATCTTCGGTCTGGTCTGGCTGTTGCTCATTCCGCAATACCCGTTCCTGGTCCTCGGACCGGCAGCGAAGGTGTTGAAGGCCGGGCCAATCCTGCATGCCTTCTATCTTCCATTCGTTTTTGTCAGCGTAGTTGCACTGATAAGGTCAGCCATCACCCTGGCGCGCCCGCAATGGACATGGTTTCCCCTCCTAAGCCAGCTGTTCCAGTCCGTCCTGATGCTGTTCGTTCTGAATTACATGATCCAGGCGATTGGCAACGCGCCCAACGCATATCCGTTCGTGCTCTTGCAGGATGCGGTACGGGATTCACCCAAATACTCCAAGCTCGTGGCCATCGTGAATGTGTCAGTTCTAGCCAGTGTCGTGTTCACCTGGCTGGGAGTCTGCATCGCTGCGATCATCCAGACTTGGGAGTTCCTCCGTTATCTGCGGAAGCGAGTCTCCGCCCCGCCGCACACCGCATCCATCGGAGCGCAATAAGAAACGTTCAATCTCAAACTGGTCCGGCGATCGCTCAAGGTGCGCCGGGCCTTTCTTTTGCCGTCGATCTTTGCGGTAAGATCAATTTATGAAAACGTCTGATCCTGAGGCCGAGACCGCGGAACACGCCGCCCCTGAATCTCGTCCCTCGAACTTTATTCGCGACATTATTCTCGACGACCTGAAGACTAATAAATTCAACGGCCGCGTACAGACTCGGTTTCCTCCCGAGCCCAACGGATACCTCCACATCGGCCACGCGAAGGCCATCTGCCTCGACTTCGGGCTCGCCGACGAATTCGGCGGACACACCAATCTCCGTTTCGACGACACAAATCCCCAGAAGGAAGATACGGAATACGTCGACTCGATCAAGGCCGACGTGCAGTGGCTCGGGTATCGCTGGGACGGCCTGTTCTATGCCTCCGATTATTTCGACCAGCTTTACGACTGGGCGCTGAAACTAATTCGCGATGGCAAGGCCTATGTCGACGATCTCTCGGCTGAAGAAATTCGCAAGTATCGCGGCACTCTGACCGAGCCCGGCAAAAACAGCCCGTATCGCAATCGTTCGGTGGAAGAAAATCTCGACTTGTTCCAGCGCATGAAGGCCAAGGAATTTCCCGACGGCTCGCACGTCTTGCGCGCCAAGATCGACATGGCCTCGCCCAATCTGAACATGCGCGATCCGGTCATGTACCGCATCCTGCATGCTGAGCATCACCGCACCGGCAACAAGTGGTGCATCTATCCCATGTACGACTTCGCGCACGGCCAGTCCGATTCGCTCGAAAAAGTTACGCACTCCATGTGTACGCTGGAGTTTGAAGATCACCGCCCGCTCTACAACTGGTTCATCCAGCAGCTGGGCATCTTCCCGTCGCAGCAAATTGAGTTCGACCGCCTCAACCTCACCCACACGTTGCTGAGCAAACGCAAGCTGCTGCAGTTGGTGCAGGAAGGCCGCGTGCGCGGCTGGGACGATCCCCGCATGCCCACGCTGAGCGGCATCCGCCGCCGCGGCTATACCCCGGAGGCGATCCGCAATTTCACCGCGTCGATCGGAGTCTCAAAGACGACAGGCTCGATCGAGCTGGCCATGCTCGAACATTTCGTCCGCGAAGATTTGAACAAGCGCGCTCTGCGCGTGATGGCCGTCCTCCGCCCGCTGAAGGTCGTGATCGACAATTATCCCGAAAATCAGGTCGAGGAAATGGACGCGGTCAACAATCCTGAAGACGCGACCGCCGGCTCGCGCAAAGTCCCATTCTCTCGCGTGCTCTACATCGAACAGGACGACTTCCGCGAAGTCCCTCCGCCAAAATATTTCCGCCTCACGCCCGGACGCGAAGTTCGCCTGCGCTACGGTTACCTGATCACGGCGACCAGCATCGTCAAAAACGAACACGGCGAAGTCGTCGAAGTGCACTGCACCTACGATCCGGCAACACGTGGCGGCAATACGCCCGACGGCCGCAAGGTGAAGGCGACCATCCACTGGGTCTCGGCCGCGCACGCGGTCGACGCCGAAGTGCGCATCTACGAAAATCTGTTCCTCAAGGAAAATCCCAGCGACGTCGAAGAGGGCCAGGACGTCCTCGACAACCTCAATCCAAACTCGCTCGAGATCATAGCCGAAGCGAAAGTCGAGCCGTCCCTGGCCAACGCCGCAGCCGGAACCCGTTACCAATTCGAACGCCTCGGATATTTCAGCGTCGACCCCGACTCCCAGCCGGGTAGACCGGTCTTTAACCGCACGGTAGCCCTCAAAGACACGTGGGGCAAGTTGGAGAAGAAACAGGGCAAGGGGTAGAAGTGGAGAAGGCAAGTGGTGGACGAAAAAGTACCCTGCGCAGAGTGCGGGCAACCGGTCTCAGCCATAATGGCCAGACAGAGAAATGGTTTGTGCTTCTCCTGCCGCCGAAAGCAGGAAGAGAAAGTTTCTTGCGCCGAATGTGGCAAGCCAGTGTCGGCCAAGCTGGCTCGTAGAAGAGAGGGTCTGTGCTTGCTGTGCCACGCAAAGCGCAACCCGTTTTTTGTCCTCAGCAACTCGCTCACCGAGCGCGTCTGGGGCTCGCCCGGCGGATTCAACGCCCTTTCCGATCCCGAGAAGCTCTACTACGCGCTCGATCTTTTTCAAGGGGAAGTCAACAACGGCGGTTTTCATCAATTCTTTTTCAACAGTTCCGGCTCGTATTACGAGTTGATCGAGAGTGGCCTCGTGACTTTCGATGAGCCGCAGGCACTGGAACTATTGCACCAGGCAAAGCAGGTTGTCTTCCCAGAAACTCTGGTTCCGGCGGACACGGAAATTCGACGTGAGCAGATGCGCCATTGTGCCCCGAGCCAGCTGGATGCGCTCGATCGACGTTTCTACGCGTCCGCCGACACGCTCACCACAAAACTCCAGGCCTTCGCCCGCGACCGGGGATTACTTCCCGCCGTGAGCGACGACGAGTAGTCCCGAAGCCTCGTAGTACAATTTCTCCCCTGGATTGCCTCGGGAAATCGCGCCGGATACGAGTTCGTTGGCTTTGGAGCCCCATGCACTTCAATATCCTCCCCGCATTCTTTGAGTTCCCCCGCACCGCGCTCTCCATGTGCGCCGCCGGCATCCTGCTCTTCCTGATCGCGCTGTTGGCTGCCAAGACCGATATCGCGCAGGCCCGCGGCCTCGAAAAATTCGTAGCCCTCAGCAATCTATGTTTCGCCGCGCCCTTGGCGGTCTTCGGTGCGGAGCATCTCTCGGCTGCGAAATTCATCAAGCTCGGGGTGCCTTCCTATATTCCCTGGCCTCTGTTCTGGGCGTACTTCGTCGGCGTTGCGCTGCTGGCAGCGTCCTTGAGTATTGCCACAAAAATTCAGGTGCGCTGGTCGGGCCTGCTATTCGGCATCATGATGTTTTCGTTTGTGGCGATGATGGATATCCCCGCAGTCCTGGCCAACCCCCACGCGAGGATTCCATGGACGCTTTTCCTCCGCGAATTGGCGTTCGGCGGCGGAGGCTGGATTCTCGCGGGAAACGCCCTGCCGGGGCAAAGCGGAAGCAATCTCATCACTGTGGGCCGCGTCCTGGTCGGCATCGCCGCCATATTTTATGGCGTTGAGAATTCTCTGCACACGGCCAACGTTCCCGGCGTCCCGCTCGAAAAACTGATGCCCGCGTGGATTCCCGCGCACCTGCTCATTGGCTGGCTGACGTCCGCAATTCTTGTGGTTGCGGGGATATGCATTCTGCTCGCCCAGAAGACTCGCGCGGCGGCAACCTATCTCGGCACCTGGATTGTACTGCTGGTCGTGTTCATCTACGGTCCAATCCTGATCGCGGCGCTGGCCGACCCCGGCGCTGACAAAGTTGAAGCGCTCAACTATTTTTTCGACACGCAGCTGTTTGCCGGAGCCATTCTCGCGCTGGCCAAGGCGACGCCTCGCACCGATTAAGATGTCGGCTGCAAGGGCGCCCGGTTCGGGCCCCGTCGGACTCGTTATCGTAGAAACGTAAACGGTGCGGCCCGCAAAGGCTTGTTCGACCCCCGTGAAAGAGATATAGTTACGGCCAATTTCCAAGGAATTGCTCACCCTGGAGGAACGTATGGCACGTCGGGCATTTCTCTCACAGCTGGCGCGATTGGCTGCCCTGCCTTTTTTCGCGGGCTCCGGTGCTTTGCAAGCGCAGTCCGGTCACAAACCGCTCAAGATTCTCATGAAGAGTGCGTGGGGTTCGGATGATCCCACCAAAGCTGCATTTCCTTTCTCGCACGGGCTCGCGCTCGCCGAAGCGGGACACGAAGTGCAGATTTACCTGCTCGGAGAGGCGGTTGTGCTGATGCGGAAGGTCGTGGCCGATGCGGTCACTCCGGTCGGCTGGCCCGCCGTGGGAGATTTCTTGAACAAAATTACCGCCAAGCACGTGCAGATTTATGCTTGCGGTGCGTGCTCCAGGGCGCGGGGTGTGACCGAGTCTGACCTGACCAACTACGGCGCGAAATTCGGCAGCCCGCCCATTTTCGTGTCGCTGGTGGAATGGGCCGACCACATTATCACGGAATGACGGCAGTTTCAGTCGTGGGAGAGTGGCCCTTGAGAGCCGCGTCAGTTATTGCTGAAAGCTGAGAGCTCGCAGCCTAGTTATGCACGTGCGGGCTCTGCGCGGGATTCGTGTGATGTCCCGGCGGTTCCTTCACGACTTTCACTTCGAAGCGGACCGGCAGCGACTTGGGCGGAAAGCATTGCGCGTTGTCGCAGGCCTGGTAGCGCAGCACCCCGTGCATGATGTATTTTCCCGGCACCACCGAGCGTAGCGGATGCACCGCCACGGTGACCGTGAAATCTCCGCTGTACACGCTTAACATTTCACTCGGTGAAAACGGGAACGCCAGGTCCTGGCCCGCGGGATACGCGATCTTGCCGAGCACGATGTCGGTAGGCAGGTCCATCTTCAGAGCCGTCGGAATCAAAAATTCCGACTTCGGCAGATTCGAATTGATGTGAAATCCTGAGGCCACGCGGAAGTTTAAATTCACCGGCGTCTCCAGCGTGCGCGTAGCCGTGACCAGCGACACCGGGGCGAAACTGACAGAAGGCGCTCTGCCCGAAGTGCTGCTCGGGGGTGTGATCGGTGTGTACGTCACCGATGGCTCCTGGTTCTCCTGGGCGAGTGCGGTGCCCGCGACCAGAACGAGCGCAAGGAGCATACTCGATTTGTGTATCCGGAAAATCATCTTCGCGAAACTCGATGGTAGAGCAATCGCCGACTGGTTTCCATTGTCATGTTTGGGCAGCGGTTCGAGCGGTGGAAGTGGCAACGACGGTTCGGCGGCAGGTTGATCCATTCGTATTCAGATCCTAAGCGCTCATTAGCCCCGCGCCAACGTTACTTCGGACCATCTGCCGTAGTGGCCGTAGCGGCAGTCGCCGGCGAGTTTCCGGCGGGCGTGTCGAGCGCCTTCTTGATCGAGTCCTCGATTTCGGCCTTCCCCTTCAGACCGATAATCTTGTCGACAATCTTGCCGTCGCGTCCGATGAAAAAAGTCTCCGGCAACGCCGGAACGCCGCCGTAGGCCTCGCCCACCGCTTCCTTGCCGATCAGCACCGGATAGTTCATTCCCATATCTTTCATGAACTTCGTAATCTCGTCCTTGCCGTCGTCCCCCATCTCGACTCCCACCACCTGCAGTCCATCGTGGCCGTACTGGTTTTGCAGCTCGACGAGCCATGGCGTTTCGATCTTGCACGGGCCGCACCACGTTGCCCAAAAATTCAGCAGCACGGCTTTGCCGCGCAGGTCCGACAGTCGCATGCTCTTGCCGTCCAGCTGCTCCAGCGAAAAATCGGGCGCCTCCGACGACTTGGTTAGCAACGACGATGCCGCCGCCGACCCCGTGCGGCGCGCCATGTGCATTCCGAAATACAGCATCGCAGCGGCAACCACGGCGACCACTACCAAAGCCAACGGATTGCGATTCTCTGGCGCGCTCGCCTGTGGTCCAGCACCTGCGAAGTCCGATGCCTGAAACGTCGTGCCACAAGCGCCGCACGTTACCGCGCCCACTGTTTTAGGAGCGCCCTCCGGCGCCGTGCCGGCGCTCTGATTCAACGCCGCTCCGCATTTTGGACAAAACTGAAATTCTTCGATCTTCAAAGCCAGATCCTCCAGCTACTACAAAGCAAACCGGTTCAGAAACGACAGCCAACTCGAAATCAGCGTAAAGCGCCCAATCACCAGCAACACACCCAGCGCGATCATCAAAGCACCCGAGCCCACTTCGAGCGCGTGCATGTGAGAGCGAAAGCGGCTATAAAACTTCAGAAAGCGCTCCATGAGCAAAGAGGTCAGCAGAAACGGCACCGCCAGCCCTAACGAATAAACCGCCAGCAGCAGAACGCCTTTCACTAGCGTGTCCTGTTCGCTGGCCAGCGTCAGAATCGCGGTCAGAATTGGCCCCAGGCACGGGGTCCATCCAAACGCGAAGGCGAACCCAATCACGAACGCGCCAACCGGCGTGCTGCTTCCCTTCACGCTGTGCAGCCGCGCGTCGGTGTACAGCGCTTTGATCTTGAAAATCCCCGTCAGGTGAAGTCCGAAAATAATAATCACTACGCCGGCCACGATCGACAGCGTGTGCTTGTAGCGCGCCGCCAGCTGCCCAATCTCGCTCGAGATCGCTCCCAGCGTTACGAATACCACGCTGAAGCCCAGGATGAATCCCACCGAATTCACCATGACGCGCCGCATCAGCTGCGACTGCGCCGATTTCAGCTCCTCCACACCCGCGCCCGAAATCAGCGAAACATATCCCGGCACGAGCGGAAGCACGCAGGGCGACAGAAACGAGATCAGCCCGGCAAAGAACGCGGCAATCGGAAGTGGAAGGCTCGACATCGGTTTTATTGTACCTGCTGGTTGTGCATGGCGTGTCATGCGCCGCCTGCTCGCGGAGGACTCGCGACCTGACGACATCCACCCAATCAGACGCGCGGAATGGGATTTAGTTGCAACCCGCCGGAGCGGCGCAGGCAGCGCGTTACTTGCCCGGCTTATTCGGCTTGGCCGGAGCCCGCGGCTCGACTGGTACAGCGGGCTCAGCGACCTCCTCGGGACTTTCCAGCAGCTTATGAAAAACACTAACCGGGACGGTCGCAACCAGCACCGCCCGGCTGCCTTCCTGGCGCACCCGCAGGCTGTCAAAGAGAGTTTTCACGTCAATATCGGCGGTGGGCGAACCCACCGACGCTTCCGCACTGTGAAACATGGTCAGCAACACCGAAACTTTGTTCGTGATGCTCAGCGCGTCGTCGTCGCTGCTAGTCGAAGCCTCCGCCCGCAGGTGCAACACGTCGACACGCAGCGGCAGATGCAGCGGGTTGTAGCTCGCGGAAACTACCAGATCGGCAGGCTTCGGAAACATGCTGGCCCAGGTTTCAAACCCCGGCGCTTTCGGCTCCACATGTGCCACAATCCAGATCGGGCTGGCCAACTGTACGCGCTTGTAATAATGCCGCAGCAGAGCTGGACCGCCAAACGGCGACGCCAGCCGCCGCGAACGGTCGACCATCCCCTGGATCACCGCCGGGTCGTCGTGATTCGAAGCCGCGACCGTATCCACGCCCAGAATCGCGACGCGAAACGATCGTCCATAAATTGGAATCGTAAAAATGTCGATCGAGTGATAGTTCTCGACCGACTGCGCCGTTCGCTTCAGGTAAGCGAGACACCGACTCTGATCAAACCGTCCGGTAAAGACTTCAGAAAAGCGAGCCTCGGGTGCCGGACCGCCCGTTCCGCCTCCTGGCCAGCTTTGCGGGTAATGAACGGCGAAGGCCACGGCGTCCAGGTCGCGCTCAAAGTCAAACCCGGTTTCCTCGATGAATCGCTCGTAGTCAGGATCGTGCGAGACCGCGTTGTGAGATGCAGAATCATGCGAGGCAGGACTGTGGGAGTCAGGATTATGTGGATCGGGATCATGCGAGCCAGTGAATAGAGACTTTCCAGCGTTGGCCTTGCGCACCCAGCTGAAGTCAGCATAGACAAACGCGTCGGCTCCGGGCAGCAGCCGCGCGGGCTCGGGCGGAGCGGCCTTGCGCAGTTCGACGGTCAGCGTCACCGCCGCTGCCACTACGACGACCACCAAAGCGATGGGGAATATTCGCCTTATTCGCATGAAATGCGGGTCAGAGACGACAATGATAGCATCCGGAACGCGCGGCAGGGTTCGAATCTACCTGGGTTTGGATTCCCCGATGTGCGCCATCTGCTCTGCCAACGCAGGATCAAACTTGAAAGCGACCGTCGATTCGCTGGCGCACTCGTTGTAAGCCGCCAGTAGCCGTCGCGGATCGGCCATGACATCCATCACTCCGCCTAGTCCGCGCTTCTTTTCAATCGCCGCCAGAAGCACCGCTCCCGCCGCGTGATATCCCATATCGAAGAATGCGGACGAAGCCTCAGCGTAGCTTTCATCAGGTATCGGTCCCTTCAGTGCGTCACGCAGAATATCCTGCATCTCGGGAAGCAATTTCGGAACCTTGGCCAGATATGGCCGAACATCAGGCTGCTTCTCAAGATCATCCAGCTTTTCGTGGCCGTTGATCAGCAAAGTCGCGCTCCCCTCCATCATGGTCGCGACCAGAAATCCCCAGGCCTGCGCTTCCGCGGGAGTCAGCGCCAGCGAGTCGCGCTTGCGATCCAGAATCTGCCCGTAGCCGAGATGATGAGTCTCATGCGCGAAAAACTCGACCACGGCCGCCGGCGATACCGGAGCTGCCGTTCCCCGCGAATTCCGCCACACCGAAATGAGCACATCAAAATAAAGTTGCTCGTCGATCGCCGCCGCACCCGCCCGTCCACCCATCACTATGTAAAGCTTCGGCGCCAGAGCAACTTGTTCAGGAAGATATTTTCGCGCCAGCGGAGTCGCATCGCCGATCGCTTGATTGCGCCGCAAATCCGCCAGCTGCGATTCGAGCAGCGCAATGTGATCCCGCCCCCACACCAGCGAAGGTCCCACATCCTGGGTCAAGCCAGCGACACCTTTCTCGGCCCGCGCACCCGCCTCCGCTGGCTTCACCTCGGCGACCTGGCCCGCACAAGCAGCTTGCAAAACCTCGCGGTATTGCTGCTTCGTGACGCGCCGCGAGATATTCTGCTGTTGCACGACCAGCCCAGTCCCTGGCAGCGAAAGGACGCCGTCGATCGCTCCAGCCGGAACTGTTTTTTCGTGACAAGATCGGAGCAACTGCAGCATAGCCTCCGCCTGCGAGAAGTCCGGCGCGCCCTGCGCGGCGGCAGTGCCATCCAGTAGTTGGAACACTAGAAAAAAGGTGATTGGGAGCAGAACCTTGGCACCGAGCTTCCCTAGCAGATGCATGGTCTAAAATACGAGCGCTCCGAGCAACCAGTTCCGGCCAAGCCTTGCTTGCGCCCGGAATTCCCCTTGTGATACCTTAAATAATTGTCCCGGACATCTGGCAGGGATCTGAGGGATGAGTTTGCGCGAAAGCGCGTCTTCTCCTCGAATTTGCTGGCGTAGCTCAGTTGGTAGAGCATCTGATTTGTAATCAGAGGGTCGGGGGTTCAAATCCCTTCGCCAGCTCCAGTAAATGTTTTTTCCGGCAGGCGGCGGACTCGGTTAGCGGCGCAACAGGTTTTTCCAACGCACTCCATTCGGTACTTTTCCCGGTGTGCAGTGATCAGAAGTCTGTGATCTTCGCGGTCTTCTTGCGCGAGCCTTGGTTTCCCTGTGTTGCGAAAGTACAGCTGAATGGTGCTGCATTGGTCTGCGGGTTTCCCGTAAACGCGATCCGGCCCCGGTCGTGCAGTCTGCTGGACGGAGCGCAACAGCCGCATCGCCCGAAAGTTTTTGCACAGGTGGGTGAGTGGTTAAAGCCAACAGACTGTAAATCTGTCCCTCCTAGCGAGGTACGAAGGTTCGAATCCTTCCCTGTGCACCATTTGATTCTGAGTCGCGGATTTGTGAAGCGCTGATCTGTGAACAGATTGTCCATTGCGCTGGTCTGCTACGTAGTGCTGGGAGCGCTGGCCTGGACCACGCTGTCCGACCCCAGAATTCGGGCGGGGACGCTGGTGATTCTGGCGCTGTTCGCGATGAAATCGGTATTGCGACGTCAGGATGTGCTGCACTCCGATAAGGATGCCGAGTAACTTTCGGTGGTTTGTGGAAGGGCGCGGCTTCAGCCGCGCCGCCAAGCGCAGAATGACGAGCGGCTTTAGCCGCGAGGGTTTGGCTGAGAGCTGAAGGCTGATAGCTGACAGCTGAAGCGGAGAGCCGATGTAGCTCAGTTGGTAGAGCACTCCCTTGGTAAGGGAGAGGTCATCAGTTCAATCCTGATCATCGGCTCCAGTATTGTTTGTAGCTGGTTGGAAATGGTTCGGCAAGAGTTCGGGCGGCAGGGGCTTGTGGAAGGGCACGGCTTTAGCCGCGCCGTCAGGAGTCGAATATCGACGCGGCTTTAGCCGCTGAGGTTTGGCTGAGGGCTGTTTTTAGCCTGCCCTGAGCCGAATGGCGAAGGGGCTGATAGCTGAGAGCTGGTTTCAAGCGGGAGTAACTCAGTGGTAGAGTCACAGCCTTCCAAGCTGTTGGTCGCGGGTTCGATTCCCGTCTCCCGCTCCAGAGATTTAGGAACGAAGCACCTTCGAGAATGACAGTGAGTTTTGAGCGGGTTCCGATCAAGGTTGAGAAAGAGCAAGAGTTTGCCAGGCTCAAAGCGGCAGTCGAGCAGGCGTTCTTGCCCACGAAGGTAGAGCAGTTTCTGAAGCAGTTGGACCGCAAGGGGATTCGCGTTCGGGATTTCGACGCGGTCTTGGCGCAACGTTTGCTGGAAAGCGTCGTCGCCGAGGCAGGACTCGAAGCGAAGCAGTTGTACGAATCGCTTCCCGTGTCGGATCAAGCGCAGATGCGCGAGTTCTATCTGTCGAAGTTGGAAACGGTGGATCAGGCGCTGCGCCACAAGTTTAAAAAGTTGTATCAGTATTATTGATGCTGGAGAAAAGGGTTTAGCTAGAAGCTAAGAGCTAGGAGCTAAGAGCTGAGTTATGGCGAAAGAAAAATTTGATCGCAGCAAGCCGCACTGCAACGTAGGGACGATTGGTCACATCGATCATGGCAAGACCACGTTGACGGCGGCCATCACCAAGGTTCTGTCGAAGCATAATCCGAAGAACACGTTCCGGTCTTTCGACAGCATTGATAACGCGCCGGAAGAAAAAGCGCGCGGCATAACGATTGCCACGGCGCACGTCGAGTATGAGACGGCGAACCGGCACTACGCGCACGTCGATTGCCCGGGCCACGCCGACTACATCAAGAACATGATCACGGGCGCAGCGCAGATGGATGGCGGCATTCTGGTAGTGGCGGCGACGGATGGTCCGATGCCGCAGACGCGTGAGCACGTACTGCTGGCGCGGCAGGTGGGTGTGCCTTACCTCGTTGTGGCGTTGAATAAGGTTGACGCGGTGGATGATCCGGAGCTGCTTGAGCTGGTTGAGCTGGAAGTGCGCGAACTGCTGAAGTCGTACAAGTTTCCGGGCGACGATGTCCCGGTGGTGCGGGTATCGGCACTGGGCGCGCTGAACGGGGAAGCCAAGGCGGAGGCGCAGGTCGATGAGTTGATGGCGGCGGTGGACAAATATATTCCGCAGCCGGCACGTGAACTCGATAAGCCGTTCCTGATGCCGATCGAAGATATTTTTTCGATTCAGGGCCGCGGCACGGTCGTGACCGGAAGAATTGAGCGCGGCAAAGTGAAGGTTGGCGAAGAAGTAGAGATCGTCGGCTTCCGCGAGACCCGCAAGACGGTCGTGACCGGCGTCGAAATGTTCAAGAAGCAATTGGACGAAGGCATGGCGGGCGACAACGCCGGCCTCTTGCTGCGCGGCATCGCGAAAGAAGACGTCGAGCGCGGCATGGTGTTGGCGAAGACCGGGTCGATCACTCCGCATACGAAGTTCAAAGCGGAAGTCTACATTCTGACCAAAGAAGAAGGCGGACGGCACACGCCATTCTTTAAAGGCTATCGTCCGCAGTTTTATCTGCGCACGACGGACGTGACGGGCGTGGCCGAGTTGCCGGCAGGCACCGAAATGGTGATGCCTGGCGACAACGTCAGCCTGGTGATTGAACTGATCACGCCGGTCGCGATGGAAAAAGGCCTGCGCTTTGCCATCCGCGAAGGCGGGCACACAGTAGGCGCCGGAACGATTGCGGAGATTGTGCAGTAGTTAAAAGATTGTGTGGAGCGGGCACTCTTGCCCGCTGCTTCTAAGGCACTGCCGGCAAGCGAGCAAGAGTGCCCGCTCCACACAGGCAAAAACAGAAGCGGCTTGCTTCTTGCCGCCAGTTCTTTCCTCCCGGATAGCTGGGAGGGGTTAGAGAGATGACACAGTGATTGGAAAAGAAAGAATTCGCATCCGGTTGAAGGCTTACGACTATCGCATTCTGGATCAGTCGACGGGCGAGATCGTGGAAACGGCGCGGCGCACCGGCGCGCAGATTGCGGGACCGATTCCGCTACCCACGATGAAGAATAAGTACTGCGTGCTGCGTTCGCCGCACGTGGACAAGAAATCGCGGGAGCAGTTTGAGATCCGCACTCACAAGCGCCTGCTCGACATTCTCGAGCCGACGCAGCAGACGGTGGACGCGCTGATGAAGCTCGATCTGCCGGCGGGTGTGGATGTGGAGATTAAGGCGTTCGGCAAGGAACATAAATAAGCTTCTAGCTCCTAGCTTCTAGCTAAGACGGAAAGCTTCCTAGCCAATAGCAGTCGCTTGATCGCGGCTAGCCATGCTGGGCTTGGAGAAGGATAAGGAAATGGCAACCAAGGTAGCGGGAATTCTGGGCAAGAAGGTCGGGATGACGCAGCTGTTTGACTCCAAGGGCGACGTGCGCCCGGTCACGGTGCTGCAGGCTGGGCCGTGCGTGGTGACGCAGCACAAGTCGGCCACGCGAGACGGCTACGAGGCGGCCCAGATTGGACTGGTCGAATTTGTGAAGCAGTCGCGGCTGACCAAGCCTGCCCAGGGGCACCTGGCGAAGAACAATCTGCCTCCGGTGAAGTTCATGCGTGAAGTGCCGCTCGAGGTTGAAGGCACGCCTGACGGCGACGGCTCGGTGAAGGTCGGCGACCGCGTGCTGGTCGAGATGTTCGAAGGCGAGCGCTTTGTCGACATCGTCGGCATCAGCAAGGGGCGCGGGTTTCAGGGTGTGGTGAAGCGCCATCATTTTGCGGGTGGTCCGAAGTCGCACGGGTCGATGTTTCAGATTACCGGTTCGATCGGCTCGTCGGCGTTTCCGTCGCGCGTGTTCAAAGGTATGCGAATGTCGGGACACATGGGCAATGCCCGCGTGACTCAGCGCAACCTGAGGGTTCTTGGGGTTGATAAAGATGAAAACCTGCTGGTCGTTGAAGGCAGTGTGCCGGGGCCCGAGGGCGGCTACATCGTGATTACGAAGGCCAAGAAGCCGCCACGAGAACGGCGTGGGTTTGCCGGGTCGGCGACCGTGGATCCGCTGAAGGCTGCGAAGCGAGCGGCGAAGAAAGCATAAAACCAGTGATCAGGGATCAGTGGCCAGGGGCCAGTGACCAGCGATCAGAAATGCAAGAGACATATGGCAACGATCGACATACATAATTTGAGCGGCGAGAAGGTTGGGACGATGGATCTCGCCGACGAAATCTTCGGCGCGGTCAACGAAGATCTGCTCTGGGAAGCGGTGAAACATTACCGCGCTGGGCAGCGCGCCGGCACGCACAAAACCAAGGGCCGATGGGAAGTTTCCGGTTCCGGCAAGAAGCTCTGGAAGCAGAAGGGCACGGGCCGCGCTCGCATCGGATCGATCCGGTCGCCGCTGTGGCGGCATGGTTACACGGTGCATGGTCCGCAACCGCGCTCTTATGACTACGCTTTCCCTAAGAAGAAGCTGATGGGCGCGTTGCGCTCGGCGCTGGCGGCGAAGCTGGCCGACGGCAAGCTGATCGTGGTGAACACGTTCGACATGAAAGAACCGAAGACCAAGGAATTCCGCAAGTCGCTGAATTCCCTGAAAGTCGATAAGACGGTTCTGATTATTGAAGAACCGAAGCACGAGAATCACAACCTGGCCTTGAGCGCGCGGAACATCGCGGGACTTGAGATGCTGCTGAGCAACGAAGTGCATCCTTTTCATTTGCTGAAGTATGACCGCGCGATTATCTCGCAGCCGGCGATTGAGAAGTTGCAGGTTTCGCTGAAGTCGTCGGTCTCGAAGCGGCAGCACAAGCCGGAAGCGAACGAAGACGAGGGCACGAAGAAGGCGCACGGCGAGCGCCGCAAGCGGACGCGGCATGAAAAAGCGGCGGAGGTAGCGTAGAGAAATGAAATCCTCATACCAGATCATTCGCCGTCCGGTGATTACCGAGAAGGGCCTGGCCATCAAGGAAAACCAGAATACGCTGGTTTTCCAGGTGGCGCCGAAGGCAACCAAGACGGAAATCAAGCAGGCCGTGCAGACGATTTTCAAAGTGAAAGTGCATTCCGTGCGGACGGCCACCTATCCGGGGAAAGAACGGCGGCGCGGGAAGTTTGCCGGGTACCGTCCGGACTGGAAAAAGGCGTACGTGCGGTTGCGGTCCGGCGAAAAGATGCCGGAGTACGCGCAGAATTTGTAAAAGCAGATTCCGGCTTCCGGCGACCTGTTTTCGGCTTCCGGGAAAAGCAGATTCCTCACCCGCGCTTTGCGCGTGTTCGGAATGACAAGATTACGAAGAGCAGATTATGCCAATTAAGACATATCGACCGACGACGCAGACGTTGCGCTATCGCACGACCCTGGTCAATGACGACATTACCAGCACGAGCCCGCACAAGCCGCTGCTGGAGCCCAAGCCGCGCACCGGCGGACGCCGCAACTCGGGCGACACCACCATGCGGTTCATCGGCGGCGGGCACAAGCGCAAGCTGCGCATCATCGATTTCAAGCGCGACAAGACCGGGATTCCGGCGACTGTGGCCACGATTGAATACGATCCCAACCGTTCTTCGCGCATTGCGCTGCTCGCCTATGCGGACGGCGAGAAGCGTTACATCATTCAGCCGGAAGGGTTGAAGGTGGGGCAGAAAGTTGTGAGCGGTCCCGACGCGGATATTCTGGTCGGCAATGCCCTGCCGCTCCGAAATATTCCGCCCGGCACGCAGATCCACAATCTGGAACTGAAGCCTGGAAAGGGTGGACAGATGGTGCGGTCGGCGGGCGGTTCGGCGCAGCTGGTGGCGAAGGAAGAAGAGTACGCGCTGGTGAAGTTGCCTTCGGGCGAGACTCGCAAGATTTCGCAGGACTGCATGGCGACGATCGGCCAGGTGGGGAATCTCGACCACGAGAATGTCACCATCGGCAAGGCGGGACGGTCGCGCTGGCTCGGCAAGCGTCCGCACAATCGCGGCGTGTCGATGAACCCGGTCGACCATCCGCACGGCGGCGGCGAAGGCAAGACTTCAGGCGGCCGGCATCCGGTGACGCCGTGGGGCCAGCCGACGCGTGGCTACAAGACGCGGAACAACAAGCGTACGGACAAATTTATTGTGAGCCGGCGCGCGAAGTGACCGCGTTTAGCGGGCGTCTGAGCCCGCTGCGGTCATCCTGAGCGGATTTTCGCGAAGGATCTAGAAGCAGGTTCCTCACTCGCGCTTTGCGCGTGTTCGGAATGACAAAGTTTGAGTTTGGGTTTTTGGGTTTGAGCTAGAAGCTAAGAGCTAGAGGCTAAGAGCTAATATGGCACGTTCAACCAAGAAAGGCGCGTTCGTCGATGCCTACCTGCAGGCGCGGGTAGAGGGCATGAACGCGCGCAATGAGAAGAAAGTGCTGCGCACCTGGTCGCGGCGTTCCACGGTGATTCCGGAAATGGTGGGACACACGATCGCGGTGCATAACGGCAAAAAGTTTATTCCGGTGTACGTCACCGAAAACATGGTCGGCCACAAGCTGGGCGAATTCAGTTTCACCCGCACGTTCAAGGGCCATTCCATGCGGGCGGCGACGGAGGTGGCGGCCAAGCCGGCCGGCATCCCGGGCGGTCCGGGGGCGATTACTCCGGCGGCAGCGCCGGCGGCGCCGAAGGCGTGAGTCAGCTTCTAGCTGCTAGCTAGTCACTGATTCAGGCGGATAAGTTCGTGGTGTGAGTTTCGTCAGTTTTTGGTTCCTAAGTTTTGCTAGGAGCTAGAAGCTAGGAGCTAGAAGCTAATATGGAATTTCGAGCTGAAATGCGTTACTTGCGTGTGTCGCCACAGAAAGCGCGGCTGGTGCTTGACTTGATCAAGGGCAAGCGCGTGGAAGAAGCGCGCAACACGCTGGCGTTCACCAAGAAGCGGGTGGCGGCGCACGTGGGCAAGCTGCTGCAGTCGGCGCTCGACAATGCGAACTTTCTCAGTGCCGAGAAGAATCTCGACGTTGAGATCGACAACCTGTATGTGAAGAATGCGATCGCCAACGACGGGCCGCGCATGAAGCGCATCCGTCCGGCGCCGCAGGGACGCGCGTATCGCTACCAGCGGCGCATTTCGCACATCACTGTGATTCTCGCGGAACGCGGCAAGAGCGGGGATGCGGGTCCGAGGCACGCTGGCGATGCCAGGACGGTGGCGGCAGCTCCGGCGAAAGGCAAGCGGAAAGTTTCGACGGCGAAAGTTGCGAGCAAGAAGAAAGTGGCTGCGAAATAACGGTTACAGCAGGTTCCTCACTCGCGCTTTGCGCGTGTTCGGAATGACAAAGTTGGCTAGGTTCCATGCGGTTTGATTGGGTTTGATTGCTGATTGGATTTGAATTAGGAGAAGCAATGGGACAAAAAGTCCATCCTTATGGTTTTCGCCTCGGCTTCACCAAGCCGTGGAAGTCGCGCTGGTTTGCCGAGCGGGATTACGACAAGCAGCTGCACGAGGACGTCAAGCTGAAGGCGGAGCTGAAAGACAAGCTGAAGTCGGCGGGCGTCAGCTCGATTGAGATCGAGCGGCCGGGTAATAAGCTGCGCATCATCATTAAGACGGCGCGGCCTGGGATCATCATCGGGCGCAAGGGCGCGGAAATTGACAAGCTCAAGGCCGAACTGCAGAAGAAAACGGCGGGCAAAGATATTTTTGTCGACATCCAGGAAGTGCATAAGCCTGAGCTCGACGCGCAACTGGTTTCGGAATCGATCGCGCTGCAACTGGAAAAGCGCGTCGGTTTCCGACGCGCGATGCGCAAGGCGGTTGACTCGGCGCTGCGTTTCGGATGCAAGGGAATTAAAGTCCGCGTCAGCGGACGGCTGAACGGCAATGAAATCGCGCGCTCCGAATGGTATTTGCAGGGGCGGTTGCCGCTGCACACGCTGCGCGCTGATATCGACTACGGCTTTACCGAGGCGCGCACCACTTATGGCGTGATCGGTGTGAAGTGCTGGGTGTACAAGGGCGAGATTTTGCCGCAGAAGAAGCGTGAGGCAACGACGGCGGCGGGTGGGTTTTAGTCGCGGGGAAAGCAGGTTCCTCACCCGCGCTTTGCGCGCGTTCGGAATGACAAGGATTTTGGGTTGGGCTAAGAGCCAAGAGCCAGAAGCTAAGAGCTGATTCTTATGTTGATGCCAAAGAAAGTGAAGTATCGCAAACAGCAGCGCGGGCGCATGACCGGCAAGGCCTGGCGCGGATCGACGCTGGCGTTCGGCGATTTCGGGCTGAAGGTGCTGGAGCCTGGCTGGATCACCGACCGGCAGATTGAAGCGAGCCGTGTAGCCATGACGCGTTTCGTGAAGCGCGGCGGCAAAATCTGGATCCGCGTGTTTCCGGATAAGCCGGTCACCAAGAAGCCGGCCGAAACCCGTATGGGCAAAGGCAAGGGCGCGCCCGATCACTGGGTCGCGGTGGTGAAGCCGGGCAAGATTCTGTTTGAGATGGAAGGCGTGACGCTGACCGACGCGAGCGAGGCCATGCGGCTGGCGTCGCACAAGCTGGCGCTGCGCACCAGTCTCGTGAAGCGCGAAGGCGCGAAGCATTAAGAAGCTGTCAGCGATCAGCTGTCAGCCGTCAGGGACGGCGCAGATGATTTAGCTGAGAGCCGAAAGCTGAGAGCTATTTTATGAAAGCAGACAAAATCAGAAACCTGACTGAAGTAGAGCTGGGGCATCAGGAGCGCGAGCTCGCCGATCAGCTCTTCAAGCTGAAATTTCAGCTGAACATGGGCCAGACGGAGAGCCTGAAAAAGATTCGCGGGCTGCGCAAAGACATTGCGCGGGTCAAGACCATCCTCGGCGAGCGCGAGCGCTCGGCCGCTGCTCAGAAGAAGTAACGGAGAAACGATCATGGCCGAAACGACAACGACAACGACGACGACGACGACGACGAAGGCGCAGGGGCGCCGCAAGGAAGTGGTGGGCGAAGTGCTTGCCAACCGCATGCAGAAAACGATTGTGGTGCAGGTGACGCGCAAGAAGGCGCATCCGTTCTACGGGCGCGTGGTGGCGCGCAACAAGAAGTTCTACGCGCACGACGAGAAAAACGAGGCGCATGTGGGCGACGTGGTGCGGATCGAGGAAACCCGTCCGCTGTCGAAGCTGAAGCGCTGGAAGCTGAAAGACATTGTGCGCAAGTCGGCGCTGGTGCCGGAAGCGATTGTAGAGCCGGTCGTTTAGAGCTTTGCCGGTGCCGGGGGAAGCAGGTTCCTCACCCGCGCTTTGCGCGGGTTCGGAATGACAGGGATTTTAGGCTCCCGACGTGTTCGGAATGACAAGAGAATTGAACGGTTGAAGAGTTAGGGAGATTGCCATGGCTGTGATGATGAGATCGATGCTGGAGGTCGCCGACAATTCCGGCGCCCGCAAGCTGCAGATGATTCTGCCGCTGGGGGGCTCGACCGGATTGAATGCCGGGCTGGGCGACATAATCACGGCGGCCGTGAAAGAAGCGGCTCCCGAGGGCCAGACGAAAAAAGGAACCGTGGTTAAGGCCGTGATTGTGCGCACGCGGAAAGAAGCGCGGCGGCGCGATGGCACTTACATCAAATTCGACTCGAATGCCGCGGTGCTGATCAATGATGCGGGCGAGCCGGTGGGGACGCGCGTGTTCGGTCCGGTAGCACGCGAACTGCGCGAGAAGAAGTTTTTGAAGATTGTGTCGCTGGCTCCGGAAGTAATCTAGGGGCTGGGAAATTGAGTAATTGGGAAATTCAGTAATTGAGTAATTGAAGGACGCAGAGTTGGCTTCGGTTTGGATTTTCAATTTCCCAATTTCTCAATTACCAAATTACGAAATTAGGTTTACGACATGCGAACTGTTAGCACTGAAAACAAGCGAGTGGATCTCCGGCGGAACGACACCGTGAAGGTGATTACCGGACGGGACAAGGGCAAGGAAGGGCGCGTGCTGCGCGTGTTTCCGAACGATGCCAAGATTCTGGTCGAGCACGTGATGATGGTGAAAAAGCATGTGCGGCCGAACCCGCAGCGCAACATCAAGGGCGGCATTGCTGAGCAGGAGAGCCGCATTGCCATCTCGAACGTGCAGCTGGTATGCGCGACCTGCGGGCCGGTACGCATCGGCCACGAAGAGCGCGGTGACCGCAAGGTGCGCGTGTGCAAAAAGTGCGGAACGACGCTGGATAAATAGCTGCTAGCTGCTAGCTTCTAGCGACTAGCTTCTAGCTTTGTGGCGATGGGGTCGGCAGCGCGGATGAAATTTGAATCTCACGAACCGGTAGACGTTTAGCTAGAGGCTAGGAGCTAGCAGCTAGCAGCTGACAACCCGAAACCGTGAGAAGGATTGAAGGACATGGCAAAAGATAAAGAGAAAAAGGGACAAAAGGAATCGCAGGAGCAGAAGGCGCCCGACCAGGCGCGGCATAGCGCGAAGGAACGTCCGCGGCTGCGCTCGAAGTTTGAGAAGGAAGTCGCGCCCGCGCTGTTGAAGGAACTGGAACTGAAGAATGTGATGGCGGTTCCGCGGCTGCACAAAATTGTCGTCAACATGGGTGTGGGTGAGGCTACTCAGAATTCGAAAGTGCTTGACCCGGCCGTCAACGAACTGGGGCAGATTACCGGGCAGAAGCCGGTGGTGACGCGGGCGAAGAAATCGATTGCGGCGTTCAAGGTGCGCCAGGGGCAGTCGATTGGAGCGATGGTCACGCTGCGCGGCGACCGCATGTACGAATTTTTCGACCGGCTGGTGAATATCGTTCTGCCGCGCGTGCGCGACTTCAAGGGAGTATCGACCAAGTCGTTCGACGGGCGCGGCAACTTTACGCTCGGCTTGCACGACCAGCTGATTTTCCCGGAGATCTCTTACGAGAAGGTCGACAAGCAGAAGGGCATGAATGTCACGATTGTGACCACGGCCGCGAACGACAACCAGGCCCGCACGCTGTTGAAGCACATGGGCATGCCGTTCCGGGCGTGAGTAAAGTTTCACGGTTTTATTTCAAGGTTCGAGAAGTCAGGAGCTAACGTTGGCGACAACAGCAAAACGAGTTAAGGACGGCGTCGGGCTGCATCAGAAGCCGGAAGACGTAAAGAAACCGAAGTTCTCCACGCGTAAGCACAACCGCTGCAATCTGTGCGGACGGCCGCGCGCGTTTCTGCGTAAGTTCGGCATTTGCCGCTTGTGTTTCCGGCAGCTCGCGCTGCGCGGGGAGATTCCAGGGGTTTCGAAGTCGTCCTGGTGAAGTGGACGAGGTAGGGAACGCCCGGCGCGGCTGTTGATTCGACTGTCGGGGCGAGTTGCGTGCAGGTTGAGATCCTTCGCGGCAAGGAACGCCGCTCAGGATGACAACGCGGAATTGGTTGACGAACGAGATTGGCAAGACACGAGATGGCAAGGACGTATGGTAGGGACGTAAGGAAACAAGCTGCCGCAGGTTCTCCGCTTCACGCGGAGCGAACGGGTGGCAAGAGGAGAAGCAAACGATGAGGTTGACCGATCCGGTCGCAGACATGTTGACGCGAGTGCGGAACGCACTCCAGGCCCGGCACCAGAAGGTGGACATTCCGGCTTCGCGCCTGAAGCTGGAAATTGCCCGCATTCTGAAGGAAGAGGGCTACATTTCGAATTTCAAGCCGACGGAAGAAGAAGGCCACAAGGTCATCCGGATTTATCTGAAGTACGGCGCCAACAACGAAGCCGCGATCTCCAAAGTCGAGCGCGTGTCGCGCCCCGGCTGCCGCGTCTACGTGCGCCGCAGCGAGATTCCGCGCGTGCTGGGCGGCATGGGGATCAACATTCTCACCACCCCGCGCGGCGTCATGACCGGCCGCCAGGCCCGCAAAGAGGGCGTGGGCGGCGAGTTGTTGTGCCAGATTTATTAACTGCAGCTTCTAGCTACTAGCTTCTAGCTGCTAGCTAAAGCGGCGATGTCGACCGAGTTTTGAACACAGTCTGAAGGGAAGTTCGGACTGCAAAATCCCAAAGCGGCCTAGCTAGAAGCTAGGAGCTAGAAGCTAGAAGCTCTTATGTCACGAATTGGAAAAAAGCCGATCCCGATCCCCAAAGGGGTGACGGTCAAAGTCGAAGGCAACACGGTCGCCGTGCAGGGGCCGAAGGGCAAGCTGGATACGGCTTTGCCGGCCGGCATCAAGATCGAACAGAAAGACGGAAACATCGTCGCCATCCGTGAGAACGATTCGCAGGCCGCGCTGCACGGGCTGGCGCGCGCTCTGGTCAACAACGCCGTCGAGGGCGTGACCAAGGGCTGGACTCGCGAACTGGAAATCGTCGGCATCGGCTACCGTGCCGAAATGAAGGGCAAGTCGATGGTGGTGTTCAACCTGGGTTATTCGCACCCGATTGAATATCCGTTGCCGACGGGCGTCGATGCCGTAGTCGATCCGAAGCAGACCAAGATCGCACTGACCGGCATCGACCGGCAGCAGGTCGGGCAGGTGGCGGCGGAAATGCGCTCGCTGCGTCCGCCGGATCCGTACAAGAACAAGGGCGTGCGCTATGCCGGCGAGCGCCTCAAGAAGAAGGTTGGAAAGACCGGAGCGAAATGATCGCGTTTGGCGGGCCCATTCGACAACTTCGCATAGCGAAGTTGCTCAGGGCAGGCTAAGAACGAGCCCGCCGCGATCATCCTGAGCGAAGCGAAGGATCTCAGGCGTTCCATCTGTGAAGAGGGAAATAGAGCGATGCTGACACGAATCACGAAGAACGAGAAACGCGGGCACGTGCACGACCGCATTCGCAAAAAAATGCAGGGAACCGCGGAACGCCCGCGGCTCAACGTGTACCGCTCGCTGAATCACATTTATGTCCAGGTGATTGACGACCTGCACGGCAAAACGCTGGTTTCGGCCAGCACCGCCGAGGGCAACAAGAAGGCGGAAGGCGACAAGAAAGCCGCCAAGCGCACCGGCGGCAACGTGGCCTCGGCCAAGGCCGTGGGCAAAATCATTGCCGAGCGCGCCAAGGCCAAGGGCGTGACTAAGGTCGTGTTCGACCGCGGCGGCTACATTTATCACGGGCGTGTGAAGGCTGTGGCCGACGCGGCGCGCGAAGCGGGATTGCAGTTCTGAAAACCGCTTTTGGCTTTTGGCTCTTGGCTGTTAGCTGGAGCGAGAAGGCCAAGAGCCAAAAGCTAAGAGCCAAAGGCTAGGTTTATAAATGCCAACAATAGTCAAAAAGCTGGATGCCAATTCGTTTCAGTTGAAGGATCAGGTTGTGGCTATCAACCGCGTGACCAAGGTGGTCAAGGGCGGCAAGAACCTATCCTTCGCCGCGCTGGTGGTTGTGGGCGACCCTTCTGCGGCGGTGGTGGGCTACGGTTCCGGGAAGGCCAAGGAAGTGCCGCAGGCCATCCGCAAGGCAATTGAGTCGGCCAAAAAGAATCTGGTGAAGGTCAACCTGACGCAGACCAGCATTGCTCACCTCGTGCTGGGACGTTACGGTTCCGGCAAAGTGCTGCTGAAGCCGGCGCCGGAAGGCACGGGCGTGATTGCGGGCGGCGCCGTGCGCGCGGTTATGACCTCGGCGGGCGTGCAGAACGTGCTGACGAAATCGATCGGCACGACTAACCCGCATAACGTGATTAAGGCTACGTTCGACGCGCTCAAGCAGTTGAAGAGCCGCGAGAGCGTTGCCCTCATGCGCGGCAAGACGGCGCAGGAACTCTAAGAACAGTGGCCAGTGGTCAGGGATCAGTGGCCAGATTTAGAAACGCAAAATTGATTGGCACTGGCCACCGGACACTGATCACTGATCACTGGCCACTGACCACTGAGGTTTGAAAATGACGGCGAAGAAAACGAGTTCGGGCAGCGGAAAGATTCACCTGAAGTGGGTGCGCTCCGCCATTTGTGCCCCGGTGAAACAGAAGTTGGTGATCAAGGGCCTGGGATTTACGCGGCTGAATCAGGTCATCGAGCGTCCGGACAATGGCGCCATTCGCGGCATGGTGGCCAAGGTGCCGCATCTGGTTGAAGTGGTGGAATAGAGAGTTGCGAGCTGCGAGCTTTGAGCTGCGAGCAAAAACTATAGATCCAAGCTCACGGCTCGCGGATCATAGCTCACTGAGAGCTTACTTATGAATTTATCGAATATTCGAGCACCGAAGAAGGCGACGGAAAAACGCAAGCGTGTGGGCCGCGGCATGGGCTCGGGCATGGGCAAGACTTCCACCCGAGGACATAAGGGACAGCGTTCGCGCACCGGTTCGCGCATGATTCGCGGTTTTGAAGGCGGCCAGATGCCGCTGCACCGCCGCATGCCGAAGCGCGGATTCACCAATATTTTCCGCAAGGAATTCAACATCGTCAGCCTGGAGCGGCTGCTCGAAATGGGCGAAGAGTTTCATGGCGAGCCCATCACGCCCGACGTGCTGCGCAAGGCGGGAGTCATCAAAACCAAGCATCCAGTCAAGATTCTGGGCGACGGCGAGTTGACGATCGCAATCACCGTGCACGCGCACAAGTTCTCGAAAGCGGCGCAGGAAAAAATCGCCAAGGCGGGCGGCAAGGTTGAAGTCATCGAAGTAAAGGCGGTAAAGCCGGTAGTGAAGGCGGGGAAGTAAATGTTCGACAAACTGGCTAACATCTTCCGGATTCCGGATCTGCGCAAACGCATCCTGTTTACTCTGGCGATGCTGTTCGTGTACCGGTTGGGCGGGCATTTGCCGACGCCTGGAATTGATACGGCCAAGCTGGAAAGTTTCTTTACCCAGGGTTCGACCAGCGGCTCGCTGCTGGGATTTGTCGATCTGTTCTCGGGCGGCCAGTTGCGCCGCATGACGATTTTTGCCCTGGGCATCATGCCCTACATCACGGCCTCGATCATTCTGCAGTTGTTGACGGTGGTGTATGAGCCGCTGGCCAAGCTGCAGAAAGAGGGCGAACTCGGCCGCAAGAAAATTACTCAGTGGACGCGCTACATTACGGTCATTCTGAGTTCGGTGCAATCGTTCGGCATCGCCGTCGGCCTCGAAAAAGGCGGCTTCGCGCTCGACCCCGGCTGGAAGTTTCGGTTCATGACCATGCTGACTCTGACCACGGGTAGCGCGTTCATCATGTGGCTGGGCGAGCAGATTACGGATCGCGGCATCGGCAATGGAATGTCGCTGCTGATCTTCTCCGGCATCGTCGTTGGCTTGCCGCGCGGCGTTGTCGACTTGATTGGGAAGGCCAAGAACGCAGCCTGGGGAGCGATGACCTTCCCTTTGCTGGTCGGCCTGATCATTTTCATGGTCGCGGTAGTGGCATTCATTGTCTACGTCGAACGCAGCGAACGGCGCATTCCGGTGCAGTACGCCAAGCGTGTCGTCGGCCGCAAGGTGATGGGCGGACAGTCGACGCACCTGCCGTTGCGCGTAAACGCCGGTGGCGTAATGCCGGTCATCTTCGCGTCGTCGATTCTCACCCTGCCACAGACCATCGGCTACGGCCTGCGCAACAACCGATATTTTGCCGATCTGTTCCGCTGGCTCCAATTCGGAGAGCCGATCTATACCTTGCTCTATGCGGTCGGCATTATTTTCTTCGCGTATTTTTATGTTTCCATCGTTTTTAATCCCAGCGAAGTTGCCGACAACATGCGCAAGTATGGCGGATTCATTCCCGGCATTCGTCCCGGGAAACGCACGGCCGACTTCATCAATGACGTGCTTACGCGCATCACGCTGGTGGGCGCGCTGTACCTGATTCTGATTTCGTTTATTCCCGAGTGGATGATTGCCGGTATCAAACTCAACCACCTTTACGGACCGATCGGGAGATTCTTTGAAGTTCTGCCGAACTGGATGTTGAACGGTTTGGGTGTGAGCTTTTATTTTGGCGGCACGTCGCTGCTGATCGTGGTGGGCGTGGCTATGGACACGGTGCAGCAGATCGAGGCGCAGCTGATCATGCGCCACTATGACGGATTTACGCCGCGCAGCGGGCGCATTCGCGGCCGCCGCACCTGGTAGCTTGCAGTTCGTAGTTTGCACCCTGGTAATTTACTTGGGGCTGGATTTTGTGATTGTGGGGTTGCTGCACCTTTGCACCTCGGCCGCGTCGCCGGGGAGACTGAGCTCGGGAGGCTTGGGCCAATCCGATGGCGCAGGAAACCTCACGTGAGGTAGGTCCCGTGGTATTGCTCGGCCCGCCGGGTGCCGGAAAAGGCACGCAGGCCAAGCGCATCATGGAACGCTACGGCATTCCCCAGGTTTCTACCGGGGACCTGCTGCGGGAGAACGTTGCCCGCGGCACCGCACTCGGCCTCGCGGCCAAGGCAGTGATGGCCCGCGGGGAGCTGGTTTCCGACGACGCGGTTTGCATCATGGTCCGCGAGCGGCTGCTGGAGCCCGACTGCAAGCGCGGCTACATTTTGGACGGTTTTCCCCGGACTGAGGCCCAGGCCGAGTGGCTCGATGCACTGCTCGAGCACGAGCTCTTTGACAATTCGCGCCCCACCCGGCCTTGGCCGATTGTGATCCGCCTGGACGTGGACTATAATCAATTGTTACTCCGGATCACTGGACGCCGTTCTTGTCCCACCTGTGGACGGATTTATAACGTCCACCTCCAGCCGCCCCGCGTGGATGAACTCTGCGACGAGAGTCACGCAACCAAGCTGGTGACTCGCAATGACGATCGGTTGGAAGTGCTTCAGCCTAGACTCACTGCATACCAGGAGCAGACTCGTCCGGTGTCAGACTATTACCAGCGCACCGGGCGGTTGATCCCGATTAACGGCGATCTGCCGATGGACGACGTGACGGAACAGATTTTCCGGATTTTGGAAGATCACCACGCTTGAGGATTGCGCTCGAGAGGCAAGACCGGAAACAGGAATAGAACTACGAACTTTGAACGAAGAATGGCGATTGTTTGTAAATCAGCGGCAGAAATTGAAAAGATGCGGCAGAGTGGCCGCATCGTACGCCAGGTTCTCGACTATGTCAGAACTCTGGTAGCGCCGGGAGTGTCGACGATGGATCTGGAGCGCGCCGCCGAGAAGAAGATTAAGGAACTCGGGGCCAAGCCGGCGTTCAAGGGATACTACGATTATCCGTGCGTGCTGTGCACGTCGGTGAATGAAGAGATTGTGCACGGCATTCCGTCGGAAAAGCGGATGCTGCAGGCAGGCGATATTGTTTCGATTGACTGCGGCGTTGTGCTCGACGGCTACTACGGCGACGCGGCGATTACGGTTCCGGTGGGCGACGCGGTAAAGCCGGAGTTGCAGAAGCTGCTCGAAGTCACCGAAGCATCGCTGTACCGGGGCATTGCGCAAGCACGGATCGGCAACTCGATTGGCGATGTGGGCGCGGCGGTGCAGGAACATGTAGAAGCCGCGGGATTCAGTGTGGTGCGCGAGTTTGTAGGACACGGCATTGGGACGCGATTGCACGAAGAGCCGCAAGTTCCGAACTTTGGGGCGCGCGGACATGGAGCCCGATTACGCGAGGGCATGGTCATCGCGATTGAGCCCATGGTGAATTACGGCAAGCCCGAGACGCGAGTGCTGGGCGACAAGTGGACGGCAGTTACGGTCGACGGCAGTTTCAGCGCGCACTTCGAGCATTGCGTGGCAGTAACGAAAGATGGTCCGGTGATTTTGACGCAGTAAAACATGCTCTTGGCCTTTGGCTCTTGGCTCTTAGCTAAAAGCCAACGGCCAAAAGCCAAGAGCCGCTAGGAGCGAATGAGCAAAGAAGACGCGATTGAAGTGATGGCAGTGGTTCTGGAACCGCTGCCCAACGCCATGTTCAAGGTGGAACTGGAAAACAAACACCAGGTGCTGGCGCACGTTTCCGGCAAAATGCGCAAGAATTTCATCCGCATTCTGCCTGGGGACAAGGTCGCGGTCGAGCTTTCGCCCTACGACCTGAATCGCGGACGTATTGTGTATCGCTATAAATGATTTTGGTTAGCTGACAGCTATGAGCTGACAGCTGAAAGCTGGATTATGAAAGTACGAGCATCGGTAAAGAAAATTTGCGACAAGTGCAAGGTCATCCACCGCAAAGGTGTGGTGCGGGTGATTTGCGTCAACTCGAAACATAAACAGCGCCAGGGCTAAGAAGCTTCTAGCTTCTAGCTCCTAGCTTCTAGCCGAGTTCCAAATCGCGGTTTGCTAGAAGCAAGCAGCTAGAAGCTAGTAGCCAACAGAAGCCGGCAGAGGATTAGGAATTTATGGCACGTATTGCAGGCGTCGATCTTCCGCGCCAGAAGCACATCAACATCGCGCTGACGTATATCTACGGCATCGGACATCCGCGCGCCAGCCGCATCCTCGATGAGGCCAAGGTCGAGCCCATGAAGAAGGTGCAGGACCTGAGCGAAGAAGAGGTCAACCGTATTCGTACGGTCATTGAGGCCGAAGGCCTGGTGGAAGGCGATCTGCGCAAGGAAGTTTCGATGAACATCAAGCGTCTCATCGAAATCGGCTCCTATCGCGGATTCCGTCACCGCCGCAACCTGCCCGTCCGCGGCCAGCGCACCCACACCAATGCCCGCACCCGCAAGGGTCCGCGTAAGGGAACGGTCGCCCAGAAGAAGAAGGCGACGTCGAAAACTTAAGAGCAGTGATCAGTGGCTAGTGGTCAGTGGCCAGCAAGAGCCCTGACACACTGACCACTGGCCACTGAGCACTGGACACTAACTATGGCGAAACCAGCAGCAGCGGGCGGCACAGCCGCCGCACCGGATAAAAAGGGCAAGAAGAAAACCTTCAAGAAGAAGGAGCGCAAACACGTGCCGCATGGACTGTGCTACGTGCAGGCGTCCTTCAATAACACGATCGTGACCGTCACCGACATGAACGGCAACGTTCTGTCGTGGAAGAGTTCCGGTTCGCTCGGCTTCCGCGGATCACGCAAGGGCACGCCCTTTGCCGCCCAGCAGGCCGCATCGAATGCCGCGAACATGGCTCGCGATCATGGTGTGCGCAGCGTCGACGTCCGGGTCAGCGGTCCCGGCTCAGGCCGCGAGTCGGCCGTTCGCGCGCTGGCCGCCTCGGGAATTGAAGTGCGCTCGATTCGCGACGTCACGCCGATTCCGCACAACGGCTGCCGTCCGCCAAAGCGCCGCAGAGTGTAAGAAAACAAGCTGCTAGCTCCTGGCTTCTAGCTAAACCCGAGTCGGGGTTTTCGCACGAGCTAGAAGCTAGCGGCTAGAAGCTAGTAGCTGATCTTGTCCGGGACGAAGGGTGAAGCCAAACCCGTAAACCGGTCATCTAAAGGAGAAGAAATTTGGCACGTTATACCGATGCAGTCTGCCGTCTATGCCGCCGCGAGGGGATGAAGCTGTTCCTCAAAGGCGCAAAGTGTTTCAGCGATAAGTGTCCCATCGAGAAGCGCAACTTCGCTCCCGGACAACATGGCAAGGACCGGAAGGCCAAGATTGTTGGCTACGGCCTGCAGTTGCGCGAGAAGCAGAAAGCCAAGCGCATCTACTTCACGCAGGAAGGCCAGTTCCGCAACTACTTCGAAAAGGCTGCTCGCTCGCAGGGCGTAACCGGCGAGAAGTTGCTGCAGCAACTCGAGCGCCGTCTCGACAACGTGGTGTTCCGCCTGGGATTCGCCCAGTCGCGGCGCCAGGCACGCCAGTTGGTGCGTCACGGGCACGTGGCCGTCGACAATCGCAAGGTCAACATTCCTTCGTATGAGGTGAGCGCAGGCGAAGAAATCGCGATCCGCGAAAAGAGCAAGAAGCTGACGGTGCTCGAACTGGCCAAGGAATTCGCCAGCCACGGCACGACCGTAAGCTGGCTGGAAGTCGATCGCGACAATTACAAGGCGAAAGTGCTCTCGCTGCCGAAGCGCGAAGATATTCAGTTGCCGGTTAACGAACAGCTGATTGTAGAACTTTACAGTAAGTAACGTCGGTTGAGAGACGGTGCCGTTCAGGTATCAATCTGGCGCGGAGATCAGGAAGGGCGACCGCGTGTTGCTTCACGGGGAGCCGGGCGAGATCGAATTTGTAGCCGATCCGCTGATCGACGATCCGGAAACAGAGTGGTACGTGCAGGAATACGGCGGAGGCGCGATGGTACTTGTACCCAAAGTATTCGGGCCTGTATTCATCTCTCATACCGAGGAAGACAAAGACTTGGTTTTTGTATCACGGATGTCCGAAGAAGGTTCGGCAGCTAAGAGCTAAAGGGTAAGAGCCGATAGCTGGTTTTGGGGTCCACATTTCGAGCCAGATCAGCCTCTGCTGACGATTGACCTGAGTCCGGACCGATTCAGGGAGCCAGCTCTGAGCCAAACGGCCGAAGGAGAAACAAATGCTTTGGAAGGGTTTTCAAAAACCGAAACGTCTCGCAACCGACACCTCCAGCCTCACCGATAAGTACGGCATGTTCTGGGCGCAGCCGTTTGAGCGCGGCTTTGGCACGACCGTAGGCAACGCCCTGCGGCGCGTGCTGCTGAGCTCGATTGAAGGCGCGGCCGTCACCGCCGTAAAGATGGAAGGCGTGCTGCACGAGTTCCAGTCGATCCCTGGTGTGGTCGAAGACGCGACCGACATCATCCTCAACCTGAAGCAAATTCCGTTCAAGCTCTCGGGCGACGCGCCCAAGGCGATCTACCTGCGCGCCGATCAGCCGGGCGTGGTCACCAGCGGCATGATCGAAGCCGACGGAGATGTCGAAGTTCTGGATAAAGACGTCTACATCGCGACCGTCAGCGAGGGTGGCAAGCTCGACATGGAAATGCGCCTGAAGCGCGGCCGCGGCTACACCTCCGCCGACAAGAATTTCGACGAAGATCTCGGTATCGGTTTCATTCCGATCGATTCCGTGCATTCGCCCGTACGAAAATGTAATTACACGGTCGAAGCCGCGCGTCTGGGACAGATCACCGACTACGACAAGCTGACGCTCGAAGTGTGGACCAACGGCTCCATCACGCCCGCCGATTCGCTCGGCCTGGCGGCGAAGCTGCTGAAGGATCACATGAACATCTTCATCAACTTCGAAGAAGAAATCGAAACCGGCACTTCGTCGTCGGACGATCGCAAGCCCGAGATTCACAACGAGAACCTCAATCGTTCCGTCGAAGAGCTCGAGCTTTCCGTGCGCAGCTACAACTGCCTGAAGAACGCGAACATCCAGACCATCGGAGAACTGGTGCAGAAGACCGAAGCCGAAATGCTCAAGACGAAAAACTTCGGCCGCAAGTCGCTGAACGAGATCAAAGAAATTCTCTCCTCGATGGGCCTGAGTCTGGGCATGAAGATTGACGAACACGGCAATGCCGTACCTGGACCGACGTCGAATGTCCCGTTGCCCGCGTCCGCTTACGGACCGGATGATCAACTGTAAGAAGACCAACTCTAAAGCGGGCCGGCTGTAAGACGACCAGATCTGAGGTAGCTGTAAGGTGAGTTGCGGGCCTAGAAGGAAATTCTGAGTGAGCACAAGGAGACTGCAATGAAAAACGTTCTGCGGGCATCTCTGACCCTTCTGCTCTTGGGCGCGTTTCAACTGGCTGCACAGGACGTGGTGAGTGCGGTCCATGGAACGATTACCAAGCTGGATTCGGCCGCCAAAACCGGAGTCGTCAAGACCAAGGACGGCACCGAGCATACCATCAAGTTTGTCGACAAGACGACTGTCCACGGCGTCGATGCAACGGCCACGGGTGGCAAAGACGCATTTCACGGACTGACCGAAGGCTCCGAAGTGGTGGCGCACTACACCACTAAGGGAACGGAAAATACGGCGGTCGAGGTCGATAAAGTCGGCAAGGATGGTATTAAGGCGGTGGATGGAACCGTCACCCATATTGATCGCGGTGCCAAGACCCTGGCGGTCAAGACGGCGGACGGAACGGAACAAACGTTTCGGATGTCGGATCATGCTGTGGCGGATGCAGGCAAGGACATCGCAAAAGGAACTGACAAATCAGCGAAGGTTACCGTCTACTACACCGAAGAGGCGGGCAAGAAAACTGCCCACTTCTTTGAAAAGATCATAGGATAACCTGCGGTTTGCTGATTTTCAGAAGTAGCTTTGAGCAGTAGCTCTGGGACGGGCACGGCTTACACCGTGCCGCCAGAGCCAAAAGAATCGGGGCTTTAGCCTCTGAGGGTTCGAAAATGCGTCACAAAGTTGCAGGGTACAAACTCGGACGGAACACCGCCCACCGGCGCTCGCTGCTGCGCAACCTAGTCACCTCGGTCATCGTCGAAGAGCGCATCGAGACGACCGTTCCCAAGGCCAAGGCCGCGAAGCCCCTCGTCGAGAAGATGATCACTCTGGGCAAGCGCGGCGACCTCGCTGCACGCCGTCTGGCTGCCGCCTACCTGATGACCGATGAAGCTGTCGTGAAGCTGTTCGACACCGTCGGGCCCCGCTTCGGCGATCGCGAAGGCGGCTATACCCGCATCATTCGTACCGGGTGGAACAAAGGTGACGGTGCCGACAAGGCTTTCCTCGAGCTGCTGGGCAGCGAGAAAATCCTCGACGAGAAAAAAGAGAAACGAGCCGAGGCTCGCGCAAAGAAGACTGCCGAAGCCAAGAAGGCAATGGAAGAGGCCGAAGCGCAGGCGCAGGTCGAGAGCGAATCAGCACCAGCCGAAGGCAAAGAGGAAGACAAGAAAGAGTAGTCGCTACAGCTTTCTGAGGGGCGCGGCCTGCGGGCTGCGCCTTTCCCTTTTGTGGATCGTCTGCTTGATTCGCGCCCGCTTTTGTGCAAGGGCGTTTCCCCAGTCGTACATGCCCCTTCGGGTCTCCCACTGGTAATCTTGCGATCGCTTCCACTGCTTCCCTAAACTTCATTTAATGGCATTCACGCGCACACAGATCGGCATTGCTGTCGGCACCGGAGTTCTGCTCGTGGGAGTTTTTGTCGGCTACCTGTGGTGGCTGAGCGATCAAGGACCAGTGCTGGCGCGATCGGAAGATCACGATCCTCTCACCGGGTTGCCGGTCAGCATCGAAATGAATCCGCTGCGCGACCGTTCCACTGAGAAGGCTGCCAACAAATTTCTGCGTGAAATGCGCGACGGCCACTGCGATGATCTGCTCTCCAAATGGGAGCACGACTACCACAAGAAATACGCTCACTACATCTGCAAGTCTGAGGAGCAGCACCCACTGCTGTCCTGGCAACTGGTGGACTGGGAAGATGCGCCGCCGCTGATCGTCCTGCACTATCGCGGCAAGCGTCCCAGCAACGCCACTCCAGATCAACCCGGAATCGATCAGGATCTGTTCACCGTAACGGTCGAGCACAAGGGTGGCGACTGGGTCGTTACCAAGTACGACGCCATGTACTGAGCTCTGCCACCGGAGCCATAGAGCGGATCACATGGGGACGATCGGAGACTGGGGCGTAATCCTTGCGATTTCAGTATTCATGGGCCTGTACGGGTGGGCCCGCGATATGGGCCACAAACCTTACCCCAACAAACTGCGCAGATCGTTGGCTGGTTGGTTTCTGTTCAGTAGTGTTGTTGGCATCTGGTGCATGTTCCGTTGGCAGGCTTTTGCGGTTCCGCTTGTATTCATCGCCGTTCCTGTCGCTGTGGCCAGCATAATTCTAATCTACTCTGCCAGGCCCAGAGGCGCTCAACAGGCTGGGGCGGAATTATCAGCGGACAAGCACAAGTAGCGGATTTGTCCGGTTGCGCTGACGGAACGACAGACCCAGCACCGCTCAGTGAAATCCTCTCATCCGCGTGATAAAAAATAGTGAATGCCTCCTGCCGATTTTGAGCCTCAGCCGTCAGCGGCGCGCAACGTTTACGTTTTCGGCGCCACGTCGCTTCTTAACGACACGGCCTCGGAAATGGCGTACTGGGTGCTGCCCGCGTTTCTGGTTTCGCTGGGCGCGGGCCCGGCGCAGTTGGGCCTGATCGAGGGCCTGGCCGAGAGCGTTTCGTCGTTCGCCCAACTTTTCTCCGGATATCTTACCGACCGCATCGACCGCCGGAAGCCGCTAGTAGTTGCGGGATATTTTGTGGCCAACGCTGTGAAACCGCTGCTCGCAGTGGTGAGCGCGTGGTGGCAGATTCTGCTGATTCGTTTCACCGACCGGCTGGCCAAGGGAGTGCGCGGCGCGCCGCGCGATGTGATGGTCGCGGAATCGGTGCCGAAGGAGCGGCTGGGATCGGCCTATGGCCTGATTCAGTCGATGGACTCCGCGGGCGCGATCGTCGGGCCGCTAGGTGCGCTGGTGCTGCTGGCGCATTACGGAATCCGAAGCGTCTTTTGGGCCGCCGCGATTCCCGGCGCGCTGTGTGTGATGGTGGCGCTGTTCGGAATCCGCGAGACGCAAAATCCCCACTTCTCGCAAAAGGAGCGAGAAATGGGGTACCCGGGCGATTCCGATTCCGAGCGTGCGAAAAAATCTGCGCGCGCGGGCGACTCGAAACCTCTCCTCGCGCTGCCCGGTTCGTTCTACTTCGTCCTGATTGCGGTGAGTTTATTTTCGCTGGGAAATTCCAGCGACATGTTTCTGGTGATGCGGGCGCAGAATGTCGGCATCCCGGTGGCGATGGCACCGTTGCTGGGGCTCGTCTTTAATGTCACTTACACACTGGGCTCCTGGCCTGCAGGATGGTTCAGCGATCATTTCTCTCGGCGGGGAATTGCGGCCGCCGGATACTTTATTTTCGCGGCGGTGTATTTCGTGTTCGGGCGCGCGCCATCCACGCTCGCCATCTGGATCACGATGGCCGTCTACGGTTTGTACTATGCCCTCACGCAACCTGTGCTGAAGGCACTCGTGGTTGAGACTGTGAGGCAGGAAGTGCGCGGGCGTGCGTTGGGGGTGTACGCTTTCGTGACTAGCGTCGCCACGCTCGCGGCCAGTCTGATTACGGGAGAAATGTGGAAGCACTACGGCGCGGGAGTTCCGTTTTATTTTTCTGCGGGGCTGGCAGCGGCATCGGCGGTGCTGTTGGCGGTTTCAGGAATGATGCGAAGCCCTAACCGGCATAACTGAGTACAGTTGTCGAAGGCATACGGGCATTGGAACAACCATCCAAAGAGCGATTGAAGGTCAGGTTTTCGCAAGGTTGCCAACTCGCCGTTTTACCCACAGCAAAACCAAAATCTGCGCGCAGATCGCGGCGCAGGTGTCGAGGATCACGTCGTGGACGGTGCCGGTGCGAGTTGGAATGAAGCTCTGGTGCCATTCGTCTAGGCTGGCCACGAGCGCGGTTCCGAGTACGGAAATATTCGCCCAGCGCCACGTCCAGTTCGGATTTCCCAGGGCGGGCAAGGTCTCTCGCCACGCGCGAAAAAATAGGATGCTGAGCAGACCGTAGCCGAAGACGTGGCCGACTTTGCGAAGCAAGAAGTGGAAGGGCTGGAATCGTTCCAACTCCATGCCGAAGAGATAATGGAATAGGGGATAGAGGAAGCGGCTGGTGTTATTGGCAGACGCCATGGCTGTCGATTCAATGGCGATGACGATCAGCCACAGGATGGCGGCGATCCAGGCTTTGAGCACGCTGTGACGGTCGGTGCTCAAACGAGTGTAGAGCCCGCAGTGCCGGAATTCCCACCCTTCGCAAAGAAGGCGAAGTGCCTGCCCTGATCCTGTCGAAGGGATGGGGCGCTCCGATTTGAGTTTGGTGCGCGTTGAAGCGCCGCTCTACTCGATGGCATAGTTCGGGGCCTCGCGGGTGATCATGACGTCGTGGACGTGGCTCTCGCGCAGGCCGGCGCCGCTGATGCGGACGAAGCGCGTTTTCTGCAGCAGTTCGGGAATCGTGCCGCAGCCGCAGTAGCCCATGCCGGATTTCAATCCACCGACCATCTGGTGGACGATCATGGCGACGGAGCCGCGGTAGGGGACGCGGCCTTCGATGCCTTCGGGAACGAGCTTGTTGAGGCGGTTGCCGTCACCGTCACCGGCGGACGCGGCCGAGGATTCGCCCTCCATGCTCTGGAAGTAGCGTTCGCTTGAGCCCTGGGCCATGGCTCCGATGGAGCCCATGCCGCGATAGGACTTGAAGGAGCGGCCTTGATAGAGAATTAATTCGCCGGGACTTTCATCGGTGCCGGCGAAGAGCGATCCGATCATGACGGCGCTCGCGCCCGCGGCCAGCGCTTTGGTGACGTCGCCGGAATATTTGATGCCGCCGTCGGCGATGATGGGGACGCCCGCGTCTTTGGTGGCGCGGTAGGCTTCGGCGATGGCGGTGATCTGCGGCACGCCGGCGCCGGTGACGACGCGCGTGGTGCAAATCGATCCTGGGCCGATGCCGACTTTAATTCCGTCAGCGCCGGCGCGCGTGAGTTCGCAAGCGCCGTCGAAGGTGGCCACGTTGCCGGCCAGCAGATCGATGTGGGGTAGTTTCGATTTCACCAGCTTCACGGCGTCGAGCACTTTGGTGGAATGGCCGTGCGCGCTGTCGATGGCGAGGACGTCGACTTTGGTTTCGGCGAGTTCCTGGGCGCGTTCGAGAAAATCTCCCGTGGCGCCGATGGCCGCGCCTACGCGCAGGCGGCCTTGAGAGTCTTTGGCGGCGTTGGGATACTTCAGTTTTTTCTGAATGTCTTTGACCGTGATCAGGCCCTTCAGGTTGTACTTGTCATCGACCACAAGAAGTTTTTCGACGCGATGCTGGTGCAGAATTTTTTCCGCCTCTTCGAGCGTGGTGCCGACGGGCACAGTGATGAGATTTTTCTTGGTCATCACTTTATCGATGGGAATATCGAAGCGGGTTTCAAAGCGCAGGTCGCGATTGGTGAGAATGCCGACGAGTTTGCCGTGCTCGGTGATGGGTACGCCGGAAATTTTGTACTTGCGCATGACTTCGAGGGCGTCGCTGACCCGGTCGGTGGGCGACATGGTGACGGGGTCGACGATCATGCCGCTTTCCGAGCGCTTCACCTTGTCGACTTCGTTGGCCTGCTGTTCGATGGTCAGGTTGCGGTGAATGATGCCGAGACCGCCCTGCTGCGCCAGCGCGATGGCCATGTGCGATTCGGTGACGGTGTCCATGGCGGCGCTCACGATGGGAATGTTCAAGCTGATGGTGCGCGTGAGCTGCGTCTGGGTGCTGGCCTGCGCGGGGATGACATCGGAGCGAGCGGGCAGCAGCAGGACGTCATCGAAAGTGAGAGCCTCAGGAACGGGAAAATGAATCATAAGTTTCTCGGGACTCTTTTCTTAGGCGCTCTTCTTCGGCAATCTCCCAGCCGTATGGGGATTCTTCATTTTAGAGAGGGCGGGGGATTGAGGCAAATGGGGACTGCGGAGTCCTCAAGTGCAATCGCGATAATACGCCGGTTGACGGATGCGAGGTGAGAAGGCCGGGGTGGGCGTGAGGACAATACTTGAAACCTGGAGATGGGCGTCTTATCCTTCGGAGCGATGTCATTGTCGCGGCGAATTCGTCATCAAGATTCGCCAAGACAATTGGTCCGCAAAGCGTTTTATAGTTACATCGTCGCGTTTGTGTTTATCTTTCTCGATCTGCATTTTGTCGGGATGAAGCACTATTACCCTTCCTTCCATCGCGAGTGCTTGTCGGTGGGTGCCGCAGCGCTTCAAGGTACATTTTTGGCGCTGATAGGGCCGGTTATATGGGTGCTCGACGAGTACGTGCTCCGACGGAGCGACCTTTGGAGATCTTACTCGGGCCTCGACTGGCAGATTCAACGGCTGGTTTTGGCGGGTGCGGTTGCAATCACTTTCGCGACCGTTGTTGCGTGGCGCTGGATGATGCCGCTCTGGGGACTGGTGGCCGGAGTTGCAATCTATCTGCGCCTTTCGCGGCCAAAAGATAGCCTCTAATCTTGGTGCGGCATTTCCCAGGGCAGAGGTCTTGCAGCGGCCCGAAGCTGTCGCCCGTCTTTTGTGGAGACTGAGATTCCTCCGCGCGTGAAGCAGAGCACGCGCTGTCGGAATGACAAGGCGAGTTTGGGCGGTGAGAGGGCCTCTTTCACTCGTTTGTCTTTTAGTCACTAGGGGCGTATATTAGGGAACTGAGAACTGTTGTGTAATACCGGCATTTGGCGAAGCACACCAGTGGGCGCAAGCCCACTTTTTAGTTTGGAGCCCTCGGTTGTTGCTGCCATCGCCTGTAAGCTATTTGATTCATGGCACTTGACGTTGAACGTGTGCGGGAAATCGCGGAGCGGGTGGCGGCCTCAAGCGGACTCGAAATTGTTGAAGTCGAGTTTCTGGGCGGAGGCAAGGCGCGCATGCTGCGGGTGTTTCTGGATAAGCCTGCGGCGGGAGCGGATCCACTCGCCGGCGTGACGCACGAAGACTGTGCGAATTTCAGTCGCGAGTTTGGCACGATCCTTGATGTGGAAGACGTGATGCCGGGATCGTACACGCTGGAAGTTTCGTCCCCGGGGCTGGACCGGAAGTTGACCAAGGCCGCGGATTTTACGCGCTTCACGGGTAGCCGCATCAAGTTGACGACGCGGCAGCTCGTGGAGAACAACCGGCACTTTGAAGGGCGGCTGGAGAGTTTTAACGACGGGCGGTTGACGCTGGATTTGAGCGTGGCCAGCCACAAGTCGCGCAAGAAGATGGGCGCGGCGGCCGGCGAGAAAATTGAAATTGAGTTCGCCAATGTGGAGAAGGCGAACTTGGTGCCGGAGATTTAAGACAGTGGCCAGTGGCCAGTGGTCAGCAAGAAACTTGGCTGTCCACTGAAACCTACTGACAACTGACCACTGGCAACTGGACACTGACTTTATGGCAAGCGAGCTCTACAACACGATCGACGCACTGAGCCGGGAAAAAGGGATTGATCCGCAGATTGTGGTCAGCGCGGTGGAAGACGCCATTGTCATGGCGACGCGCAAGTACTACAAGTCGCAGGAAAACCTGCGGGCGAAGCTCGACAAGGACACCGGCAAGATCAACGCCTTCGCGGTGAAGGCGGTGGTGGAGACGCCGGAACAGGTCGAGGACCCGAACTTGCAGATTACGGTGGAAGATGCGCGCAAGGTCGACCCGGCTCTGGAAGTCGGCGGGGAGTTGCTGATTCCGAAAGTGACCGAGGGGATTCTGGGACGCATCGCGGCGCAATTGGCGAAGCAGGTGATTTTCCAGAAAGTGCGCGAAGCGGAACGCGACACGGTTTACAACGAGTACATCGGGCGCGTGGCGGAGATTGTGAACGCGACCGTGAAACGCGTTGAAGGTCCGGATGTGATTTTCGATATTGGCAAGGCGGAAGCGCGCATGCCGCGGAAGGAACAGTCGCGGCTGGAATCGTTTGCCATCGGCGAGCGGGTACGGGTGGTGATTGCGCGCGTGGAGCGGGCTTCGAAAGGGCCAGGGGTTGTGGTGTCGCGCGCCGCGCCGGAGTTGGTGCAGCATTTGTTCCAGACGGAAGTTCCGGAAATTTACGACGGAACTGTCGTGATTCGGGCGATTGCGCGTGAGGCCGGCGAACGCACCAAGATCGCGGTCATGTCCAAAGACAAGGACGTGGACGCGGTGGGCGCCTGCGTGGGCATGAAAGGCATGCGCGTGCAGTCGATTATTCGCGAGCTGCGCGGAGAGAAGATCGACATCATCGAGTATCACGAAGATGCGGTTACGTTTGCCGAGAAGGCGCTGCAGCCGGCGAAGGTGAGCCGTGTCACCATCGTCGACAGCGGCGACAAGCATCTCGAAGTTGTGGTCGATGACAGCCAGCTTTCGCTGGCGATCGGCAAAAAGGGACAGAATGTCCGTTTAGCGGCGAAGCTGCTGGGATGGAAGATCGACATCAAGAGCGAGGAAGAGAAGCGGCAGGAAGTTGAGCTGCAGATGGCCGCCATGGCCCCGCCGCCTACGACTCCGCTGGAGAACGTCACGGGTCTCGGCGAAGGGCTGGTTGAAAAGCTGAGCGCTGCGGGTATCACGACGGTGGAAGCGCTGGCGGATATGACGCCGGAGCAGCTTGAGGCCATCGAGGGTATCGGGCCGAAGACGGTGGAAAAAATCAGCCTCGCGGTGAATAATTACTTTGCGAGTCTGGAGCAGGGTGAGGCGGTTGTGGCCGAGGGCGAGGTAGCTGCCGAGGGCGCGACTGCCGAAGGTGAGGCTGTAAGCGAAGAGGCTGCACCGGAAGCTGCGGAAGTTGTCGAGGGTGAAGTTGCGGCTGAAGGTGAACCGGTGGCGGCTGCTGAGGCGACGTCGGAAGATGAAGCCGTCTCGCACAAGAGCGACGAGCATGAGCCGAAAGATGGTTCTGCTCCCGAAACAACTGAATAGTCATGTTAACGCTGGCACGCGCGGAAATTTGCGATGGCGTGCCGGTGCAGGATGCTGACTCCGTGAGGCTGCGATGAAGACCTAGCACAACGCGGAGTACAAGAAAGGCCGGATGAGTAAGGTTCGAATCAACGATCTCGCCAGGGAGCTGGAAGTTAAAAGCAAAGCCATTCTCGACACGCTTCCCATCGTCGGGGTGACGGAGAAGAAGACCCATTCCAGTTCGCTCGAGGAACATGAAGCGGAAAAAGTGCGGGTACATCTCCGCGGCTCGTCCGAAGCACAGGCGCCGTCTTCGCGGGCGTCGCGCCCGCTGCGCGGCGACGACGAAATCAAGACCAAGATTGACTTGTCGAACATCTCCCGGCCGGGAGATGTGCTGAGAGCGATCACGCAGAAAAAGGAAGCGGCTGCACCTCCGCCCACTCCGGCGCGGCCGACAGCGCCTCCGGCGGTTGTGGCGAGGCCTGTGGTGGTGCCTCCGGTGGCCCGACCGACGCCGCCTCCGGCTACGCCCTCGACTTCGGCGCACGTGGCAACTCCAGTTCCGCCGCGACCCGCGGTAGTTGCTCCTGCCGCGGAAAGGCCTGCGACCGCAGCGCCGACGATTTCGGCGTCAGCTTCAACGGTGACTCCGGTCGCTGCACCGACGCGTCCTTCGCCTCCGCCTCCGGCTGGCGTGGTTGCACCGCCTACGATTTCGGCTTCAACCACCGCCGCTCCAACAATTACGTCCTCTGCCGCGCCGCAGCCTCCGGTGGCTGCGCCGCGTCCACCTGCAGTCGCGGGTCCGCCGCAACCTCCGGCGCCGCGCATGATTGTTCCGCAGACTGGACCGCGTCCGGTGTACAAAGCTCCGCCGCCGCGGCCGATTGCGCCAGTCGCGTCCATGTCTCCGACTGCATCACCGGCTGGGACGATGCGTCCTGCGCCGGGGCGTCCGGTGCCGGGGCAGCCAATTTTCCAACGTCCGCGTCCGATGACGCCGGGCGGTGGTCCGCCGCGTCCGCTACGCCCGGGTGAACGACGTCCCATGCATCCCACGCGTACGGCTCCGGCTGGCGCGCGTCCTCTCGGTGTTGGTCCGGGGCTTCCGCCTCCGGGACCAGCGCGGCCCGGTGCTCGTCCGGGAGCTCCGGCGCGTCGACCCGGTCAGCGCTATGTTCCGCGCGGCGTAAAAGAAGGCCCGATGAAGGGCTACACGCCGCCGCCACGCATGGTGGTGTCGAACGAGCCGATGCCGATCACGCGCAACATCACGATCACGGAAGGCATCAGCGTAAAAGATCTGGCGGAGAAGCTCGATATTCGCGTGAAGGATGTGATCTCGCGGCTGCTCGGCCGCGGCGTCTTCGCGACCGTGAACCAGACGCTGGACGCCGAACTGGCCAGCGAAATGGCGCGTTTCTTCGGCGCGGAAACAAATGTGATCACATTCGAAGAGCAGGCGTCGAAAGATATTGACGCCGCTGCGGCGAGCAGTGGAGAAGAGTCTGCGGTCGAGATCACGCCCCGACCGCCGGTGGTTACGATCATGGGTCACGTCGACCATGGCAAGACCACGCTGCTCGATTCGATTCGCGAGACGAGCGTGGCTGAGGGTGAGGCGGGTGGTATTACACAGCACATTGGCGCTTACAAAGTTCGCATCACCGATAAGGAATCTCCCGCTTACGGGCGCGAGATTGTTTTCCTCGACACGCCGGGTCACGAGGCGTTTACCCGCATGCGGTCGCGCGGGGCAAAAGCGACTGACATCGTGGTGCTGGTTGTGGCCGCGGATGACGGCGTGATGCCGCAGACCATTGAGGCCATCGATCACGCGCACGCCGCGGAAGTTCCAATCATCGTCGCTGTGAACAAGATCGACAAGCCCGACGCACTGCCCGACCGCGTGAAGAAACAGCTGGCCGATCGCGGGCTGGTGCCGGAAGAGTGGGGCGGCAAGACGGTGTTCGTCGATGTTTCGGCGAAGAAGAAAACGAATCTGAATTTGCTGATGGAAATGATTTGCCTGGTGGCGGATCTGGCTGAGTTGAAGGCGACTCCGGAGCGCGCCGCGACCGGCGTGGTGCTGGAAGCGAAACTTGATCGCGGCCGCGGACCGGTGGCTACGGTGCTGGTTCAGAACGGCACGCTCGTTGCCGGAGACAACTTCGTTGTCGGCAACGTGTACGGAAAAATCCGCGCTATGTTTGACGATCGCGGAGCGGCATTGCAGTCTGCGCCGCCGTCGACGCCAGTCGAGATTCTGGGCATGGAAGGGTTGCCGCAGGCGGGAGACCATTTCGTCGTCGTCGCCGATCGCGACAAGGCGCGGGGCATCTCCGAATATCGCGAGCAGAAAGCTCGCGAAGCTGCGCTGGCCAAGAGTTCTCGCGTGTCGCTCGAAGGTCTTGCGGAACAGATCAAGACCGCCGGCACTAAGGAACTGAACATCATTCTGAAGGGCGACGTCGGTGGCTCGGTCGAAGTGCTCAGCGATTTGCTGACGAAGCTTTCGAACGAAAAAGTTCGACTGAAGCTGCTGCGTTCGGGTGTGGGCGCGATCACTGAAACCGACGTGCTGCTCGCCTCGGCGTCAAACGCGATCATTATCGGGTTCAACGTGCGGCCGGAGCGCAAGGCGCAGGAACTGGCCGAGCAGGAAGAAGTCGACATCCGGCTGCACTCGATCATTTACGAACTGCAGGACGAGATCAAGCGCGCCATGACCGGGCTGCTTGAACCGACCATCAAAGAAACCTATCAGGGCCGCGCCGAGGTGCTCGAAACCTTCCGCATCCCGAAGGTGGGAACGATTGCCGGTTGCCGCGTGACCGATGGCGTGATCAAGAACAACTCCGAAGTGCGCCTGCTGCGCGATAACGTGGTCGTGTTCAAGGGCAAAGTCGGATCGCTGCGCCGCTTCAAAGACGATGCCAAGGAAGTCACCAACGGCATGGAGTGTGGCATCTCGATCGCGAACTACGGCGACATCAAGGCGCGCGATGTCATCGAGGCGTTTGCCACGGAGCGAATCGCGGCCGAAGCCATGGTGTAAAAGCAAGGGGCCAGGGATCAGGGATTAGGGGTCAGTTTTCTGATCCCTGCATCCTAACCCTTGGCCACTTTATGATCGCGTTCCTCACCCTCGAACTCCACATTGAAGCGGCGCAGTCGATCAAGGACCGGCGCCAGGTTGTGCGCAGCTTGAAGGATCGGTTGCGCACCAGTTTCAACATTTCCGTTGCCGAACTCGATGCCGCGGAATTGTGGAACCGCGCTACTATCGGGATCGTCAGCATCTCCAATTCTCGCAACTATCTTGACGGGCTGATGAAGAATGTCGAGCGCGCGGCCACGCGCATTGCGAATAATCACGGGGCGGAGATCGCGGATTCGTTCGTGGAGTTTCTCTAGGGTTTTCCAGGCCGGTGCTCCGGGCCGCCCGGCTTCGCCCAGGCGAGACGGGCGAGGCGCCCGTCACCACACGAGTATTACACCCTAAGACGTTGTTACCTCCGTACTTATCCCTTGCCGCGAAAGCGGGTGACAATGAGGCTTCCACCCCGCTCACACACTTGCGGCCTGTTTTCTGATATTCTCGTTCGTTTTCCCTGAGGTGCTGGGTCGTGGAGAAACGCGGGCTGAAATATCATCGCGGGCGAGTGGGCGAGGCTCTGCGCGAAGAGATTGAAACGCTGGTCGAAGGCGAGCTTGCCGATCCGCGGATTGGGCTGGTGAGCGTGACGGCAGTTCACATCGCGGATGACGGGCGGTCGGCGCAGGTGTGGGTCAACGTGGAAGGCAGCGACCAGGACGCGGACCAGAGCCTGGAAGGACTGGAAGCTGCGAGGGAATACATTCGGCATGAACTGGTGGAGCGATTGCACCTGAGACGCGCTCCGGAATTGTATTTCCGGTTGGACCGCGCGGAGCAGGAAAAGGCTCGGGTGGAGGAATTGCTGGCGCGGGCGAAGAAGAGAAACAAGATTCGCAAGGAACCCGGTGGAAAAAAGGCATAGCGACGTGCTCGAGGATGTACTGCGACAGATTGAACAGCATGAACGATTCGTGCTGACGTCGCACGCCCGTCCCGACGGGGACGCTGTGGGATCGGCGCTGGCCTGCTGCCAGGTGCTGCGTGCCATGGGCAAGCACGCCGATGTGGTGCTGCATGATGGCGTTCCGCGCATCTACCGTTCGCTACCATTCGCCGACCAGGTGGTGCAATCGAGCCAGGTGGTGGGGACTTACGATTCGGCGATTATTCTGGAATGTGACAGCATTCACCGCACGCGGCTTGAGGGGCTGGAGAACCGGTTTCTGATCAGCATCGATCATCATGTCAGCGGGCGCCCGTTTGCTCACGTGAATTGGATCGATCCGCACGCCGTGGCTACGGCCGAGATGGTGTTCCGGCTGGCGCGGGAAGCGGGCGTGAAATTTTCCGCCGAAATTGCGACTTGCCTTTATACGGCGCTGATGACCGATACCGGCTCGTTCATGTTTCAAGGGACGAATGAAAATACTTTCGCGCTGGCAAGGGAACTGGTGCTGGCGGGCGCGGATCCGGCGCACTGCGCGCGCGGCATTTATTTCGCGCACTCGGTCGCAAAAATCCGGCTCCTCGGCGAAGCGCTTCGCAGCCTCACGGTGGAGGGCCATTTGGCCTATGCGTGGGTGACACAGAAGCAAATGGAATACTGCGGCGCGATTGAAGAAGATTGCGAAGGGCTGGTGAATTACGTGCTCTCGATCGGCGGCGTCGAGGTTGCAGCGTTTTTTCGCGAGCTGCCGGGTGGGCGTTACCGGGTGAGCCTGCGCAGCAAAGGAAAACTTGATGTTGCCCACGTCGCTGAGAGTTTTGGCGGCGGCGGCCACGAATGCGCCAGCGGCTGTTCGGTCGATGGTCCGCTGGCCGAGGCTGTGCGCCAGGTTCTGTTGCAGCTTGGCAGTGGACCTTCCGTACAGTAGAAAAACATTTTTGATTGTGAATTTTTGATTGCTGATTGAAGAGCCTGAACTGCTGGCAGCTGGGTTTCAATCGACAATGGGCCATCATCAATCAGCAATTTCCTTCCATGACCGCTCGCACGCGCACGGACGTTCTATTGCTGGCAGGCTTCTGCACGTTTCTGTTCTTCTATGGCTTAGGACAGTTTGGGCTGATTGGCGCAGACGAGCCACGCTACGCGCAGGTGGCGCGCGAGATGCTCGAGCGTCACGACTGGGTGACGCCGACGCTCGGCGGACATGCCTGGCTGGAGAAGCCTCCTCTGTATTACTGGCAGGCCATGCTGGCTTACTCTGTGCTGGGAGTCACTGACGTGGCGGCGCGGATTCCCTCTGCGGTGGACGCGACTCTGCTGGTCATCGCCGTTTATTTATTCTTCCGGCGATTTCGGCGAGGCGTAGAAGTTGATGCGGCGCTCATCACAGCGTCTTGTGCCGGGGTGATCGGATACGCGCATGCGGCCTCGATGGACATGGCTCTGGCTGCGGCTTTCGGCGTCGGGATGCTCGCATGGTGGGGCTGGCGCGAAGGCGGAAACAAAATCTATCTGGCGTTGTTTTACGTCTGCATGGCGCTAGGCATGCTAGCCAAGGGGCCGGTCGCGCCGTTCTTGGCCGCGATTGTCATCGTCATCTTCGCGTTGGTGACTCGCGAATTGCGCATGGTGATAAGAACACTGTGGCTGCCGGGCATTTTTTTGTTTTGTGCAATTGCGGTGCCGTGGTATTTCGCGGTGCAGCTGCGGAATCCGCAATTCTTTCGCGAGTTTATTCTGCAGCACAATCTGGAGCGTTTCTCGATCGACTTATATCACCACCGGCAACCGTTCTGGTTCTACTTGCCGGTGACGGCGCTCGCTCTGGTGCCGTGGACGGTGTTCGTGAGCGCGGCATTCGTTGAGTCGGTGCGAGTCTGGTGGGCGGAACGCAAAACAGTTTCTGCCGGACCGGATCTCGAATTGCAATTCAGAATATTTGCCTGCTGCTGGCTGGTCGTGCCGATGGTTTTCTTTTCTCTCTCGCAGTCGAAATTGCCTGGCTATATTCTTCCGGCGGTCGCGGCTGGGGCCGTGCTGCTGGCGGATTATTTGCGGCGTCATCTCGCGGAGGACGCGGAGCCCATTTCGAAAGGGCTGGTCATGCTGCACTCGCTGGTAGCCGCGGGGCTGATCGTCCCGTCGGTATTGGTGGCATATCTCGTGACGCAGCACCGGTTGCCCGCGGGGCGGCCGATGTTCGTTGCGCTTGGGCTGGCGACCGCATTGTGCGCGGCTATCGCGATGACGCTGGCGAGTCGGTTGGGACTGCGCATGTTGCGGTTTGTGACTTTGATTCCGGTGGTGTTGTCGGTGGCTGCGGTATTGAAGTTGGGGACGGTTTCGATAGATCAGACGCTGTCGACGCGTCCACTGTGGGTTGAGTTGGCCAGCGTGGAGACGCATCAGCTTCCGCTGGCGGTGTACGGCGTTTCCCGCGAGATGGAGTACGGGCTCACGTTCTATCGCAACCAGGTAACCGTGCGGTATGATCGCGACCCCGTGCTGGCGGAGGAACACCTGCTGGTCGCTCCGTCGGCCTGGAAGGTGAATGTCGCGATGAAAACGGTTGGGCGACGCGTACTTTATCTCGGGAACTGTGCGCCGCAGGATGTGGATTATTACTGGGTGTCGGCTGCGGGAGTGAAGCCTTAGAAGACACGTCGCCGCGGGACTGCCAAGGGATGTAGACTGCCGATCGCTACGAAGACAATCGCTTCAGAGATGTTCTTCCTGCAAGACCAGCATCGCAGGGAAGCGCGAAACAAACGCGACTTTCTTCCCGCAATTAACGTCTGTTGTTACCCTGTATTCGCGGCGTTTGCCTCTGCCGAGCGAACCAACTACACTCGAAATTTTGCCGCGAGATTTGCCGGTGGCGCTGATTCCTGGCGGCTTCCGCCGCGGAATCCCTTGGGAGATCGTTCTTGGAAATTCTCGACCTCAGACACTTTTCTTCGTTGGACTTGCGCCCGCTGCTCGAAGACGAGACGCAACTCTGGTCGAGCCTGCTCTCGTGGGATTACTCGGGATCGAGCGAGATGATTCTGCGCTATGTCGACGCGAAGATTCTGCCGGGGTATGCGGCGGTGGATCGGGGGCGCGTCTTTGGCTATTCGTTTTTCGTGTACGAGGGCAACAAGGGCGTGATTGGCGACCTCTACGTGCTCAACGGCAACCGGCTGCCGAACGCGCGCGAAGTTGAATTGAAGCTGCTGACGCACGTGATTGAGACGCTGCAGCAGTCGCCGGGAATTCATCGCGTGGAGGCGCAGTTGCTTGCGCACGAGGCCAATGTGGTTTCACGCCCGTTTCTGGAGACTGGATTCCAGCGGCACCCGCGACTGTTCATGACGTTGACGCTAACGAGCGCGGCGCCAGGGAAAGTTCTCACACATCCCGAGGTGGAAATCCGTCCTTGGATCGACAGCGACTACCAGCCGTCGGCGGCGGTGATTACTGCGGCGTATCGCGGACATGTCGACGCGCAAATCAACGACCAGTACCACACGTTGAGCGGATCGTTGCGCTTCCTGAATAATATCGTGCGCTTCCCGGGATGCGGCGCGTTCGATGCGGAGTCATCCTTCGTGGCGCTGGATCGCAAGACGAAGAGCATGATCGGGCTGATCTTGTGCTCGCGCGTCCGTAAGGATGTTGGCCATGTCACGCAGGTGTGCGTGATGCCGGAGTATCGTTCGCGTGGAATTGGCGAGTCGCTGCTGGCGGCCAATGTGGGGAATTTGTTGAAGAGAAAGTTTTCGCTGCTCTCATTGACGGTGACAGAGGCCAACGCACGTGCCGTCGCGCTCTACCGTCGGTTGAACTTTGATACGAAGAGGGTGTTTGACGCGTTCGTGTGGCAGGGTTAGCTTCGAGCGGCGAGCCAGGAGCTGTGAGCAAAGGCCGGTTCGCTCGGGGCTCACGGCCCGAGGCTCATAGCTAGAAGCTATCTGCGCAACAACCACATGGCCCAGCCCGCAATGAGCACTCCGCCCAGGAACATTGCGAAACAGTAGAGGCCGTAGCGGACCATGTCGCGGGTGTTCTCGCGGTGAGTGATGCCGAACACGATGGAAGCGAACAGGGCGAACACCGCCGCCGCGCTGAAATGATTCAGGGTGATGGTCATTATAGGCAGCCTCGAAATCTGCAGCCGCGCGCGCGGGTCTTCATTGATAGCTGAGGGCTGACAGCTGATAGCGGCTTCATTGTTTTTTCCCGATGGCGATGTGATAGGCGTCGGCGACGGCAATAAAGTTCAGCAAGCCGGCGACGATCATGAATTTGGTTCCGTAGTCGGCGGTGGCGAAAGCGATTGTTCCCTGCCCCCAGTCATTGGCCAGGGTCACAATGTAGAGCGCGCCCGCGCCCACATCACCAATGAAACCGAGAATATCGAGGATATCGCCGCCGTTCGCGTGATAAATGCGGCCCTGCATGGCGAGCCCGAGCAGAAACAGGGTCACGATCGAAACGAAGAGCAGCAGGCCGCGGATCCAGCGCTTCTGAATGATGTGGCCGGCGCCCGGAATCAGCCAGCCGACGGCGGGTGCGACCACCGACATCAGGCTCACCGGTTCGGAGGGCGCGGCTTTCGATTTTTCTGTGGTGGAATTCGCCATTTCAGATGTTCACAATCTCGCTTTGGATTTTTCCGGTTACTTCGGCGGAGTTTGCGCGCACCAGCACATTGACTTCGCTGCGCACGCCGAACTCCGGCAGATAGACGCCGGGCTCGATGGAGAAGCAGGAGTTGGGAAGAATCTGCCGCTCGTCGTGAATCTCGAGATCGTCCATATTAGCGCCGTTGGAATGGACGTCGGTGCCGATGGAATGTCCGGTGCGATGAATAAAATAATCGCCGTAGCCGGCCTTCTGAATGTGGCCACGGGTGGCGCGGTCGACTTCCCATCCGGCGATGCGGCGGCCGCCGTGGATGGCATCGAGCACGGTCTTTACGCCGGCGTCGCGGGCGTCGCGCACGATGTGGAAAATGTCGTTCATGCGGCCTGAAGGGGCCGCGCCCACGAAGCCCATCCAGGTAATGTCGTAGTAGACCGCGTCGGGTGTGTTTTTCTTGCCCCAGACGTCGAGCAGGATCAGATCGCCCTCGCGAACGGGCACGGGATGGCTGGCATGCGGCTCGTAGTGCGGGTTGCCGGTGTTCGAGTTGACGGCCACAATCGGTGGATCGTCGGCGAGCAGGTTCTCGCGGGCGAAAGCTTCCATGAACCACTGCTGGATTTCGTGTTCCTTGGTGCCGCCGTTGCGAACGCGCTTGCCGATTTCTTTAAACGCCTCGGCCACAATGGAGTCGACGCTGTCGCGGGCGGCGAAGTGCGACTGAATCTGCGCTTCGCTCCAGGTAGATTCGAACTGGGCGACCAGGTCCGCGGAGCTGACAATGTTCTTGCCCAGGCCGCGCAGCAGGTCGATGGTGCCGCCATCGACCAGGGAAATTGTGAAGACGCTGTTGTTCGGGGAGTACTGCATGGCCAGGTCGCGATGCCGCGCCAGAATGGATTTGAGCTGGTCGAACAATTCCTGCCAGCCGGAATACAGATGCTTTTTGCCGGGCAGAGAATCGAGGTGACCGGCCTCAATCTTGTGGACTAGCTTTACCGGTTCGCCATCGGCCGGAATCAGGTAAAACCAGCGCCGCGTCACCATCAGACTCGTAGGCACGCCGAGAACGCGGTAAGCAATCGGATCGCGATGATGATGGTCGTAGAACAGCCACGCGTCGATGTTGCGTTCACGCAGCGCAGATTGGATAGCGGCGAGGTCCATAGGCAAAGCTCTATTGTAAACAAGAGGCAGGATTTGGGCGAATCCGAGGATGTTTTTGTTACACTTCCGCAAATGTCGGCGATCGCACAGCCCGTTCGCGTCCCGCGCGTCCGCATCGAATCGATCGACGTCGTGCGCGGGGTCATTATGATCATCATGGCCCTCGACCACACGCGGGATTTTTTCGGCAACTCGGGCTTGAATCCCACCGATCCGGCGACCACCACGATTCCTCTGTTTTTCACCCGCTGGATTACGCATTTCTGTGCGCCGGTTTTCTTTCTGCTCACGGGGACGGGAGCCTATCTCTCGCTGCGCAAGAAAACTAAGAGCGAGCTGTCGAGATTTCTTTTCACCCGCGGACTGTGGCTGATTTTTCTCGAAGTGACAGTGACTCGCTGTTTGGGATGGCAGTTCAACTTCGACTATCAGGTCCTGATCCTGATTGTTTTATGGGCGCTGGGATGGGCGATGATCACGCTGTCGCTGCTGGTTTATCTGCCTGCGTGGGCCGTTGCGACTTTCGGCGTGGTGATGATTGCGAGCCACAATCTGCTCGATTCAGTGGATTCGAACAATCCGATTTGGACCATTCTTCACTCGCTCAACATTCTCTGGAAGAGTCCGGGGCACGTCGTGTTTGTGACCTATGTTCTTATTCCCTGGGTTGGAGTCACGGCGGCGGGCTACGGTCTTGGACAGATCTACGATTGGCCGCTGGAGCGACGCAAGGAGTTCCTGTTGCGCCTGGGCATTGGGTTGAGCGCGGCTTTTGTCATCTTGCGCGCGATTAACCGCTACGGCGATCCGGTGCCGTGGACCGCGCAGAAGTCCGCGGCTTTTACCGTGCTGTCATTTCTAAACGCGAACAAATATCCGCCGTCGCTGATCTACCTGCTGATGACGCTCGGCCCCGCGATGCTTTTTCTGTGGGCGGTGGATTCACGGACGCCGCGATGGCTATGGCCTGCGCTGACCATTGGGAAAGTACCGATGTTTTATTACCTGCTGCATATTCCGCTGATTCATTTGATCGCCCTCGCGGTGTGCTACGCGCGCTACGGGCAGGCGCACTGGATGTTCGAATCGCCGACGCTCGGGCAGTTCCCCATCACTCCACCGCCGGGTTGGGGATACGCGTTGCCGATTGTTTATCTGGTATGGGGGTGCGTGGTGCTGACACTGTATCCGCTGTGCCGATGGTTTGCTGCGCTCAAGCAGCGGCGGAGCGATGCGTGGCTGAGTTATTTCTAACAGCTGCGGGCAGACTACGTCTCACGAGCTAGAACACGCTTTCGATCCGAGGCTGGCAGCGTTTCGCACGCTGTTCGTAATACTAGTCGCGGAGCACGACTGCGAATTTTCATCAGATATGGAACAGTGCGCTTGGGATCGAACTTTGCGGTTTCACGCAACAACCAGCCCAGGCCTTTCTGGACCATATCATCTTCGTCGGCGAGCAGCGAGTCGGAAAGCTTTACGATCTTAGGGAAAAACATCTTCGTGCGGGCTCCGCGAATCAGCGCCACGCAGGCGGCACGGCGGTGCCAGCGATTCGGCGACTTGGCCCAGCGGAATACATTTCTGACGCGCGCGGGCTTCGCCGCCACCATCGGTGAGATCAGGTAGTGCACCAGGCCGTCGTGATCGGCCCAACTGCTGATGCGATCGAACCAGGACTCGAACATACGGAATTCGCGATCGCCGAACTGCGCGTCCATCTTTTCTAGCAGGAACACGGCGGCAACTTTTTCTTCGAGCACGGAGCCGGTGAAAAGTTTGTCGGCGACCTTCAACAAGAAATCGAGATCGTGCTCGCGCAAAACCTCGCGGCGGCAGAGGCGCACGGCCCGCCGCAGATCGGCGGTATACCAGCCGTGCGACTTGATCTTATCTTTGAAGAACCATTGCACTCCGGCCGCATGCTCGGCGGTGCCGCCGCCTTTGAGCGCGCGCCGAATCTGCGCTGCAACCTCCGATGGAGTGTGGTTCTGATCGGCCATACATTAATTTTCCTCGACCGACGCGTTTACGCAGCAGTGCCGGCAGTTCTGACAAATTTGTCATACACCCAGAGCCCTGCTGCGGTTGCGAGCCCGATGCCAGTAATCCAGAACCAGATCATCGCGGGGCGGTGTTGGACTTCTCCAAAATGATGTACCAGGAATCCGCCAAACGGCCCGCCGATAAGAGATCCGATGCCAATCGGTACGAATGCAAATCCCATGTACGTTCCTTGCTGTCCCGGAGGGGCGAGCCGCGAGATGTATTCGTAGTAGCGCGGGGCCTGGATGATTTCGCCGATTGCGAGGAAGAACAACGAGAAGATTGCACCCCGGATCGTGGGCTGGAAGGCAAGGATCAGCCAGGACAGGGAACTGATCACCGTGCCAAGAATGACAGCAGGAAATGGGGGGATCTTGCGCGTCAAGAAGTTGACGGCGAGGGTCAGGCAAATCACGGTTAATCCATCGACCACCAGAATCATCTCCACGTCAGCATGAGAGTTGATGTAGCCGTGGATGAAGCCTGGCAGACTGATGTACTGCTGCCAGAAGACGATCCAATATCCTGTGAAGATCACCAGGAACCACATGAAGCGGCTGATGCCCGCGAGCGTGATCGTGAGGAAAACAATCCATGTCCACCAGGGAACGGACCACTCCGGCTTTACCCATAGCGCGACGCGCAACAGCAGTGCCACGGCAAGCGCGGGCAAGACCAGCCGATAATTTCCCAACACGACGCCGAAGTTCCGCGCGACTGTGGCAATGGAGGGCGGGGGTGTGTCGTCAGCTTTGCGAGGCTCGCGAAAAAACAGCAGGACTACAAAAAACATAGCGAAAACACCGAGCGCCACCACGCGATAAACATTTTCGACTCCCAGATGACGATGCGCCCAGGAGGCGAAGAAAGGCCCGGCGGCGCCGCCGATGTTGACCATGGTGTAATAAATCGAATAGCCAATGGTGCGGACATTCTCTTTCGAAGCGCGGGCCGTGGTACCGACCACGCACGGTTTGACTAGCGATATGCCCAGCGCGGGAAGAATGAGAATGAATCCGACAAACAACCCCAGCGGCACCGCGTTGCGCACCGGTGCCAGCCACGAAGCACCAATCGAACCGATCAGAAAGTAAGACACGCCGAGAATCAGATAAGCCACGGACAGCGCGCGGCGAAAACCCAACCGGTCCGCGGCAGCTCCGCCGAAAATTGCGAGAAACCAGACCATGCCGCCGAAAATGCCGGTCAGCGTGCCGGTCTGCTCGGTGGAGAAATTCAGCTTCTCTTGCAGGTATAGGGCCAGAGAAGCGAAGGCCCCATAGTAGGCGAGGCGCTCGAAAATCTCGGTAATATTCGCGACCCAGAACGACGGTTCAAATCCGGTGCGGATTTCCTCGAAGCGTTGAGAGATCAAACAATTGCTCCTCTAACCTAGCCGGTCGCGAACTTGCTGTGCCGTCAGCCCGGCGACGCGGACGACTTTATTGCGGCTCGTCTGGCCGGAGGCAATGGTAACGGAAGATCGCGGCACCTTCAAAAGTTTCGCGAGGAATTCGATGCAGGCCTGGTTGGCGCGGCCTTCGATCGGGGGAGTGGTCAGCGACACTTTGATTGCGTCGTCGAGGTCGCCGGTGATGACGTTCCTCTTCGCACGGGGATGGACTTTGACGGCGAAGCTGACTCCGTCTGGGGTTTCGTGAATGGCAAGCATAGTTAAGCCCTGTCATCCTGAGCGAAGCGAAGGATCTATGCAATCTCCAACCAGTTGCATAGGTCCTTCGCGGCAAAGAGCGCCGCTCAGGATGACAAGAGATGTGGGATCGACGGGGTGTTTAAGAGTTTGCTCACTCTTTCGCCCGCTCTCCGAAGATTGCGGTGCCGACGCGCACACAGGTTGAGCCTTCTTCGATCGCTACTTCGAAGTCGTGCGACATGCCCATGGAAAGGACGTCCATGCGGATGTCAGGGAGCTTGCGGGCGGCGATGGCATCGCGCAGTTCGCGCAGTCTGCGGAAGTACGGGCGCGCGTGTTCGGGATCGTCGGCGAACGGAGGCACGGTCATCAGGCCGCGAAACTCCAGGGCTTCGAATCGTGGAGCAGCCAGCAACAGCTCTTCCAGTTCGCGCGAGTCCGGCGCGATGCCGTTCTTGGCGGCCTCACCGCCGACGTTGACTTCGATTAGCACGGCCAACTTCTTGTTTAGGCTTTGCGCGGCTGCGTCCAGTTTCTCAGCCAGCTTCACGGAATCGACCGAGTCGACTGCGGTGAACAACTCCACAGCTTTGCCGGCTTTGTTCGACTGCAAATGGCCGATCATGTGCCACTCGGTTCCAGTCAGATCTGCCAGCGCGGCGGCTTTCCCAGCGAATTCCTGCACGCGGTTTTCGCCGAACAGTCGCAGGCCGGCGGCGTGGGCTTCGCGGATGCGTTCGGGCGGATGCGTTTTGCTCACGGCCATCAGAGTGATCTCTTCTGGATGGCGTCCTGCGCGGTGCGCGGCCGCCGCGATGCGTTCGTGAATGGCCGCAATATTCTCGAAAACGGACATATTCAAAAGCTTAACCGCAGAGCGCAGAGTTTCACGGAGGAACACTTCGAACGCCTGTGTTTTTACGTATCCCTCGGTTTCGAAAGTCACATGATCGCGGTTGGCGGCGCTGGTTCGTTGGGATCTCCGGCGCTCGACAGCGGCAGGAAGATCATCAGAACAGCCAGCAGCACCATCACGATCATTCCGCCACCCAGATACAGGGGGTGCTCGAGGATCTGCGCCGACTTGATCCGCGTGGCCACAGCCGCTGCCATGTGCAACCACGGTTGCTGGGTATACGACAATGCGATGACCCCTGCCCACATGAGCCCGCAGAGAGCTTCTCCGGCGATCAGGCCGGAGGCGGTGAGAACTCCGGCGTTTTCCGCGCGCGCCGATTGCGCTGCGTTGAAGCCCCGACGTTTGGCAACCCAATCCGCGATCGAGCGGAAGATGCCCCCGAGAAAAATGGCGAAGGTGGTTTCGAACGGCAAATACATTCCGACTGCTACGAGCATGGGGCTCTTCACCTGCATCATGATCAGCGCAATTCCGAAGCAGATGCCCACTACGACCAGAGGCCAGGGCATATCGCCCGCGACAATACCGATGGCGAGCGTTGCCATCAGCCCGGCTTGCGGCGCCGGGAGAGCCCGGCTGCCGAAGCCGAACGCGGTGTGCAGCAGGTACAGCGGCCCCCACATGACAAGGCTCGCCACGACGACTGCGATCAATTCAGCATTCTGGATCTTGCTCGGTGTGCCGCCGAGAATGTAGCCGACTTTAAAGTCCTGCAACAGCTCGCCCGCGACCGCCGCTGAAACGCAAACCACGGCCGCCACTCCCAGTACTGCAGCCACGCCGGACGGTCCGTGAACGCCGAGAGCGACCATCAGCAGCGCGGCAATAATTAACGTCGAGAGAGTCAGTCCGGAAATCGGATTGTTGGACGACCCAATGAATCCGACCAAATTGCCCGAAACCGTAGCGAAAATAAATCCCACCACAAGCATGACGACTGCGGCCAACACCGCTGGCCAAACGAGCCCGGAAATATGGATGTATAAAAAGCACATCAGAATAAACATCACCGCGATCAGGCCGAACACTATTTTCGAACTCATGTAACGCTCGGTGCGCGCGAGTTTGGCTTGCTGGTCAGCAGTTTGGCGAAGATCGGAAAAAGCTTTTCCCAGGCCGGCGGTCAGACTGGCGCGCATCTTGTACAGCGTGTAGGCAGCACCCACCAACATGCCGCCTACGGCGATGGGGCGGACGATAAATCGCCACACGGCGGCGGCCATGGTGGCCCAGTCGTCGGGCGTATCCGCGGGAATGTAGTGGCGGAGTTGCGGGCCCAGAAAATACATCAATAGCGGAACCATCAAACCCCAGGCCAGAACGCCACCGGAAAACTGGAGCGCGGCCAGGCGCAGTCCGATAATGTATCCCACGCCCAAGTACGCTGGACTCACGCTCGGGGCCGACACCATGCTCGCTCCGCCGACTGCGAGCACGTCAGTGCTTCCGACTGCGCCAAGACGGACCTGGCTGCGGCCCAGATTGCCAACGCCGAAGAGGAAGTCTTTGTCGGCGGCGAATAGACCGAAACGCCCGAGCAGGTAAACTACGCCGCCGACGCCGATATTCCAGAAGAGATATTTGGCGGCTTGGGCGCCTCGCTGGCCGGCCTTGTGAATCTCTGAGGCTGCCAGAGACTCGGGGAAGGGCAACTCTGGATCTTCGACCATGCCGCGGCGCACGAGGGAAATGAACAACACGCCCAGGATGCTGCCTACCATGATCAGCGCCGTCGACTTCCAGTACGCGTCTCTGAACCCAAAGGAAGGCCATGCCTTGGCAATCAGAAATGCGGGAATGGTGAAGATGGCCCCTGCGGCGACGGACTCGCCGATCGAACCGGCGGTGCGGGCGATATTTTCTTCGAGGAGCGAACCCTTCCAGGCGCGCATGGCGGCCATGGCGATCACGGCTGCCGGATACGTTGCGGCGATGGTGATGCCAGCGCGCAGGCCCAGGTAGGCGTTCGCCGCGCCCAGCACTACCGTGAGCAAGAGTCCGAGCAGTACGGCCCGCAGCGTGAACTCTTTCATCTCCATGGTCTCGGGGACGTAGGGAACGTGCTTCCTGGGGGCTGGGCTATCGGGACTGCTCATAGGTGGAATCCTTTAAGGACACGAGATGAATGCGAGTTTCTCGAAACAAAGGAACGGCGCACGTTAGCACGCGGCGAGGCCGCGTGACAAGTGTGCATGCTGCGGTGAAACTGCGGCGGCTGCCCATCCTTGTCGCGCTGTTTGCGACAGAGCCTGCCCTGAGTTTGCCGAAGGGGTGGGGAATTTGACTCCGATTGTCATGCGTTCAACTCGAAGGTCAACGTCCCCACCCTGTCGCACAAAACGCGACAAGGGTGGGGCACTCCCGGTTAATTCATTCATGCCCACCCCGTTCTTTTATAAGATCCATCGCCGGCTGGCTGATCCAGGTGTGGCCGGGCGAGCCGGGGCCGTGGAAGCGTTGGCCCCAGGAGAGCGGGGTGACGTTAGGGTACTCGTGCGTGGATTCGTCGGGGACGAAGCGCAGCCGCTTGCGCAACGAGGCACGGGCGTTGGGGTTGGCCCCGCGGTCGAGCAGCAGACGAGCGAGGGCAGCATCGCGCTGCAGGGCGCACATATAGGCTTGCGAGACCACACAGCCGAACAGCGCGGTGTGTCCGCCGAAGCCGTCGGCGTCGATTTCGGCTTTGGCGTTGACGTCGGCGCCATGATCGATCAGCCAGCGCGCGATTTCGATTTCGTCGAAGTCGACGCAGATGTGCAACAGCGTCGTTCCGGCCAGCGGCGTGCCGTGCAGGGCAAGGGAGTGGTCGGTGCTGCATCCTAGTTCCGGCGGATAGATTTCTTCATGAGAAAAGGTGCGGGTGACGAGGTGCGGATCGCGCCGCAGATGCGTTTCCAGCAGATCGAGGCGGCCGCGATGCAGGGCCATGACCGGAGTGTCAGGCAGAGCTACGCCGCGCTCGGCTATGAGTTCGAGACATCGATGCTTACTTTCGGGGCCGCGGCAATAGGTTTGCAGCAGCAGGGCGATGGGAGCGAGTCGATTGCCGTCAGCGTCGGCAAGTTCTGCGCCGAGTTCGAACAGGAAGGCGAGGCCGTCGGGATTAAGAGTTTCGCATGGGCCCATGACCATGCCAGGAGTCGGACGCGCGCCCATGGTCTGAAGGCGGCGGGCGGTTTCGATCTGGCCTTGCAGGCAGGCGCGGTCGAAGGCATGTTGCAGGTCTTCCGCGCCCATTTCGCGCAGCATGGCGATAATCGCATCCTGCCCGATGTTGGCCGCGTAGGACATAGGCGGACCCCAGTTGCATTCGGCAGTGCCGCGCGCGCTTTCGTGCAGGAGGCGTGGATCTTTCAGAACCAGGGTGCGAACGGTGTCGACATCGCCGCGCCAAATCGCATCGGTCATGCGGCAAGCGGTGACCAGTCGCGGCCAGCTCGCGAGGCCGTAGCTGCGGGCCAAGGCGGCCTGGGCGTCGGCGAGCTTGATGGCGGTGGTTTCGGCCGCGGAATCGATTCCTTTGGGATGGTTCTTACGCAACTCGCCGACCGCAGCCGGATCTCCCTGCCTCACCGCGCGGAGTAAATCCTTGGCCTGGTTTCGGAGTTGATCCAGATTGGGGCGGACGGGAAAGTGACGATCAGCGGATTGACGAGCCATAACGGACCTCCTTTGGAGTCATGCCCGGGGTCCGCTGCGGCGGGCGAAAAGGAGGTTCGTGAGAACCTTAGAATTCAAACTTCGCTCAGGTGGACTCAGTCCTGTCCGCGGACGGGCGGCGTCCTGTACGCCGGAGGTCAGTATACCGCAGGCAAGCACGGTCTGCAGCATGGTGGAAAGGCAGGAAGAGCTTGACCACAAAGGAGACGAAGGTCCACGAAGGAAGCGCCCGGCTGGTGTAAAATGTGTTCAACCAATTTGTTGCCCCGTCTCAGTTCATCTTTCTGAGGTGCAGTGATGAGTGACTCCCCCGACCGACCCAAATTTGCGACGTACCATTGCAGCGATTGTGGCAGCGAAACTGGCTTTCGCTCGCGACGGCGCACGTGGTCTGAACGTTTTGTCCTGCCCCTGCTTTTGCTCAAGCCCGTGCGCTGCGGGGAATGCTTCCGGCGAGATTACCGGATGATTTTTACTCCGGTGCGCGACCGACTAACAGATCCGCCGAAGATCGCGCCTGCTAAACCGCCGGCTACGTCCACCCGCAACGTTGCCTAGCAGCACGCGTCGCCGCTATACTGAGACCAGTAGAGGAAAAGATCGGCCGCGGTCGCTCGTCGACTGCGGGTGACAAAGGAGGCCGTCTTCAGCAGTAGTGAGGACCGAATCCGGGCTAGCCGAGCCAGTGCTTCAGCAGCAGGGCGTCCTATTGTTGTGCGAGAGAATTTGTCTGGTCCTGCGGAAGCGACTGGACGCGATTCGACCGGACTAGATTCGACTCGACCTGGTTTGACCGGACCTCGTTTGACTGAACCTGGTTTGACTGAACGGGACTGGGCTGGAGATTGGGCCCAGCGAATTTCTGAAGGGCTGTTCTCCGTACTGTTCCCATCCGATTGCCGCATTTGCGGCGAACCGCAGTTGAATATCTCTCGTCTGCCCGTGTGTCCCGATTGCGTGGCCGGCATCCATCCGGTTCGGGGGAGAGTGTGTTCGATTTGCGGCGAGCGTGTGCTTTCCTCTTACGCGGAGACGGACTCCGACGGCCTGCGGCGCTGCCCGGTCTGCCGGCGCGTCGAGCGGCCCTTTGGACGGGCAGTCGCGTACGGCAGCTATGAAGGCGGACTGCGCGAACTGATTCATCTGCTGAAGTACAACGGCGTGCGTCCGGCGGCGAAAGTTTTAGGGCGTATGCTGGCTGAGGCCTGGGCCGCGCTCGAGCCCGAATTTGAGCAGGCCGCTTTTGAGCGGGGCATGTTTGATCGGCAGCCGATTCTGGTGATTCCTGTGCCGCTGTACAAGAGCAGGCGGCGGCAGCGTGGGTTCAATCAGGCGGAACTGATTGCGCGCGACGCGGTCAAGGTCCATCCGGTGCGGGAGCGAATGCAGCTTGCTCCGGAGATCTTGCAGCGCACTCGCGACACTCATTCGCAGATCGGGCTGACCAGCCATCAGCGCCGTCTGAATCTGCGTGGAGCGTTCGCCGTGGCGCGTGCCGCAGAAGTCACTGGCCGCGACGTGATTCTCGTAGATGATGTTTATACGACGGGCACCACGGCGACCGAATGCGCCCGGGTGCTGCGCCGCGCTGGCGCTCGCCGGGTATGGGTCGCGACCGTGGCGCGTACGCTAAAGCTGGCAACGCAGTATGTTGAAATTGGGCCGGATATAGATGACGAGATGACCGATCCGCCGAGTGACGACATTCTGGCGAAGGCCGTAGGAAGCTAGCTGATTGGGTTTGGGAAGGGCACGACTTCTTGGTTGCACCATGGCAATGGCAGACAGGATTTGCGCTTTAGCTGAGGGCAGGGAGCTATGTCACTGAGCATGGAACACGATGCAGGATCCCGGTTCGCCGCCGGCCTGTTCTCGCCGGCGGCGACAATGCACCGGCCCGGGGATGGTCATGCCCTGCTCGCGCCTGTCCTGGTGTTGAACGCTTCGTACGAGCCCATCAACGTTTGCGCGGCGCGCCGGGCGCTGGTGCTCGTGCTGAAGGGCGTCGCCATGACTGAGGAAGAGAACGGACACTTTCTGCATTCGGCGCGCGTGGCCATGCGGCTGCCGTCGGTGATCCGGCTGCTGGAGTATCGCCGCATTCCGCACCAGAGCCGGGCACTGTCGCGGAAGAACATCCTGCTGCGGGACCGGAACACCTGTCAGTATTGCGCCACGGTACTGCCTTCGAGTGAGCTGACGCTCGACCACGTGATTCCGCGCTCGCGCGGAGGTTCGTCTACCTGGGAAAATTTGGTGGCCTGCTGCCATGCCTGCAACCGCCGCAAGGGTAACCAGTCTCCCGTCGAAGCCCACATGAAGCTGATGCGCGAGCCTCGCGCCTTCAACCTTCACACCAGCCGGCACATCATGCGGCTGATGGGACGGTCGGACGATAAGTGGCGGAAGTATCTTTTCTACTAAGCTGTCAGCTATCAGCCTAAAACCTACTTGTCATCCTGAGCGAAGCGAAGGACCTGTGTACTCGCAGGCGGTTGCATAGATCCTTCGCGGCAAAAGCGCCGTTCAGGATGACAACGGTGGCAGGGATATACTCCGCTCTTATTCACGACGGTTTTAGCTGACGGTCGATAGCTGACAGCTATTACGCCTTCGCGTACTTCAGCCACTTCAGGATTTCCGGCAGGTTTGGACGCTTGCCGTAGATCAGGATGCCGATGCGGTAGATGCGGGCGCACAGCACCATGATTCCCGCGATCGTCCCAATCAACAACAACAGAGACAGCGCAATCTGCCACAGGGGTGGAGTTTGTACGACGATGCGCGCATACATCAGGACCGGGGCGAAGAAGGGAACCATCGACATCCAGACCATTGCGGGGGCGTCTGGGTTGCGCACTACCGGACCGAGCATGAAGACCGAGAGGACCAGCGGAATGACGACCAGGAACTGGAGTTGCTGGCCTTCCTGCTCCGTGGTGGTAATCGCGCCAATGGTGGCGTAGATCGTGCTATAGAGCAAATATCCCAGCAGGAAGAAAAGCGCGAACGCGAACAACACTCCCAGCGGAATCTGCAGCTCGCTGAAAGACGGTTGCATGGCCATGGCCGGAAAGGCGAAGACGCCCGCGAGCACCACCCAGACCAGAATTTGCGTCAGGCCGACCGCTCCCACGCCCAGAAGCTTGCCGGCCATCAGTTGCGTCGAAGTTGCGGAAGAGAGCAGCACTTCGAGGATGCGCGAAGTTTTCTCTTCGAGCACAGAGCGCATGACGGAAATGCCATACAACAGCACGGCCATGTAGAGAAGCATAACCATGACCACAACTTCGAGAAACTTGCTGCCGCCGCTGCCCTTGGATTCGTGCCCGTGTTCCACGCGAACAGCCTCGACTTTGATGGGCTTGAGCAGGCGCTCGGTTTGCTCGGCGGTCAAGCCGCTCGAGGATAGCCGGTCGTACTGAAGAATGCGGTTCAGCGTTTCGCTCAGGCGCGCTCTTTCTCCGAAACCGGCCATGCTGCGGCTGGTCCAGCTGACTTTGCCGGAGGCAATCGCATCGTCGGTCAGCCACAGGTAGCCGTCGATCGCCTGCGAGCTGACCTTGTCGCGCAACACATCGCGCTCGGCGTCGGTGGGGTTGGCATCCACGTCAATGACGTATTCCTGCTCGGGCTTGGGTTTGGAGGCATTGCTCTGCGAGCTGGCCGCATCGTCGTCATCATCGTTGTCGGTAGCGGTCATGGCGGAGAGGAAGCGCTGCCGAACCATCTCGCCGAACTGTGTAGTCGAAGTGACCACCACCACGTGCTGAGCTTTCTCGCCCATAGTGGCCAACTTAGCCGGCAAGATCATGACCACGGTCATGATGGCGGGCAACAGCAGAGTGAGTATGAGGAACGAACGAGTGCGGACGCGCTCCAGGTATTCGCGCTTGATGATCAGCCAGAGGTTACGCATTTGTCTTTTCCACGGCCGGTTTGCTCACGGCATCGATGAAGATTTCTTCCAGCGAGGGTTCCATCAACTCGAACTTGCTGAGCCGTGCCCCCGCGGACGCCAGCTTGAGCAATTCCTGCGCATCGGCGCTGGGCGCGAGCCGCACTTCGACGTAGTTGCCGTAATCGTTAAACGATTGCACCAAGCGGGATTCCTGAAGGAAGTGGGCGTCGCCATCGTACTTGATCTGGACATTACAACGGCCGTAGCCGGCTTTGATCTGGTTCAAATCGCCTTCCAGAACGACACGGCCATGATTGACCAGACAGATGGAATGGCACAATTTTTCCGCCTGATCCATGCCGTGCGTCGAAAACAGGATCGTCTTGCCGCTTTTCGCGAGTTCGAGCAGAACATCCTTGAGCAGAACCGTGCTGGCGGGGTCGAGCCCGGAAAAAGGTTCGTCCATGACAATCAATTCCGGATCGTGCAGGATGGCGCCAATAAACTGCACTTTCTGCTGCATGCCTTTAGAGAGCTCTTCGACCTTCTTCCCGGTCCAGGCGCTCAATTCGAAGCGATCGAACCAGGTGCGAGCGCGCTTGAGAGCCTCTGCGCTGCTAAGTCCCTTCAGCTGGGCGAGAAACAGCACGTGTTCGAGCACTTTCATTTTCTTGTAGAGGCCGCGCTCTTCAGGCAGATAGCCGAAACGGTCCTTGTGCTCGCGTTTGAGGGGTTCGCCAAAAACCGTGATCTGGCCGGAGTCGGGGACAATGATGCCGATGATCATCCGCAGCGTGCTGGTCTTACCAGCGCCGTTAGGACCGAGCAGGCCGTAGATTTTTCCGGGCTGGATGCTGAAAGAAATGTCGTCGACGGCGACAAAGTCACCGTAGCATTTGCGGACGACGTTCAACTCGACCGTGCCTGCGCGATTGCGGGCAGCGCTCGAACGGACCGAGACGGGCGGCGAAGTCGGCGCCATGCTTGACTACAATAAACTAATTTTGCGGGTTCGGGTTGTCCGGCTTTTTCTGGTCGGGCGGCTTCTGATCGGGCGGCGTCGTTCCCTTGGGAACTTCCTTGCCTTCGTAAATGATCTTGGTGTTGGCGCCGAACCGCCGGTAGTCTTCGTACTTCACGATTTCCTTGATGTGGACGTCTTCCAGCTTGAAGTGAAGCTCATCGTCTGCCTTGGTGTAAACGGGGAACCAGTACAGGCCGTCGATTTGCTGCCGCCAGGTGGTGAACTTGGGGAACAGGTTCTCGTCGTCGCCGTGATTCTTGCGGATGTCGGGAACGGTTTTGCCGTAAGTCTTTACGATCTGCAGGTCGTGGCTGTCGACCCAGACGCGTCCCTGAAAGTAGCGCTTCTTGCCCTCGATTTTCTTGGGCGCGATGTCGAATACATAACAGTGCAGTTCGTCTTCTTGCTGCTGGCCGACGTAGAGAATGTTGTATTCGGGCAAATCTTGCGTGGTCAGCACGAAGGGCAGCCGGTGCCGGATGTCGTCGAAATCTTCCTGGGACATGTAAATCTTCTGCAGGCTGGACTGCGGAGCGAACACCACGTTTTCGATACGGTGGCCCTTGTCGTCGAATATGACGTCGAAGACTTCCTTGTACTCGCCGTCGACGGTGTCGCCGTCGAGGGTTTGCACTTTGACGTCCTGACGGTAGGTGTACTGGTCGCGCGCTTTGGCAAAGTCGGTTTCCTTGGCAGCGAAGTGCTGGATGATCTCGTCGGGCGTGGTGCCCTGCGGGGGAGTGGTCTCGAGCGGACCCTCCTGGGCGAGCGCGGGCAAAGCCGCCAGCCCACAGGCCAGCAAAGTCAGGGTCAACAGCGAGCGAAGGGAAACCGGTGTCATGTTGTCTAGTTTATCGGATCGGAGTGCGGCTGTCGTGGAGACGTTGCTTCCAACATCTCTTGGCGGGCATAATTTTCAGCGCTGTGGTGTAGCAAGCTACGTCTCTACCAAAATATTACCGCAGCGACCCTACCCTCCAACCCCTCTCCGCTCAGTGAAGCTGGAGGGAAGGGCACCGCAGTTCTGCCACTTACTTGGATGCGGGAGCGGGAAAGAGGTTGCCGGGTAGTGGCTG
>Ga0307476_10000117_pt1 | contig 82712 bp, 81 predicted proteins | sample atmos_gasesECM2C_2_FD_203314 | JGI IMG/M metagenome (GOLD analysis project Ga0307476, IMG submission 203314) | Hardwood forest soil microbial communities from Morgan-Monroe State Forest, Indiana, United States - atmos_gasesECM2C_05 | ecosystem: Environmental > Terrestrial > Soil > Temperate... | reverse complement strand
ATCACAGACCAGCCTTGCCGGCGGCATCGTCTACATGTTCCAGATCGCGGGGGGATCGATCGGGCTGGGCCTGACGACGACCGTCTTCTCCTCCTCGATCCCGCCTTTCACCGACGGCCTGCACGCCGGTTTCCTGCTCGACGCCTCGCTCTCGTTCATCGGCTTCCTGATCGCGGTCTTCTTCATCGGCGGCCGGCTCTTCTCGAGCTCCAAGCCGGCGACCGAAACTGCCTGAGAAAGTGGCGGGACCGCCGCCCGCAGCGGCGCCTACTGGACGTCGTTGACGCCCGGTCCGCCGAGCAGGAGGTTGCTGCCTTCGCCGCCGCGGAGGACGTCGTTGCCGCTGCCACCGTAGAGGCGATCGTCGCCACCGCCGCCGTAGAGCCAGTCGTCGCCGGCGCGGCCGACGAGGACGTCGTCGCCGACCCCGCCGATCAGCTTGTCGGCGCTACCGCCGCCGATCAGCTTGTCGTTCCCGGGCCCGCCGCGCAGGGTCACCGGGACCCCGACTTCGTGACCGACCGTGACACTGTCATCGCCGCCGTTGGCGTTGACTTCGAAGCCGGCGATCGCGCTCGCTTCGCAGAGCAGCGCGTTCATGTTGGCGTCGGGATGCGTGCAGACGGTGCCGCCGACTTCGAGCGCCGAGTCCGATTCGATCGCGAAGGAGCGAGCGTCAGCGCTGAGGTCGATACGGACCATGTTGGCTTCGTTGCCGCCCGTCAGCAGCACGGTCAGCGACCGTTCGCCGGCGTGGGCAGCCGTAGCGGCGCATGCCACCAGCAGGGTGGTGAGAATCAGAATTGCTCGCTTCATCGCGCAGGTATTCGGCCTGGGCGTACTCAGACCTCGTCTATGGCAACAACACGACCTTGCCTACGTTGCGGCGCTGGCCGATGAATTCATGCGCCTCACCGGCCTGGTCGAAGGGGAAGCTGGCGGCGATGACCGGCTCCAGGCGCCCGGCCTCGAGGTCGGCGACGAGCGGCTCGGTGACGCGGTCGAGGTTGCCCTCGCGATCCCACCAACCGAGCATGTTGAGCCCGAAGACCCCTTTGTTCTCGTTCATCAGGTTGAGGCTCTTCCACCACGGCATCGTCGCCAGCGGCATCGAGGCGAGGCTGCGCAGCGCCGCCGGGATGCTGCGAGCGCCCGAGGGCTGCGCCTCGGAGAGCCCGAACATCACCATCCGCCCGCCCGAGCGCAGCAGTCGGTAGTCCTTGCGGAAGGAGGCGGGCCCGATCGCGTCGATCACCAGGTCGATTCCCTCGCCGCCGGTGATTCGCATCACCTCGGCCTCGAAGTCTTCGGTTCGGTAATCGATGGCGTCGGTGATGCCTTGAGCACGAATCGCGTCGTGCTTCGAGGCGGAGGCAGTCCCGATCAGCTTGGCGGCGCCGACGTTGCGGGCTACCTGGGTGGCGGCGATGCCGACGCCGCCGGCCGCGGCCTGGATCAAGACGCGGTCGCCCTCGCGCAGGCTGCCCATGATGATCAGGGCGGCGTAGGCGGTGCCGTAGTTGACCGGGAAGGCGGCGCCCTGCTCGAAGCTGAGCCGCTCCGGCAGCGGCAGGGCCTGATCGGCGGGGACGGTGACCAACTCGGCCTGACCGTTGAAGCGGGTGCCCGCCATCACCCGGTCGCCGAGCTTGAAGTCCGTGACCCCCTCCCCCACCGACTCGACCTCGCCGGCGACCTCGTAGCCGAGAACGCACGGCGACTTCGGTGCGTCGGGGTAGAGACCGGTGCGGGCCATCGTGTCGGCGAAGTTGATCCCGGCGGCGCGAACCGCGATCCGGATCTCCCCCGGGCCAACCGCAGGGTCGGGCCACTCCTGAACTTGAAGCACCTCGGGACCCCCGGTCCCCGTCAGTACCACCGCCCTCATGGGCACACCCTACCCGCATCTCTGGCCGGCTGGCCAAGCGGTTCAAGGACGCAGGGAGCGAAGCGTGCTCTGCCCGCGAGCGACCGAGGACGCCGAAATGCGCCGGTCAGACGGTCAGAGGTCGACGCTGCGACCGACGGAGAAGTCTGCGTCGCCGAGGATCCTCTCGATCGTCTCGGCCCGCACCGGGGCGTCGGTGGTGAGCGCCATCACCGCGTTTTCGCCGGCGTGCTCGGCGCCGACCGCGGCGGAGACGATGTTGACCCCCTCCTCGCCGAACAAGGTGCCGACGCGGCCGATCATGCCCGGCTGGTCTGCGTAGCGGAAGACCGTGATGTGGTTGGCGAACGGCAGGTAGAAACTCTCGCCCCAGACCGAGACCAGGTAGGGCTCGTTGCGGGGGCCGACGCTGGTCCCGGCGACCTCGACCTCGTTGCCGCCGGACTCGATCCGGACGGTGACGAGCTCGCTGAAGTCGCCGGCGCTCGCCTCCTTGGTCTCGACCAGGTCGATACCGCGCTCCTCCGCCATCTGCGGCGCGTTGACGAGGTTGACCGGCACCTCGGTGTGGCCGGAGAGGATCCCCGCCATCACCGCGATCCCGAGCAGGCGGGTGTCGTGGGAGGCGATGCGGCCGCGGAACTCGGCGGTGACGCGGTCGACCGAGCCGTCGCCCAATCCCTGGGCGAGCCGCCCTAATTTTTCGCAGAGCGGCACGAACGGCGCCAGCGCCTCCATCGCCTCGGGCCGGACGGCGGCGATGTTGACGGCGTTGGTGACGACGCCACCGGTCAGCGCCGCGGACACCTGCTCGGCGGTGACGATCCCGGCCCGGTCCTGAGCCTCGGCGGTGGAGGCGCCGAGGTGCGGGGTGACGACGACGTCTTCGCGGGCGAAGATCGGGTGCTCGGTGAAGGGCTCGGAAGGGAAGACGTCGAGCGCGGCGCCGGCCAGCTTGCCGGACTCGAGCCCGGCCGTCAGGTCGTCGAGATCGACCAGCTCACCGCGGGCGCAGTTGACGACGCGGGCGTCGTCCTTCATCTGAGCGATCGCCCCGGCGTCGATCAGGCCGATCGTCTCCGGCGTCTTTGGCACGTGCAGCGTCACCAGGTCGGCTTTGCCAAGCAGCTCCTCGATGCTCTCGGCGCCCTCGACGCCGAGGTCGCGGAAGCGCTCGGCGGAGACGAACTTGTCGAAGGCGACGACGTCCATCTCGAAGCTCTGGGCGCGCTTGGCAACGAGTTGGCCGATGCGACCGAAGCCGATCACGCCGAGCGTCTTGCCGTAGAGCTCGGCCCCCTTGAACCTGGACCGTTCCCAGCGGCCGTCGACGAGCGAGCCGTGCGCCTGTGGGACGTTTCGGAACAGCGCCAGCGCCAGCGCCAGGGTGTGCTCGGCGGCAGCGACCGAGTTCGACTCGGGCGCGTTGGCGACGATGATCCCGCGCTTGGTCGCGGCCGGGATGTCGACGTTGTCGACGCCGGTGCCGGCGCGGCCGATCACTTTCAGGTTGGTGGCGAGGTCGATCAGCTCCGGCGTCATCTTCGTCGCCGAGCGGATCAGGATCGCGTCGTAGGCGCCGATCGCCTCGCGCAGCTCCTCGTCGGACATCTCGAGGCCGAGATCGACGTCGAAGTTCTGCCGCAGCAGATCGACGCCGGTGTCGGCGATCTTCTCCTTGACCAGGACTCTCATCAGGGAACCGCCACTCCTCTCAAGAAACGACTCCGGCGTTCTCCAGAACCCAGTCGATCGAGGCGGTCAGCGCCTCGACGTCGGCCGGGATGACCGAAGGGAACATCCCGATCCGCAGCTGGTTGCGGCCGAGCTTGCGGTAGGGCTCGACGTCGACGATCCCGTTCGTGCGCAGGACCTTGGCGAGCGCCGCGGCGTCGACCTGCTCGGCGAAATCGATCGTGCCGACGACCAGCGAGCGCTTGGCCGGGTCGGCGACGAACGGGGTCGCCAGCTCGCTGCGCTCGGCCCAGCCGTAAAGGCGGCTGGAGGAGTCGCTGGTGCGCTCGACGCACCAGTCGAGTCCGCCGTTGGCGTTCATCCACTCGACCTGGTCGGCGAGCAGGATCAAGGTCGCCAGCGCCGGCGTGTTGTAGGTCTGCTCCTTGCGCGAGTTCTCGAGCGCCGTCTGCAAAGAAAGGAAGGCGGGCTGCCAGCGGTCGCCGGCGCCGTCGAGCTCCTCGATCCGGGCGATCGCGGCCGGACTCAAAAGCGCCAGCCAGAGACCGCCGTCGGCGCCGAAGGCCTTCTGCGGTGCGAAGTAGTAGGCGTCGGTCTCGGCGACGTCGACCGGCAGGCCGCCGGCGCCCGAGGTGGCGTCGATCAGGACCAGGGCGTCGCCGGCGCCCTCGGGGCGGCTGATGTCGACCATCACTCCGGTCGAAGTCTCGTTGTGCGCCCAGGCGAGAACGTCGGCCTCTGGATCGGCAGTCGGCGCGGGCGCGTCACCGGGCTCGGCCTCGATCACGATCGGGTCGGCGAGGAACGGCGCCGCGGCCGTCGACTTGGCGAACTTCTGCGAGAACTCGCCATAGCTCAGGTGCAGCGAGCGCGAGCGCACGAGCCAGGCAGTGGCGGCCTCCCAGAAGGCGGTGGTGCCGCCGTTGCCGAGCGCGACCTCGTAGCCGTCGGGCAGCGAGAAGAGCTCGGCGAGGCCGCCGCGCACTTCCCGGACCAGGTCCCGGACCGGCGCCTGGCGGTGCGAGGTGCCCATCAGCGCCGCCCGCTCGCTGAGCGCAGCGATCGTCTCCGGGCGCACCTTCGAGGGCCCGCAGCCGAAGCGGCCGTCGGCGGGCTTGAGCTCCGCCGGAATCTGAGCAGTGTCAGTCGTCTGAGGCGCCATCCGCCGACAGGTTATTGACCGCCGCCGTTGGACCGATCGGCCACCTCGTTTGAATCCCCGCCGGACGGCGGGTTAGGCTGGCTCGAGCCCACTGGGAAAGGGGCCAAGTGCCAGTCCAAAGCGGCAGGGAGCCACTAGGAGGTAGAGCGTTGTATCCGATTACGTACGAAGCAGATTTCAACCCGAACCCGAACCGGGCGACGACCTTTTTCCGGATCATCCTCGCGATCCCATGGCTGATCGTCGCGACGTTCTGGGGGCTGCTCTTCTACGTCACGCATTTCATCGCCTGGATCGCGATCATCATCCTCGGCCGCTACCCGGAATGGCTCTACAACTTCAATGCCGGCGTCGTCCGCTTCGGAGTCAGGTTCTCGGCCTGGTTCTATCTGCAGTCCGACGTCTGGCCCCCGTTTGGGCTCAGTGACGACCCGAACTACCCGATCCGGATCAACATCCCGCCGCGGGCGGAGCGGCAGAGCCGGCTCAAGGCACTGTTCCGGCTGATCCTGGCGATCCCGATGCTGATCGTCTCCTACGCGGTCAACTACATCCACCTCTTTGCGGCCGTGCTGGCCTGGTTGACGGTCGTTTTCCGCGGCTACCTGCCCGAGGGCGCCAACTCGATGATGACCTTCTGCAACTCCTTCTACGCCCGGGTCTACGGCTATATCGCGTTCCTCACCGACGACTACCCGCCGATCGGGATCGAGGCGGCCAAAGGTGGACCGCCGCCGGCACCGGCGGTGGCCCCCACCACCCCCGAACCCCCGGCGACGCCGGCGGCGTAAGACAACCCAGCGAGCACGACGAGGAGGCAAGAATGACCGAGGGAGCGATCAAGGGCGAGGGTTACGCGGTCGCCAACCTGGACGACCTCGGTCAGGGCCCCGGGTTCCGCAAGATCCGCAAGGAGCTCGGGGTCACCGCCTTCGGCGTCAACGCGATCGTGCTGCCGCCGTCCTACGAAACCGGCAGCCACTACCACGACGAGCAGGAGGAGCTCTACTTCCTCCACAGCGGCCGGGTCGAGTTCGTCTTCGGCGACGGCTCGTCCCAGACCCTGGAGCCGGGCGGCCTCGCCTGGGTGGCGCCGACGACCGAGCGCAAGGTCCGCAACCTCAGCGACTCAGAGGACGCCGTCTACGTCGTCATCGGCGGCAAGGACGGCTACGTCGGGCGCGACGGGAAACTCGCCGAGGGCGAGACCCACCGCTAGACGCGCTCTCGCCGGCGACAGCGCGTCTAGAACTCCTGGTCGATCCAGGGCATCATCGAGCGGAGCTCTTTGCCGACGCTCTCGACTTCCTTGCCCTCGAGCTCTTTGCGCATGCGGTCGAAGTTCTCGCCGCCGGCGCGGTTCTCGGCCATCCACTCGCGGGCGAACTCGCCTGACTGAATCTCGGAGAGGATCTGCTTCATCGCCGCCCGGGTCTCGTCCGTGATCACCCGTTTGCCGCGGGTGAGGTCGCCGTACTCGGCGGTGTTGGAGATCGAGTAGTGCATTCCCTGGATCCCCTTCTCGTACATCAAGTCGACGATCAGCTTCAGCTCGTGGAGGCACTCGAAGTAGGCGAGGCGGGGGTCGTAGCCGGCCTCGACCAGCGTCTCGTAGCCGGCCTGGACCAGCTCCGAGGCGCCACCGCAGAGCACCGCCTGCTCGCCGAAGAGGTCGGTCTCGCACTCTTCCTTGAAGGTCGTCTCGATGATCGCCGCGCGGCCGCCGCCGATCCCGGAGGCGTAGGCGAGGATCAGGTCGCGGGCCTCGCCACTCGCGTCCTGGTGGACGGCGATCAGGTCGGGGACGCCGTTGCCTTCCTCGAACTGGCGCCGGACCAGATGGCCGGGGCCCTTGGGCGCGACCATGCCGACGTCGATCCCGGCCGGCGGCTCGATCTCGCCGAAGTGGATCGCGAAGCCGTGGCCGAAGAGGACCATGTTGCCGGGGGCGATGCCGTCGACGATCTCCTCGCGCCAGACCTGCCCCTGTTTCTCGTCCGGCAACAGGACCATGACGATGTCGCCGCGGCTCGCCGCGTCGGCGATGTCGAGGACCTCGAAACCGGCCTCTTCCGCCTTCGGGCGGCTGGAGGAATCTGGGCGCAGGCCGACGACTACGTCGACGCCTGAGTCCTTGAGATTGAGGGCGTGAGCGTGCCCTTGGGAGCCGTAGCCGAGGATCGCGACGGTCTTGCCGTCGAGCTTGGAGAGGTCGGCGTCTTTGTCGTAGAAGATGTCGTCAGTTCGCATGAGGCGGCAGGCTATCGGAGCGCCGCGCTCGTCATCGCAGCGCCCGCCGCATCAGCTTGCCCGAGGGCGTACGCGGCAACGCCGCCGCCAGCTCGATCCGCTTCGGCACCTTGAACCCGGCCAGCGACTCACCGCAGTGGCGGCGCAGCTCGTCGGGGGTGATCTCGGAGCCGCTCTCGAGGACCACGACCGCGGTCACCGCCTGCTGCCACTCCGGGTCCTCGCGGCCGATCACCGCCGCGTCGGCGACCTCCGGGTGGCGCAGCAGGACCTCCTCGACCTCGGCCGGGACGACGTTCTCGCCGCCGCTGACGATCAGGTCGTCGATCCGGTCCTTGACGTAGAGGAAGCCTTCCTCGTCGATGTGGCCGAGGTCGCCGGTATGGAGCCAACCGTCGGCGTCGGAGCGGCCGGGGGCGACGGTCGGGCCCTGGATCAGGATCTCGCCGTCCTGGATCCGCAAATGGGTGGTGAGCAGCGGCCGGCCGGCGGAGCCGAGCTTGCGGCGGGCGTCGGCCGGGGCCAGCGTCGTCACCTGCGAGCAGGTCTCGGTCAGGCCGTAGGTCTGGACCACGGTCGCGCCCTGGTCGAGGGCGCGCTCCAGCGGCTCCTCCGGGACCGGGCCGCCACCGACGAGGATCGCCCGCGGCCCGGAGAGGTCGGCACCGGCGTCGAGCAGCCGGGTCAGCATCGTCGCCACCAGTGAGACGACGGTGATCCCGTCCTCGCGCAGCGCCGCGGCGACGCGGTCGACGTCGAAGCCGTCGTGGACCACGGCGGCGGTGCCGTAGATGACCGAGCGCATCACGATCCCCAGCCCGGCGATGTGGCTGAGTGGGACGCAGCAGAGCCAGCGGTCGGCCGGGTCGACGCCGATGTTGAAGCCGGAGCCGACCGAGTTCCAGAGGAAGTTGCCGTAGGTGAGACCAATCGGCTTTGGCAGGCCGCTGCTGCCGCTGGTGAGGACGCGGGCGCAGACGTCGTCCATGTCGTGCTCGCCGAGCAGCGGCAGGTCGGCCTCGGTCTGGGTCAGCTCGCCGGGGTCGTCGAGGTCGACGATCGGCTCCTCGGCGGCGACGATCGCGGCGCGCTCGGCCGCGGTCAGGCGCGGGCTCAGCGGCAGCAGCGTCGCTCCGACCTTCATCAGGGCGTGGGCGAGGACGACCTGCTCGCGGCGCGGGTGCATGGTCAGCGCCGCGATCGAGCCGCGGCGCACGCCCTGGGCGGCGAGCCGGCGCGCGACCCAGGTGGCTTCCGCCTCGAGCTGGGCATAGGTCATCTCCGCCCCGTCCGCCACGAGGGCGATGCGGTCAGGACAACTTTGGGACCGTTGTGAGAGCCAGTCGTCGAGCTTCATCAGCTGGATATCGTCCCCATCATGCCCAAACGCCACAAGGACGCCCTGCCCGAAGCCGAGCTCTACGCGCCGATCGAGTGGCGCAGTGCCGGTGAGTTCGAAGACATCCGCTACGAGACCGGCGATGGGATCGCCAAGATCACGATCGACCGGCCCGAGGTCCACAACGCCTTCCGCCCGCAGACGCTGATCGACGTCTCGGCCGCGATGGAGCTGGCCCGCGAGGACACCGAGGTCGGGGTGATCGTCTTCACCGGCGCCGGTGAGCGGGCGTTCTGCTCGGGCGGCGATCAGAAAGTCCGCGGCGACACCGGCTACGTCGCCGAGGGCGCGACGCTCGGCCGCTTCCACGTCACCGACCTGCAGGTGCAGATGCGGCGGCTGCCGAAGCCGATCATCGCGATGGTCGCCGGCTACGCGATCGGCGGCGGCCACATCCTCCACCTCTGCTGCGACCTGACGATCGCCGCCGACAACGCGGTCTTCGGCCAGACCGGGCCGCGGGTCGGGTCCTGGGACGGCGGCTACGGCGCCTCGCTGCTGCGCGACTTGGTCGGGACCAAGAAGGCGAAGGAGTTCTGGATGCTTTGCCGTCAGTACGACGCCGAGGAGGCGCTGGAGATGGGCCTGATCAACACCGTCGTCCCGCTCGACCGCCTCGAAGCCGAGACCGTCGCCTGGTGCCGCGACATGCTCGCCCTCTCCCCCTTCTCGCTGCGGCTGGTCAAGGCCAGCTTCAACGCCCACGAGGACGGCTACGCCGGGATCCAGCAGCTCGCCCACGACGCCAACCTCCTCTTCTACGGCAGCGAGGAGGCCGCCGAGGGCCGCGAGGCCTTCAAGCAGCGCCGCCAACCCGACTTCTCGAAGTTCCCACGACGGCCATGAGACGCCGGCGCGCGGGGGGCGCACGATGAGGATCTGGCTGATGGCGGCGCGGCCGCGGACGCTGCCGGCGGCGGTGGCCCCGGTCCTGGTCGGCAGCGCCGCGGCGGTCCAGTGGCTCGGCCACCTGCCGCGCTGGGGCGCCTTCTTCGCCGCCCTGGTCGGCTCGATCTTCATCCAGATCGGGACCAACCTCGCCAACGACTACTCCGACGCCAAGCGCGGCGCCGACACCGCCGACCGACTCGGTCCGGTGCGGGTCACTTCGACCGGACTGGTGACGCCGCAGCGGGTCCTGACCGCGACCTGGATCGCCTTCGGCGTCGCGGTCGCCTGCGGCGTCTACCTGGCGACGGTCGCCGGGATCGTGATCATCCTGATCGGGATCGTCTCGATCGCCGCCGGCGTCCTCTACACGGGCGGCCCGCGGCCCTACGGTTACGCCGGGCTCGGCGAGGTCTTCGTCTTCCTCTTCTTCGGCCTCGTCGCCGTCAACGGCTCCTACTACGTGCAGCTCGAGGAACTCGACGCGCTGCCGCTCGGGCTCTCGATCTCGATCGGGTTCCTGGCGACGGCGATCATCGTCGTCAACAACGTCCGCGACATCGAGACCGACCGCCGCGCCGGCAAGCAGACCCTGGCGGTGCAGATCGGCCGCGCCGGGGCGGTAAATCTCTACCGGCTGCTGGTGCTCGGCGCGTTCGTCGTCCTCCCGATTGCGCTCTGGGCCGGGGAATCGAGTGCGCTGCCGCTGATCGGCCTGCTGGCGCTGCCGCTGGCGGTCAAACCGATCCGGATCGTGGCGACGAGGACCGATGGCCCAGCGCTGAACGGCGCCCTGGCGGCGACCGGAGCCCTGCTCGGCGTCTTCAGCCTGCTGGTCACGGCCGGGCTGCTGATCTCGAGCTAGGCGCGGGCCTGAAAGGCTGTGGCGATGCGTTTGGCGTCCGTCGAGGTGATCCCCTACGCGCTCCCCTTCAAGGAGCCGTACGTGACCGCGAACGGGACGCTGACGCAGCGCGAGATGGTGCTGCTGCGGCTGAGGACGGACGAGGGGATCGTCGGCCTCGGCGAAGCGGTGCCGCTCTCGCTGCGCGGAGGAGTGGCCCTGGGGCAAGTCGTCGAGGAACTTCGGGATGTCGCGGCAAGCGAAGCGCTGCACGACTTTTTCGGCCGTGCCTCGTTCGAGGTCCACTCGGTTGGGGAAATCGATCCTCGTTTGGAGCTGTCCGCGCCGGTGCGCTCGGCGGTGCTCGCCGCCGTCGAAGACTTCTACGAAAGGCTGCTCGACATCGAAGAACCCAAGTTGGGTCTAAGGGAAATCCAACGTAAGCCGATTGCCTGCAACGCAACCTTGAGCGCCGGTCCCCCGTCGAAAGTCGCAGAGGACGCCCTTGCCTGGGCCGCAGAAGGCTTCTCGACCTTCAAGCTGAAGCTGGGAGCGGGTGACGACGTGGCGCAGGTGCGCGCGGTCCGCGAGGCCGTCGGCCCGACCGCGCGCGTGCGGGTCGACGCCAACGGATCCTGGTCGCTGGAGACGGCGATCGAACTCTTGGCGGAGATTGAGCCGTACGGTATTGAGCTGGTCGAGCAGCCCGTCGCCACGATGAAGGAAGCCGCGGCGCTGACGCAGACGACGGCGATTCCGCTGTCTGGCGACGAGAGCATCGCGAACCGCGCCGAGGCGGAGCTGGCGATTGAGGAGGGAGCCTTCCGGATGACGGGGATAAAGCTTTCGAAGGTCGGCGGCTTTTTCACCGGAATGGAAATTGCCGAAACGATGCCCGCCTACGTGTCCAGCGCGCTCGATGGGCCGGTCGGGATCGCCATCGGAGCTCACCTCGCCTACGCGCTGGACCGCGACGATTTCTCCCACCCCGGCGAGCCGCCGCGGGCGCACGGCCTCGCCACGCAGCGCCTCTTCGCCTCGACGATCGCGGCCGTCGAGTGCGAGCTCCGCGACGGCTTCCTTCACCGCCCCCCCGGTCCCGGCCTCGGCGTCGAGATCGACGAGGATGCCTTGCAGGCGCACCGCCTTTAGCCTGCTCGTGTCGAGTTTGTTCCCACGTGGGAAACAAAGTCGACAGTGATCGCGTGGACCCGACCAACGCCAACACCGCCCTCGCCTCGGCTTTTGCCGAGGAGCTCGCTCGCGGCGGGCTGCGACGGACGGTGATCTCCCCCGGCTCGCGCTCGACCTCGCTGGCCGTGGCTCTCTGGCGCCAGCCGGAGATCGAGGTGACGGTGATCGTCGACGAGCGCTCGGCGGGGTTCTTCGCCCTTGGCGCCGCGCAGGCGAGCGGCGAGCCGGTGGCGCTGCTCTGCACCAGCGGTACCGCGGTCGCCAATTACCACCCGGCGGTCTGCGAGGCCGACGAATCGGCGCTGCCGTTGGTCGTGCTCAGCGCCGACCGGCCGCCAGAGCTGCGCGGGATCGGCGCCGGCCAGACGATCGACCAGATCAAGGTCTTCGGCTCTTCCCTGCGCTGGTTCTGCGAGGTCGGCACCCACGAGGCGGACGACGAAGGGCTGCTCCACTACCGCTCGGTCGCCTGTCGGGCGCTAGCAGCGGCGCGCGGTGAGACCCGCCCGGGCCCCGTCCATCTCAACCTGCCCTGGCGCGAGCCGCTGGCGCCGGTTCCGGTCGAGGGCGCGGTGACCGCTACCGACCCGCTGGCGCTGGAGGGGCGCGACGGACGGCCGCTGACCGCCGTCACCCGGATCGACCTCGAGCCCTCGAGCTTCCTGCTCGACGAGGTCGCCGGTCACATCGCCGATGCGATCGCCGGGGTCATCATCGCCGGCCGCCAGCTCGACCCGGAGCTGCGCGAGCCGCTCGCTCACCTCGCCCGCGCCTCCGGCTTCCCGATCCTGGCCGAGCCGACCTCGCAGCTGCGCTGTGGGCCGCACGACCGCTCCCAGGTGATCACCACCTACGACCAGCTGCTGCGCGACGAGCGCTTTGCGCGCTCCGCGGTCCCGGACCTCGTCCTCCGCTTCGGCGAGATGCCGACCAGCAAGCCGCTGCGGACCTGGCTGGCGGCTAGTGGCGCCGACCAGATCGTCGTCGATCCCTATGGGGGCTGGAACGAGCCGAGCCGGCGGGCGGCGGCGCTCTTGCGGGCCGACCCGACCGAGCTGGCGGCGGGCTGGGCCGCGCGCCTGGAGGGCGAAGAGCGCAGCGCGCCCGAGGCGTGGATCGCAGCCGAGCGGGCCGCTCGCGGGGCGCTGGAGGGCGCCCTTGACGCGGAGGGGCCGATCACCGAGCCGGCCCTGCACCTGGCGCTCGGCCGCGCCCACCGCGACGGAGAGCTCGTCTACACGGCTTCGAGCATGCCGATCCGCGACCAGGAGTCGTTCCTGGCGGCCGCGGAAACGGACGCGCTCTTCCTCTGCAACCGCGGCGCCAACGGAATCGACGGCCTCATCTCGTCCGGAATCGGCGCCGCCGCCGCCAGCGGCAGGCCGACGACGATCGTCAGCGGCGACCTCGGCCTGCTCCACGACATCGGCGGCCTGGCGGCGCTGCGCGAGGTCGCCGTCCCGGTCCGGATCGTCGTCATCGACAACGACGGCGGCGGCATCTTCCACTTCCTCCCACAGGAGGCGGCGCTGGGCGCCGAGGAGTTCGAGGCGCTGCTGGGGACGCCGCGCGGCGTCGACGTCGCCAAGGCAGCGGCGCTCTTCGACCTCCCCCACCACCGCCTCGAGTCCCTCGCCGAACTGCCGATCGCCCTCGCCGCCGGCACCGGCTTGATCGAGGTCAGGACCGACCGCCAAACCAACGTCGACGCACACCGCCGGGCGACGACGGCGGTCCACAACGCCCTTCCGTAGGGGCTCTCTACTCAGCCAGGAAAGGCAGCAGCGCCTGCAGCTTGACCTCGGTCTCGGCCAGCTCGGCGGCGGGATCGGAGCCGGCGACGACGCCGACGCCGGCGAAGAGGTGGGCGTCGCGGTCGCGGAGCAGCCCGCTGCGGAGGGCGACGCAGAACTCGCCGTCCTCGGTTGCGTCCATCCAGCCGACCGGGCCGGCGTACCAGCCGCGGTCCATGCCCTCGAGCTCGGCGATCGTTGCCGCGGCCGCGGGCCAGGGCTCGCCGCCGACGGCGGGGGTCGGGTGCAGAAGGCCAGCCATCTCGATCGCCGAGTGCGGCTCGGCGAGCTGGGCGATCACCGGCGTCGCCAGGTGCTGGATGTTCGCCACCTTGACGATCTCCGGTTCAGCTGCGGCCTCGACCCAGACCGCATGGGGACGCAGGGCGCGGACGATCCGCTCGCTGACGATGCGTTGCTCGCGGCGGTCCTTGTCGCTGCGCAAGAGCTGCTCGCCGAGGTGGTCGTCGACGGCGGGGTCGGAGCTGCGCCTGGTCGAGCCGGCGAGGGCGACGGTGGAGACGCTGGCGCCGCTGCGGCGGACCAGGAGCTCCGGACTGGCGCCGAGGAAGGCGGCCTCGGGCGTGCCGCAGCAGAAGCAGAAGCAGGCCGGAAACTGGATCCGCATCGCCCCGAACAGGGCGGCGGGGTCGTGGGCCGCGGCGGCGTGGACGATCACCTCGCGGGCGAGCACGACCTTGCTCATATCGCTCGCCGCGATCTGGTCTGTGGCGGCCTTTACGACGGCTTCGAACTCGCCCGGCGGCCTGGCGCTGCGGATCTCCGCGTGGTCGGTCGGGTGCGGGTCCAGCATCGGCAAGGGCTGATCGGCGCGGAGCGTTGCCAGCCGCACGCCGAGGCGTGCTTCGACCTGAGCGGCCTCCTCCCCGGATGCAACGACCGCGTTCAGGGTCAGGAAGGTGCGCTCGCCGCTGCGGCAGAGCGAGAGCTCGGGCAGGACCAGTGAGCCGGGCGGCAACGACGACCAGGCCGAGGAGCCGCCCCCGTCGGGGTCGAAGGCAAAGCCGCCGAGCCAGACCGGGCCGGCGCCCGCCGGCAGCCCCGCCGGCTCGTCGACGATCGCGTCCCCCCCGGTCCGCGAGCATTCCTCGGCGACGTCGCGGAACCGCTCCCGCCCGCGCGAGGCCGACTCGTGCGCGACGCCCAGCCCAGCCAGCGCAAACCCCCGATCCGGCTGCTCCCAGCAGAACCAGCGATCGGAGGCCAGTCGCGAGGTGAACACCGCCGCGCAGGGATCGTCGACGTCGACTGCGGCGGTGACGCTGACCAGCGTCCGCCGCCGCCGTTCAACCGCTCTCTCGACCCCGGCCGCAACGCGGTCGCGCAGGGAGTCGAGGGCGGTCTCGTGAATCAGTCGCCGCCCCTGGCGATCGCGATCTCGCCCGTTCTAACCATCTCCACCAGGCCGTGGGGGCGGACCATCCGCTCGAAGGCCTCAATCTTGTCGGCCGAGCCGGTGACCTCGATCGTCATCGTGCGGCGGGCGACGTCGACGATCTTGGCGCGGAAGATCTCGGCGAACTGGATGATCTCGGCCCGGTTCTCGACCGCCGAGGAGACCTTGAACAGGGCCATCTCCCTGGCCACCGTCTCCTCCGGCTCCATGTCGCGGATTTTGAGGACGTTGATCAGCTTGTGAAGCTGCTTGGTCACCTGGTCGATCGGGTGGACGGCACCGTCGAGGGTGAGCGTGATCCGCGAGATGCTGGGGTCGTCGGTCGGGCCGACCGCGAGCGTGTCGATGTTGAAACCGCGGCGCGAGAAGAGGCCGGCGACGCGGGCGAGGACGCCCGGCTTGTTCTCGACCAGGATCGAAAGAACGTGTTTGCGACCGCTGAGCTGACCCGGCAGGTGCAGGTCCTCGAGCTTGATCGCCTGTGGGGTCCCGGCCTCCATCAGCGCACCCCCTCGCGCGGCGCCTCGACCATGTCGCGGGCCGCATTGCCCGGCGGGATCATCGGGTAGCAGTTCTCCTCGGCGGTGACGCGGACGTCCATCAGCACCGGGCCCTCGGTCTCCAGCGCCTGGACCATCGCGCCCTCGAGCTCGTCGGCGTTTTCGCAGCGCATGCCGGTGGCGCCGAAGGCCTCGGCCAGCTTCACCCAGTCGGGGCTGCCACTCATGTCGACTGCGCTGTAGCGGCGGTCCCAGAACAGCTCCTGCCACTGGCGGACCATGCCCATGTAGCCGTTGTTCATGAGGAAGACCTTGACCGGGATCTGCTCGGTGACGCAGGTCGCCAGCTCCTGGATGTTCATGATCAGGCTGCCGTCGCCGGCGACGCAGACGACGGTCTCGTCCGGGCAGGCGACCTGGGCGCCGATCGCGGCCGGCAGGCCGAAGCCCATCGTGCCGAGGCCGCCGGAGTTGATCCAGTGGCGGGGCTTCTCGAAGCCGTAGTACTGGGCGGTCCACATCTGGTGCTGGCCGACGTCGGAGGTGACGATCGCCTCGCCCTTGGTCGCCCGGTGCAGGGCCTCGATCATGAACTGCGGCTTGATCTCGCCGTCCTTGCCGGGCGCGTAGTAGAGCGGGTGCTCCTGCTGCCAGCCGCGGATTGACTCCCACCAGACATCGAGCCGGCTGGAGTCGGTCTGCAGGGCGCGGTACTCGCGGGTCAGCTTCGGCAGCACCTGCTTGACGTCGCCGACGATCGGGATGTGCGCTCCCACGTTCTTCGAGATCTCCGCCGGGTCGATGTCGATGTGGATCACCTTCGCGTGCGGCGCGAACTCGGCCAGCTTGCCGGTGATGCGGTCGTCGAAGCGGGCGCCGATGGCGACGATCAGGTCGGCCTTGTCCATCGCGAAGTTGGCGCTGAAGGTGCCGTGCATCCCAAGCATGCCCAGCCATTGGTCGCTGGAGGCCGGGAAGCCGCCGAGCCCCATCAGGGTCGAGGTGACCGGGAAACGGTCGGAACCGGCCAGCTCGCGCAGCTCCTCGGAGGCGTTGGCGTTGATGACCCCGCCGCCGGTGTAGAGGATCGGCCGGCGCGCGTTGGCCATCGCTTTGGCGGCGATCCTGATCTGCTTCGTGTTGCCCTCGGTCGAGGGCTTGTAGCCGGGCAGCTCGACGGGCTCGGTGCGCGGCTCGTAGTCGATGTCGGCGCGCGAGAGGTCGGTAGGTATGTCGAGCAGGACTGGGCCCGGGCGGCCGGTCGCGGCGATGTGGAAGGCCTCGTGGACGTACTCAGGGATCTGGCGCGGGTCGGTGACCTGGAAGGAGTGCTTGACGAAGGGCAGCGTCGCCCCCAGCACGTCGGCCTCCTGGAAGCCGTCGGTCCCGATCAGCTCGGTTTTCACCTGGCCGGTGATGAAGACGGTCGGCGTCGAGTCCATCATCGCGTCGGCGATCGCCGTGATCAGGTTGGTGGCACCGGGGCCGGAGGTCGCGAAAGCGACGCCGACACGGCCGGAAGCCCTGGAGTAGCCCTCGGCGGCGTGGCCGGCACCCTGCTCGTGGCGCGCCTGGACGTGGCGGAAGTCGGCGTCGACGACAGCGTCGTAGATCGGCAGGTTGGCCCCACCGGGGATCCCGAAGACGTGCTTGACGCCCTCGGCCTTGAGCGATTCCATCAGCGTGTCAGCGGCCCTCATCGAACGTTCGATGCTACCAGCGCCGGGCGGCCTGTCGGACAGCGGAGTTTGCGCTGGACTGGGGCGTGCGCAGCGCTTGGAACTTAGGCCTGCGCGGCTGGCGATTTCGCCGGGTTCCAACGGGTGCGAGGATCGATCGCCGACTCGATCGCGTTGGCTTTGTAGCGCTCGATCTTGTGCAGCATCGTCTCGACCAGCTCCTCGCCCAGCAGCGTCGGCTCCAGTCCGAGGTCGAGCAGCTTGGTGTGGACCGCGTTGTAGTAGTGCTGCTCCTTCTCGACCCGAGGGTTTTCGTAGTGCTGGATCTCGACCTCGTAACCGAGGTGGCCGGCGGCGCTCTTGACCAGCTCCGCCAGCGCGATCACCGAGAACTGCTCGGTGAACTGGTTGAAGACGCGGAAGTCGCCGCGCTCGGCCGGGTTGGCGACGGCCAGCTCGACGCAGGCGAGGGTGTCGCGGATGTTGAGGAAGCCGCGGGTCTGGGTGCCGGCGCCGTAGACGGTCAGCGGGTGGCCGATCACCGCCTGCAGGCAGAACCGGTTCAGCACCGTGCCGAAGATCTCGTCGTAGTCGAAGCGGGTGATCAGGCGCTCGTCGCGGGCCGTCTCATCGGTGTCGATCCCGTAGACGACGCCCTGGTTGAGGTCGGTCGCGCGCAGCCCCCAGGTCCGGCAGGCGAAGTGGATATTGGTCGAGTCGTGGACCTTCGAGCAGTGGTACAGCGAGGCCGGCAGCTTCGGGAACGGCAGCGTGTCCTTGCGCCCCTTGTGGCTGATCTCGATGTAGCCCTCCTCGATGTCGATCTCGGGCTGGCCGTACTCCCCCATCGTCCCGAGCTTGACCAGGTGGCAGTCGGGGACGTGGTCGCGGATCGCGAACAGCAGGTTGAGGTTGCCGATCACGTTCGCGTACTGGGTCTCGACCGCTTTTTCGCGCGAGGCCATCGAGTAGGGCGCCGAGGCCTGCTGGCCGTAGTGGACGACCGCTTCGGGCCGCACCTCGGCGACGACCTCGTCGAGGAACTCGCCGTCCTCGACGGCACCGGTGAAGCTGCGGATCGAATCGCCCGAGACCTCGGTCCAAGCGGCGAGCCGCTGCTCGAGGTCGGCGATCGGGGTCAGCGAGTCGGAGCCCGCATCACGGACCCAGCGGCGACGCGAGAAGTTGTCGACGACGGAGACTTCATGGCCGCGAGCGGAGAGACGAAGAGCCGTGGGCCAACCCAGGTAGCCGTCGCCACCGAGGATCAGAACGCGCATAAGTCGGGCAGGATAGTGACTCTCCCGGCGGGGTACCTAGTTGAATCCGGGCGATGGAAAGCGGACTTGCGGCGCGCAACGGGGGCCGGGCTGGGCTGTTGACGCTGGTCGCGATCCTGCTGCTGGGGCTGGGATTGCGGGTCGGCTACGCCTGGGACGGGCGAGCGCCGGTGTATGACGCCCAGGCCTACGCGGCGATCGCGGCGAACCTCGAGCGCGGCGAGGGGTTCACGGTCGGCGCCGGCGCGACGCAGCCGTCGAGCAACTACTCGCCGGGGTTGCCGCTGGCGGTGGCAGCGGTTTACGAGGTGACGGGCGGGGTGCATGAACGGGCCGCACGGGTGGTGCTGGCGGTTGTGGCGTGGCTGGCGGTGGGATTTGCGTACTTGATTGGGAGGCGGCTGGGGACGGGTCTGTTGACGCCCGCCGATCGCCCACCTCGGGCTGGTGTGGTGGGCGATCGGCGGGGTGGGCAGCAGACGAGTGGCGCAGGGGACGGCGGTGATGCGATTGGAGGCTCGGCCGTCGTCGCGGGCTTGATCGCGGCGCTCGCGGTGGCGATCTACCCGGCGTTCCTGGAGTACGGGGGAATGTTGATGAGCGAGCCGCTGGCGGCGACGCTCTTGTCGGGGGCGGTGCTCGGGATGCTTTGGGCGAGGGACGGCGTGAGCGTCTGGCGCTGGCTTGTACCGGGCCTCGTGCTCGGGGCGCTGGCGATGGTCCGTCCCGAGTACCTGGCCGTCTCGGTCCTCCTCGCCGCAGCGGTCCTCGCCACCGAATCGCGCTCCAAGTCGCCGAGGTTGCCTTTTGCCCGTCATGTACAGGCAAAAGGCAACCTCGGCGGGTGGCGGCGTGGGGTTGCTTGCGCGGCGCTCGTCCTGGCGGGGATCTTGGTCGTGGTGGCGCCTTGGACGGTGCGGAATGCGGTGGCGCTAGATCGCCTTGTGCCGATCTCGACGGGTGGCGGGCAGGTGCTTTACGCCGGCACGTATCTGCCTTCGGACGGGGACCCGGAAAAGGTCGGGGCCGAGGTGGTGGCGGAAAACCCGCAGCTGTTCTCGCCAGCCGACGCGCGGAATCTGCGGCTGGAGCAGATCCTGGCGCGGCTCGCGGCGCACACCTACCCCGAACTGGAAAGCGATGAAGCGCTGGGTAAGGTGGGACGGGAACAGCTCTGGGACGACGTCAGCGAAGAGCCGCTCGAATACGCCGGCTTCGTGGCGACGAAGGTCTGGCGGATCTGGTCACACGGGCCCCGCGACGTGATGCGGGAGCCGGTCTGGGCGGCGCTGCACTGGGCTCTGATCGGATTCGGGCTGCTGGGCCTCATCGTCCTCCTCTGGCGGCGGCGCTGGGAGGCGTTGGTGCTGGCGACGGTGGTCCTCTCGATCACCGCGGTCAGTGCTCTGCTCGTCGCCTCTCCGCGGCGGGTGCTGGTGATGTTGCCCTTAGTCGCCGCCTGTGCCGGGTTTGGCGCGACCTGGCTCTGGGCTCAGGTGGGGGAGCGCGCCTGGCGCCGGCCCGGGCGGGCCGGCGCCGCGCAGCCGAGCTAGTCGAGGTTGTACTTCACCTGGAAGACCAGCTTCACGAACATCGGCGTGTCGGCGCCTTTGAAGGTGCAGACGTAGCGAACCACGTCGGGACTGGTCTTGAGGACGGTCGGGACGCAGTAGAAGCCCTGGACGCTCATCGGCTCCTCGATCCGCAGGCTGAGAACTCCGTTCATCACCTTCTTGGCGTGGGCGCAGGTGGCGAATCCCTTCTGGACCGAGTTGACGTTGCGGGAGGTCATCGTGCCCGTGACTTTGTTGCCGATCACGTTTTTCGAGTTCGTGATGCAGGACTTGGTGACCGGCTTGGCGCTGGCGGTGGCGCTGAACGCGAGCACGGCGCAGAGTGCGGCTCCGATGGCGATCAGGGAAATGCGGCGCATAAAAGACTCCTTGCTTGGTGATTTGCCAAAGCCCTATTCGACGCCGGCTCCGGAGTCCTTGAGCGCGGGCGTCGACGCCCGCCACCGCGTCCAGGGTCGGATCGCCCGGGTAGCCTGAGCCGGCTTGACCGCCGTCGCCGACCGCATACGGGCGCTCCCCGCGCGCTACGGGCGCAGGACCCTGATCGCCCTCGCCGCGATCGTGGCGCTCGGCCTGGTCGCCCGCGCCTACGTCGTCGTCAACCCGGTCGACAACCCAGCCGACGACTCGCACGCCTATTACGCCCTCTCCAAGGCGCTTTACACGGAAGGAAGCTTCGGCGGGCCCGAATTCCGCGACTCCAGCGACTGGTCGCCCGGCGCACCGCTCCTCTACGCCGCCGCCTACTACCTCACCGGCGGCGCCCGCGAAGGCACCGCCCGCATCGTCGAGGCCATCTGCGGCCTCGCCGCCATCCTCGTCGTCTTCGCCCTCACCGCCCGCCTCGCGCGAGGTTGCCTTTTCCGCCCGCATGACAGGCAAAACGCAACCTCGGCGAAGTTGGGGGTGACGGAGCAGGCGGCGGGGCTCTTGGCGGCTCTTGGGGTGGCGGTGTATCCACCGTTTATTCACTCAACTGGGGAGTTGATGAGCGAGCCGCCGGCGATCCTGACGCTGCCGGCGGCGGTCCTCGCCTTCCTCTGGGCGAGCGAGGAGGAGCGCTCCTGGTGGGCCTGGCTCGTACCCGGCGTCCTCTTCGGCCTGACGGCGATGTTCCGGCCCGAGTACCTGTTCGTCGGCGCCGCCTTCGTCGTCCTCGCCGCGATCCAGGTCGGATTCACCCGTGGCTGGCGGCCCGGGCTCGCCGGCGCCGGCCTGCTGCTGGCGGCGCTGCTGCTGCCGATCATCCCCTGGACGGTCCGCAACCTCGACGTCCTCGACCGCGTCGTGCCGATCTCGACCGGCAGCGGCAAGGCGCTCTACGTCGGCACCTACCTCCCCGCCGACGGCGAATACCAGCGAGTCAAGGCGATCCTCGCCAAGCGCTACCTCGGGGTCGAACTGACGCCGAATTCGGAAGCGCTGAACGAAGTCGACCCGACCGAACTGTTCGACGACGTTGCCGAGCGCTATCCCGACCTGCCCCGCGACTCCGCCCTCGGCAAGATCGGCAAGCAGAACTTCTCCAGGTTCTTCGGCGAGGACCCCGGCGAATACCTGGCGATGACCGCGCGCAAGATCGGCCGCATGTGGTCGAGCGGGGTCGGCACGGCGATGAGCAGCACCCTCGGCCGCGTCGTCCAGGTCCTGCTCGTCGCCCTCGGGCTGGCCGGCTTCGTCCTGCTCGGGCTGCGCCGGCGCTGGTGGGATCTGGTGGCGCTGGCGACCCCGATCCTGCTGGTGACCGCGGTCGGCGCGATCTCGCTGGCGGCGCCGCGCCGCAACGAGGTGCTGATGACGCTCGTCTTTCCGCTCGTCGCGATCACCCTGGTTACGGCGGCATCGGCCATATCCTCCAGCCGCAAATGGTCCCCAGAGCAGGCATCTTCCCCGCCGAACTGACGGCGCTCCGCAGCGCCGGTCTTTTGATCGGCCTCGCCCTGATCGCCTACACGGTGATCCGCCGCCGTGCGCTGCGCAACGCCGACGTCCTGCTCCTACTCGGCGCCGGCGTCGCCCTGGCCGTGGTCGCCGGGACCGAAGTCGTCGACGGCCTGCTCTCCGCCTTCTCCTTCGAAAAGGGCAACGGCGGCCGCATCCTCGGCCTCGCCGTCTTCGCGATCCTGATCCTCTTTCTGATCACCCTGCGGGCGCTCTCGGTCGGCGCGCGCAACTCGCGCCAGCTCTCGGCCGCGCTCGAGGGTCTCGCCTGGGAGGAGTTCCGCCAGGCCGGCCTGCCCGACCGCTTCCGCGACAGGATCGCGATCCTCGTCCCCGCCTACAACGAGGCCGACAACATCGGCGTCGTCCTCGACCAGATGCCAGCCGAGGTCTGCGGCGTGCGAACCGAGATCCTGGTCGTCGACGACGGCTCCCGCGACGGCACCGGCGACGTCGCCGCCGAGCACGGCGCCCTCGTCGCCCGCCACGTCACCAACCGCGGCGGCGGCGCGGCGCTGCGGACGGGATACCGGCTGATGGTCGAATCGGGAGCGATGATCGTCGTCACCCTCGACGCCGACGGCCAGCACCGGCCCGACGAGATGGAGCGGCTGGTCAAGCCGGTGCTCGACGGCGAAGTCGACGTCGCCCACGGCTCACGCGTGCTCGGCCACGCCGACCGTAACCACTACGCCCGCGAGCTCGGAATCGTGTTCTTCAACCGAGTCGTCTCCTTCATCACCCGCACCCACGTCACCGACTGCTCAAACGGCTACCGGGCGGTGCGAACGACGGTGCTACCGCAGCTCGTCTTGCGCCAGGAGCAGTTCCACACCTCGGAGTTCATGATCGAGGCGATCAAGCGCGGCGTTCCCGCCAAGGAGATCCCGATCACGGTCGAACAGCGCCTCCACGGCCACTCGAAGAAGCCGGCCGTTTTCCGCTACGGGGTCGGCTTCGCGAACGCGATCGTCCGTACCTGGCTGCGCTAGCGGCCTGGCACGCCGTCACTCACTCGGGAATCTCCCCGCCTGCCGCGGGGCAGATTTCGCTAGCTGCGAGGAACGCCGGGGTGCCGGACCGCAGCCGGATCCGGCAGGTAGAGATCGGTGCCGCAGCGTGGGCAGACCTGGACGTAGAGCTTCAGGGTCTTCTGGCAGTTCGGACACTGGCGCTCGGGTTCGTTCTTCTCGACCCGGTAGAGGATCACGGCGATCAGGCCGAGCAGCGGCAGCACCATTCCGATCACGAACCAGATCCAGAACGAGCTGCCCTTGCCCTTGGCGACGATGCCGGTGGCGAGGCCGAAGAAGAAAGCGATGACGAGGTACTCCACTCCCTAATTGTGGCGGGTCCCGGGCGGGGCCTGGGTCGTGCCCGAGATGGACCTTCCGTCCAGGCGGAGGATTTTTTCTAAAGCTGCCGCCGTCGCGGCCGACTGGCGTTCTGGCGGCCCGGACGGCCCAGTCTCGCCCATGGCAATCCCAAAAACGACGAAGAAGGCGGCACAGGGGAAGCGGCACAAACGTCGCAAACGCCCGCACGTCTGGAACGACAAGCACTGGCGCTGGGTGCCCACCGACAACGGCGACTGGCGGGTGCAGGGCTACGTCTTCCACCACAAGCACAAGCCGCCGAAGCACCACTTCCGCGGTCCCGGGCCGAAGCCGCCGCGGCGCGCCGCGGCGGCCGTCGCGCCGACCAACCCCGATCCGCGACCGGCGGGCACCTACCAGGGCCCGTGGGGCGTACCACAGGCCGTGCGGCTGCTCGAACGGGCTGGCTTCGGGGCGCGGCCCGGTGAGGCCGAGGCCCTGGTCCCGCTCGGCCTGCTCGGCGCCGTTAAGTCGCTGACTCGGCCCAGCGGCGGCGCCGTCCTCAGCGGCCCGGCGCCGGTCGACGAGAACGGCGAACCGATCGCGCCCGCCGACTCCTGGGGTCATGACCACCTTTGGTGGCTCGACCGCATGATCCGCAGCAACCAGCCACTGGTCGAGCGGATGGCGCTCGTCTTCCACGACTGGTTCGCAACCTCGGAGGCGAACGTCTCCAAACCGCAGCAGATGATCGACCAGTCGAACCTCTTCCGCGCCGCCTGCTTCGGCTCGTTCCTCGACCTCTTCAAGGCGGTGACGATCGACCCGGCGATGCTGCAGTGGCTGAACGGGATCGAAAACGTGAAGGGAGCGCCGAACGAGAACTACGCGCGGGAGATGATGGAGCTGTTCTCGCTCGGGGCCGACCGCGACGCGTACACCGAGAACGACATCCGCGAACAGGCGCGGGCGCTGACCGGGTGGCGTGCCGACTGGTCGGGCGAAGAAGGGATGCACGACTTCCGCTTCGACCCCAAACGGCACGACACGAAAAACAAGACGGTCTTCGGCCAGACCGGCAACTTCGGCTGGGAAGACGCCTGCAACCTCTGCGTCGCGAACGCCCTCCACCCCTCCTTCTTCGTCAGCAAGCTCTGGAGCTACTTCGTGCCGGGCCCGATGCCGGCGGCAACCCAAAACGCGCTGGCCTCGATCTACGTCTCCTCCGGCTGGCAGATCCGGCCGGTGCTGGAGACGATCCTGGCCAGCCCAGACCTCTACGAAGGGCCGCCGATGGTGAAGCCGCCGGTCGTGCAGCTGGCCGGGATGCTGCGGCGGGTCAACCGCTACGTCGACACGACCTGGTGGGTCTGGCTCTGCGAAGAAGCCGGCCAGCGCCTGTTCTGGCCGCCGAACGTCGCCGGCTGGGACGACAGCCGCTGGCTCGACACCTCGCGGATGCGGGCGCGCTGGAACATCGCCGACATCGTCCTCGACGGGATCTCGGTCCCGGTCTGGAACGGCTCTTACCCAACCACCGAGACCGCCGAGGAAGCGGTGGCACGGGCGATCGCCGCCTGGGGCTCGCCGGGCCTGCGCGAGGATCACCGGGCCGAGCTGCTCGACTTCGCCCGCCGCTCGGAAAAACTGGCCGCCGGAAGCGGGCAGAAAGGCCCATACCGGGCGATGCGCCAAAACGCGCTGCTGCAGCTGATCGGCGTCAGCCCAGACCTGATCCTGCAATGAGGGGGAGCTGACCGTGTCCCACGACTGCTGCAACGACTACACGCGCTCCCAGCTGCTGCGGACGGCAGCGGCGGAAGCGGGCCGCGGCCTGCCGGCGATCGAGGCGGGGATGCCGGAGCCGGCTGGCACGGGGCTCTCGCGGCGCAAGTTCCTCTCGCGCGCCGCTGGGCTCTCGCTGGCGGTGTACGGCGCCTCGAAGATCCCGCTTTCGGCCTTCGAGAACGGGATCGCCCAGGCCGCGCCGACCGACAAGATCCTCGTCTCGGTCTTCTTCGACGGCGGCATCGACTCGCTCAGCGTGCTGGCACCGGTCGGCGACTCCAAGTACCCGACCTTGCGGCCGACCCTGGCCCAGGCGCCCGGCGCCGGCCCCGCCTTCGGCGAGGACCCGAACCTGCAGTGGCACCCGGCGGCGGCGGGGCTGGCGACGCTGCACGACGAAGGCAAGGTCAGCGCCTTCCCGGCGATCGGCTACGACCACCCCGACCAGTCCCACTTCACCTCCCGCCACTACTACGAGATCGGCGAGCTCGACGTCGGTTTTCACACCGGCTGGCTCGGCCGCTACCTCGACGCCGTCGGCGACGACGAGAACCCGCTGCAGGGGCTCTCGATGGACGGCACCCTCTCGCCGATGATCGCTACCGCCGACAAACCGGTGGCGGCGATCGACAGCGTCGACCGCTACGACCTCTGGTCGGCCTCCGAAGAACCGATCGACAAAGAGATGTTCAAGAGCTTCGCCAAGTTCGGTTCGCTCGGCGCTGACTCGCCGGCGATGGGCCAGGTGCGGCGGGCGGCCTCACAGACCGAGAAGCTGCGCGAGGAACTCGAAGGCGTCGGCAAATTCAACAGCGAAATCGAATACCCCGACAACTACTTCGCCCACAAGCTCGAAGGGCTCGCCGCCTACATCGCCTTCGGGCTGCCGATGCGGGTGGTGACGATCCGCGCCGCCGGCGGTTACGACACCCACTCCGGCCAGGCCGAAGACCTCGAAAACAACCTGCGTGAGACCTGCGACGCGCTGCTCGCCTTCCAGCGCGACCTCGAGAAACGCAAACTCGACGACCGGGTGCTGGTCGAGGTCTGGAGTGAGTTCGGGCGGCGCCCGGAAGAGAACGGCTCGCAGGGGACCGACCACGGCGCCGCCGGCTGCGCCTTCGTGATCGGCTCGAAAGCGAAAGGCGAGATGGTCGGCGAATTCCCCGGCCTCGCCAGCCTCGACGGCAACGACAACCTGCGCGTCACCAGTGACTTCCGCGGCATGTACTGCTCGCTGCTCGAGCAGTGGCTCGACTTCGACGCCGCCCAGATCATCCCCGGCGCCGCCGGGTTTGCGCGGCCGACCCTGGTGGCGTGAGCGTGGCCGCCGGTCTCGGCCTCCGAGTCGCAGCGGTAGCGGGCGCCTGCGCGCTGCTGCTGGCGATGCTGGCGCTGATGCCGGCCAAGGGCTGGACGCCGCCTGGAGCCCGTGCCGTCGCCGCTGACTGCGACTGGCAACGCCACGCCAAGCGGGTCGTCAAACACGTCCGCCGCCAGGGCCGGCTGCGCAAGGTCGTCCGCACCCGGCACTGGTGGACCTGCGAGGCGCCGCAGACCCCCAACGCCGCCGTGCCGCTGCCGCCGACATCGCCCCCGCCGGTCACCCAGCCCGAACCGGAAGCAAACGTCGTCGGCGTCACCGCTGACGACGCCGTCGGCAGCTTCGGCTACACGCTGAGCCGGCCCAGCACCCGCAGCGGCCGCGTCCGGGTCGAGCTCAACAACCAGGGCGAAGACCCGCACAACCTCAACCTGCAGCGCCAGGGGAGCGAAGAAGAACCCGTCTACCAGCTCGCCAACACCCTGCCCAAAGGCCACACCGTCGCCAGCTTCGAATTGCCGCCGGGAACCTACCGGCTCTGGTGCAGCTTGCTCGAACACGACGCCGAAGGCATGCACACGACGCTGGTCGTCGAATAGTCGCGCGCAGACGTCGTCAACCCCGCAGGGCAGCTGGCTGACAGCTGGGTATCTAGGCCGACCTAGGGTTCTTCTCCAACTACGACAGGAGGGGGAGCAAGTGGGTTTTCTGTCGCGACTGCTCGGCCAAAAAGCCGATCCGGAACAAGCACCGTTCGAGATCTCCACGCGGATTGCCCACGAGGAGCGCATCGCCATAGTCGGCGAGTCGCATTACCAAGATGCAATCCGCGCAGCCTGCGGCGGTAAGCCGGGCGAAGACGTTGGCTTCGACTGCATCGCCGAGTTGGTCCCCGAACCGACGAACAAGCACGATTCCAACGCGATCATGGTTCAGATCGATGGCCGGTGCGTCGGATATCTCTCAAGATCAGATGCTCGGACTTACGGCCCCGCCATCATCGACGGAATCCAGCAACAGGGAACTGGGATCTGCCGTGCCTATATCGCCGGGAGGGCCAATGGAGAGACGACGAATCTCGGTGTGTGGCTGCATCTCGATGTGACCAGCTAGCCGAGTTTTTTCGGGCGGCCGATCTCGCCGACCTCGGCGATGTCGCGCTTGAACGGCAGGCCGGCGGTCCAGTCGAGGACGGCGCGGACCTTGCGGGCGGTGCCCGGGATCTGGCTCATGTGGTAGCTGCGAGCCAGCCACCAGGCGGGAAAGCCGCGGAAGGTGCGGTCGCCGAGCTTGCCGACCGCCTTGTAGCGGCCGAGGTTGACGAAGGAAGCCTTGCTCTTGTATTCGAACGGCCGGGCCGAGCCGACGCCGAGCTCGGCGGCGATGTTGCGGGCTGCCACCGGTCCCTGGCGGACGGCGATCTGCGCGGTCGGCGGCGTCGCGCCACCGCTGGGGTTCGGCGCCGCGGCGGCGTCGCCGATCGCCCAGACCGAGTCGAGCCCCTCGACGCGGAGGTAGGAGTCGACGGGGACGCGGCCACGCTCGTCGAGCGGCAGGTTGAGCTCTTTGAGGATCGGCTGCGGAGCGACGCCGGCGGTCCAGACGACGGTCGTCGTCGGCAGCGTCTCGCCGCCGGAGAGGCGGGCGAAATCGGCGCCGACCTCCTCCAGCGTCGTCTCCAGGCGGATGTCGATTCCGCGCCCGCGCAGCTCCTGCAGGGCGTAGGCGGCGAGCTCGGGGTCGATCTCGGGCAGGACGTGGTCGGCTGCCTCGACCAGGACCCAGCGCATCCCGTGCAGGCGCGCCCGCGGGTATGACTCCATCGCGTCGGCGGCGAAGTCCTGCAGCTCGGCCAGTGCCTCGAGGCCGGCGTAGCCGCCGCCGACGAAGACGTAGGTGAGGAGCTGGTCGCGTCGCGCCGGGTCTTCCGTCGCGTTTGCTTCCTCCAGCGTCTCGACCACGTGGTTGCGCAGGTAGATCGCGTCGGCGAGGCTCTTGAAGCCGACCGCGTGCTCGGCCAGACCGGGGATCGGCAGCGTCCGCGAGACCGAGCCGAGGGCGATCAGGAGCTGGTCGTAGGGCATCGTCTCCGATTGGCCGTACTTGGCCTTCAGCGTCACCGTCTTCGCCGCCGGGTCGTGGCCGACGATTGACCCAATTCGCAGGTAGGTCCGCTTGAGGATGTCCCGCAGCGGCGTCACCACGTGCCGCGGCTCCAGGGTTCCGGCCGCCGCCTCCGGCAGGAACGGCGTGTAGAGCGCGAAGTTGGTCTCGTTGACGAGCACCATCCGCGCCGACTGCTTCGGCATCACCTTCTCGAGCTCGCGCGCAGCCGCCGCTCCTCCAAATCCACCGCCGGCGATGACTACGTTCCAGGCCATGAGCCAAACCTAGCACGCTTGTAACAACTTGTTACAAAGTATCGGACCGCACATTCAACCCCATGCCGTCAAAGCCCCGAACAGCTACGGCCGCGGGCGCTTTAGGCGCAACTCCCGAGCGTTGATTCCCGGCGCCGGGGTCTCCGAGACCAGCTCCCAGCCCTCTCGGCCAACGTCGTTCAGCACATCCTCGATGCGAACCTCGTCCCTTAGGTCGAGCTGGTCGGCGCCCGGCCACTTGATCTGGGCCGACCAGATCATCTGGCCCAAGTTGTGATCCTTGAGGCTGGCCTCCTCCCCGTACCAGATCGTCGCGTACTCCCATTCGCTCATCGGAGGGGAGCTAGAGACCCAGCTGCTCGCGGATCAGGCGGTTGATCTCGCCACCGTCGGCGCGGCCCTTGGTCTCGCGCATGACGGCGCCGACGATGGCGCCGATCGCCTTGCCGTTGCCGGCCCGGATCTCGGCGGCGGCGTCGGGGTCGTTCTCGATCGCCTGGGCGACGATCGCGGCGAGGTCGCCATCGCCGTCGGACATCGCCAGGCCCTCGCGGTCGACGATCGCCTGGGCGTCGCCGCCCTCGGCGACGAGCGCGGCCAGCACCGTCTTGCCGCTGCCGTGGGAGATTTCCTTGCGGCCGACGATCGTCACCAGCTCGGCCAGCGCCGCCGGGGTCACCTTCGACTCGGCCGCCGAACCGCCGCCGGCGGCGCGCAGGGCGGCTGCCAGCTCGCCGGTGACCCAGTTGGCGACCACCTTCGGTTCGACCTCGGCGGCATCGGTGTTCGCCTGCTCGAAGTAGGCGGCGGTCTCCGGGTCGGCGGCCAGGGTCGCGGCGACGTCGCGGACGAGGCCGAGCTCGTCGACGTAGCGCTCGATCCGCGCCGCCGGCAGCTCCGGCAGCGCCTCACGGGCTTCGCGCAGCATCGCCTCGCTGGGGACGATCGGGACCAGGTCGGGCTCGGGGAAGTAGCGGTAGTCGTGCGCTTCCTCCTTCGAGCGCAGCGAGGTCAACTCACCGCTGGCGGGGTCGAAGTGGAGGGTCTCCTGTTCGACGGTCCCCCCCGCTCCGACCAGGTCGCGCTGGCGCTCGAGCTCGGCCTCGATCCCGCGCTGCAGGAAGCGGAAGCTGTTCATGTTCTTCAGCTCGGTCTTCGTCCCCAGCTCCTGCGACCCAGCCGGGCGAACGGAGACGTTGGCGTCGACCCGCAGGCTCCCCTCCTCCATGTTGACGTCGGAGACGCCGAGCTGGCGCACCGTCTCGCGCAGCAGGCGCGCCCACTCGGCCGCTTCGGCGGCTTCGCGCAGGTCGGGCTCGGTGACGATCTCGACCAGCGGCGTGCCGCCGCGGTTGAAGTCGACCAGCGAGGCGGCGGAGCCGTGGATCCGGCCTGAGTCGCCGACGTGGATGGTCTTCGCGGCATCCTCCTCGAGGTGGGCACGGTGGATCCGCACCTGGCCGAGCTTGCCCGCCCCGCAGATCGGGATGTCGTACTGGCTGATCTGGTAGGCCTTCGGGCTGTCGGGATAGAAGTACTGCTTGCGGTGGAAGATCGAGCGCGGGGCGATCTCGCAGCCGAGCGCCGCGCCGATCTGCAGCGCGTAGAGGATCGCCTGTTCGTTCGGCACCGGCAGCACCCCCGGGTGAGCGAGGCAGATCGGGCAGGTATGAGTGTTCGGCTCGTCGCCGAAGGAGAGTTCGCAGCCGCAGAACATCTTCGTCTTCGTCGCCAGCTGGACGTGGATCTCCAGCCCGATCACCGCCTCGAGCTCAGCCACCGGACCCCTCCCCCGGTTTGGCGTCGAAGCCGATCGCCTGCTCGAGCGCGAACGAGGCCTCGAGCAGCTTCTGCTCGGCGAAGGCCGGCGCCGCGATCTGGAACCCGACCGGCAGCTGCGGGCCGCCGCCCTCCGGCGCCGCCAGCCCCGCCGGCAGCGAGATCGCCGGGATCCCGGCCAGGCTCATCGGCACCGTGAAGAAGTCGTTGAGGTACATCGAGAGCGGGTCGTCGGTCTTCTCGCCGAGGCCGAAGGCGACCGAGGGCGAGGTCGGGGTGACGACGAAGTCGACCTCGCCGAAGGCCGTGCGGAAGTCCTCGGCGATCCTCGTGCGGACCTTCTGCGCCTGGCCGTAGTAGGCCTCGTAGTAGCCGGAGGAGAGCGCGTAGGTGCCGAGCATGATCCGCCGCTTGACCTCGTCGCCGAAGCCCTCCGCGCGGGTCGTCTCGTACATCTCCAGCAGGTCGCCGTCGCCGCCGGCGCGCATCCCGTAGCGGACGCCGTCGTAGCGGGCAAGGTTCGAAGAGGCCTCGGCCGGGGCGATCACGTAGTAGGCGGAGATGCCGTGCTCGGCGTTCGGCAGCCCGACCTCGGTGATCACGCCGCCGAGCTCCTCGATCCGCTTCAGCGTCGCCTCGAAGACCTCGCGGACGCCGGCGTCGACCTGGTCGCGGGCGAGCTCACGCGGGACGCCGAAACGCAGCCCCTGGAGATCGTCGCGACTGGGAGCGACTATCCCGCCCTCGATCCCGACCGAGGTCGAGTCGCAGGGGTCGCGGCCCTGCAAGGAGGCGAGCAGCAGCGCCGCGTCGGTGACGTCGCGGGTCAACGGCCCGCACTGGTCCAGCGAGGAGGCGAAGGCGATCATCCCGTAGCGGGAGATCGCGCCGTAGGTCGGCTTCAGGCCGACGATCCCGCAGAGCGCGGCCGGCTGGCGGATCGAGCCACCGGTGTCGGTGCCGAGCGCGCAGGGCGCAAGACCGCCGGCGACGACCGCCGCCGAGCCGCCGGAGGAGCCGCCCGGGACGCGGGTGCGGTCCCAGGGATTGAGGACCGGCCCGTAGGCCGAGTTCTCGTTCGAGGAGCCCATCGCGAACTCGTCCATGTTGGTCTTGCCGAGGACCCGGGCGCCGGCGGCGTCGAGCTTGCGCACGGCGGCCGCGGTGTAAGGCGGGATGTAGCCCTCGAGGATCTTCGAGCCGGCGGTGGTCGGCGAGCCCTCGGTGGCGAAGATGTCCTTGACCGCGACCGGGATGCCGCCGAGCGGACCGTCGATCGTCTGGTGCTCGGCCGGGTGGTCGACCTGGAAGAGGTAAGCGTTGAGCTCGTCGCCGAGCGCCGCCTCGTGCCAGGCCGAGAAGTACTCGGCCGCCGAGAGCTCGGTGGCGGCGATTCGCGCCGCCGCTTCGGCGACGGTCAGCTCGAGCACGCCCTTGTCAGGCATCGGCTTGCGGCGAAGGGACGCGGAAGGCCCCGTCCTCCGGTTCGGGGGCGCTGGCCAGCGCGACGTCGTGCGGCAGGCTCGGGCGCGGCTCATCGGCGCGCCAGACGTTCTCGAGCGCGACCACGTGCGAGGTCGGCTCGACCCCCTCGAGGTCGAGGTTGCCGATCCGGTCGACGTGGTCGAGGATGCCGGAGAGCTCGCCGGCCATCTTCTCGACCTCCTCGTCGCTGAGGCGCAGGCGCGCGAGGCGCGCGACATGGAGAACCTGCTCGCGGTCGATCACGGCGGGGATTCTAGGCGGGGCTGGTTACTGGCTGCCTGGCCAGTTATGGTGCCCGCATGCAGGGACCCGCGGCCGAGAGATTCGTCGTCCTCAACCTGCGCCTTTTGGCAGTGACCTTCGCGGTCGTCGGCATCCTCTTCGTCGCCGTCCCCAGCGGCGTTCTCGACGTCATCTCCGACGTCGGCGAATGGTTTGGCAACGACACCCGCGCCCCTCACACCACGGAGTACTTCTGGCTGGCGCTCGGCTTCGCCTACATGGTCGTGATCACCGGCATCTGCCTGCTGGCGCAGACCGACGTCGTCCGCTACCGCCCCCTGCTGCTCGTCCTCGCCGCCGGCAAGACCGCCTCCTCGCTCGGCACCCTGGCCTTCTTCCTGATCCAGGAACCGGTCTTCATCTGCCTGCTCAACTTCCTCGTCGACGGCTTCCTGGCGCTGCTGGCACTGGGGCTGTTCGTACTGGCCGGACGGATCGGGCGGCCGATCGATCCCGGTTGACAGCGCCCGCCGGGGCTGTCGGCCGCTGAGCAACGGACCCTGAGCGCGATCTGCGCGGCGATGGCGCCGGGCGTCGGTGGCCTGCCCGTGGCCGAGCGCGACGTCGACGTCTCCGGGCCGGTGGCGAAGTTCCTCGGCTCGGTCTCACCGCGGGTCCTGCTGCGGCTGCGGCTCGGGCTGCGCGCCTTCGAGTGGCTGCCGTTCCCGCACCGCTTCAGCCGCATGAGCCCCGAGGGCCGCGAGCGCTTCCTGCAGAAGCTGGGGAAGGCCCGCTCGCCGATCAAACACGACCTGCTGCTGATGGCGAAGCTGTTCTCGACCCTGGGGTACGCGGTGACGCCGCAGGTCAAGGGCGCGATCGGGTTCGAGATCTCCTGTGCGCTCGCCGACGGGTCGCTGCCGGAGCCGGCGGGATCCCTGGGCGACACGACGCCGGTCGGCGAGGGCGAGGAATGCGACGTGGTGATCGTCGGCTCGGGCGCCGGGGGCGCCGTCGCGGCGGCGGAGCTGGCCGAGGCCGGGCTCGACGTGCTCGTCCTCGAGGCGGGACAGCACCACAACCGCGACAGCTACCCGAGCGACCACCTGGAGGCGATCGCCGAGCTCTACCGCGACGGCGGCCTGACGATCGCCGAAGGCAAGCCGCCGATCCCGGTGCCGGTGGCGAAAGTCGTCGGCGGCACGACGGTGATCAACTCCGGCACCTGCTTCCGGGCGCCGGACCCGGTGCTGGAGGACTGGAAGCAGCGCTTTGGGATCGACTGGGCGCACGACCTCGACGCCGACTTCGCCGAGGCGGAAGAGTTCCTCCACGTAACCCAGCTCGACCCTGAGCGGATGGGCCGCAACGGGCAGTTGGCGATGGAGGGTGCGGCGGCGATCGGCGCCAGCGGCGCCCCGATCTTCCGCAACGCCGGCAGCTGCGTGCAGTGCAGCTCCTGCCCGTTCGGCTGCCGGATCGACGCCAAGCGCGGCATGCACGTCAGCTACCTGCCGCGGGCGGTCGCCGCCGGCGCCCGGATCCGCGCCGGCGTCGAGGTGTCCCGAATCCTGACCGAGGACGGTCGCGCGATCGGGGTCGAAGCACCGTCCTACACCGTCCGCGCGCGGCGGGCAGTGATCGTCGCCGGCGGCGCCCTGGGGACGCCGGAGCTGTTGCAGCGATCGGGGCTCGGCGGCGGCCATGTCGGGAGGAACCTCCACATCCACCCCGCCTGCTGGATCGGCGCCCGCTACGAGGAGGAGGTGCGGGGCTGGGACGGGGTGATGCAGAGCTTCTACGTCGACCAGTGGGAGCACGAGCGGATCCTGCTGGAGGCGACTTTCACGCCGCTGGCCTTCGGCGGCGCCTGGCTGCTCGGCGCCGGCCGCAGCCACCAGGAGGCGATGCTCGACTTCGGCCACATCGCCTCGATCGGGGTCCACCTCTCCGACCAGTCCGCCGGCCAGGTCGGGCTCGGCTCGCGCGGATCGCTGCGCGCCTCCTATGCCCTGACCAAGGATGACGCGCGCCGGCTCACCTTCGGGATCGCCCGCGCCGCCGAAATCCACTTCGCCGCCGGCGCCAGCGAGGTCTACCCCAACATCGTCCGCGCCGGAGTGCTGAAGCCGGGCGACCTGCCCGGGTTCGAGGCGACCACCTTCAAGCCCTCGGAGCTGCGCCTGGAGGCCTTCCACCCGATGGGGACGGCGCGGATCGCCGCCGATCCGCGGCAGGGCGCCTGCGCCCCGGACGGCTCCGTCCACGGTACCCGCGATCTCTACGTCGCCGACGCCTCGCTGTTCCCGACCTCGGTCGGGGTCAACCCGATGATGACGGTGATCGCCTTCGCCAAGCAGGTCTCGCGGGGCGTGGCGAGCGGCTCTACTTCGGCTTCGGCGCTGGCTTCGGCTTGACCTTCATCCGGGCGCGGGCTTGCCGCGCCCGCTTCGCCCTTGCCTGGTCGGCCGAGAGGGCGTCGGCCACCCTCGCAAAAGAACCGCCCCGTTCGCGCATCGATCGGTAGCCGCCGTAGGCGATGCCGGCCGCCGCGACGAGGCCGAGGTAGGCGCCGAGCTCGACCGAGAAGCGCACCGGGAGGCCGGCGTATTTGTCGAAATCAGGGATGTAGACGATGCGAAGCGCGATCAACACGGTCGCCAGGCCGCCGAGGGCGGCGACGCCCGCGCTGGGGCCGGCGGCCGGCTCCCGGTCCGGGTCGAGCACCGGCAGCAGAGCGGTGCCAAGCGCGAAGAGGATCGCCAGCAGGAGGAGCCAGCTGACCCCCTCGAGGCTGTGCCAGGCGTCGCCGTCGAAGCCGACGAGGGCAACGTAGGAGAGCAGGTTCCCCGTCTGCTCATAGCCGTACCAGCCGAAGAACATGAAGACGAAGAGGGCGATCGCCGACAGCGCGGCGATCGCCTCCCCCGGCTTCAGCGCCGCGAGGCGGCGCCGAGCCTCAGGCCTGCGGCGGTGCGGGCGGCGATCCGGCACCGCCGAGGTTCACCCCTTCTTCCTGCATCGCGCGATAGCCGCCATAGGTGATGCCGGCGGCCGCGATCAGGCTGATGAAGATCCCGAACGCCGGGCTGATGTCGACCGAGACGCCGGCGAATTCACCGCTGTCGCCGGGCGGATCGATGATCCGGTAGAGGATCAGCAGCACGGAGACGATGCCGACAACGGCGATCGCGGCGCTGGCGGGGAACGGCGGCTCGAAGTCGGCGTCGGTGAGCCGCAGCGCGGCCACCGCGAGGACAACGATGATCGCGATCACGAGGAAGATCGGGATGTTGTCGAGCGCATCCCAGGCGTTGCCGCCTTCGCTGGCGCTGGCGGTGAAGCTGCCGTTGCTGGCGGACACTTCGGCGCTGAACCAGTCGAAGAACATGAAGATGAAGAGGGCGATCGCCGAGGCCGAGGCGATCTTCTCTCCGACGCCAAGCTTGTCGAGATCCACGTTTCCTCCCAGGTTGGGGCTGGCCCGGTCGGGACGAACCTACACCGCGCCGAGGCGGTTGCGGCGGCGGCGCGCCGCCGTCAACGTATTTACGAGCAGCATCGCCCTGGTCATCGGCCCGACGCCCCCCGGAACCGGCGTGATCGCGCCCGCAACCTCACTGACCGGCCCGAAGTCGACGTCGCCGACGAGGCCGTCCTCGCCGCGGTTGGTGCCGACGTCGATCACGATCGCGCCCGGCCGCACCATCTCGGCGCTGACGAGCGCCGGCGAGCCGGCGGCGGCGATCAGGACGTCGGCCTCGCGGCAGACGGCGGCGAGATCGCGGGTGCGCGAATGGCAGTGGGTGACGGTCGCGTTCGCGGCCAAGAGCAGCGCCGCCACCGGCTTGCCGACCAGGATCGAGCGGCCGATGACGACGGCACGAGCGCCTTCCAGCTCCACCCCGGCCTCGCGCAGGAGCTCCATCACCCCCTGCGGCGTGCAGGAGACCAGCGTCTCCCGGCCCTGGGCGAGGAGACCGGCGCCGAGCGGGGTCAGGCCGTCGACGTCCTTGGCCGGGTCGATCGCGGCGATCAGCGGGTCCTGGTCGAGGTGCTCGGGCAGCGGCAGCTGCAGGAGGATCCCGTCGACGCGGTCATCGGCGTTCAGCGACTCGATCAGCGCCTTCAGGTCCTCCTGGCTGACGTCGCCGCCGGGCTCATGGTGGAAGGACTCGATCCCGACCTCCGCCGAGTCCTCGCGCTTCATCCGCACGTAGACCGCCGAGGCGGGGTCGTCGCCGACCAGGATCGTCGCCAGGCCGGGCGGCGTCGGCAGCGAGGCAACCTCGGCGGCGATCTCGGCGCGGATCCGTGCCGCCACAGCTTTGCCGTCGATCACCCTCGCTGCCATCGGCTCATCTCTTTCGGATCGGGGCGTAGTCGACCGTCAGCTTGCGCTCGGAGCCATCGTCGGCGAAGCGGACGACGATGATTCCGCCCGGCTCGACCCCGGTGACGACGCCGTCGCCGAAGCTGGCGTGGACGACATCGTCCCCGACTCCCAGTTCCAGCGCCGGTCCCGGGTCGACCGGCTGCGTCGGAGCGCTACCGGCCGGGGCGTCCCAGGTCATGCCACCGCCGCCGGCGGGGACGGTCGTCTGTCGCGCGGTCAGCTCGACCGGCAGCTCGTCGATGAAGCGCGAGGGCAGGTTGTACTCGGCGCGGCCGAACAGGCGCCGCTCCTTCGCCCAGGTCATGTAGAGGCGTTTGCGGGCGCGGGTGATGGCGACGTAACAGAGGCGCCGCTCCTCTTCTTCGCCGCCCTCCTCCAGCGCTCGCATGTGGGGGAAGGCGCCGTCCTCGCAACCGACGACGAAGACCGTGTCGTACTCGAGGCCCTTGGCATTGTGGAGCGTCATCAGCGTCACCTGCTCACTGCGGTCCTCGATCGAGTCCTGGTCGGAGAGCAGCGAGATCTGCTGCAGGTACCCCTCCAGCGGCGGTACCTCGGTCTCCCCCTCAGCCTCGCGCTCGCGGTCGAACTCGGCCGCGCCTTCGGCCAGCGCCTCGAGGTTCTCGAGCCGGCCCTCGGCCTCGATCGTGCGCTCGGCTTCGAGCGCTTCCAGGTAACCGGTCTCGCTCAACACCGCCCGCAGCACGTCCTCGACCCGGTCGCCGCTGTCGACCCGGGCCCGCAGCAGGTCCATCGTCTCGTAGAAGCGGCCGACGGCCTTGATCGCGGCGGCCCCGAGCCCCGGAACCTCCTCGGCCCGTTCCATCACCTCCCAGATCGTCAATCCGGCGGTGTTGGCGTAGGCGGCGAGCCGGCCCTGGCTGGTGTTGCCGATCCCGCGCCGCGGCGAGTTGACGACGCGGGTGAAGGAGACCTGGTCGGCCGGGTTCTGCAGCAGGCTGAGGTAGGCGAGTGCGTCCTTGATCTCGGCCCGGTCGTAGAACTTGGTGCCACCGATCACCTGGTAGGGCACGTTGAAGCGGTTGAGCGTGTCCTCCAGGACTCGGCTCATCGCATTGGTCCGGTAGAAGACGGCGACTTCGGAGCGGGCCAGGCTCTCCTCCTCACCGAGCCGCTCGATCTCGCCCGCGACCCAGCGCGCCTCCTCGTGCTCGTCGCCGAGTTCGGAGAGCTGGACCAGCTCCCCCCCCTCCTCTTCGGTCCAGAGCTTCTTCGGGCGCCGCTCACGGTTGCGGTCGACGACCGCGTTGGCGGCGGAGAGGATCACCTGGGTCGAGCGGTAGTTCTGCTCGAGCTTGACCAGCTCCGCCTCGGGAAAGTCCGTATCGAAGTTCAGGATGTTGGATACGTCCGCGTACCTAAACCCATAGATCGATTGATCCTCGTCGCCGACGACCATCAGGTTCCCGTGCTCTGAGGCCAGCAGCTGCAGCAGCCGGTACTGGGCGTGGTTGGTGTCCTGGTACTCGTCGACGAGGACGTGGCGGAAAGTCCGGCGCCAGCGCTCGCGCACCTCCTCGAAGAGCTCGAGCGCGTTGACGGTGCGGACGAGGAGGTCGTCGAAGTCCATCGCGTTGGCTTCGAGCATCCGCTTCTCGTAGAGCGGGAAGGCCTCGGCAACGACTTCCTCGAAGACGCTGCCGACGGTTTCGGCGTAGGTGTCGGAGTCGATCAGCTGGTTCTTGGCGCCGGAGATCTTCGAGCGCACCGCCCGCGGCGGATAGCGTTTGGGATCGACGCCCTGCTCGCCGAGGACGCGTTTCAGCATCCGCAGCGAGTCGGCCTCGTCGTAGATCGTGAAGCCGCGCGAGTAGCCGAGCCGCTCGGCGTCGGCGCGCAGCATCCGCGCGCAGGACGAGTGGAAGGTCGTCACCCACATCGCCCGCACCGAGCGGCCGACGAGTTGGCCGACCCGCTCGCGCATCTCGGCCGCGGCCTTGTTGGTGAAGGTGATCGCGAGGATCTCCCCCGGTCGGGCGGCGCCGGTCGCCAGCAGGTAGGCGATCCGGTGGGTGAGAACGCGGGTCTTGCCGGAGCCGGCGCCGGCGAGGACGAGGAGTGGACCGTCGCTGTACTCGACCGCCTCGCGCTGGGGCGGGTTGAGCCCCGCCAACAACCGCTCGATGCGGTCGGCGCCGGCCTCGGTCGGCGCCGCGCCGGAGGGCTGGAAGTCCTCCGGCGGCGTCTCGGAATCGGCTTGGAGGCTCACCCGCCGAGCATAGCCAGCAGCTCGGCGGGGGCCTTCCGGTGGAGTGGGCCTGAGCCCGGGTTATTCCTGGCAGCCTTCAGCGATTTCGACGAACGGTTGGCTGTTGTTTTCGACAACCAGTTCTTCGTATTCGGATTCGTCGAGTTCTTCCATGCCTTCGGCGATGCAGGAGATCACTTCCGCATCCGCTTCGCCTTCTTCTTCGAGCTGTTCGACAAGGCCGTTGGTCAGCGCTTCCGGGTCGAAGCTGGCGAAGCCGGTGAATTCGTTCAGCTTCCATTCGCCTTCTTCTTCGACCAGGGCGATGGTCAACGTCTGGTCGCCGAGGTCGCCGCCTTCGAACTTTGCATCGGCGGTCGCGGCTTCGCCGTCGACTTCGATGTTGGTGACGGAGACGCTTTCCGGGTTGGAGCCGTCATTGACGTCTTCTTCACACGCCTTTTCCGCTGCCGAGCCTTTCTCGTCGGTCGTCTGTTCCATGAACAGCAGCGTTTGGGTTTCGGCGCAGCTGGCCGGATCGGTCGACGTCGCAGAGGTTTCGATCACGGTTTCGATTTCCCCATCGGCGTCGCTGCTGGTGCTGTCGCCACCACCGCCGCAGGCCGCGAGGCCAAGCGCGAGGACGAGGACGAAGAACGGAATCAGGAGTTTGTGCTTGCGCACGGGTGTTCCTTTCGGTGGTGGACTGGTTTTAGGGACCGCGGTCCCGTTTTTCGGCCACCAGTGGGGAAATCTTGAGTTCGGGCGCCGACCACCCACGGTCAATGTCGACTTTGTCAACCAGGAGGTGACAAAGTCGACAGGCGGCGCTCAGCCGCCGGCCGAGGAGCGGCCGGTGCGGGGGCGGATCTCCGCCTTCTCGCCGCTGGGGCCGTCGCGGCCGTCGAGCTCGCCCAGGCGCTGTTCGAGTTCGGCGATCCGCTCGGAGAGGCCCTTGATCGCGTCGGCGATCGGGTCCGGCAGGTGGATCCAGTCGGCGTCCGGGCCTTCGACTCGCTTGCCTTCGACCCGCACCGGGTGGCCCGGGTTGCCGACCACGGTCGCACCCGGCGGCACGTCCTCGACGACGACCGTGTTGGCCCCGATCTTGGCCCCGTCGCCGACCGCGATCGGGCCGAGCAGCTTGGCGCCGGAGCCGACGGTGACGTTGTCGCCGAGCGTCGGGTGGCGCTTCCCCCGCTGGAAGCCGGTGCCGCCGAGGGTCACCCCCTGGTAGAGGGTGACGCGGTCGCCGATCCTCGCCGTCTCCCCGATCACGACGCCGGACCCGTGGTCGATGAAGAACTCCCTGCCGATCTCCGCCGCCGGGTGGATCTCGACCCCGGTCACGGCCCTGGTCAGGTAGGCGATCGTGCGCGGCGCCAGTGGCACCCGCGCCTCGGCCAGCGCGTGCGCAGCTCGGTGCGCGAGCAACGCCTGGACGCCGGCCCAACTGGTCAGGATCTCGAAGGTCGAGACGTTCTGCGCCGCCGGGTCGCGGTCGCGCGCGGCGGCGACGTCGGCGCGGATCTCGGAAACGACTCTGCCCCAGCGGCTCATGGTGCGAAAAAGGGTAGGGACATGTAACGCTCGCCCGAGTCGCAGACGATCGTCACCACCCGTTTGCCAGCCATCTCCGGGCGCGCCGCGACCTGCAGCGCCGCCCAGATGTTGGCCCCGGCCGAGATCCCGGCGAGGACTCCCTCCTCGCGGGCGACGAGCCGTGCGGTCTCCAGCGCGTCCTCGTCGCTGACCGCGAGGATCTCGTCGATCACCTCGCGATCGAGCACCTCCGGCACGAAGCCGGCGCCGATCCCCTGGATTTTGTGCGGTCCGGGAGGGCCGCCGGAGAGGACCGGCGAGCTGGCCGGCTCGACCGCGACGACGAGCGCGTCCGGCGCCCGTTCGGCCAGCATCCGGCCGACACCGGTGATCGTGCCGCCGGTACCGACGCCGGCGACGAAGGCGCCGATCTGGCCGTCGGTATCGGCCCAGATCTCCTCCGCCGTGGTGCGCTGGTGGACGTCGGCGTTGGCCGGGTTGGAGAACTGCATCGGCATGAAGGCTTTGCGCTGCTCGCGGATCTCCTCGGCGAGCGCCACCGCCTCGTTCATCCCGCCCAGCGACGGCGTCTCCCGCACCTCGGCGCCGTAGGCGCGAAGTAACTTCGCCCGCTCGCGGCTCATCCCCTCCGGCAGGGTCAGGATCAGCTCGTAGCCGCGGGCGGCGCAGACCATCGCCAGCGCGATCCCGGTGTTGCCGCTGGTCGGCTCGACCACGACCGAGCGACCGGGCCGGACCAGGCCGGCCTCTTCGGCGGCGTCGATCATCGCCACCCCGATCCGGTCCTTGACCGAGCCGCCGGGGTTGAAGTACTCGAGCTTGGCGCAGACCTGACCGCCGAGGCCTTCGGCCATCCGGTCGAGCATCACCAGTGGCGTCCCGCCGACGACCGCCGAAGCCTCCGGTCCGATCTTCATCGCGCGCCTTCCTTGCCACCGTTCGACATGGCGGAGAACTCTAGGCCAGGGACTGCCGGTAGATCAGGTGCGGCAACCCCGCGTGCATGATCTTGCCTTCGCACGGCAGGCCGATCTTCTCGGCGACCGCGCGGGAGGCAAAGTTGGTCGGCAGCGCCAATGCGATCACTTCCGGCAGGCCGATGTTGCGCGCCAGCTGGATGCCGGCCCGCGCCCCTTCCGTCGCCAGTCCCTCGCCGTGGCGGTCGGGATCGATCGTCCAGGCCAGCTCGACCATCTCCTCCCCCTCGACGACCGTGTACCGGAGGCCGACGCGGCCGAGGTATTCCCGGGCCTCGTCGTCGAGCACCGCCCAGGGACCGAAGCCGTGCTTGTTCCAGTGGCGCAGATCGTCGCCCAGCATCGCCCGGATCTCATCCGGCGAGAGCGACGGATAGGGGTCCGGCCGCAGCCAGGCATTGACCTCGGGCCGCTGGAAGACCCGCAGATAGCCCGCCTCGTCGGCAGCAGTCGGCTGGCGCAGCATCACGTCGACCAGCCTACGACGCGATGCAGCGAGCTAGATGAAGTACATGCCGCTGCCGGCCTCTTCGGCCTCGCGGCGGGCGACTTCGGCGATCGTCGTCTGGCCGAAGACCTTGCGCAGGGCGGTGACGCCCTCGGCCCAGATGCCGCCCGCCTCGTCGGCCTCGGTCCCGATTTTTCCGTCGAGGGCCTGGACGACCTCGAGCACGGTGATCTCATCCGGCGGGCGCGAGAGCGTGTAGCCGCCGCGCATGCCGCGGTGGCTCGTCAGCAGGCCGGCCCGGCGCAGGGTCGAGAAGAGCTGCTCGAGGAACTGCTCGGGGATGTCACGACGCTCGGCCAGCTCCTTGATCGGCACCGGCCGATCGCCCGAACGGGCGAGCTCGGCGAGGGCAACGACCGCATAGCGCGACTTCGAGGTGATCGAGATCACAACTCGTTTTCTACCGCACCCTCCCGCGCTGGGCTAGGATCGGAAGCAATGGGGCGCCGCCGACCGTCCGTTGCGCCTGAACCCCCAACCAGTGATCGGAAGCAGCCCTGAGCGAGCGTCCACAGTGTCTCGTGATCGATGATCACCCGCTCGTCCGGCTCGGAGTTCGTGAGGTGCTCGCCGACGGGTTCGAGGTGCACGAGACGAGCAGCCGCGAGGAGGCGCTCGACCTGGTCCGCGACATCGGCGACTTCGACGTCGCGATCGTCGACATGCGCTGGCGCCAGAACGGCGACGGCGAGGCCGCGATCTCGGGCCAGGAGACGATCCGCGTCCTGCACCGCTCCTCGCCGGTGCTGGGGATCGTCGCCCACGGCGATCGACCCGAGCGCCACTTCGCCAGCGCGGCGCTGCAGGCCGGCGCCAGTGCTTATATCGCCCGCACTGCCGGGACCGAGGAGCTACGCCGTGCGGTCGACGCGGCCGCCGCCCAGGAGCGCTTCGTCGACCCTGCGGTGCCGCCGAAAGGCAGCCGCGGGAAACTGACCCAGCGCCAGCGCCAGATCCTTCAGCTGCTCGCCAACGGCGAGTCGACGACGGTCGCCGCCCGTGAACTCGACCTCAGCGAAGAGACCGTCAAGACTCATATGAAGAACGCTCTTGCCCGGCTCGGGGCGAGGAACCGCTCGCACGCGATCGCGATCGCGATGCGCGAGTGCCTGATCGACTAGATCCAGCCGCGGTCTCTGGCCGTGAGCACGGCTTGAGCCCTGTCGACGGCGCCGATCTTGCCGTAGACGTTGTGGAGGTGGGTGCGGATCGTCGAGACCGAGAGGTGCATCTCGCTGGCGATCTGCTTGTAGACCATGCCCTCGGAGAGGTGGCGGAGAACGTCGAGCTCGCGGGCCGAGAGCGGGCAGGGCTCGCTGATCCGCGAGACTTCCTGGCGGTTCAGCGGCAGCTCGTAGAGGAGCTCACGCAGGGCCTCCTGGCCAAGCCCGCAGCGGTCGGAGGCGACGCGAAGTCGTTCCGGCGAGATCGCCTCGCCCTGGGAATAGTGGGCGACCATGTCGGCGGTGGCGACGAGGGCGGCAAGGCCGTCCGCGTCCTCCGCGTGGTGGCGCTCGATCGCGACCGCGATCCGCTGCGGCAGGTTCCAGCGCCGGGCGAGGACGCCGCCGACCAGGGCGTGGTCGATGCCGAGCTGCTCGCGTTCGTCGCGCAGGCGCTGCTCGGGGGTGCGGGAGATCGCGTCGAAGTAGACCTTGTAGCCCGGGTGCAGCCGGGAGATGACGAGCCGGCCGACGTCGTGCAGCAGCGCCGCCACCGCGAGCTCGTCGCGTTCGACCCAGCCGACCGTGCGGCCGATCTGGACCGCGGCCCGCTGGGCGGCGAGGGCGTGGACGCGGAAGCGCTCTGGTTTCAGCTCCCAGCCGCCGTTGGACTCGAAGAAGTCGAAGCTCGGTGCGGTGCCGGCGATCGCCAGCACGCCGGAGGGCTTGAGGACGTCAACCGCATCGGGAATCCCGGCGACGCCGCCGGCGACGAGGCCGGTGCGGTTGGCGAAGCGCAGGACCGAGATCGTCAGGGCGACGTCGGCCTCGACCGCTTCGACCAGCTCGCCGACGCGCGGCGTCTCCGCCGTAGCGGCGCCGATCACCCGCTCGCGGGACTCGATCAGAACCGGAAAGCGCTCGACGGCCTCGAAGGCCTCGGCGAGGCGGCTGCCGGGCGCGGGAGCGCCGCGTGAGCCGGACGCTTTGGTTGCCTCGCGGCCGCCTGCTTTGCTCTCGATTTGTGCGGTGGTTGCCTCCATCTTGGGCAACTCATCGGCAGGGGCGGAATATTTGTTTAGCCAAATGTGTGTTTTGCGCGCGAAATTGCCCTGGAAATGCGCTCCAGAGCCATTTCACGTCCCAGCACCGCAAGCGACTCGAAGATCCCCGGTGAGATAGAAGTGCCGGTGATGGCGACCCTGATCGGCTGGTAGAGCCGTCCCGGTTTGACCCCATAGCGGTCCAGCAGCGGTGCCAGCGCCGCCTCGATCGGCTCCGGCTCGAAGGGCTCGACCGCCTCCAACGCGCCGGCCGCGGCCGCGAGCAGCTCGGCGCTGTCCTCCTTCATCACCTTCTCCCACGCCTTCTCGTCCTCGACCGGCTCCTCGAAGAGGAAGCGGATCAGCGGCCAGACCTCCGCCAGCGTCTGCGCTTTCTCCTGGGCGATCTCACAGGCGGCCCGCAGGCGCTCGTCCGGCTCACGGCCGAGGTGGGCGGCAACCGCCGCGGTGTACTCATCGAGCGGCATCTCGCGCATGAAACGGCCGTTCAGCCAGCGCAGCTTCTTCTCGTCGAAGATCGCCGCGGCTTTGCCGACGTCGGCGACGCGGAAGCGCCGCACCAGCTCTTCGGTCGACATCAGGGTGGTGTCGTCGTCGGTGCCCCAGCCGAGCAGCGCCAGGTAGTTGCGGACCGCGGCCGGCAGGTAGCCGGCCTCGCGCAGCTCCTGGACCGAGGCGGCGCCATGGCGCTTGGAGAGCTTCTTGCCGTCGGGGCCGTGCAGGAGCGGCAGGTGGGCGTAGCGGGGTGCCTCGAAGCCAAGCGCCTCCAGGACGAGTAGCTGCTTCGGCGTGTTGGAGAGGTGGTCGTCGCCGCGGACGACGTCGGTGATCCCCATCTCGGCGTCGTCGACCGCGACCGCGAAGTTGTAGAGGACGGTGCCGTCGCCGCGGGCGATGACGAAGTCGTCGTAGCTGGCGTTGGGGAAGGCGACGGGACCGCGGATCAGGTCCTCGACCACGGTCTCCCCTTCGTCCGGGACCCGCAGCCGCACCGCCGCGCCGGGCTCGTCGGTCGGCGTGCCGCGGTAGCCGCGGCCGGCGCCGTGCTCGGCCTTCCAGACCTCGACGTCCTTGGCGGTCGCCGAGTCGCGGTAGGCGGCGCCGGACTCCAGCAGCTTCGCCAGCGCCTCGGCGTGCCGCTCGGCGCGGCCGGCCTGCGAGACAGGGCCCTCGTCCCAGTCGAGCTCCAGCCACTCGAGCGCATCGAGGATCTGGGCGACGTTCCCCTCGGTCGAGCGCTCGCGGTCGGTGTCCTCGATCCGCAGCACCAGCTCGCCCCCCTCGTGCCGAGCCCCGAGCCAGTTGTAGAGGGCCGTGCGGGCGCCGCCGATGTGCAGGGCACCGGTCGGCGAGGGGGCGAAGCGAAGGCGTGGAGATGCGCCGCTCATCGTGAATTGACTACAGCGTTCCCTTGGCGGGGTCGCCGAACCCGGTCGGCTCGAGAATCGAGATCTTGGGTGCCCCGGCCAGGGCCGGGCCGGCGCCAAAGGACCGAATGTGCTCGGAGCCACCGTGCGTGACCAGCGCCTCCATCGACTCCCACTTCTCGATCATCACGACCCGGCTCTCCTCACCACTGACGCGGTGCAGGGCGTAGAGCAGGCATCCCTCGTCGTTGGCGTGCGTCTGCTCGCAGAGCTCGCGCAGAGCGGCGAGGCCCGGCTCCTCCTGGCCGGAGACCAGCTCGATCTCGGCTACAACCACGACTTCGCTCATCCATTTCCCCTCGCAGGCGTTTGCAGGACCCCGGCAACCTATCCGGACTCGGGCAGGGCCCGGTTTCGGGCGCCCCGGCTTAGGATGGCGGGCGATGCTGATCGGCGCCCACGTATCCACCGCAGGGGGCCTCGCGAATGCGGTCGCGCGCGGCGAAGAGCGGGCCTGCGAATCGATCCAGATCTTCCACCAGAGCCCGCGCATGTGGCGGCCGACCAATTACGGCGAGGAGGACTTCGCCGCCTTTCGCGAGGCGATGGACGGCTCCAAGGTCGAAGCCGTGATCATCCACGCGGTCTACCTGATCAATTGCGCCTCCAAAGACAAAGAGCTGCGGAAGAAATCGCTGCACTCGCTGACGCACGCACTGCGAATCGGTGACGGGATCGGTGCCAATGGCGTCGTCCTCCACCCCGGCGCCCAGAAAGGCGAGCCGCTCGGCCCCTCGATCAAGCGGGCCTCGAAAGTGATCAAGGCGGCCCTAGCCGACAGCGACTCCTGTCGCCTCCTGCTCGAGCAGACGGCCGGCCACAAAGGCCTGCTCGGCCGCGACTTCGACCAGACCGCGGAGCTGATCGAGGGCGCCGGCGGCGGCAAGCGCCTCGGCCTCTGCCTTGACTCCTGTCACTTGTTCGTCCAGGGCTACGACGTCACCGACCCCGACCATTTGACGGCGATCATGGACGAAGCCGACAAGAAGGTCGGGAAAGGGCGCCTCGGCGCCGTCCACGTCAACGACGCGGCCTCCCCGCTCGGCTCACACCTCGACCGCCACGCCAACATCGGCAAAGGCGAGATGGGTCGCAAAGGCCTCGCCGCCTTTCTCTCCGAGCCCCGCTTCGAGGGTCTCCCAGCGACCCTGGAGACTCCTGGGCCGGAAAAGAAAGGCTCGAGCAAGGCGGAAGTGCAGCTCGCCAAGCGCCTGCGCAAAGAGGGCCTCAAACGCCGCGGCCGCTGACGAGGCGGCAATCCGACACGCGTACGGTGCTCAATTGCCGCATCGACCGGAGAATCGACCTCAGCTTCCGAGTCGCTGACTACCTCAAGGTGGCGATGTACCCGAAACTGATGAGCGCTGATGCGAACCAAGTAAACGAGCAATCCGAGGACCAAAATCTCAATCGCAACCCTGGAGACAATTTCACTGTTCGAGGCATCGCCGGATGGATGAGTGGCCAAAATCACCGCCACCCCGCCCGCCATCGCGAGGATGACTGCAGCTCCTAGGCACTTCAGCCACCGCTTCCATTCGCCGTTGAGCGTTCGCGCTTGCGCTGCGTAGGCCTCGCTGAGTTCGGCTGCACCGGATGCGGTAGTTGCCTCTCGATGGGCTTCAACAATCGGTGCGTACTGTTCGATCTGTTGAACCAGGTCAGCACGATCAACCTCCAAGCGAGCGAGCCGCTCCTCGAGCTCCGCCGCCCGGCTGAGTTGATTCTCAGAGACCTCCCCGCGCCGGGCCTCTTCTTCCTCCTGCTCGCGTAAGTCCGTGAGTCGGTTCTCCCAAAGGGTTTGCTCGGAACCCACCTCGATTCTCTTGCTCTTAAGCCTTCCTAACTGCGATTCCAATTGACTAAGTCGATCTGCAAGCTGAGCCCGCCGACGAGCGGCGTCTTCCTGGAAGCCCTGCATCTCGTCGAATGAATTCAACGATTGGGCGTCAGATGCTTGCCGCTCGAGATTCGATACATCGCGCTCTCCAATAGCCGACGCGGTCTTGATCTCATTTTCCATCTGCTGGATTTGGGAGTCGGCAGAAATTGCGGCCGCCCTTGCCTCGTCAAGCCCACGTCTCGCCTTGACAATTTCGGTCTCGACCGAAGCTGACTCTTCACTTCCCATATCCATAACGGTACGGCCGAGTCCGGCAGAACGATGGGAGGGACTAACCACCTGCCTGGCGAGTCAGCCAATTTGGACAGGCGACAAGGGCCGGCCCCTGCAGGCCCGGCCCTTGCTCTCCCGCCGTAAACTTTTATTTGACGTGGACGCCCGAGATCGCGCGGGAAATGACCAGGCGCTGGATCTCGGAGGTGCCCTCGAAGATCGTGTAGATCTTCGAGTCGCGGTGCATCCGCTCGACCGGGAACTCGCGGGTGTAGCCGTTGCCGCCGAGGATCTGGATTGCTCGCTCGGTCGACCAGACGGCAACCTCGCCGGCCTTCAGCTTCGACATCGAGCCCTCGGCGTTTTCGAAGGTCTGGCCGGTGCGGCCCATCCAGGCGGCGCGCCAGACGAGCAGCCGCGCGGCGTCGATCTCCAACTTCATGTCGGCCAGAGCGAAGGCGATCGACTGGTTCTCGACGATCGCCTTGCCGAACTGCCGGCGCTCTTTGGCGTACTCGAGCGCGTACTCGTAGGCAGCGCGGGCGATGCCCAGCGCCTGAGCGCCGACCACCGGTCGGCTTGCCTCGAAGGTCTGCATTGCCGCCTGTGAGTTCGAGCGCTTGCCCTCGCGGACGCGGGCGAGCCGCTCGTCGAGCTTCTCCTTGCCGCCCAAGAGGCAGGAGCCGGGGACGCGGCAGTCGTCGAGATGGACGTCGGCGGTGTGGGATGCACGGAGGCCGTGCTTCTTGACCTTGGCGCCCTGCTCGCAGCCCTTGGTGCCGGGCGGGATCACGAAGGCGGCGTGGCCGCGCGAGCCGAGCTCGCGGTCGACGCTGGCGATCACCACGTGGACGTTGGCGATGCCGCCGTTGGTCGCCCAGGCCTTCTGGCCGTTCAGCACCCATTCATCGCTCGCCTCGTCGTACTTGGCGGTCGTGCGGATCGCCGAGACGTCGGAGCCGGCGTCCGGCTCGGAGGCGCAGAAGGCAGCGAGCTTGACGTCGTCCGCCGTGCCGAAGCACTGCGGAATCCACTCACCCATCTGCTCCGGGGTTCCCTGCCCGAAGATTGCGGCGACCGCCAGCGAGGTGCCCATGATCGCCATGCCGATGCCGGCGTCGCCCCAGAACAGCTCCTCGTTGGCGATCGGCAGCGTCAGACCCGTCTCGTCAGCCCAGAACTGACCCATCGCTTCGAAGCTGTAGAGGCCGATCTTGGCGGCCTCCTGGATCACCGGCCAGGGAGTCTCCTCGCGCTCGTCCCACTCGGCGGCGGCGGGACGGACGACGCCCTCGGCGAAGCCGTGCACCCAGTCGCGGATGTCCTTCTGGTCTTGGTTGAGCTCGAGGGTGAAAACGGGACCGGTGGGTTCAGCGGGGGCCTCGCCGGCCATCCCAGTCAGAACCTCGTCCGAGTTCACCTCGGCCACAGCGGCAGCATCTGACATTGCCGCGAGATATTACACCAATCCGTGTCGTTGTCGACATCGATTGGTGTCGAAGTTGTTAAGGCTCCGGGGGCCCTCAGACGTCGCGGAGATCGAAGGCGCGCAACCCCTCGGCGCCGTCTTCGGTGCAGTCGAAGAAGCGCCGGTTGACGCAGCCGTATGACTCGCCCGTGCCTTCGTAGGCGCGCTCGACCGTGAACTGACAGTGGGGCAGCGGATCGCCCGTCATCTTGACGCCGCCGAAGCCGCCCTTCTCGAGGACCGCCGCCAGATCGATCTCGGCCGCAAACACCTCCTGCATGCAACCGACGTACTGGCGGCCGTTGAAGCGGTCGACGTAGCTGTAGAGGAACCGACACCCGAGTTCGACACAGCCGCGCGGCTCGACCATCTTGTCGCAGAAGGAGCGGCACTGACGGCATTCGCCGATCTCGGTGCGCGTAGCGGTCATAAACAAATTCTAGGCCAGTCTGGGTGCGGGAAACCAAGCAGTTCGGTGGACGCAGGGAGCGCCGCGTGCTTCGCACGCAAGCGACCGAGGACGCCGAAATGCGCCGGTTTCACGCAGCCAGAGCGCCGGCGCCGAGGACCTGGTCCACCTCGTTGCGCAGATGGCTCGAGGGCCGGACGCGGTAGTCACTGCCGCAGCGCAGGGTCTTCGACCCTTCGCTGGTCCTCATCACGAGGTGGACGTCGGCGTCGCCCTTGTGGTGTTCGAAGACCGCCTTCAGCTCCGCGAAGACCTCCGGGCTGAGGCTGGCGGCGTCGACCGTCAGCTCGAACGGACCGGCGGGAACGGCGGCGACCGCGCCCGCTTTGGCGATCTCCTCGCTGTCGGGTTCGAAGCGCTGTGCCTCCTGCACGACCAGCTTCGTTTCGCCGCGGTCCTTGTGGTCGAGGCGACCGCGAACTAGGACGATCGCGTCGGGGGCGATCACCTCGGCGCTCTCCGCCTGATCGGCCTTGAAGACCAGCATCTCGACCTGTCCCTCGACGTCATCGAGGGTCGCGAACATCATCTGGCTGCCGCTCTTGGTGCGGATCTTTTTGCATTCGGTGACGATCCCGCCGACCGTGACCCAGGCGCCATCGGGCTTGCCGCCGAGCTCAGCGAGGCTGCAGTCGACCCGGGCCCGCAGCGCCGGCCCGACTTCGGCCAGCGGGTGCGAGGACAGGTAGGTGCCCATCGTCTCCTTCTCCAATGCCAGCAGCTCGGCGCGATCGAACTCGGCGGCCGAGATCGGCGGTCGCTGGTGGGCGACCGATGACTGACTCGCCCCTCCCCCACCTTCGTCGCCGAAGTCGAAGATCGACCCCTGCCCCATCTGCGCGTCCTCCTGCGCCTTCTGCCCGGCCGACTGGGCGGCGGGCAGCGCCTCCAGCATGCCCTTGCGGGTGGCTCCGGTCGAGTCGAGGGCGCCGCACTTGATCAGGCATTCGATCGCCCGTTTGTTCACCGCGCGGGAATCCACCCGCTCGCAGAAGTCCCAGATCGAGCTGATCCCGGCGTCCTCACGAGCGCGCAGGATCGCCTCGACCGCCGAGTGGCCGACGTTCTTGACCGCGTCGAGGCCGAAACGGATCGCGTTCTCGGAGACGACGAAGCTGTGGTCGGAAGAGTTGACGTCCGGCGGCAGCACGTCGATTCCCATCTCGGCGCAGCGGTTGACGAAGAACGGCACCTTGTCTTTGGTGTTCATCACCGAGGAGATCACCGCCGCCATGTACTCGGCCGGGTAGTTGGCCTTGAGGTAGGCGGTGCGGTAGGAGATCAAGGCGTAACAGGCGGCGTGGGACTTGTTGAACGAGTAGTCGGCCGCCGCTTCGTTCAGTTTCCAGAGGTCGGCGGCGACGTTCGGCGCGGTCCCCGAGGCCGCCAGGCCCTGCATGAATTTGTCCTTCATCGTCGCCATCAAGTCGCGCTTCTTCTTGCCGACGGCCTTGCGCAGGTCGTCCGCCTCGGCGCCCGAGAAGCCCGCCATCTCGCGCGCGATCGCCATCAACTGCTCCTGGTAGAGAACGCAGCCGTAGGTAGGTTCGGTGAAGGCACGGAGGCGCTGGTCCGGATAGGTGACCGAGGCCGGGTTGCGCTTGCCCTTGGCGTAGGCCGGGATGTAGGCCATCGCGCCTGGGCGGTAGAGCGCAACGAGGGCGACGATGTCGTCGAACTCGGTCGGCTGCACCTTTTTCATCGCCTCGCGCATGCCCTCGGACTCGAGCTGGAAAACCCCGGTCGAGTCGCCCTTGGCGAGCATCGCGTAGGTCTTCGTGTCGTCGATCGGGATCGCTTCCATGTCGAGCCGCTCGCCGCGCGAGCGCTCGATGATCTCGATCGCGTCCTCGATCACGTCGAGGTTGCGGAGGCCGAGGAAGTCCATCTTCAGCAGCCCGATCTCCTCGATCGGACCCATCGAGTACTGGGTCACGATCTTGTACTGGCGCTCGGGCTTGCCCGAGCCGTTGCCATTCGGACTCGCGGCCGGGGCGCTGCGGTCCTCGGCCAGCTGCAGCGGCACGATCTCCTGCAGCGGCCGGTCGGCGATCACCACCGCGGCGGCGTGGATCGAGTTGTTGCGGATGATCCCCTCGAGGCCCTGGGCGACGTCGATGATCTTTTTCGCGTCGGGCTCGGCGTCGTAGGTCTGTTTCAGTTCCTGGCCCTTCTTCAGGCATTCCTCGAAGGAGGGGCTGCGACCCATGATCGGCTCGGGGATCTGCTTCGCCAGACGGTCGCCGGTCGCGTAGTCGAAGCCGAGCACGCGGGCGGCGTCGCGGGTCGCGGCGCGCGGCGCCATCTTGCCGAAGGTGATGATCTGGGCGACCGATTCGCGGCCGTATTTCTCGCCGACGTAGCGGATCATCCGCTCGCGGCCGCGGACCGAGAAGTCGATGTCGATATCCGGCATCGATTTGCGGCCGGGGTTGAGGAAGCGCTCGAACAGCAGGTCGTTGGCGAGCGGGTCGAGGTCGGTGATGTTGAGGTTGTAGGAGACGATCGAGCCGGCGGCGGAGCCGCGGCCCGGGCCGACGGCGACGCCGTTTTCCTTGGCGTAGCGGATGAAGTCCCAGACGATCAGGAAGTAGGAGGAGAAGCCCATCTCCTCGATCACCCCGAGCTCGTACTCAAGCCGCTCGACCGCCGCGGCCGGCGGCGGGTCGCCGTAGCGGGCGCGGAGGCCCTCGGCGGCGATCCGCCGCAGCATCGTCTCCGGCTCCTCGCCGTTCTCGGTCGGGTAGCTGGGCAGAAGCAGGCTGCCGAGCTCGATGTCGAGCGAGCAGCGCTCGGCGATCTCGAGCGAGGTCGGCACCGCCTCCGGCCACTCGGCGAAGGACTCCGCCATTTCCTCGGAGCTCTTGATGTAGAACTCGTTGGTGTCGAAGCTCATCTTCGGCGCTTCCAGAGTCGACTTCGTCTGCACGCAGAGCAGCGCCGCGTGGTTGTCGAAGTCCTCGCGCCGCAGGTAGTGGACGTCGGCGGTGCCGACGACCGGCCGGCCCAGCTCGCGGGCGAAGCGGACGATTCCCTGGTTGGCCTTGTCCTGCTCTTCGATCCCGTTCTTCTGCACCTCAAAGTAGACCTGGTCGGGGCCGAAGGCCTGGATCAAGTCGTCGAGGTGGGCGCGGGCGTCGTCGCCGCGCTCTTCGATCAGGCGACGGCAGAAGCGCGACTGCAGGCAGCCGGTGAGGACGATCACGCCCTCGGAGTGCGCCGCCAGCATCTCCATGTCGACGTTGGCCTTGCCGCGCGAGAAGCCTTCGAGGAAGCCGGCCGAGGTGAGCTTGACCAGATTCGCGAAGCCGGTGTCGCTTTCGGCCAGGAGCGTCAGGTGGTTGCGCTCGTATTTGGTCTGTTCCTTGATCCTCTTGACGTTGTCGACCAGGTAGGCCTCGAGGCCGACGATCGGTTTGATCCCGTGCTTGTTGCAGGCCTTGTAGAGATCGACGGCGCCGTTCATGACGCCGTGGTCGGTGAGCCCGAGGGCGGGCTGGCCGAGCTCCGCCGCCCGCGCCGCCATCGCGTCGATCTTGCAGGCGCCATCGAGTAGCGAGTACTCGCTGTGGGCGTGGAGATGGACTGCGGTGGGCGAACTCACGGGATCACCGATCATGGCAATCGGGCCAGATGGCACCCGGGTCGATTTTCGCTAACTCCGGGGTGATTTTCGCGCGCAAGCCGCGTCGGTTTCGAGCGTCTTCGCTTGCGGCCGAGCGCTACCCGCAGACCCAGGCGCTGGTCCCGGAGTCGGCCCAGATTTCGGCGGCGATCCGGTCCTGTTCGGCCTTGGAGGCGGTCTGGGGTTCGCCCTTGCCGCCGTAGAGTTCCCAGGTCGAGGGCAGGATCTGGTACGCGCCGCCGGCGCCCGACGACGGATTGAGGGCGCTGTAGTCGCCGCCCGACTCGCACATCACGATGTAGGTCGGGATCGAGTACGGGCCGCCGAGCCAGCGCCCGACCTCGGCTTCGGCTTCGGCTTCGCTCGCGGCCCGCGCTTGCTCGATCTGGTCGACCCAGCTGCTGATGTCGCCTTTCAGCTCCGCCAGCGAGGACTCGCGGCTGGCGCTGAGCGACTGCAGTTCGGCGGCCGAGGCCCGCGCCGCGGCGCGAACGTCGGCGATTTCCCCCCGCGCCGCCGCCAGGCGTTCGTCGTAGGCGACGGCACGCTCGTGCAGCTTGGTGACTCGCTCGACCTCAGCTTCGACTTCAGCGCGGACCGCCGCCACGCGATCGGCGAGGGCGCTGTCGGATTCCGATATCTGGCGCAGGTAGTCGGCCTGGGCCAACAGGTCCTGGTAGTCGCCGGCGCTGAGAAAGACGCTGATCGTGTCCGGCGTGCCGCTCTCGTAGATCGCCACCAGGCGGGCCGCCAACAGCGCCCGCGAGCGGCGCCACCGCGCCTTGGCCAGCGTCAGTTCGCGTTCGGTGCCGTCGAGCCTTGCGCGCAGCTGGTCTGCGTGCGCCCGGCCCTCTGCCAGCAACCCCGAAAGTCGTTGCTCATGCGCTTCGGCAGTAGCCGCTTCGGCTTCGGCGACACCCAGCGCCTGCTTGCTTTCCCGCAGCTCGGCCGAGATCGCACTGGCTTCGTCGCGGGCGCTGGAGAGCTTCGCTTCGAGCTGTTCGGTGTCGGCGGCGCGGGCGCTGGCGGTCAGTCCGACCGCGACGACCAACCCGCCGAGCAGTGCCAGGGCGGCGGCAACCGCAGCCAGATCCATTCTCAGGCGAGCCGAGCGCACGAGCCGCGAGGCTAGCGGCCCTCAGCCGCCGATCCAACCGGTTGCCGATAACCGGCAAGGGATGTTGCGCGCCCACCCGAGCGCGCTGGCTCTCACCCCTCGCGCACGTTGCGGCTGGCAAGGTAGGCGCCGATGCCGATCGTCACCGCGGCGACGCCGATGCCGACCCGGATCTCCCGCCGGTAACGGCGGCGCAGATAGGCGAAGGCGAAGCTGACCGCGACCTTGCCGAGCTTGTCGTACATCACTCTCCCCCCTTCTCCCCGCCGCGTTCCCGAATCCTGTGCGCCATCCGCGACTGCAGGGACCAGAGCTCGATGAAGCCCGGCGACGCCGTCTGTGAGAAGAGGCCACCGGACTGCGCGAAGCTCGCCAGGTCGGCGTCGTAGACGGCGTTCGGCGAGGAGCGGGTGACGACGCGGACGCTGCCTTTGTAGAGGCGCAGCCCGATCTCGCCGGTCACCTGGGCGTTGACCGCGTCCATGTAGGCGTCGAGGTCGGTGCGCAGCGGCTCCCACCAGAGGCCGGCGTAGACGAGGTAGCCCCACTTCTGATCCATCGCCGGCTTGAACTGGTTCTGGTGGATCGTGCCGACCAGACGCTCGAGCTCCTCGTGAGCGGTGAGGATCAGCGCCGCGGCCGGCACCTCGTAGATGTCGCGCACCTTGAGGCCGACGATCCGGTCCTCGATGTGGTCGACGATCCCGGCCCCGTGGCGCTGCCCGATCTCGGCCGCCCGTTCGAGCAGCTCGACCAGCTCCAGGCGCTCGCCGTTCAAAGAAGTCGGGAGACCGGCCTCGAACCCGACCGCCACCGTCTCCGCCTCGTCGGCGGCCTCCTCGGGCCGGGTGACGAGCTGGAAGACGTCGTCCTCCGGAGCATGTTGGAGGTCCTCGATCCAGCGCCCCTCCGAGGAGCGGCCCCAGAGGTTGTCGTCGATCGAATAGGGGGCGACCTCGGTGCCGCCCTTGACCGGGATCCCGTGCTCGCGGGCGTAGGCGATCTCCTCCTCGCGACCCATCTGCCAGGAGCGAACCGGAGCGATCGTCCGCAGCTCCGGCGCCAGCGTCGCCACCGTCGCCTCGATCCGGACCTGGTCGTTGCCCTTGCCGGTGCAACCGTGGGCGATCGTGTCGCAGTTCGTCTTGCGCGCGTACTCGACCGCGAGCTGGGCGATCAGCGGCCGGCCGAGGGCGGTGAAGAGCGGGTAGCCGTTGCCATAGACGGCATTGGCCTTGATCGCCGGCGCCAGGAACTCGTGCGCGAACTGCTCGCGGGCGTCGACCACGTGGCACTCGAGCGCGCCCAGTTTCAGCGCCTTGTCCTCGATCACCGCGTAGTCCTCGCCGGGCTGGCCGAGGTTGACCGTGAGGCAGACGACCTCGGCCTCGTAGGAGTCCTGGATCCACTTCAGCATCACGCTCGTATCGAGCCCGCCCGAGTAGAGCAGGAGCACGCGGTGGACGTTCGCGGGATCCGCCTCGTAGCTGGCGGTCGGCTGGGGGTGGGACGGCTGGGAGCTCACAGAAGGCGCAAGTCTCGCACTTCCAGCTCACAAGGGCCGGCGACATCGCGGCGCCTGGCGAGAGCTTCCGTTGGGAGGGGTGAGGTATGTCCTCCCGGCGAACTGTGCGCGAGGAGCAGCGCTCCAAGAGGCGACAGCTTCAGCCTCCGAGGCGACGAGGTGCGAGCCGGGAGGGCATACCTCACCCCTCCACGCAAACCCTTAGGGGGCTCCGATCCCGCCGCCTTCTTCTTCGAAGATTTCCCCTTCTTCTTCGAGCACTTCCGGTTCTTCGCCTTCTTCGAGCCCGCCTTCGCCGCCTTCTTCTTCCGGTTCGACTTCTTCGACTTCCCCCGATTCGCTTTCGGTTTCTTCTTTGGAGGTCGTGCCTGAGGTCGTTTCCGGAGTCGTTTCGACGGCTTCGGTGGTCGTCACGGTGGTGGTACTGCCACCGCTGCCGGACATCACGAGGATCGCGATCAGGAGGCCGACGATCACGGCGATCAGACAGGCGACGACCAGGCGCATGTTGCCGTGCGGACGCTGCCCGCGTGGATCGCGGTCCCCGGTCCTCATCATCCGAGTCGGGTCCTCGTGCATCTGCGCCTAGCGCTCCTTCGGTCCGAGTATCGCGTCGAGGATCGAGTCGGTGTCCTCGATCAGAAACCCGTTTCGGAGGCGAGCGGCGATTTCCTCTCGGCTGTTGCCGGAGACCGCCATCTGGGTCGCCAGCAGGCGGGCGCCGGCGGGGCTGTCCTGGCGGACAGGTGGGGGCTCGAAGGGGGGCTCCGGGACAGGGGGCGGCGGTGGCGGTTCCGGCACCGGCGGTGGCTCGGGCGCCTGGGAGACCGGCGGCGGCTGCAACGGCTGCTCGGCCGGCACTGCGCTGAGGTGCGAGCGACCTCCCGCTCGCAGGCCATCGCTGAGGTCGCCGCTGGCTTCGCGCCCAGGGTCGATCTCCGCGGCGAGGCTGGAGCGGGCCGCAGTCAAGGCGTCGAGCAGGCGCTCGGAGCGCTGGCGGATGTCCTCCGCCTGGGCGATCAGCGAGTCGGTCTGCTCACCCAGCGCCCGCAATCGCTCGGCCAGCACCTGGTCGGCCTCGGCCTTCGCCTCCGCCAGATAGCGGCGGGCCTCGGCTTCGGCATCGTCGATCACTTTCGACGCCGCCCGCTCGGCAGCCTCGACGATCGCCGCCAGACGTTCGGCGGTGGTCGTCTCCAGCTGACCGCGCTGCAGGGGTCGCTTCGGGTCGTTCACAGCCCGCAACCCTAGAGCGATTCGCCGATTAGGCCAACCGCTTTCTCGATCTGCCCGGCCTCGACCACCAGCGGTGGCAGCAGCCGGATCGTGTCCGGGCGCGGCACGTTGACGACCAGCCCACGCCCGAGCAGGTCGGCGCCGATCGCCCCCGCATCGATCCCGTCCTCGAGGCCGACGCCGACCATCAGGCCGCGTCCGCGGACCTCGCGCACGCCCTCGAGCGTGGCCAGTTCCTCGCGCAGCTTGGTGCCGAGTTCGCGCACACGGCGCAGCAGCGCCGGGTCGTCGATGACGTCGAGGACAGCCAGTGCCGCCGCCGTCGCCACCGGCCCGCCGGCAAAGGTCGAGCCGTGATCGCCGGGCTCGAGCACGTCGGCGGCGTCGGGGCCGGTAATGCAGGCGCCGATCGGGACACCGCCGCCGAGCGCCTTGGCCGAGGTGATCACGTCGGGCTTGACCGGGGTCTGCTGGTAAGCCCAGAGCGACCCGGTCCTCCCCATCCCGGCCTGGATCTCGTCGAGGATCAGCAGCGCGTCAACCTCGTCGCAGGCCCGGCGGGCGGCGAGGAGCGCCTCGTCGCTGGTCGGGTAGACGCCGGCCTCGCCCTGGATCGGCTCCAGCAGGACCGCCGCCGTGTTCGGCCCGATCGCGTCGCGCAGCGCCTCGGCATCGTTGAACGGGACCGAGCGGAAACCGGGCAGCATCGGCCCCAGCGCCTCGTTGCGGGCCATCGCCGGGGTTGCCGCGAGGGCACCGTAGCTGCGGCCGTGGAACTCGCCCTCGAAGCTGATGATCTCGGGGTCGGAGACGCCGCGACTGTGGGCGTGCTTGCGGGCGACCTTGATCGCGCACTCGATCGCCTCCGTCCCCGAGTTGGTGAAGAAGACGCGGCCGCCGAGGCTCGACTCGGAGAGCCGCTCGGCCAGCTGCGCCATCGGCTCGGTGTAGAAGAGGTTGGAGACGTGCATCAGGCGCGCGCTCTGCTCCTGCACCGCCGCCACCACGGCCGGGTGGCAGTGGCCGATCGAACAGACCGAGATTCCGGTCAGGAAGTCGAGGTACTCGTTGCCCTCGGCGTCCCAGAGCAGTGACCCTTCGCCGCGGACGAAGTCGACCGGCGCCCGTTTGTAGGTGCGCATCAGGTAGCGCGCCTCGAGCTCGCGGGTCTCCCCAAGTCCGCGCACCTCCCCGCTCATGGCGTCACCATCGTGCCGATGCCGGCGTCGGTGAAGAGCTCCAACAGCAGGCTGTGGGCCTTGCGGCCGTCGATGATGTGGGCCGACTGGGCGCCGCCGCGAATCGCTTCGACGCAGGCCTGGAGCTTCGGCTTCATGCCGCCGTCGATCGCCGCCAGCTGCTCCTCGACCTCGACCACGGTCGCCCGCGAGATCAGCGAGGACTCGGTGCCGGGATCGGCGAGCCAGCCCTCGACGTCGGTGAGGAAGATCGCCTTGTAGGCACCGAGCGCGGCGGCGACCTTGCCGGCCGCCTCGTCGGCGTTGACGTTGTATGGCTGACCGCTGCGGTCGGCCGCCGAGGAGGCGATCACCGGGATGTAGTCGGCGGCGATGTGGTTGAGGACGTCGACGTGGACGCGGTCGATCGAGCCGACGAAGCCGATCTGGTCGGCGTTCGGCGCCGGCGAGATCTCGAACAGGGTCCCGTCCTCACCCGCCAGCCCAACCGCGGCCTGGCCGGCCCGGTTGAGGCGCTGGACGATTTCCGAGTTGAGCTTGCCGACCAGGACCATCTTCGCCACCTCGACCGTCTCCGCATCGGAGACGCGCAGGCCATCGACGAACTTGACCTCGAGCCCGAGCCGCTCCATGTACTTGGTGATCTCGGGACCGCCGCCGTGGACGATGACCGGGTTGAGGCCGACGTACTTGAGGAGGACGACGTCGGCAGCGAAAGCCTCGCGCAGCTCCTCGTCGAGCATCGCCGCCCCGCCATACTTGATCACCACGGTTCGGCCGTGGAACTCGCGGATGTAGGGCAGCGCCTCGAGCAGCGTCTCGACGCTGGCGCCGGCGGCGCGGGACTGCGGTGCCTGCTCGGTCATCGTCCTCACCTCGCTTTCAGGTCGTGTACTCGGCGTTGATGCGGACGTACTCGTAGCCGAGGTCGGAGAACCAGACGTGGGCGCGGCCCTCGCCGCGACCCAGCGCCAGCCCGATCTCGGCTTCCTCGGTCTCGGCCCCGAGCTCGGCGGCGTCGATCGAGTCGGCGCCGATCTCCTCGAGGTCCTCGTCGGCCAGGGCGGCGCCGGCGGCCTGGGCGATCCGGCCCCAGTTCGGGTCACGGCCGAACAGCGCCGTCTTCACCAACGGTGAGTTGGCAATCGCGCGGGCGACCCGCTCGGCCTCCGCCTCGGAGGCGGCCCCTGAGACCTCGATCCGGCCGACCCGGGCGGCGCCCTCGCCGTCGCGGACGATCTCGATCGCCAGCTGCAACAGCACCGCCTCGAGCAGGCCGGCCGGCAGCGGCTTGCCACTGGCCCCGGTCGCCTGCAGGAGGACGCAGTCGTTGGTGCTCATCTGGCCGTCGACCGTGATCCGGTTGAAGGAGGCGTCGACGGCGCCGGCGAGCAGCCCCGCCGGATCCTCAACGACGGCATCGGTCTGGACGAAGCAGAGCATCGTCGCCATCTTCGGCTCGATCATCCCGGCGCCCTTCGCCTGGGCGGATAGGGTCACGCCGCCGGCCCGCAGGGTGCAGCGCTTGGGCCAGCGGTCGGTCGTGCAGATCGCTTCTGAGAAGGAGTTGCCGCCATCGGCGGCAAGGCTCTGCGCCGCCTCCTCGATCCCGAGCAGGACGGCGCTGATCGGCAGCGGCACCCCGATCGTCCCGGTCTCGGCGACGGCGACCTGCTCGGTCTCGAGCCCGAGCGCATCGGCGGCCCGTTCGCACATCGCCAGCGCGTCGGCGTAGCCCTTCTCGCCGGTCTCGGCGTTGGCGTTGCCGCTGTTGACGACGGCGGCGCGGACGGCGCCGAGGTCGGTGACCTTGCGGCAGACCCGGATCGGGGCTGCGGCCGAGGCGTTGCGGGTCAGGACCATCGCCGAACTGACCGACTCCTCATCGCAGAGGACGAGGCCGACGTCGGTGCCGCCGTCCTTCTTCAGCCCGCAGTGAGCGCCGGCGGCACGGAAGCCCGGCGCGAGGCGGGCAGGGTCGAGCTCCTCGACGCCGCTAGGCGCCTCGACCCAGCGCGACCGGAAGAACCCGTCGCCGTCGCCGGGCGCGCTCACAGCAGCCCCGCAGTCTCGTCGAGGCCCAGCATCAGGTTCAGGTTCTGGATCCCCTGGCTGGAGGCGCCCTTCCAGATGTTGTCGATCGCCGAGAAGGCCATCACCCTTCCCCGCTCCTCAACCGTGACGTAGACGTGGCAATCGTTCGTGTCCCGGACGGCGCGCAGGTTCGGCGGGCCGTCGAGGACGTGGACGAAGGGCTCGGCGTCGTAGCGCTCGCGATACAGAGCCTGCACCGTCTCTTTCGAGGTCGGCTCGCTGAGCGTCGCGAAGCAGGTCGCGAGCTCGCCCTGATCGAGTGGCAGCAGCTGCGGAACGAAGGTGACCGGCGCCGGGCTGCCGAGCGCCGCCAGCTCCTGCTCGATCTCCGGCCGGTGGCGGTGCCCCTCGGTCTTGTAGGGGAAGGCGTTCTCGGTCATCGCCGAGAAGTGGACGAGGTCGTCGCTGGAGCGGCCGTAGCCGGAGGTTCCCTGCATCGCCGAGATGAAGACCTCGCCGAGCAGCCCCTTTTCGGCCAGCGGCGCCAGCCCGAGCACGCTCGCGGTCGGGTAGCAGCCGGGGGTCGCGACGAGCTCCGCCGTCCGCAGCTCCTCCCGGTACATCTCGGTCAGCCCGTAGACGCCGGTCCCGAACAGATCCGGGGCGCCGTGCTCGCCGTACCAACGCTGATACGTCTCCATGTCCCGCAGGCGGAAGTCGGCAGACAGATCGACGACCTTGATCCCCTGGGAGCGCAGGGCGGCGTCGGTCGGTGCCGCGGCCCCGTGCGGGTAGGCGACGATCGCCGCGTCGACTCCCTCGACGTGCTCGAGGTCGAGCTCGGTGAGCTCGATCGGCACCCGGTAGCGCGGGTAGAGCGCATCGAGCCGCTTGCCGGCGTCGCTGCGCGAGGTCGCGGCGACGAGCTCCAGCTTCGGGTGGTCCCAGACGATCTTCGCTGCCAGGGCGCCGGTGAAGCCGGAGGCGCCGGCGACCAGGACCCGGGCGGCCGGATCGCCATCGAGCGGCTGTGCAGCCAGGTCATTCACGCAACGTCCCTCCGATCTCCTCGAGCTTGGCCTTGATCGCCTCGCGCGCGGCGGTGACCTCCTCGTCGGTGAGGGTGCGGTCTGGGGCACGGAACTCGAGGCCCAGCGCCACGCTCTTCTTGCCCTCGCCGAGCTGCTCGCCTTCGAAGAGGTCGAAGACCTCGGCAGCCTGGAGGAGCTCGCCGCCACCGGCGAGAACCGCGGCGCGGACGTCCGTCGCCGCCACCTCGGCGGGAAGGACGACGGCCAGGTCCTGGTAGGCAGCCGGAAAGGTGGTGACGTCCTCGTAGCTCTCGTCGCCGGCGGTCGCGGCGCCAAGCAGCGGCGCCGCGTCGATTTCGAAGCCGGCGGCGGCCTCCACGTCCCACTCGCGGCAGACGAGGGGGTGCAACTCGCCGAGCCAGCCGGCCGGGGTGCCGGCGACCGTGACCGCGGCCGAGCGGCCCGGGTGCAAGAACGGCTCGGCGGCGGGCGCGAAGCCGAGCTCAGCCCCGAGCTGCGCCGCCAGCGCCTCGAGCACGCCCTTGAGGGCGAAGAAGTCGGTGGGCTGGTCATCACCACGCCAGGAGCGGGCGACGAGCGGCCCGACCGCCAGCGCCGCGATCCGGAACGGCTCGGCGACCGGCGCCGGCCGTTCTCCGGGGAAGACCCCGGCCAGCGGGTCGACCTCGCCGCCGAGGTCTTCGGGCGCCGCTTCGCCGGGCGGCGCCTCCAGCAGATAAACGCTGCCGGCCTCGAACAGGGCGACCCGCTCGGCGCCGCGGGCGAGGTTGCGGGAAGCGACGTCGAGCAGCGAGCCGAGCACCGTCGTCCGCATCGCCGACTGCTCCTCGGAGAGCGGGTTGGCGAGCACGACAGCGCTCGACCGCAGGTCGTCGAGCGGCAACCGCAGCCGCGCCGGCTCGCCGGGATCGGTGAAGCTCCAACCGACGACCTGGTCGAAGCCGAGGTCGCGGAGGCTGTCTTCGGCCCGGCGCCGCAGCCGCTGCTCGCGGCTGAGACCGCCGACCCGGCCGGCGGTCGCCGGCAGCGTCGTCGGCAGGTGCTCGTCGATGCCGTGGACGCGGGCGACCTCCTCGATCAGGTCGACCTCGCGGGTGACGTCGTAGTGGCGGTCGGGCGGGACGGTGACCGCAAGGTCCTCGCCGTCGGCCTCGACCCCGAACCCAAGCCGCTCCAGATAGGCGGTCTGGTCGGCCTGGGAGATCTCCATCCCGAGCAGGCCGCTGACCCGCGCTGCCCGCAGGGTGAGCCGGCGGGGCTCCGGGATCCCCGCCGCGACGTCGATCGTTCCCGGCACCAGCTTGGCGCCGCAGAGCTCGACCATCAGCTTCGAGGCGACCGCCTGCGCCCGCAGGCAGAGCGCCGGGTGCAGCTGCTTCTCGAACCGCGAGGAGGCCTCCGAGCGCAGCCCGAGCTGGCGCGAGGTGCGGAGGATGTTGGTCCCGTTCCAGTTCGCGACCTCGAGCAGGACCCGGGTCGTCGTCGCCGCGACCTCCGAAACTTGCCCGCCCATGATCCCGGCAATCCCGGTCGGGCCGTCACGGTCGCAGACCAAGACCGTCTCCTCGTCGAGCTCCCGCTCGACGTCGTCGAGGGTCGTCATCTTCTCGCCGGCGGCCGCGGTGCGCACGTAGAGGGCGCCATTCGGGACCTTGTCGAGGTCGAAGGCGTGCAGCGGCTGCGCGGTCAGCAGCATCACGTAGTTGGTGATGTCGACGACGTTGTTGATCGGTCGCTGGCCGGCGGCGGCGAGCCGGGCCGCCAGCCAGAGCGGCGAGGGGCCGATCGTGACGTCGGTGAAGACACGGGCGGTGAAGCGCGGGCAGAGGTCGGGGACATCGACCGCGACCGAGGCGTAGTCCGAGGCGTCCCCCTCTCCCTCAGCCGGCGGGTCCTCGGCCCAGGGATCGGGCGCCAGCGGAGCGCCGCTGATCGCGTGCACCTCGCGGGCGACCCCGTGGACGCCGAAGCAGTCGACCCGGTTCGGGGTCACCTCGATCTCCAGCACCGGCTCGGCCAGCGGGATCACCTCACTCAGCGGGGTGCCGGCCTCGAGCGCCTCATCGAGGACGAGGATGCCGTCGTGGTCCTCGCCGACCTCGAGCTCGTCGGCGGCGAGGATCATCCCTTCCGAGGCGACCCCGCGCAGCTTCGCTTTGCGCAGCTTCTCGCCGCCCGGCATCCGCGCCCCCGGCAGGGCGACGGCGACGGTCTGGCCGGCGGCGACGTTGGGGGCGCCGCAGACGATCGTCCGCTCGCCCTCGCCGTCGTTCACCTGACAGACCCGCAGCCGGTCGGCGTCGGGGTGCTGCTCGGCGGCCAGCACCTTGCCGACGACGAAACCATCGGCTTTTGGCGGACCGGCGACGCCGATCCGCTCGACCTCGGTCCCGGTCATCACCAGCCGGTCGGCCAGCGCCTCGGGCGCGACGCCGGGGTCGCAGTACTCGCGCAGCCAGCTCCACGGCACTCTCACGAGAACTGCTCCAGCATCCGCACGTCGTTGTCGAAGAAGCGGCGCAGGTCGGGGACGCCGTGGCGCAGCATCGCCACCCGCTCGATCCCGAGTCCGAAGGCGAAGCCCTGGACCCGCTCCGGGTCGTAACCGTTGTCGGCGACGAAACCGAGCACGTTGGGGTCGACCATGCCGGCGCCGAGGATCTCGATCCAGCCCTGGCCCTTGCAGAGGTTGCAACGCTCGCCGCCCGGCAGCGTCCCGGTCCCCTCGCACTGGAAGCAGGAGACGTCGACCTCGACGCTGGGCTCGGTGAAGGGGAAGAAGTGGGGCCGCAGTCGCAGCTCGCGCTCGCCGCCGAAGATCGCCCGGCACATCTCCAGCAGGGTCCCCTTGAGGTCGGCGAGGGTCAAGCCCTCGGCGATCGCCAGCCCCTCCATCTGATGGAACATCGGGCTGTGGGTGGCGTCGGAGTCGCGCCGGTAGACCTTGCCGGGGACGACGATGAAGATCGGCGGCTCCTGCGACTCCATCGCCCGCACCTGCATCGGCGAGGTGTGGGTGCGGAGCAGCACATCGGGGTGCGACTGGACGTAAAAGGTGTCCTGGAGCATCCGCGCCGGGTGGCCGGGCGGGTGGTTCAGGGCCGTAAAGTTGTAGTAGTCGTGCTCGATCTCCGGACCTTCGGCGACCCGGTAGCCGAGCCCGACCATGATGTCCTCGATCTGGCGCGTGGTGCGGGCGATCAGGTGGGCGTGCCCGACCGGCCGCGGCGGCGCCCCCGGCAGGGTGACGTCGATGCGGTCGGCGATCAGCTGCGCGTCGAGCTCGGCGGCGTCGAGCCGCCCGGCGCTCGCCTCCAGCAGCGCCTCCAGCTCCTTGCGCGCCTTGTTGGCGGCGCCGCCGACGGCGCCCCGTTCCTCCGCCGGCAGCTCAGCGATCCCGCGCAGGACGCTCGTCAGCTCCGCTTTGCGGCCGAGGTAGCGGACCCGCAGCTCCTCCAGCTCGGCGCTGGAGGAGGCGCCCTCGATCGCCGCCGTGGCCTCGCCCCTGATCTCCTCGATCCGCTCAAGCATTGGGCGTGTCCTCCGGCATCGCTGGCGAGGATATTTGCTGCGCGGCTATCGCAGCGGCGGCGGCGACGTTGAGCGACTCGGCGCCGGGCCGCAGCGGGATCGTCACCCGCACCTCGCAGGCAGCGAGAATCTCGTCCGGCAGCCCCTCGCGCTCGGCGCCGAGGCAGATCGTGGCGGCGCCGGCCAGGGCCTCGAGCCCGTCGCCGCCATGGGCGACCATCGCCGCCCGCGGCCCGGGCGTCGTCTCGACCGGAGCGACGGCGGGGGGACTGTTGAAGATCGAGCCCATCGTCGCCCGCACAGCCTTCGGTGAGTAGGGGTCCGCGCAGTCGGGCCCCAACACGACCGAGCCGCCGAGCAGGGCGTCGGCGCTGCGGACGATCGTGCCGACGTTGCCGGGGTCGGCGACGCCATGGAGGTAGAGGCAGGGCGCGATCGGGTGCTCTGCCCGGCGCAGCGGCCAGACCGCGATCACCCGCGTTCCCGAGCCGAGGGCGGAGACGTCCGCCAGCAGGCCGGGTTCGACCTCCTCCGTGCCTGGACCGGCATCCAAACCGCCGCTCCCCGCCGCGACCAGGGCGAAGCGTGGCTCGGCGCCAGCCGCGAGACCGGCCGCGAGCAGATCCTCACCCTCGGTCGCAAACAGCCCCTCGCGCTCGCGGTGCTTGCGGTCGTGCAGCTTGCGGACCAGCTTCAGCTTCTCGTTTTGGGGGCTGGTGATCACGGTTTGGTGTCTTCTGGTTGGCGGTTTGAAGTCCTGGAACGAAAAAAGGCGGGCCGTTTTCACGGCCCGCCCGGGAAGGTGGAGTGTCAGGTGTTGCCGCTAGGCGGCCGCACCCTCCCGGGCTAGCTCCACAAATCGGCGGAAGGCCTCGCGGTCGTGGACAGCGATATCGGCCAGCATCTTGCGGTTGACCTCGACTTCGGCCTTGTTGAGGCCGTTGATCAGTTCCGAGTAGCTCATGCCCTCGAGCCGCGCTGCGGCGTTGATCCGGGTGATCCAGAGCCGGCGGAAGGTGCGCTTCTTGTTGCGCCGGTCGCGGTAGGCGTACATCCCCGATCGCTGCACCTGCTCTTTGGCGAAGCGATAGGAGGAGTGCTTGCGGCCGAAGTAGCCCTTTGCTTCCTTCAGCACCTTGCGGCGCTTCTTGCGCGCGTTGACGGAGCGCTTGACGCGGGCCATCTACTTGCCTCCCAACAGCTTCCGCACCGTCGGTGCGTCGTGCGGGGAGATGTCGACGGGCTTCGCCATCTTGCGCTTCCGCTTCGGCGACTTTTTCTCCAGGATGTGGCTGGAGTAGGCGCGCCGACCGCGCAGCTTGCCGTTGGCGGTCTTTTTGAACCGCTTCTTGGCGCCGGAATGGGTTTTCATCTTCGGCATCGGGTTCGCTATTGAAGCAGACGAGCGAGGCCTGACGGGCTGACGCCCCGCGCCTGGGTACATTGGCGCCGCGATGCAGATTCTCTACGTAGTCGGAACGCGACCCAACTTCGTCAAGACGGCGCCGGTGATCAGCGCCCTGCGCGAGCGCCTGCCGGAGGGCCGGCACACGATCGTCCACACCGGTCAGCACTACGACCGGTTGATGTCCGACGTCTTCCTCGAGGAGCTCGGCGTCCCTGCCCCCGACCACATGCTCGAGGTCGGCTCCGGCAGCCACGCGGTGCAGACGGCGCGGACGATGGAGCGGCTGGAGCCGGTTCTGGAAAACGAGCGGCCCGACCTGGTGATCGTCCCCGGCGACGTCAACTCGACCCTGGCGGCGGCGCTGACCGCGGTGAAGATGGGGATCCCGGTCGCCCACATCGAGTCCGGCCTGCGCAGCTTCGACATGACGATGCCGGAGGAGGTCAACCGGATCGTCGCCGACCGCTTCGCCGAGCACCTCTTCCTCCACAGCGACGAGGCGACCCGGAACCTGCGCGCCGAAGGAATCCCGGGCGAGCGCATGCACTTCGTCGGCAACACGATGATCGACACCCTGGTCGCGCTCGAAGACCGCTTCCGCGCCGCCGGCGCCGCCGCCAAGCTCGGGGTCGAGCCCGGCTCCTACGCGCTCGTCACCCTGCACCGGCCGGCGCTGGTCGATGGCCCCTTGCTGCCCGAGACGGTCGAGCAGCTGGCGACGCTCGCCGAATCGATGCCGGTCGTCTTCCCGGTCCACCCCCGCACCCGCAAGATGATGGAGGGGGTCGGCCGCGAGCAGCCGGGCCTGATGCTGATCGAACCGCTCGGCTATCTCGAGTTCCTCTCGCTCGAGGCCGACGCCGGCGCCGTCCTCACCGACTCGGGCGGGATCCAGGAGGAGACGACCTACCTCGGCATCCCCTGCTTCACCCTGCGCGACAACACCGAGCGGCCGGTGACGATCCGGGCCGGCACCAACACCCTGCTCGGGCTCGACCCGGCGGCGATCGCCGGCATCCCGGCGGCGCTGGAAGCCCGCGGAGACGCAGCCGTGGAGCCGCCGCCCCTCTGGGACGGCAAGGCCGCAGAGCGGATCGCAGACGTACTGGTAGCCGACGCCTAGGCGTCGGCGGGGGTGCTGTCAGCCGGTGCGTCGTCGCCCGCGGCGTCAGCGGGAGCGGGTGCGTCGTCGGCCGGAGCGTCGGCCGCGGGCGCCTCGGCGCTGGCGGCCTCATCTACGGGCGCCTCGGGCGCGGGGGCCTCAGCAGGCGCCTCGCCATCGACGGCGGGCGCCTCGCCATCGGACGCGCTTGCCTCGAGTTTGTCGACCTCTTTGCTCGGCGCCAGCAGCATGCTCATGTTGCGGCCTTCCTGCAGCGGCGCCGACTCGATCACGGCGATGCCGCCGAGGTCCTCGAAAAGTTTCTGCAACAGATCCCTGCCGCGCTCAGGATGGGCCTGCTCGCGGCCGCGGAACATGATCGTCACCTTGACCTTGTCGTGGTGCTTGAGGAAGCGCTCGACGTGACCCTTCTTGGTCTCGTAGTCGTGGGTCGCGATCTTCGGCCGCAGCTTGATTTCGCGGATGTTGACCTGCTGCTGATGCTTGCGAGCCTGCTTCTGCTTCTGCTCCTGCTCGTATTTGTACTTCGAGTAGTCGAGCAGGCGGGTGACCGGCGGTTTGTTGTTCGGGGCGACCTCGACCAGGTCGAGGTCGGCGTCCTGGGCGCGTTTCAGCGCCTCGGGGGTGTCGACGATCCCGAGCTGCTCGCCGTCGGCGCCGATCAGGCGCACCTGGGGGACGCGGATCCGCTCGTTGATCCTCGTCGTGTCGCGCTCTGGTGGGCGCCGATCGAACCTACGCGGAACCGGCACTATCGAGAGGGGCGCTGAAGCTTCAAGAGGACGAGGGGTGGGAAAACTGGCACGGGGCGCTCAGCGACGGCGGTGATTTTGCGTGCCTGCAGTCAAGTCAGGCGGAGTATAGAGACAGATTGGGAGTTGGCAAGCAGGCGCTCAGCTCTTGTCCGTCTCGGCCTCGACCCGAGCGGCGAACTCGGCCAGTGCCATCTCGCCCAGATCACCGTCGGCGTGGGAGCGAACGGCGACTGCGTTGCCTTCCTCCTCGCGGTCGCCGACGACCAGCATGTACGGATAGCGGCCGAGCGAGGCATCGCGGATCTTCTTGCTGATCGACTCCGAGCGGTCATCGAGGGCGACGCGGACGCCGAGTTCGCGCAGCGTTTCCAGCGCCTTCTCCCCGTAGGAATTGTGGCGGTCGGAGATCGGCAGGACGATTGCCTGCACCGGCGCCAGCCAAACCGGGAAACGGCCGGCGTAGTGCTCGATCAGGATCCCGGCGAAGCGCTCCATCGAGCCGAGCAGGGCGCGGTGGATCATCACCGGCCGGTGGGCGCCGTCGTCGGTGCCGGTGTAGTAGAGCTCGAAGCGCTCGGGCATCTGGAAGTCGAGCTGGCAGGTCCCGCACTGCCAGGAGCGGCCGAGGGCGTCGGTGATGTGGAAGTCGATCTTCGGCCCGTAGAAGGCACCGTCGCCGGGGTTCAGCTCGTACTCGCGCCCCTGGCTCTCGAGCGCCGCCGCCAGCGCCGCCTCGGCTTTCGCCCACTGCTCTTCGGTCCCCATCGACTTCTCCGGCCGGGTCGAGAGCTCGACGTGGACGTCCTCGAAGCCGAAGCGCGAGTAGAGCTCGTCGATCGCCTCGCAGATCGAGGCGACCTCGTCGGTGATCTGGTCCTCGGTGCAGAAGACGTGGGCGTCGTCCTGGGTGAAGGCGCGAACGCGCAGGAGGCCGTGGAGCACGCCCTCGCGCTCGTTGCGGGAGACGCGGCCGAACTCGGCCAGCCGCAGCGGCAGCTCGCGGTAGGAGTGGCGATCGGCGGAGTAGACGAGGCAGGCGCCGGGGCAGTTCATCGGCCGCAGCGCGTACTGGCGGTCGCCGTCGTCCATGAAGTACATGTCGTCCTTGTAGTTGTCCCAGTGACCCGAGCGGTGCCAGAGACCGACGTCGAGGACCTGCGGCGTCGCGATCTCCTGGTAGCCGCGCTTGCGCAACTGCTCGCGGACCTCGGTTTCGACCAGGCGCAGCAGGGTGGTGCCGTTGGGCAGCCAGAACGGCATCCCGGGGGCCTCGTCACGCAGCATGAAGAGGCCAAGCTGGGGACCGAGACGGCGGTGGTCGCGCGCTTTCGCCTCCTCGATCCGCTCCAGGTGCTGCTCGAGGTCCTTCTTCGAGAAGAAGGCGGTGCCGTAGATCCGGGTCAAGCTCTCGCGGTTCTCATCGCCGCGCCAGTAGGCGCCGGCGACCGAGCTCAGCTTGATCGCCTTGATCCGGCCGGTCGAGGGGCTGTGGGGTCCGCGGCAGAGGTCCTCGAACGGGCCGTTGCGGTAGAGCGAGACGGTCTCGACCCCTTCGTCGCGGATTAGATCCTCGATCAGCTCGACCTTGAAGCTCTGGTCCTGCGAGCGGAAGAGCTCGAGCGCCTCGATGACGGGGACCTCGCGGCGGCCGAAATCCTCGTCGGCGTCGATGTGCTTCTGCATCGCCGCCTCGATCTTCGGCAGGTCCTCTTCGGTGATCCTTGTATCGGGCGGGAACTCGAAGTCGTAGTAGAAGCCGGACTCGATCGGCGGTCCGATCGTCACCTTCGTCCCCGGGTAGAGCTCGGTCACCGCCTCGGCCATCACGTGGGCGGCGTCGTGGCGGATCAGCTCGAGCGCCTCGGGGTCGCGGTCGGTGACGATCGCGATTTCAGCGCCGCCCTCGGGCAACGCCGCCGCCAGGTCGCGCAGCTCGCCGTCGACCTTGATCGCCAGCGCCGCCTTCGCCAGTCCCGGCCCAATCGCCGCTGCGGCGTCGGCGCCGGTGGCGCCGGAGTCAAGCTCCAACGGCTTCCCGTCGGGCAGGGTGACGACGATCTTGTCGGTTGCGGCCTCCATCGGAGGCCATGGTACGTGGCGGCCGGCGAGCGCTGCGCCGACGCACTAGCCACCCGAGCGTGGTTGAGGTTAGTAGCGATATGCGAGACGAAGCTCAACCACACTCAGCGCGCTTCGCCCTGGCGAGCCTGACGGACCGCGATCAGCGGACAGGGGCTCTTGGCGGCAACGGGTCCGGTGACTTCCCAGAGGACGTAGGGCGGCGCGACCTTGCGCACCTTCAAGCCCGGGAACGGCGGTTCGTCCTCGTCGCCGCGGGTGACGACGTAGCGGACGCCCTTGGTCACTTCATCGAGTTCCCCTTCAGCGGCGATGCAGACCCGCCCCCCGCGCAGCTCCCAGGAGATGTAGGGCCTGCCGTGTTCGTCGGCGAGCAGGGTCGGTGGGGCGAGAACCAGGGTCGAATCTTCGGCGACGATCGGCCGCATGCCGGTAAGCGCCGGCGAGTACGAAGTGGGACCAACCGGAGCGTTGGCGAAGGCGAGGGCCGCACAGGCGCCAGCGGCGAGAACGAACAGCGTCAATACGACCGCCGAAGCCAGCGATTGGCGATTACGCCCACCTCTGGGTGGGTCGATTCGCCAATCGGCGTCGGCGGCGAGCGGCAGGGTGATCGTCAGCGCGACGAGCGGCGCGGCGATCTCGATTGCCTTTGCGGCGGTGTAGGCGGTGCCGCCGGTGCGAGCGGCGAGGTAGGCGATCGCGGCGGCGGCGAGGCCGGAGAGGACGGCGGCCTCGCGGCGGCGCCCGCAGCGGACAATCCCGTAGATGAGGAGGATCAGGGCGAAGGCGACGCCCAAGTAGTAGCCCGCGGCCGGGACCGCGCCGTCGCCGGCGGCGAGCCGGAAGTCGCCCGACGGCCAGATCCCGAGCGCCTCGAACGGTGAGACCTGGCCGAAGAGGTTGCCGAGCCCAGGACCGTTCGGGTCGAAGGTTTCGAACTTGTGGAAGTCGATCATCCGCCCGATCTCGGGCGCGATGAGGACGGCGAATACGAGCAGGCCAAGGCCCACCGCTCGCGGCTCGGGCCAGCGGCGCTCCAGCGCGAAACTCGCCAAGGTCCAGATCACGAAGGCGCCGACCATCCAGATCAGACCGGGGAAGCTGTAGGCGTAGACGGCGCCGACCGCGATCAGGCCGGCGGGGACGAACCGCAGCGACAACTCGCTCCACCCCGGCCGCGTCGCCTCGCGCAGAGCGAGGACGAAGGCGAGGACGAGCAGCGCCTCGATCGTCTCCTTGAAGGCGCCCTGGGCGAAGTAGGAGGCAACGACGTAGGCGAGGCCGACGACGAGCGCGGCCGCCGTCCGCGGCAGCGCCGCGAGCTCCCGGAAAGCCGCCAGAGCAGTCAGCGGCGCCAGCACCATGATCGCGACCGAGAGGCCGCTGAAGCCCTGGACGAGGCCGATCCCAAGGCCCTTGTCGAGGGCGACGACAACCGAGTGCGGCCCCAACGGGTAGCCCTGGTTGAGGAGCTGCGAGGAGTGTCCATCGCCGAGGCGCGCCGTCGCCAGCAGATGCTGCGACATGTCGGGGTTGAAGCTCGTGCCGAGGATCCCGAAGTGGCCTTCGACCGCAAACGGCAGCGAAGCCGCGACCAGCGCCACCAACGCGACCGGCCAGCCCGCGCGCAGCGCCTCTCCCCCGCCTTCGAGCCGCCCCCACAGGTAGGCGACCGAGCCGATGACCAGCACCAGCACGACGATCGCTGAAATGACCCCGTCCCCCGGCATCCGCACAGTCGCCCAACACACCGCGCAAACCAGGGCCAAGCCCACCGCAGGCGCCAGCCACGACCAGCGCCGCTGCCCGCAAAGCCCGATCGCAGCCTGCCCGATCACGAGCGAGGTCCCGCACACCGCCACCACCGCTGCATAGGTCCCAATCACGAAGCGGCGAGCCTAATCCCTACGACCGGGTTTCCATGACCTCGTTTAATTCCCGGCGCAAACGTTCCGGCGGCAGACGGGAGAACAAGGTGACTAGGTTTTTTGCTGGGTTGACCCTGGCGTTGATCGTGGCGGCGCTCGCCGTTGCCGGCGGGTCGCCTTCGAGCGCCACCGCCCGCGACTACGACTGCGCCGACTTTGCAAACCAGGCCGAAGCCGAGGAATACCTACTGCCCGGCGACCCCTACCGACTCGACGCCGACAGCGACGGGATCGCCTGCGAGGACCTGCCGTGTCCCTGCAGCTACTCGCCGGGCGGCGGCGGGAGCACCGGTGGCGGGGGCATCATCGAGGACCCGCCTCCCCCGCCCCCATTTCACCTCAAGATGCCGGTCGCGATGCGGATCTCGAAGCACCTCGTTGCGGTCGTCGTCCACGCCAGCGGCAGGCTCGAGAACTACGAACTCGATTCCTGTCGCCGTCTCGCGGAACCAAACATCGACTGCCGTCTTTCCGCACATGGCGAAAACGCCCGAATCCGGGTCGCCTGCCAATACAAGGTGGAGGTCAGGGCGCCCGACGGGATCATCTCCAGCCGCATCGCCTCACACCAGTGCCGGACCGCCAACATCCGCGCCTAGACTGAAGGGATGGCGTTTGTCCCTCCCGCCCGGCACCTGCTGCGCGCCAAGGACCTGGCGGACGCGCGCTATACCGAGCAGCTGAGCGTCGACGACCTCGCCGCGGCGGCGGGGCTCTCGCGGGCGCACTTCAGTCGCGAGTTCCGGCGCACCTTCGGGGTCGCGCCGCACGCTTACCTACTGACCAGGCGGCTGGAGCGGGCGGCGAAGCTGCTGCGCAGCACGGACAACTCCGTCGCCGAGATCTGCCTCGCGGTTGGCCTGCAGGGAATCGGCTCCTTCACCACCAGCTTCAAGCGCACCTACGGGAAGACGCCGACGGAGTACCGCGCCTCGTCCCCGCCGGCGGCGAGCAAGGCGATGGTCCCTGGCTGCGTCGTGCGCGCCTACGGACGCCCCCAACACCGCACGTTTCGAGAAGACAGGGCGCCCGTACGTTCCTAGCATCGCCTCCAAGCTGAATTCGACCAGGAGGTTCAAATGAGGATCGCCAACGCGCACTTGTGGGTTCACGACCAGGACGAGGCACTCGCCTTCTACACCGAGAAGCTCGGCATGGAGGTCCGCGCCGACGTCACGCTCGAGGAGCTCGGCGACTTTCGCTGGCTGACGGTTGCTCCCCCCGGACAAGAGGACGTCTCGATCGTGCTGATGGCGATCCCCGGCCCGCCGGTGTTCGAGCAGGACACGATCGAGCAGATCGAAGCGCTGATGGGCAAGGGGGCGGCCGGGACCGTCTTCCTCACCACCGACGACTGCCAGGCCTCCTACGAGGAACTGAGCGCCCGCGGCGTCGAGTTCACCGAAGCCCCCGAGCAGCGCCCCTATGGGATCGACTGCGGCTTCCGCGATCCCTCGGGTAACCCCTTGCGGCTGACCCAGGTGATGGAGATCGCCGTCTAGGGACTGGCTAAGCGGCTTTGCGGCGCGCCGTCCGGGCGCGCCGCTCCTGCTGGCTGCTCCACTGCCGGGCGCGGACTCGTTCGGTCGGCGTCAGGCGGGCGGCGCTGGTAACGCGGTGATCGATGTGGGCCTTGCGCCGGCGCGACGCGCGCGGCCCGCGGAACTGGGTCCAGACGACGAACGAGGCGATCGCCAGGATGACCAGAACCAGGAGGAAGTAGAGGGTCTTGCTCTTGCCGGGCAGCGGCACGAAATCGGCGACCCCGTCGCCGTGGTGCTTTGGCGCCGCGACCGAAACCCCGTCGCTCAAGAGCGCCTTGCCGAGTGCCTCACCGAGGTCGCCGACGGCCTTCTGCCGGGACTTCTTGTCAGTACCGGTGGCATGACCGGCGCCCTGAGCAAGCTGCGCCGCCGCCTTCTCGATGTTGCTGGTGGACCGTTCCGTGGTCGTGGTCCCCGTGGTCGTGGTCGCAGGTGACGATGAGCCGGTCGGAGTGCTCGTCGTGCTGCCACCGCCCCCGCTCGAGCCGCCGCTGCCGCCGCGGTCACTACCGCCACCACCGCTGCCGCCTGAATTGGTGACGCCGCTGTTGGTTTGAGTCGGCGTGCTCTTCGAGCCGCCCGAGCTGCCGCGGGTCCCCGTCGACGGAGTCGAGGTGCGGGTGCCGCCAGAGCTGGTCGGAGCCGATTCCGGCGCCTTCACGACCGGTGCCGGCGACGAGGTCACCGGCGTCGACGGTTCAGACGGGGTCGTCGTCGGGTTGGTCACCGGTGGCGCTTCAGTTTCCGGGACGATCACGGGATCGCTCGGGCCGCCGCCTTCTTCTTCCCCTTCCGCCAGCGCGGTGCCAAGGCCGATGGTCAGCAGGGCCATCACCCCGGCCAGGAGAAAGAGCGCGGCTCGCAGCCTCGAATCCAACTTCGGGTGTCGATTTCGACCGGAGCGCATGACCTGGACGAATATTCTAGTCCTGGCCAGGCGGGCGTGGTGATATGGGCGTTACTGGGCTCGAACCAGTGACCTCCAGCTTGTCGAGCTGGCGCTCTCCCAACTGAGCTAAACGCCCGGGGACGCGTGAATCTAGCAGCGCGAAGTCCCCGCTGGCGTGCAACTTTTCCGCCTGACCTGTGTTTATCCGTACGTCGTCCGAGCTACGACTGTAAGAACTTCGCGACTTGAGGACTGACGAGCCAGCGACTTCGCACTCTCTGGTGGCACGTCCTTCGGAAACAAGGGGCCCCTTCGCAGGGGCCCTTTTCCGTTCCGGGGCCGGATCCGACGGCGGCGAAGCGGCTCAAACGTGGTCGCTGGGCAGGTGCCAGCGACGCGGGACGATCATCTGGTGGGCGGCTTCCGGCCCCCAGGAACCCGGCTCGTAGACCTGCACCGACGGTGGCTCCTCGAGCAACGGCTCAGAGATCTCCCAGAGCCGCTCGATCGCATCTGAACTGGTGAAGAGCGTGCGGTCGCCGACCATCACGTCGTGGATCAACCGCTCATAGGGGTCGAGCGCCTGGGCCGGGCCGCCGAAGGTGTCGGCGTAGCTGAACCGCATGTGCGCCTCGCCGAGTTGAATCGTCGGCCCCGGCACCTTGGCCAGGAACGAGGCCGAGATGCTGCCCGGCTCGCCGAGCTCGAAGCTGAGGTGGTCGCGGCCGAAGGACTCGACGATCTGGTCGCAGTCGAGCGGGAACATCCGCCGCGGCGGCTGGGCGAAGGCGATCGTCAAGAGGTGTTTGCTCTCTGCCATCCGCTTGCCGGTGCGGAGGTAGAACGGGACCCCCTCCCAGCGCCAGTTGTCGACGAAGGCCTTGACCGCGACGAAGGTCTCGGTGTCGGAGTCGGGCGCGACGCCGTCCTCCTCGCGGTAGCCGGTGTACTGGCCGCGGACGACGTTCTCCGGCCGCAGCGGCGACATCGAGTCGAAGACCTTCTCGCGCTCGAGGCCGAGCGGTTTCGGATCCAACGCCGTCGGCGGCTCCATCGCGACGAAGCCGAGCACCTGGAGCAGATGCGTGACGACCATGTCGCGGAAGGCGCCGGTTTCCTCGTAGAAGCTCCCGCGCATCTCGATCGAGAGCGTCTCCGGCACGTCGATCTGGACGTGGTCGATGTGGTTGCGGTTCCAGATCGGCTCGAACATGCCGTTGGCGAAGCGCAGCGCCAGCAGGTTCTGGACCGCCTCGCGGCCGATGTAGTGGTCGATCCGGTAGATGTCGCGCTCGGCGAAGACCGCGCGCAGCTCGGCATTCAGCTCGCAGGCAGAGGCGAGGTCGGTCCCGAATGGCTTCTCGATGATCACCCGGGCGTCGTGGCCTAGTTCCTGGGCCCCGATCTGTTCGATCGTCGCGGCCATCGCCTTCGGCGGCAACGAGAGGTAGAAGAGCAGCCCGGCCTCGCCGCCGAGGTCCTCACGCGCGTCGGTGATTGCCGCATCGAGCTCGTCGAAGCCGTCACCGACCGCGGCGAAGCGCAGCGACTCCGCGAAGCGCTCCCACTCCCCCTCGTCGAGCGCTTTGCGCCCCGAGCCCTCGACCGATTTGCGCGCCAGCTCGCGGAACTCCTCGGCGCCGATCCCGTGCCGGGCGGTGCCGATGATGCGGAAACGCTCCGGCATCAGGCCCGAACGGGAGAGATGGAACATCCCGGGGAGCAGCTTGCGTTTGGCGAGGTCGCCGGTGGCGCCGAAGAGGACGATGACCTGGTCAGCGGGGACGCGGGCGTCGGTTTGCGCCGAAGACGAGGGGGCGGTGGCGACGCTCATCCCGTCAAGGCTGACAGATCGCGACCTATGCTTGACCGAGACGATGGCGCCGGGAGAGACAGACGCGGGGGTCGGCTACGACTCAACCGCTTTGGACGCGACCGATCGCCGCTTCTGGCGCGAGATCTGGGACTCGGTCCCGGCGGCCGTCGCCGCCGAGCGCGGGATCGAGCGGCGCCAGTTCGGACCGATTCAAGCGACGATCGCCACCGAGCTGGCGCAGGTCGGGATGCTGAACCTCGTCCTCGGTGCGGCCGAGCCCGGCGCCGTCGCCGACGGCCACCTGGCCGCCGCGGCGAGCTGGACGCTCGAGCGCGGCGTCTCCCCTTACATCTCGGTCACCCCGGGTCTGGCGGAAGCAGAGAGCGCCGAGGCCTGGCTGGGCGATAACGGGTTCGTCCCCGCCTACGCCTGGATGAAGTTCGTGCGCGACGCCCATGCCCCCCGCTTCAAGGTCCGCGACGACGTCGAGATCGTCGAGGTGACCGATCCCGGCCAGGAGCCGTTCGGGATGATCGCCGCGACCGGCTTTGGGATGCCGGCCTGGGCGGCAACCTTCTTCGCCGAGCTGCCGGGCCGAGAGGACTGGCGCTGCTACGTGGCCCGGATCGAGGGCGAGGCGGTCGCCTGCGGGGCGATGCTGCTCGACGGCGGGGTCGCCGAGTTGGGGATCGGCGCCACGCTCGAGTCTGCGCGCCGGCGCGGCTGCCAGCTGGCGCTGCTGCACCGCCGCATCACCGATGCCGCCGCGGCGGGATGCACGACGCTCCTGGTCGAGACCGGCGAGCGGATTCCCGACCGCCCTTCGGCCAGCTACCGCAACATCCTCAGGGCCGGCTTCGAAGAGGCTTACCTACGGCCGAACTGGAAGCCGGCCAAGGAATAGCCGGTTCCGGTTCCCCCGACTCTGCCAGTAGGTGACCTGGGCGAGGTTGACGAAGACCGGATTGCCGGTGCGGTGGTGCGTCAACGCCACCGGATCGCCACCGTTGTCGGCGAAGGCGGCCTGAACTTCGGCCTCGTCCTCGCGGACCATCAGCTGGTCGCGGCCGACGAAATGAATGATGGTCGCCATCACCGGCAATCAAAGCGCAGCAGGGCCGATGGTCAACCTCCCCAACGGGGGATTGCTGTTGGCGTCACCTACTATTTGGGCTCTGGCGGAGACTGCTGCTCGCTGCCGGGCGCGCCGGGCTCTTTGATCGCAGCAGCAGCGCCTTTGGCCTTGTCGGCAAGGCTGCCCTCGCCTTTGGCGACGCCTTTCAGCTCCTCGGCGTCCGCCTTGAGGGCCTCCATGCCACCGCGATCGTCGACCGTTTTCTTCGCTTTGTCGAAGAGTCGTTTGAGGTTCATGGGCCGAGTATCGCTGCGGCGGCGGCCGGTCGCCAGGGGGAATCGACGACCGACCGCGCGCTGCCTCCCCTAGGGGAAGTCGAAGAACTGGGTGGTGCCGGGGACGACGTACGTCCCGGCGGCGCAGGTGACGATCATCTGCCCGGAGGTCGAAGCGACTTTGATGCCGTCGAGCGGGATCATCGCCGTCCAGTTGGCGCAGGAGGCGACATAGGTGCCGTCCAGATAGAGGCCGATGACGCCGTAGCTGTGCTCGGTCGCTTGCTGAGCGGGACCGAGTTGGGCTTCAGCGTGCGCCCGTCGATCTGCCCCGCTGCATAGAGGCGGTACCGCCGACCGCCAGCGCCACGAACGCCGCCACCCCGAAACCCGGCCGTTGCCTCTGAGGAGCCCCATCTGCCCGCCTCCTGCCCTGGATGAGAAATGTCACCGTCTGGGGACGAAGGCTAGGCCGACGACGTTGGACAGGAATTCCGTTGGACAGATGTAGGACGCGCAGGAGGTGCTGGTCAGGCGCTGATGCGCTCGTCAGCCGGCACGTAGTGCTCGAGGCTGACATCGTCCCGCTCGAGCGCGAACCGGACGCCCTCCTCGGCCAGCTTGCGGCACTCCTCGTAAGTCGCCGCGGCGGCCGCCCAGCGCTCGACGTCCGGTGACTCCGCCCACCAACCATCAGGTTCGTGGTGATAGATGACTCGCACAGTCTCCATTGGTATCCGACTCAGAGTAGCTCCCTGGCTTTCGCCTCGCTGAGGCCAACGTCACGAACAAGAATCTTGCGAACGACACCGCCGGCGATCGTCTCGCCTGCGTGGAACGCATAGGTCAAAGGCGGATAGCTCGGAGATTGCAACCGCCGATGCGATCCCGTCTGCCGTATGACTCGATAGGACAGCGGCCGACGTTCGAGCACCCGCAACAACACCCTTGCCTTCATCGAAGGAAATCGACCCCGCACTCGATGCCAAGCCGGGCGCGCTGCTTTTTCGCCCCCCGAAGGCGCCTACCGGAATCGAACCGGTGTAAACGGCTTTGCAGGCCGCTGCGTAGCCACTCCGCCAAGGCGCCGGGGCTGGCTCATAGAGCCAATTTCAGGCGGTTTTCCTCGATTTCCTGAATGGCTTTTTTGGCAGCCACTGCCAATACTCCGTGTCGGTAGTCGACAGAATGGCCCAGGCGAGGGTCCGCTTGAACTTCCTCACGATAGACGCCCTTGAGCTTCGAAGGCCGCTTCATCGGCTTCGTGTAGCGATTTAGGGATAAAGCGGGCGCCGTGCCTCGAGCCGGCTTCGCCGTTGCCAAGGCGACATGCATCAGCACGCAAACATCTGCGCACTGCGATCATCGCCCGCCAACCCCCCGAGGGCCACATCATCGGCTTCATGTAGCGCGAATCGTGCTCCGCAAGCGGGAGGCCGAGCAGCTTCTCGTCGTCTTGCTCTTGGACAATCCCTCCCTTCAATCCGCCGACGCCGGTGGCAGGACTACTGTGCCCACCCCATGGGGAGGCGCTCAGGCCAGACGGGAGGCTGACAATGCCCGAGGCTGCCGCAACTGTGCCGGTGTGGATCTCCTTGGTAGGCGTGGGCTTGGCGGCTCTCGCAGCGGCGGCTTCATGGGCCAGCGTGAGACTAAGCCGGCGCCAATGGCTCCTTTCCCAACGGCCCTTCCTCAGCATCCAACTCCTCATCGAGGGGAATGGCGACCGCGTTTTGAAGATCCTCAACGGCGGCCCCGGGGCAGCCCGAGGGATCAGGTTCTGCGTGGCGGCCGGCGATGAGTACGTCTCCGGGTATGCCGGCGCGCAGTTCGGAGGAGTACTCGACACGGGCGAGCGAGCCGAAGTGATGCTCGACCTCAAAGCGACGCGTAACGAGTCCATTCAGGCTGTGGCCATCTGCTGGGATGGCGTCGAGCGAATTCATCGCTTCAGCGCCCACGGCGATCATTCAGTCCAACGCAAACCTCGGGGCGATCCGACCAACGCAACCGACCCCGAAGCAGGGTTTCGCCGTCAATACGGGACCGACTCTCTGCGTGAACTTCGCCGGGTCAGCGGTCGTAGTCGCTCCACCGGATAAAGCTCCGTCCGCTCGAAGTGCATGAATTGGCCGCGTGGCCAGTCCGCAGCCTCGAAACGATCAGCTTGGTTATGAGGCGTCGCTAGACCTTGGAGTTACTGCCCTCGAGCACGGATTCACCGCTGCCGCGGTCCCATATCTGGAAAGAGCGGTGACCCTGCGAAGCACGCGGTTCGCCCTGGTGCAATTGGGGAAAGCGCATCGCGATCTTGGGCAACACGAGGCGGCTCGGGATCGGCTTTTGCAAGCACGGTCACTTCCAGACGGCGACGATCTGTTCGTCTTGGTCAGTCTTGCCGCAGCGCATTGCGATTTGCAGGAATACGGCTCGGCCTTTGAGGTTGCCATGGCCGCGGCCCACCTAAAGCCTGAAGATCCGGCCGCGCTCTCAGTTCTCGCTCGCTGCATGCGTGACTCAGCATCAGCACTCGGCAAGCACTCCCACATCGATCCGCACGCGATCCAAGCGGTACTGGCCCAGGCTGATCAGTTTGCCCGCGAAGCGCAGGAGGCTCAGCCAGATTCGCTGAGCGATATGAAGGAACGGCGTCGGAAGCGAGCGTCGCGGGCATGGCAAGTGCCGCTGCCCGGCGAAGCAAACTCCCCGGTGGAGCAAACCCCTGCCGCAGTTCTGGATCACTCTGTGGCCTTGCGACGACATGACACGCAGGACGGTTCTGGCCCAGAACCGGAGTCGGTACCCCTGCCTGTCTCGATTGGCCAAAACGCTTCGAGCCCAAGATGGCGACGGGTCTGGCAACGCGTTATTGCCTCATTTCGTCTCCGGTAACGGCGGGCTTGGCCTAAGCGGTCCAGCGATCGATGCGGCTACCCAGTTCAAAGCAGCTACGGCTTGAGAATTCCGCCGAAGACAAGGCCGCTCCGAGGACCGGCCAGATCGAATCGTTCCTTTTTCCTTCAACCCCCCTAGCGCCGGGCTCCCAACGAACATCAGAGGACAGGTGTCGTTGACGGGCCAGCCTTAGAGTTCACCTGGGAGACACAGGGAATGCCGAATAGCTATCAAGACTCGAATCCGTTTCCGCGGGGCTCGGAGTGGCGTAAGTGGGACCTCCACGTCCACGCTCCCGGCGGCAAGCTGAACGACAACTATGGCGACTCCGATGAGGCATGGGTGGAGTTCTGCCAGTTGATCGCCGATTCCGATGTCGAGGTGATCGGCATCACCGACTACTTCTCGCTAGAGAACTTCTTTCGCGCCAAGCAGCGCTTCGCTGAATTACAGCCAACCAGCCGAAAGGTACTGCTGCCGAACCTGGAGCTTCGCCTCGCCGATTCAGTCAACAGGGACGGCGAGCAGGTCGAGCTCCACATCATCATGCGCCGCGAGCTCACTGAGCAGCGCGCCGCAACGCTGCTTACGCACCTCAAGACCCAAACCAACGAGACGGACAGCAAACGGCCCCTTTCCGCAGGCGAACTCAAGACCACCAAGCAGTTCGAAGCGGCGACCGTCACCCGTGAGGTCCTCCACAACGCGCTGGAGACCACCTTCGGACCCGAGCAGGCCGAGGACCCCTCCGACTACCTGCTCGTTGTTCCAGCGAACCACGGTGGCCTGCGCTGCGATCTCGGCGAGAAACGAAAGATCGAGATCGCGGCTCGCATCGACGAGGAGACTCACGCGGTGTTCGGCAGCGATCAAAACGTCGAGTACTTCGGCAATGAGCGGCTTCGCGGGAAGACCCGTCTCCCACCGAAGCCCGTCCTCGCCGGATCCGATGCGCACGGCTTCGACGACCTGCGGGCGTGGCTCGGCCGAGAAACCGATGACCAGCGTGGCCAAAAGACGGTGACCTGGATCAAGGCCGACCCGAACTTCGAGGGTCTCCTGCAGATCAAGGCAGAGCCGCGCGGCCGGGTCCGGCTCGGCGCTGCGGAACCCGATGCGAAGGATCCCTACCGAGTAATCAATAGCGTCAGCTTCACCGAAACCGACGCTTTCCCCGAGCGGATCGTGCTCAACCCCAACCTAGTCGCGGTAATCGGACCACGTTCCTCGGGGAAGTCCTCGCTCCTTGCTCACATTTCCCACGCGATCGACCCTGTCTACACGGTCGCGCGCCAGGAAGAAGTCGAGCCCCGCCCGGAAAGGCCAGGCCCTGCCCCCGGGGTGAGCTGGGCCGATGTTGCGGAGCTTGGGGTGAGCATCGAGTGGAGCCAACCGGACACCACCGAAGGCAAGGTGATCTACGTACCACAGAACGCGCTCTACTCGATCAGCCAGAAGGCTGATCAGATAGCGGAGCGCATAGAACCAGCGCTGCGCGACGGCGATCCTGAGTTCGACACGGCGATGGACGAAATGAAGGGTGCGGTTGACCCAGCGAACGAGGAGATTGAGCTGGCCGTCGCCGATTGGTTCGAGATCACCGCCAAGATCGAAGCGGCAAGCGCTGAGCTCCGCGATCGGGGGGATAAGGAGGCGATCGAATCAACCCGCAAGGAGCTTGGCGACAGGATCGCCACCAAGCGCAGCGAAGCCGAGCTCTCTGAGGAGGACGCAAAGAGATACGAGCGGGTAATGGACGAACTGGGCGCCGCCGAAGCCCGCCTCGCGGTGATCGCGAGCGAGACCCATCAGTTGAGCGCCCATCTCGGCCGCAAAGGCGAGGACCTGGTGGCGAGCCCTGACCCCAGGGCTGAGGTCCGGATCACGCCGAGCCCCTCGGAGCTACCTGAGTCGTTGCGGGTCGCGGTTCTTGAGATCGCAAAGGAGGGCGAAGCCGAGGTAATCAAAAGGGTCGCCGCGGCCCTGATCGGATACCAGCGCGCACTCGACGATGAGCGCGCGGACATTGAGGCATCGCGGACGAAGCTGCGCGAGGACAACAAGGGACTGATTGAGCGAAACGAAGCCAACACGGAGATCGAGGAGCTGGGGAAGGCACGCCGACGCCAGGACGAGTTACTTGAGCAGATCGGTGCTGATGAGAAGCGCATTGCCGGACTACGCCAAGAAGCAAGCGGGGTTGGCTCCCGACTCGCTGAGGTGATCTCTGGCCGCGAAGCCGCGATCGCCCAATTGACCAAGGCCTTCGAAGCTCGGAAGCGCAGTCAGGAGTCGATGACGTTCGGGTTGAAACCGGCTTTGCGGCGGGCGAAATACGCGCCCTCGAAGAGCGCTTCAACCGCAACGCCAATGGCCCCTTCATGAGCAGCGAGGAGCCGTTCGAAATTGGGCGCTGCACCGCCGAGCCCGCCGCGTTCATGGCA
>Ga0307476_10000116_pt1 | contig 82743 bp, 51 predicted proteins | sample atmos_gasesECM2C_2_FD_203314 | JGI IMG/M metagenome (GOLD analysis project Ga0307476, IMG submission 203314) | Hardwood forest soil microbial communities from Morgan-Monroe State Forest, Indiana, United States - atmos_gasesECM2C_05 | ecosystem: Environmental > Terrestrial > Soil > Temperate... | reverse complement strand
GACTCCAGCATTCAGAAACAGCAGCAGCGCTGCAGCCAATGCTTTGCAGCCTGTGGGGGCTTTGTGGGATGACATCGGTCTCCAGGGATGACTTTCGCCATCTCTTCAATTATTGGAGCCGATGTTGTCCGTGGCTAATTACCTTTGTGGATGTCCTGTCGGACAGCCCGCGCGAGCTGGCCGCGGAATGTCGTAGAATTTTCCAATGTCCGTGACGGTAGAAATGCATAACACAGCCGATGCCCAGTCCCGGCGCGATCTGATCGCAATGATTGAGCACATCCTCGCCGACCGCCCCGGAGAGTGGCGCGTCGTCATTCTCGGTTCGCAAGCCAGCGATGCCTGGGACATGCAGATTACCGGCCCCAACGCCTTCGAGCGCTCCTACACCCTCGAGGGCACACTCGGGCAGCACGAGTCCGCCGCAGTAGCCGCGATCATCTCGAAGATGTTGCCCAGCAGAGGCTGATTCCAGAAGCGCTGGATTCCCCGCGTAATCGCGAACAAATCCCCGCGCGGAGATCGTCTTCATTCGTGATTCGTGTCGGGTGTGAATAGAAGGTTTTTCCGCGCAGAAAAGGATATTGTATATAACATATACTTTCTGGAATCGGCTCTACCTTTCCAAACGAGGTTGGGAACCGTTATGAGAACGGGCATTGACTATTCTTCGCGCAGCGGAATCTTGATTTTGTGCGGGCTCGCCCTGTTTTCGATCACTGCGAGTTTGTCGTACTCGCAAGACGAAGCGATGAGCCAACAAGGGCGCCCGATTGGGAAAGTCTCCATTCAGGGAGACCTGGTCGTCATGGAGTTGGAAGACGGTGCGCTCGGGCACGCCAACCTGTTTGATCTTGTCGGCCGGACGTTGCACTTCACCCCGGAGGGTTCCCGCTATCGCGTCGAGACTGGGACGCTGCAGTGGGACTCCGATTTCGGTCAGGAACTCACCGGCGCGGAAGTTACTCTCCAGCAATTCGCCTTTCCTTTCTCTGGTCAGCGCTGGAATTCGTTCCATGTGGGCACCACGGGATCGATCCGCTTTGGAACGCCAGTGCCCGACGATCGTCCTGGTCCCGCGGCCTCGAGGGATGGAGGCGTGTCGATTGGCCGTTTCGAGCCATTGGCCGAAGCGGCCAGCAGAATTATCGATAGCGCCCCGGCAATTTGCGCGTTCTTCAAGCCCCGAATGTCCGGGCCTCACTTCGTAAAGGAACTACCGGATCGTGTCGTCATCACATGGGACCTCACGGAGCCTTTCGGAAATATTCAGGACTTCACCTGGTTCAAGACGGTCAATCGATTTCAGGCTGTACTCCATCGTGACGGATCCATTCAGATGTCTTACAAGGAGCTTGCAGCGAAGGATGCGATCGTGGGCGTCTACCCGGTCGTAGCTGGTGCGGAGAAACCATTGGCCAGCTTCACCGCAGAGCCGCACCCCACTGTCGCCGCACATTTAGATGTACGGAATCTCAAGCTTGCAGTGGAAGATAGCACCCGTCTGAAAGTCACACTCGAAACGCGTGGACCGGTGCTGCCGGAAGGCGATGCCGCCATCGACGGAATTACATATCGCGTCGTCTTTGATGCGCACCAGGATGCAAGCCACGATGCGCACAGCGACGGGGCCCATCCGACATTGGCGTGGACGGTGCGAGGGCTTGCCCGCTACGTCCGTTCACCAAGGTATGTTGCATTCGGACCCGGCGCTTCGCGCAGAGTCAAGGTGACGGGAAGCACGATTACGATCGAGGGAATTCTGCCGCCTGCTCTCCGGGGCATTGATCAAGTCGCGGTCTACGCTGAAGTCGACGCACCCGGCGTTCCCGAGCCTGTTGAACGGATGTCATCGCGCGTGGTTCGGTTGGCGGGAATTCAAAATCCCGAGGTTCACTTTTCTTCCCTCACCCGCAAGGATAGTCCCTTTGCCGTCATTTACGAGTCGTTCCATTATCTGTCGTTGCCCCGACCTCAGGATCTATCCTGTGCCGTGATCAAGGCTCTCGGAGACAAGTTCGATTTCCTAGCCTACTATTCCGATTTTCGCATCGACAATCAGGAGGCTGGCACTCCGAGTAACGGACCGCGAGGAGGCGACGTGACCGGGATCGGAGAGCGACAAGAAGATCTTGAAAGTTACTGTACCCCGGGCCGGTTCCAATGGGGGTATGTGCAGCCTGTCTATGTCGGATCGAACCAGATGCAAGAAAGACCGCCGGACGACGCGCCAATAGGAAGCGAGCATGACATCACGTCCTACCGCCACCAACTGGAGGAGAGTTCTCCGGATCGAAAGATGCGTCCTTACAATTACGCGATGTCGCAGATCGGTCATGAACTGGGCCATCGCTGGGGTGCGTCTGCCTCGGCAAAAATTAACGGCGAAACCATGCCCCTCGGCCCCGTGCACTGGGCGCGAGGATTGCAGGCGCCGGTCGCATTTGCTTATCAGCGGCCTACCGAGGCGTCGGCCATGGGTGGTGGTGTCTGGCAGGATAATTTCGATGGAACGTTCACGCAACTTGACGACGATTATTATGTGCCAGCGACGGGCTACTCCTATCTGGACCTTTATTTAATGGGATTGATTTCTGCCGCCGAAGTTCCCGATTTCTTTATGTTGAAGAACCTTGTTCCCGCTGGTAAAGACGCGAATGGGCACCCGATATTCAAGGCCGAACGAACCAAAGTGACGATTCAAGATGTGATTGCGGCCGTGGGGCCGCGCTTGCCCGATGTAGATCATTCGCAGAGAAATTTCAATACTGGGATCGTGGTCGTTGTCGAACACGGGCATGCGCCGAGCCACGATCTAATGGAAAAAGCCCACGCCATCGGTCAACGGTGGATCGATTATTGGGAGACGACAACTGGACACCGGGCGTCGATGACGACGAATCCGCACTGACAGTGATTTATCTTTGCGGTGTTGGCGCACTGACCTAGAAAGTTGCCAGCCCGCCAGGGCGAGGATCATTTACAACCGCGATACAATCCCACCTGTCCTTAGACAGTGACCTCAGAATGTAACCTCGTCTGCCCCAATGGATCCGAAACGGAGTTCTCGGCAACTGTTCGCTGTTCTGAGTGTTCTCATGGCTGTCGTTCTCTCTGCACGAGGACAGTCCGGCAACAGCACCACGGCACGCTCCGATGCGCAAACGACGGCGCCGCAAATCGCGAGCGAGCCAGCCGGAGCCACCCGCTGCCAGTTCTGCCATGCTTCCGAAGTTGAGGGGTACGCACGCTCGGCGATGGCGCACTCCCTGCGGCGTGCCGGGCAAGAGCCGGAGGGCACAGTAACAACGCCCGAAGCCAAGATTACGATGGACTCGTCGTCAGCTGGATATTGGCAGCGCCTGCAGAGTGGTGGAGATATAACCAACTACCGCATCGATTACGTGATTGGTTCAGGCAATCACGCCTCCGGCTACCTGCTCGACTTGGCTGGCCATCTGTTTCAATCTCCGATTGCTTACTACACGAGTCGCCGTGCCTACGACTTGGCGCCCGGATACGAGGGACTGGCGAATCCGGATTTCACTCGACCCGTAGCTGAAGGTTGTCTCTTCTGCCATTCCGGAACTGCGTTACACATTTCCGGCACCTCGAACCAATACCGCTCTCCGCCATTTTCAGCCGAAGCGATTACGTGTGAGCGTTGCCATGGTTCGGCAGAAAAGCATCTCGGTGATCCCAGAGCTGGCACGATCATCAATCCGGCGAAGCTCGAGCCTGCCGCTCGTGACAGCATCTGCGAACAATGTCACTTGTTAGGAGTTGGTAGGGTGCTTAATCCGGGGAAGAAGTTCGGCGACTTTCGGCCGGGACAGTCTCTCGAAGATGTTTTCACCACCTACCGCAATGTCTCACCACCCGGAGCAGAAGGCGAGAAATTCAAGGTCATCAGCCACGTAGAACAGCTCGCCAGAAGCACCTGCGCCCGTAAGAGCGATGGCCGGTTGTGGTGCGGAACCTGCCATGATCCACACAATAAGCCTGTGGAACCAGTTGCGTTCTTCCGGTCGAAATGCCTTTCCTGCCACATGGAGAAGTTCGCCACGCCGCATCCGGGTAAAGAGAGTAATTGCATCAGCTGCCACATGCCTCGACGGGATGCCAAAGACGGAGGACATACGGCGTTCACCGATCATAGGATCCAGCGACGCCCCGAGCAGCTGCAAAGCGAGGAGCAGCAAACTCTGCCGGAAGTTACCGACATTGCGGCCTGGCGCGAGCCTGCCCCTGATCTGCAGAAGAGGAATCTGGGGATCGCCTACGTGAATGTCGGCGCGGAACGCCGCTCCCCGCCATTTGTGGTTCGCGGTTATCGCATGCTGACGGAAGTGCAGGAGCAGTTCTCCACCGACAGCGCAGTTTTCACTGCCATGGGTACAGCGCTGCTCCTCGGAAAGCAATCGACAGAGGCGGAACTGGCTTTCGAGCGCGCTCTGCAACTCGATCCGAACTCGGCGACCGGCGAAACCAACGCCGCGTCAGCATACCTGCAAGCTGGCGATATCGCTGGGGCCGTGGCCCACCTGGAGCGTGCTGTGACCATCGATCCGTTACATCTGCCTGCGGATATGCCGCTGATCGATCTTTATAGGCGCCAGGGAAATGCGGCGAAGGCCACCGAGTTGGCCGATAAAGTGAGCGCAGCCGTGGATCGGAAATCTAACGACCAACAATCTAACGACCAACAATCCAACGACCAGCAATCCAACGATCGTCAATCTAAATCTAATGATCGGGAATCCCACGAATCCCGCGAAAAGCCGTTGCCGGGCAGTTCGCCCGCAATGGCCGAGACGGTCTTCAAGAACATCCAGGTGCTCAAAGGTATTTCCTCCGATCAATTGATTCCCGCCATGCGCTTCATCACCGCATCACTCAGAGTGGAATGCAACTATTGCCACGTGCAGGATCACTTCGACAAAGACGACAAGAAGCCAAAACAGATCGCACGCGACATGATGCGAATGATGCTCGCGATCGACAACAATAGTTTCGAAGGCAATCGGGAAGTCACTTGCTACTCCTGCCACAGAGGTTCGCTCAAACCGGAGGGCATTCCGACTGTTGAGAGTGAGGCGCAGGCAAAATCCCAAGTGATGGCGGCTCCAGCAGAGAAGCTTCCCATCAATATGCCTACAGCAGACGAGTTGATTGATAACTACATTCGCGCACTCGGGGGAGCGGACGCGATCGTTAAGATTACCAGCCGCGAGGAGCAAGGCACGACAACTCTGGACGGAAAAGTCATACGGCTCGAAGTTTTCGATCAGGATCCAGACAAGCAGGCAGTGATCCTGCACGTGCCCGCAGGAGACAGCGTGACAGTGTTCAACGGTCATACCGGATGGTCGAACGCGCCAGGCCGGGCTCTACGTGATATGCATGGCTCTGATCTGACTGCTGTTCAAATGGACGCGGACCTTCACTTCCCGCTGCACATCAAGCAGGCTTTTGATGAGTTGCGGGTGGAGTATCCAGAAAACATTGGGGGTCGAGACGTCTACGTGATTTCGTGCAACAAAGTAGGGCATCCTGCAGTCAAGTTGTATTTTGATGAACAGTCAGGGCTGCTCAGGCGCCTTGTGCGGTTTGCCGAGTCTCCGCTTGGCCTCGTACCCACCCAGACTGACTATGGCGACTACCGTGCGGTCGACGGGGTGCAGATTCCGTACCGCCGGATGGTCGCACGTCCCGGCGAGACTTCGACAATCCAACTGGAACAGGTCCGGCAAAATATTCCGATTGATGATGCCAAGTTTCGCAGGCCTACGTCACCAGCGACTGCCCCGCTGAGACCGTGAACCGAGTCTGCGACGTTCGCTTTGCGTGAACGATGCCATGGGGATCCTTCCTGCTATTCCATAAAACTGATGTATCCTTCCCGGCTATGAGAACAATTCAGACGATTGACTATTCCGAAGCCAGGCGGGCCCTGGATCTGATCGTGGAGAAAGCTTTGCAGATGCGGAAGGCCGTTACGGTCGGGGTTGCCGATTCGCACGGCGACCTGATCTGCCTTGCGAGGATGGACGGCGCTCCAGTGTCTTCCATCCATATCGCGCAGAACAAGGCCTGGACGGCCGCTCGCGAACGCAAGCCCACAAAGGAAGTCGGGGAGAAGGTGAAGCATCCGGAAAAATCGCATGACATCGGGTACTACGGCGATCCGAGATATGTGGGCTGGGGCGGCGGGATTCCCGTCCGGAAGAACGGCGAAGTGATTGGCGCAGTAGCGGTCAGCGGCTTATCGTCGGACGAGGATATCGCCTTGGCGGCGCTCGGTGTGGCATCAATTGCTGGAACATAATCCGTGTTCGATTCTGCGCGCCTGAGAAAACATGGTAGATTTCTGCTCGACTACTTCGGTTCCGTAATCCGCAGCGTTTGATTTTCGTCTATCCCCGTAGTCAGAGCCTGCTTGCGACCCGATGGCCAATCGACCTCTACCCGATCAATCTTGCTAGCGTCCCGGAGCCCGAAGTAAAGCGGGAGAACGCTTTGCGCCAGATAACCAGACTTGCCGTCGTTGTACTTGGTATAAGTTTGCCCACCAGCGCGCACTCGCACGGTTGCACCGAGCCCGTTACGATTCGAAGTGGTGCCTTCCAGCACAATCTTCAACCAGTGAATCTTCTTGCGTTGCGCGAGATCGCTGACCAGCACCTGCGGCTCGGAATTAAAATCGTTGGTCACGATGTCGAGGTCTCCGTCGTTATCCAAATCGAAGATGACGGAAGAGCGGCTGGAACGAGGCGCCATGACGACCGACTTGCCGCTCTGGCCGACGCAGACTTTGCTGTCCAGTTTCTCCTGCGCCTGCCGCTCTTGCGGGTCAGAACAATCGATTTCAAACCATTGAGTGTAGAGGTTCTTGCGCGGTTCGATTCCGAGAATGAACTCGGCATCGTCGAATCTTTTCCCGCGGTCGTTCAATAACAGGGAATTGATGCCGTAGCGGTAGGGATAACTCATGCCAGACGCGACGAAGATATCGTCCCAGCCGTCCGCGTTTAGGTCTCCTACGCTGGGTCCCCAGGGCCAGTACGTTTCTGCCCCAAGTCGATCCGAAACCTCTTCGAATTTCCCATTGCCCAGATTGTGATAGAGGGCATTTCCCCAGATGTAATCGGATTTGGTTCCTTGAATATAGGAATCGGTCCAGGTGATGTTGGATTTCCGTTTCTCGTTTTCAGGTCCCGGTTCATCGCTCATATCAGAGTGCATGTCAACGATGAAGAGATCCATAAGGCCGTCGTTGTCGTAGTCGAAAAATTTGATTCCCATCGCGCCCCATGGAGTCTTGGGAAAATACTGATCTGTCTTCTCGACAAACTTCTTGCCGCCCTGGTTTTCGTAGTAGTGGCTGTGTCCTTGCATATTGAGGAAGAAGATGTCGGGCCAGCCATCGCCATTCAAGTCGGCGAACGTGGCATCGCCGCACCAGCCGTGCGGTTTCAATCCCACTTCATCGGTCACGTCCTTGAACCGGTTGTGGCCCAGATTCTTATAGAGCACGGGATGTTCGAAACGGTCCGGGTGCAGATGTCCTTCAAAGGCGTTGGGTATCCCGATGTACTCGCCGTTCGGTCCCTTGTCGTCGTAGGTGTACTTGCCAACGTTGCAGACCAGAAGATCGAGCAGGCCGTCATTGTCATAGTCGAAAAAAAATGCGCCCGAAGAGTGAGCTATGAGTCCTAGACCCGCCTCCTGGGTAATGTCTGTGAAGTGCCCGTGGCCGTCGTTTTTGAACAGCACATTTCCGCCTCGAACGGTCGTGACGAAAAGGTCCTGGGTGCCGTCGTTGTCAAAATCGGCAAATGCAGCTGCCACGCTGATCCGGCCCGGCAATCCGACGCCGGCTTCCTGGGTGATGTTCTTAAACTTGCCACCACCGAGGTTTTTCCAGAGTTCGTTACCGCCCACTTGATTCACAAAGTAGATGTCGTACAGGCCGTCGCCGTCCACGTCGGCAACTGCGACCGCGCTGCCATGATCGTAGTGGCCCATTCTCATGTGCTTAGTGATGTCGTCGACAGCGTGGTAGGTGAACGTGATGCCACTTTCCTTGAGCCGATCGGCGAACTGGAATTGGTGAAAGACCTTAAACTGCTTTGCGGCCTCCAACTGAGCTTTCTTCCGGGCAGGAAGAGAATCCCTTCCCATATCGTCTTCGGGAAAGCGCTGGCGGACTCCGGAATCGGTGGCAGCACCCGTCAGTATCAGAACTGCAACCAGGAGCAGGCGTTGGGCGGATAGAATGAGCAAACGATTTCCCCAGAACCCCATTTGAATCTCCAGGCAACGGATTGTACTGTAGCTGATTTGCGGCTCAAATGAGAAAATTGGCTGCAAGCAATCCGGCGGATTGCAAGAAAATATGATGGTTCTTCCGCTGGAGCACTGTCCTCATGTGGGGAAACATTTTCCAACACCCCGCCGGTGGCGATTGAAGCAAGCGATGATGGCAGGTATGTGTTTCCTCATTCGGCGGGCTGCGCTGGCTGCAATCTTCGTCGCTGGTTGCTTCCTCTCTGCGCAAACAGCGAAAGAGCAGGTGATCGCGATTACTTCCGCCTTGCAAGCGGGGCAATTCGACAGGGCACTGCAATTGCTGCAACCTGAGCTGCAACAAAGCCCAAAGAATCCGCAACTGTGGACCTTGCGCGGCATTGCACTTTCCAGCAAAGGAGACAAGAAGGGAGCGCTTGGCGCTTTTCGCCACGCGCTGGAGAATTCGCCCGATTATCTGCCCGCCCTCGAAGGGGCGGCGCAAATCGAGTACGAAGACGGCGGAAAAGACGCTGCTGCGCTCTTGCAACATATCTTGCAGTCGCATCCGAACGATCCAACCAGTCATGCCATGTTGGCTGTGTTGGCTTACCGTCGCGGCGACTGCAACGCCGCGGTTACTCACTTTGACCAGAGTGGCCCACTTGTCGACTCGCAGCCCGGCGCATTGCAGGCGTACGGCGATTGTCTGGTGCGGCTGAAGGAAACCGAGAAGGCAATTTTAGTTTTCAGCCGTGCGTTGGCGCGGTCAAACTCCGATGCGAGTGTTCGCTATCGGCTTGCATCCGTTCAGATGATGGCGCAGCATTCCCAAGATGCGATTGCCACATTGCAGCCGATGCTGCAAGCAGAACCGGCGGATGCCAATGTACTCGATCTCGCAGCCTCCGCATACGAAGCCGAGGGAAATACTCCCGAGGCGGTTCGGCTTCTCCGCCAAGCCATCGTGGCCGATCCCCACAACCTCAATCTCTATCTCGATTTCGCGAACGTTTCCATAGACCACCAGTCCTTCCAGGTTGGTGTGGATATGATCAACGCTGGACTGAGGGCAGAGCCCAAGGCGGCGGCGTTGTATGTGGCGCGCGGTGTCCTCTACGTGCAGCTCGCGCAATATGATAAAGCCGAGGCCGATTTCGAAGCGGCTGACAAGCTCGACCCCAGGCAGTCGGTGGGTTCGGCCGCGGAGGGGTTGGCCGCCGTGCAGGAGAATGATCCGGAGCGTGCGCTGGCTACAGTGCGGTCAAAATTAGTTAAGAAACCGAACGATCCGTTTCTCCTTTACCTGCAGGCGGACATTCTGACGCAGCGCGGGCCCGATCCAGCCAGCGCGGAATTTCGCGAGGCCATGGCGTCGGCCAAAAAAGCCATCGCGCTCCGCCCTTCGTTAGCGGCCGCTCATGACGTTCTGGCGAAGCTCTACCTGCAAGCAGGAGAGAATGAAGCCGCCATCGAGCAGTGCCGCAAAGCTTTGAGCAGCGACCCCAAGGACCAAACCGCGCTGTATCACTTGATTCAGGCGCTGCGCAAAAGCGGGAAAACGGGCGAGATTCCGGATCTGCTCAAGCGCTTGGCCGACCTGCGCAGGGAAGGCACCAAGGAAGAAGCCGAACACAACCGTTATAAGTTAGTAGAAGACAAAACTCCTTCGTTGGAGCCACAACGGCCTTGACCATATCCACTAAAACCATCTCCATGAACCGCCGCGACTTCCTGCGACTTTCAGTTAGTTCTGCACTTTTGACGGCGGCGCCCAGGCTCATGGGCCAGGGAATCGCTGCTCATACGGTAAAACCGGTGGCGCGGCCGGCGCCGTCGGGGCGCCCTTTCTATGCACACTTCGAAGATGTCGCTGTGGCGGCGGGGCTGCACGAGCCCGTGATCTATGGCGGAGTCGAAAGCAAGAAATATATTCTCGAGGCGACGGGTTGCGGATGCGCTTTCATCGACTATGACAACGACGGCTGGATCGACATTTTCCTGTTGTCCGGTACGCGCTTGGAAGGGGACCCGCCGGGCGCGACCAATCGCCTCTACAAAAACAACCGCGACGGCACTTTTACCGATGTGACGGAGAAGGCCGGACTGAAAGCGGTGGGGTGGGCGTCGGGCGTCTGCATTGGCGACTACAACAACGACGGGTTCGACGATATTTTCTGCACGTACTTTGGGCAGAATCGTCTCTACCGCAACAACGCGGATGGAACGTTTACCGATGTAACCAAACCCGCCGGCCTTTGGAACGATCAGCCACGCTGGGGCGCGGGATGCAGTTTCCTTGACTACAACCGGGATGGGCACCTCGATCTGTTCGTCTCCAATTACGTGCGGTTTTCTTTCGAACACGCACCCGTGCCCGGGGAAAATGTGAATTGCAATTGGAAGGGCGTCCCCGTTGAGTGCGGACCGCGAGGATTACCAACCGGAAAACATTCCCTGTACCGGAACAATGGCGACGGCACGTTTACGGATGTGAGCGAGGAGTCTGGCATTGCGAGCGCAACCGGTTGCTACGGAATGACGGTGGTCGCTGCGGACCTCGATGAGGATGGCTGGACTGATATTTTTGTCGCCTGCGATTCCACTCCCAGTTTGCTCTTCATGAATAACCACAACGGAACGTTCCGCGAAGAAGGTGTAGTGCGTGGAGTAGCGCTCAGCGACGACGGCATGGAGCAAGCGGGAATGGGCGTGGGGGTGGGCGATTACGACCTGGACGGCCATCTCGATCTGTTCAAGACTCATTTTGCCGAGGATGCCAACGGCCTTTATCACAACGACGGGAAGGGAAATTTCGACGATCTGACACGATCCTCGCGGGTCGCCGTCGATACCCGCTACATTTGTTGGGGAGCCGGCATGGTCGATCTGGATAACGACGGCTACCCGGATATTTTCGTAAGCACCGGAAACGTGTACCCGGAAGTGGAGCGCAAGTTGCCGCAGTATGCAAACAAGACACCCCGCACAGTTTTTAGAAATTTGGGGAATCGTACCTTCGAAGAATTGAGCCAGGAGGCTGGTCCGGGGGTGACCGACGCACATTGCAGCCGGGGCTGCGCATTCGGAGATTTTGACAACGACGGGGATCTCGACATTCTCATCGTCAATATGAATGAGCCGCCCTCCCTGCTGCGGAACGACATCAAGAAAACTCAGAACTGGATCAAAGTCAAACTCGAAGGAGTCAAGTCAAACCGGAGCGCGATTGGCGCGCGAGTGATAGCCCGCTACGGTGACAAGGCACAGGCGCAAGCGGTGCTCAGCCAGTCGAGTTTTTATTCCTGTAACGATTTCCGGCTGCATTTTGGATTGGGCGCGTTCACCGCCGTCGACCTCGACGTCTACTGGCCCAACGGTCTGCATGAAAAATTTAAAGCTCTTTCCGTGAACCGGCTCATCACTCTGCGAGAAGGATTAGGCATTGTTGAGAACAAAGGCTGGCACCGAGCCTGATCGCGCCGCACGTCTTCGGAGGCAGGTGGTCCTCGCTCCGCCGTTGATGTTGAGTAGATGTTTTTCGGACGACGTAACCAAGAAAGTTCTTGACAACTGAAATTCGTAGTATTTATATATTACTCCTCTGAGTAAACGTTTTCTCGTTTGCGCTTCTTCGTCGAAGCGCGCCTGGGGGCAACTATGCAGGGAAGAGTGCAGCCGCGTCGCTCACTGTGGGTATTGTTTGCCGTCCTTTTCAGCACTGCTGCGTTCGCGCAGTTCACCGCCAACATTCAAGGCGTCGTGCAGGACCCCAGCGGTGCGGGTGTTCCCAAGGCGACAGTTCGACTGGTCAACGCCAATACTTCAGTCACCGCCGAAACCACTACTGACGGCGCAGGCAACTATCGCTTCGTGAGTCTCGCTCCGGGTCGCTATAAGATTACCGCCGAGGGGGCAGGCTTCGCCAGGAGCCAGGTCGACATTGAACTGCTGACTGAGCAGAACTTGTCCGTGCCCATTTCGCTCAAGGTCGGCTCGACTTCTGAGGCGATTACGGTCACGACCGAGGCTCCGGTGGTCGACACCGCAGATAGCCGCAGCCAACTCACCCTGGAGAATCAGGCGGTGGCGGAGTTGCCTATCGTTGGCCGCAACTTGGTTACGCTGGTTACGATGGCGCCAGGAGCTTCCGGCTTGGGCACGAGCGCAGCGGGAAGTCCTGCGTCAGGTGTGGACAACTTCTCCACTGAGGAGCAGGTCGACGCCAGCGCCAACGGCCAGGGCGGCAACAACAACCAGTATGTTGTGGACGGACTCGATGTAACCAGCGGTATTCGCCAAGGCGTTCTGAATCTCACTCCTCAACCGGAAGCGATCCAGGAAACCAGCGTTCAGGTCAACACGTTCACCAGTGAATACAGCCGTGCCGCCGGATTGCAAACCATGTTTACCACGAAATCTGGCACAAACGAGTTCCATGGTTCCGCCTCGGATTATTTTAACTATCAGAAGATGTTCGCAAGTCAGCATTTCGTGGGCTACCCCTACCTGCCCTTCCACTCCAATAACATGGATTTTGCGGTCGGCGGTCCAGTGATTCCACACAAGAACTTTTTCTTCTATTTTTCGGTTGAGCCGCTGCGCTCATCGTCAAGCGCTGGCGGATCGGCGAGCTTCGCAGATCCGGCGTTCGTCCAGTTTGCCCAAACGAACTACCCGAATTCGGTAGGAACCGGACTGCTCAGCACCTACGGGCCTGTGGGCGTGTCCGGCGCCACTGTTACCTCGACCGCGCAAGACATTTTCGGTTCTGCCGCGGGCGGTTGCGGGACGACGGCAGGACAGAACGGTGTGCCTTGTACGTTGAACATGATTGACACGGGCTCGTTTGGTGGCACTTCAATCCGCAACGGCACGCAATACTTTGCGCGCCTGGATAAGGAATTCAAGAACGACCGAATCTACGCCAGTATCTTCCGAACCTTGCTGCTGACCGGTGCGCCTTCGGCCAGTGCTCCATTCTCCGCGCTGAATAATACCTGGCAGGTTGCGGGGCAGGCGGCCTGGACGCACACTTTTTCACCCACCCTGCTGAATGAATTCACCATCGGTCAAAGCCGGGTGGAGGGCGTCTTAGGCAGTGGGGCCAAGGCGTCCAGCTATTTCGTACCGTCGGTGACGGTGAGCGGCATAAACCTGGATTCAGGCCAAGCCTTCGGGGTTGGTTTCGCGCAAGGCGATTTCATTCAACACAACTATCACTGGCGCGACGTCCTTACGCACGTGAAGGGTGCGCACACTCTGAAATTTGGTTATGACGGCTGGTTTGGCGACGATGTCGAACCCTTTCAGGGGCCATGGTCACAGCCGAAATTCTCCTTCAATAATCTCCTGACGCTGGCACAGGATAATCCCGCCGTCGAGAACGGAATCTATTACAACCCCGCGACCGGAACGGAGCAGCTGTGGAGTTGGGATGCGGCGTCCAGAACCTTTGGGTTGTTTGTAGAAGACACTTGGAAAGCCCGAAAGAATCTGACTTTAACCTTGGGTCTGCGCTACGACGATAGCGGCAACCCGTGGTCGAAGAGTCCATCGACGGTGTTCGGAAACTTCTACCTGGGTACGGGAACAACCGAGCAGGAGCAAGTGACCAACGGCTACGCCAAGGCCACGCACAACGCTTTGTTGCATTCGGTCGACAATCTGTTTAGTCCCCGCGTAGGTTTCGCCTGGGACCCCACGGGAAATTCCGATTGGGTAGTGCGTGGTGGTTTTGGCATCTACAACAACTGGCTGACCCAGGCCAACGTGCAGGAAGAATTCCGCGGCAGCCCGCCAGGAGAAGTTGCGCCGACCTTCTTCGCGGGTGGGACAGCTTCGGCGCAAGCTCCCATTTTTGCTCTCGGAAACAGCAACAAGCCTCCGTTCGGATTTACCTTCCCGACTTTCGGGCCCGGCACAGGTGCCACGCCGCAATCTGGGGGTGGGCTTGACGCGCAGGGCGGAATTGTCGGAGCCGGATTCGCTATTGGCGCGATTAATCCGCTTTTGAAGTCCCCAAAATCCGATATCTGGTCCTTTACGTTGGAGCGAAAAATCAGCCACAACTTTGCGGCCAGCGTCGGCTACAACGGGTCTCACTCCTACAATATCGTTGGCAACGGTAACTCGATTGGGAACGTCTCCTACGGAGTGGACATCAATGCTTTCCCGGGTGACCAGATGCTGAACAACAGCATAACGCCGACCCGGCTCAATCCCAGCTTTGGTGCGATTACGTATGCCGACAACGACCGCCACGGCAACTACAATGCTGTGATCTTCGACGTTCGAGGGCGCTTTTCGCGAGGGTACGTGGATGCCTCTTACACTCGTTCCCGTTCGCAAGATGACTCGCTCTACTACCCCGACTCTGAGGGGCTGAATCCTCAGCAGTATTACGGGCCATCCATCTTCGATGTACCCAACCGCTTTTCCCTCAGTTTCAACTACCAATTGAAAGGCCTGAATGGCGGGAGGGGAGCTGTGGGCTATTTGACTGGAGGTTGGGGAATCAGCGGTACCAGCATCTTCCAGTCGGGCTATCCCTTGAACCCCGAGAACGTAAATTCCTACCAGCCCGTTTGCGCAAATACCGGGACGGGTGCTCCGCCTTGCCCGTCGGCCGCGAACCCGGCGATCGGCTATGGCGCGTCAAGTGGTGACTACCTGGGTGACGGAGACAATCTCGCCTACATGGATGTCGTCAGTTACACCCAGTCCCACTCCAACAGCGCATGGCTGACGGGAGCGATTCCTAAGAGCGACTTCGCCGTCCCCACTTTCTCGAACAGCGGTGCGAATGGGAACGAGAAGGCCATGCAGTTCCGCGGCCCAAATTTCGCGGAGACAAACATCAATTTCTACAAAGATACGCACATTACGGAACGGGTCGTTTTCCAGTTCCGGTTTGACATCTTCAATTTCTTCAACCGGGCAAACTACGTAGACTTCACCGGCTACTCAAACATCGAAACCGGAGGCGTCGACCTAAATTTCCCCGACGGGACGTTCGGTCAAGCAACCTCATCGCACGAGCCAAGATTCTGGCAACTAGGAGGCAAAATCTCGTTCTGAGTCGCCACATAAAGAACACAACAGGCCGGCCCGCTTCGTTCGGAGCGGGTCGGCTTTTGCGTTACGGGCGTAGGTCTTCGATGTGGCCCAGGCACCGCTCCCTGAAGTATAAGAGCATGGTGAAGCAGTATCGATGGTGAGAGTCATACATCCCGTCCCCAAGACTTTTATCATTCTCGTCTCTATTCTCCTCCTACGCTGTGCGTCGGCCCAAACCGCGGCGGATCAAATCAGCCTTGTAACCTCGGCATTGCAGAGCCAGGATTTTGCCCGGGCTCTCGAACTACTGCATCCGGCGTTGCAGCAGTCTCCTGGAAACGCTCAACTATGGGCGATGCAAGGCGCGGCCTATGCCGGGGAGGGACGTAAGCAAGACGCATTGGCTTCATTCCGCTCCGCGCTCAGGATTTCGCCCGATTATCTCCCAGCCTTGAAAGGCGCAATCCAGATTGAGTATGAAAGCGGTAGCAAGGACGCAATTCCACTCCTTCAGCATGTCCTTCGCCTGCGCCCCGATGACCAAACCAGCCACGCCATGCTGGCGGTGCTCGAGTATCAGCAGGGAAACTGTGCGGGCGCGGTAACTCACTTTGAGAAGGCTGGAGCGTTGTTCGACTCTCGCCCCGACGGCTTGCATGCATACGCCGCGTGCCTGGTGAAGCTAAAGGAATTCGATAAGGCATCCCAGGTCTTGCGGCAGACTGTTGGCCTTAGCCCTCAAGACGCGCGAGAGCGTCACTTGCTCGCCGCCGTCCAGTTGATGGCTCACCAGCCGCAGGACGCACTTTCCACTTTGCAGCCGATGCTGCAGACAAGTAATCCGGATGTCGAGACCCTGGAATTGGCTTCTCGCGCATATGAGGACTCCAATGACACGCCACAAGCGGTGAGTGCTCTGCGTCAGGCGATCTTGCTCAACTCGCAGAGCGTCAATCTGTACATGGATTTTGCCAACCTGAGTTCCGCGCACGATTCGTTTCAGGTGGGCATTGACGTGGTGAGCGACGGCATCACCCAGTTGCCCAAGGCGGCGCCGCTTTTTCTGGCACGCGGTGTTCTATACGTTCAATTGGCCCAGTACGACAAGGCGGAGGCCGACTTTGAGACCGCCCACGAACTCGATCCTCACCAATCACTCAGCGCCGCCGCTCAGGGGCTGTTGGCGGAGCAGCAGAATAATTTGGAGAGTGCACTGGCAAAAGTGCAAACAAGACTGGCAGAAAAACCGAATGATCCGGTGCTGCTCTACCTGCGAGCGGACTTCCTCTCGCAGGAAGGCGTCGAGCCCGGATCACCGGAATTTCAACTGGCAGTGCGATCTGCTACGCGAGCCGTCTCTTTACGGCCGGGGTTGAGCGGAGCTCGGACCGTGCTGGCGAAACTCGACCTGCAAGCGGGCCGCTATCAAGAGGCCGTAGAGCAGTGCCGGAAGGCGCTGGAGCAGGATCCTAAGGACGAGACAGCCTTGTATCACCTGATCCAGGGATTGCGGAAAACAGGGGACAAAGCTGAGATCCCTGACCTGCTGAAACGACTGGCGCAACTTCGGAAACAGACTGCGCACGAAGAAAGCCAGCGCTACCAGTACAAATTAGTGGAAGAAGACGCCCAACCGAAGTAGTAGCTGACGCCTCCGTAAGATTCGAGCTTGCGACGGATCAGGCCGTCAGCGATACATACGCGCTGTAACTTTCCCTATCAATGTTCATAAACGGACGCATGGTCACGCTGCTTCCGTCGGCCGCGGTTGCAATCCAATCTCCCATGGCGTTGTTCGCGGCCTTGGCTTGCAGCAACGCATTGCGATCGAAACTGGGCTGCGCATCGGCTATAGCGAGCAATACCAGGGGGCCCTGCAGCAAGGCCACAAGATTGGGATGGTTTGCATCCACAGTTTCCAGCCGCACGGGCATGGGTAATTCCAGTTCGACGCGATCGCCGTCTTTCCAAGTGCGCCGGATACTGGCGAATGTGCCTGGTTGCGCTGCATCGGAAACTCGGTTGCCATTCACGGAAATCACTGGGTCAGGCGTCGCCCAACTTGGAATGCGGACATGGAGCCCAAATTCCTTGGGTTCCGAAGCTGATACTTGGATTTGAATTTTGTTATCGAATGGATACTTGGTTTCCTGTTTCATCCCATAATGTCCAGCGCCGTCAGTCCACTGGACGCGCGAGGGCGTGAAGAGATTCACGTACACACCATCGGCCGCCCGAAGATACGCGCTGATGTGGTAATCGGCCGCCAGTTGCGGGAAGGTTCCGGAACAGCATGGCCATTTTTGGCCGTACCATACCTTCTTGCCGGTAGTGGCGTAATCGGAATAGTAGAACGAAGTGCCGTCCGCCTGAATCGGCCATGCCCCGAGGATCGTGTTGTAAAGCATGCGCTCCATGCTGTCGCCATAGCGCGAATCTTTGGTGACCCGAAGCAGGTAGCGTGTGATTTTGAAATGGCCGTAGGCTCCGCACGGGGTCTCGAAGCTGGCGTGGGTGAGCCCGAGACTGTCGCCCAGTTGACCTGTTCCGGGTTCGCCGAATGCTTCATTTGGTCCCCAGCCGCCGGTCGCGAAGCTTTGTGTCGTCCGCAGCATCTCGAACCCGTTCTTGGCCGCCTTCAGATGCTTTTCGCTTCCCAGCGTAATGTAGGCCTGCATCGCCGAACTGAAGGCATTCACATGGCTGTAGGCGTGTTCGAAGGGAAGCACGTTGTTGCCTTCGGCAAGGGGATTGAAGTAGGTGTCATCTTCAAGATACTTCTTCGCCATGTCGCGGTAGAAAGTGTCGCCGCTGCGTTGATAGGCGAGAAACAGATTCTCGGGCAGGGTGTAAGTCTCGTCCCAGGTAAAGGAAGTGTCTTTGTGCGGGCGCGAACGCTGTTCTTGGCGCGACAGCGCTTTTTCGGGCAAGTAGGCGACCATGGCGTGGGTCAGCCTTTCGTGAATATCCATCGCCAGCGGATCATGCACGAACTCGCGGGCGTCGATCAAGCCGCAGGAAAGCTTGTCGTAGGTGTAGGCCGGCAGGCGATAACCGGCGAAAAACTTGGCCTTTGGATCAAGCGTTTCCCCGTAACCCTTCACCAGGCGATTGACTTTCGCCTTCGTCGCTTCATCTCCCGTCACGGCATAGGCGCGTGCCAGTCCAGAGAGATATTGTCCGAAGCTGTGGCCAGCGATGAAGCCATGAAAGTCATTGTGCTCCAGGCTGAAGCCAGTAAGGTCGTACCAACCTCCCATGTCTTCGCCGGGCGCGGGCAAGCCCGCAACTTGCCGGAAGACTTTGAGCAAGCGGTCGTCGTCCAAATTCAGGAATCGGGCATGGTTCTCTTCGAACTGGCGTTTCATAGGACCGTCAAGCAGTTCCACGTCGGAATAGGCAAAAGTTGTGAGCGGAGTTTGAACCGCGACCGTCCCTTTGTCCACAGCCGCCCAGGCCGGAGCGACACGATTTACGCAAGCCGCCGCTGTGGCGGTCGTAGCTGCTTTCACAAAGGTTCTGCGAGTGACGTGGGGAGACATGTTCTCTCTACCTCCTGAATAAAGAACAAGCACACAAGAACAAAAGAGCGCAGCAAACGTTTACCAATCCAGCTTCCGCCCTCCCGTTCTGGTTTGTCAACTCAATCTCGGCGAATTCAGCCAGAACATCTTTATTTCGCCGAATGTAAGGATGCGATCGCATCAGGGAAAAGATTCGGGCGCAACCAGGGTTTTCTCCTCGTTCTGATCGCCACCCTGTAGCGCGGCAACCAGACTTTGCAGCGCGTGCGAGGCGGTGGGAGGCACGATAACCGTTCCCGCCAAGATGCCTTGCCGGACCCATGCCTGCCCTGTTCGCGGAAGGCCGTCGACACCGAGAAAGGGTACCCGCGATCTGTTGTCGCCGCCGGGGCCGGTGGTTGGCTGCTCGATCGCTTTCCGTGCGCCGATCGCGAGCAGGTCGTTTTGAGCTTGTACAGCGTGGATCTGTTCTCTGTGCGAGGTCGACAGGCGCAGCCATGAGGCCACCGCATGGAAGCCGCCTTCTTCTGTCCAGTTCGCGCTCTTCAGGATCCTGACGCTGACATTTGCAGGTTTGGTTTCCATCATACCTGCCGTGCGCTGCTCCGTGACCGTGCTCAGGGATGGGCCTTGCACGTAGAGAATTGATCCGCCCCCAGGCAGGAGAGACGCGAGTTGACGCCCCTGAATCCGGCCGACTTCATGATTGTCGGCGCTGACCGCAAACGCCGGGACTGCGCTACCGGGGCGAAGCGTCCGGAGGTAATCGGCGTTGGAATTCAAGACGACCCAGGCAATACCTGATTCGACCGCCGCCTGCGCAATTTTAGGAAAGGCCGTTCGGCCAGCCGGCTCTACGAGTATGCCGTTCACATTAACATTGCGAGACTGGATGACGTCTAGAAGTTGTTGACTCTGCTGAATGGCGTCGCTGTTAGCAAAGATCGTTTCCAATTCCACGCCCAGGCCGGCCGCTGTTTCCTGCGCAGCGGACGCCTGTTGGCGCTGATAGTCGTTGTCGTCGGTGATGAGAGACAGGAGAAAGCGGAGCTTCTTCATGTTTTTCTTCCAGACTGACGAAATCAGAAGCAGTAGGGACTGACCGAGAATGTAGTCAGGCGGCAAAACCCGGTTTTAGCGCATCATCGATTTCTGACATGTCGCTCGAATGCAGCCGGAACTCTGCGGCTCCAATGATTCCTGAGACTTGTTCGACGCTGCGGAACCCGACAATGGCACCAGTTACCGCGGGATGGTTCAGAGTCCATGCAATCGCCACTTCTCCCGGCGTGCACCCATGGCGATTTCCGATTTCGCGCAGACGTTCCACGAGGTGCAGATTGCGAGAAAGCAAAGGTTCCTTAAAGTTCGGAAGATTTCTGCGCCAGTCCTCGGCTGCAAAATTTGCCACTCGTTCTCGGGTCATGGCTCCGGTCAGCAGGCCGGCGGACATCGGCGAATACACGATCACGCCGATGTTGTTTTGTGATGTGAAAGGCAGGATTTCTTTCTCGATCTGGCGAGTGACAATCGAATAGGGCGGCTGCAGAGAAGTGATCGGAGCAATGGTTTGCGCCCGTTGCATCTGGGAAACACTGAAGTTGGAAACCCCGATATAGCGGACTTTGCCTGCTTGCTGCAGTCGCGCCATTTCGGTCCAACCTTCCTCAATGTCCGCATCCGGCTCGGGCCAGTGGATCTGATAGAGATCGATCACATCCGTCTGCAATCGCCGCAGGCTGTCTTCGCATTCGCGCCGAATCGACTCGGCCTTCAGGCAAGCTCCAATCGTTCCTTGGGCGTCCCACACCCGTTCGCACTTGGTGAATACATATGGCTTTGACGCGCATCCCTTCAGTGCGCGTGCCACCACTTCTTCAGAATGGCCAAGCCCATACAGCGCAGCCGTATCAATCCAGTTCAAGCCGTGATCTAAGGCGGCGTGAATTGCGGGGACAGAGTCAGCCTCGTTTTGCGGCCCCATGCTCCCGTTCCAGCCCCCTCCGCCCATGGCCCAGGCGCCAATTCCGATGGGTGTAATGTGGAGGTCGCTGTTTCCGAGTTGCCGTTTTTCCATGAGTCCTCTAAGCCTTCGGTATGAAAGCGGTTCTGAACCAGGTTCAGAATCTGTGAAATCGCTTGCTAGCTTATACCGAGAAAGCCTTTTGTGCCCACTCAAAACCGCGGCGATTCGAGTTGCCCTTGCTGGCTCGCACCGGGCATTGAAAAGCATTCAGCGAAGGACTCAGTCTGGTAACTCTTCGGCTCACACTTCGAGCGCCAATACTGCGATATGGGTTTCGCGCCGGGCGAGGCGCTGGCAGCGCTGGCGGATTTCGTCTTGTTCGGGATAGATGAAGAGAGCATCCGCGCGATGGCCAATAAACTGCTGATTTCTTGGGCGTTATGTGACGCCTTATGGCCCCCGCTTAGAGGCCGCCGAGCCTGTCATGTATCGTCACAAACGTTCTCAAAGAGCCCACCGGTTTGGCTCGCGCCGTCGAACGCTACACAGCCAGGATTTCTTCGATTGTTTACACAACCGCCGAAGGGAACGGACTAAAAAAACCTTGACAGTGCCTTTCGGAGGAGACTATAAGCTATTTCAATTACCCGAGAAATCGTTTACTTTGCTTTGCTCGCACCGCGTCGTGGGGGAAAAACATAGTGAGACATCCAAAGCTCGGTCGTTCGCTGTGTCTGCTGTCCCTTCTGATCTTCCTCCTGAGTGCCCTTCCCGGTTTTGCTCAATACAGTAGCAACATTCAGGGCGTGGTCTCCGATCCTGCCGGAGCCGCGATCAACGGGGCCTCCGTTGTTTTGCGCAACCTCGACACCGGAGTGACGGTCACCACCACTTCGAGTGATTCTGGAAACTACCGCTTTAGCAGCCTCCCCCCGGGCAGCTATACAGTGTCCGCCGAGGCCAGCGGTTTCAGAAAGACCGAATCTAACTTTGTGCTGGAAACTTCGGAGACGAAGGGCATCAATCTGGCCTTGCCCGTCGCCAGCGCTCAGCAAACGGTCACCGTTGAAGTGAATGCTCCCCTTGTCGACACCGACGACAGTCGTTTGCAGGCAACTCTGTCAGCCGATACCGTTCGCGATCTACCGTCAGCGAATCGCAACCTTTGGGATATCCTCGCCGTCACTCCCGGCGTAGTCGGTGTGGGCACGCGTCTGGCTGGGGAAGCTCCCGGCGGACTGCCCGACAACTTCGGAACCCAGACTCCGCAAATCAGCGCCAATGGACGCAGCTATACCGGCAACGTCGTCATGGTCGACGGCATGAACGTGACCAGCCCAGTGCAAAACGGCAATATTATTCTTGCGCCGATTCCGGATGCGGTGCAGGAAGCCTCGCTCCAAACCAATACATGGGGCGGGGAAGACAATCTGGGCAGCTCGATTCTGATTCAGGTCACCACAAAATCGGGAACGAATCAATTTCACGGTACCGGCAGTCTGTTTTTCACCAACCAGGATCTGCAGGCGACGCCCGACTTTGTGTCGGGGCCAGCCTTGCCCTATGCCCGCAAGGATCTAGTAGGCGTCTTCGGTGGCCCGATTCGTAAGAACAAGACTTTCTTTTTCGCGGATTTCGAGAAGCTATGGGCCACTGTACCCGGTGCAACCGGGCAACAGTTATTTGAGGACCCTGCCTTCGTGCAGTGGGCGGAAAGCAATTACCCCAATACCGTGGGAACGCAAGTTCTGTCCGGCTGGCCGGCCAGTAATCTGTTCGGCGGCACGGTCGCCCAAACGGCCCAGACCTACCTTCCCGCAGGGCTGTGCGGTACCTCGGGAGCCCCCCCGTGTAACCTCGCAATGGTTGACACTGGTAGCTTCAACGCTAGCGAATACTACAACGCGCTGCAATACAACTTCCGGCTTGATCAGTACTTTACCGAGAGGGATCGACTGTACTTGAGCTATTACAACGACTCCTTTGACCAGCAGCAGAAATCTCCCCGGCCGAAGCTGGGTGCGCTCGACATCATGCGAAACCGGTATGCTCAGATTGACTTTACCCACACGTTTAACTCAGGCTTCCTGTGGGAAACCAGCTTCGCGTTTGCCAGTGTGGGTGGCGCCAATGGCCAAGACGCCAATTTAGCGGTGCCCAATGTCTCCGTCGCTGGAAATTTGACAGGTTGGCCGGTGGGAGGTGGATGGGGACCAGGTGAATACCGAGGTCCGATGTACAACTGGCGTTCGGTGTTGAGTTGGGTGCATGGTAAGCACACTTTGAAGTTCGGCTACGACGGCGCCAGAGGCATCGAACACGGCGATTTTACGCCGGACAACGTTCGTCCGGGCTTCACGTTCAACAACCTGCTTGATCTGGTACAGGACAACGTCTTCCAGGAGTCCGTCGGCGCCTACAATCCGCTCACCGGGTTAGCCGGAACGGTGCAGTTCGGCGGTCAGGAAAATCCCTTCGGATTTTTTGTGCAAGACGACTTCAAGGTGAAGTCGAATCTCTCCTTGACGCTTTCCATGCGTTGGGACGACTTTACCAATCACACTCCTTGGGGTAACAGCAACTTCCAGTTCAGTGCCCTGAACCTTGGAACGGCGGGCAACTTCAATGAACAGGTTCAGTACGCCACGGTGGGTACGGTTCCGGCCGTATTTGCCCACTCCATGGCGGCCATCTTTAGCCCGCGAATTGGCTTCGCCTGGGATCCGACCAAGACGGGTAAGTGGGCCGTGCGCGGTGGAGTCGGCGTTTATCATGACTGGATCGCGATGGGCCAGACCATCGATCAAACGCGCAACAATCCTCCCGGAGTGTTGAGCGAGACTTTCACAGATGTCGCACCAACAGTAAATGGCGTACCGGGTCAACCGCTCGGCAACTACTTTGCCATTGCGCCCTCCGGTACCTACCCGTGGGGATTTGTCTTACCACCGATTCCGGCAGGGAGTTTGAATGCCGCTGGCGGAATTGCAGGGGTGCCGACTAACGTTGACTCTCTCGACCGAAATATGAAAGCGCCGCTGGCGGTGAATTATGTCATCGGTTTCGAGCATCAGTTGCCGGGAAATTTGGTGGCGGGTGCTAGCTATTCCGGTTCGCGCAGTTACAACGGACTCACAGGAGCGGATGTGAACCGTGTTCCCGGCGATGTAAGCTTTTCGGGCGCGGCAGGCAGCGTAGTTGAGACATTTGCCCGTCCGAACCCTAACTTTGGCGCCATCACTTACGTCAACAACGCCAATCAAGCAACCTACAACGCGATGATTCTTCAGATCCGTGGGAGGGCCGGGCATCGAGGAAACTTCCAGGCTTCGTACACTCTTTCCCATGCCAAGGATTATCCTGAAGCGAACACTCGTTTCGATCAGGACGGTCAAGACGGCGGAGCGAACATCCCGGACCAGAATGCTTATTTTAACTATTACGGAGACGCGAATTACGACGTAAGGCAACGCTTCTCGTTCTCTGGCGTTTACACGATACCTGGCCTGAAGAGTGGAGTTGGACGAATCTTGACCGGCGGCTGGGAGGTGTCGAGCATTATTGCGGTGCAGACAGGCACTCCGTTTTGGGTGATCGATAATCGTCCCCCTGATGTGATGTGCAACCAAGGCGGGACGCCGACTCCCTGTTCCAGTGCGGCCGCTGGGAGCGCGGTAATCACGCCGAACATACTCGCGCCAGATAGCGGAGACTACAATCTTGATGGTGTGAATTACGACATCCCGTTGGCGGCTACGCAGAATTTTACTGGCGGACATAGCCGGTCGGCCTATCTGAAAGGATTGTTTACCACCGCCGATTTCGGGCAGGCTCCGCAGGGAAGCGAGGGCACCGAGCCGCGTAACATTTACCGCAACCCCGGTATATTCCAGGCGGATGCCAGCGTCTTAAAGAACAACAAACTGCCCTGGCTTGGGGAGCAAGGCAACCTGCAGTTGCGCTTTGATTTCCTGAACGTTTTCAATCATGGAAACCTGGGCACCGTCGATCCGAATATGGCGGATGGCACTTTCGGCAAGGTTACCAGCACTCTGAATCCATTCGACTCCAGAAAGATTGAGCTGGGTTTAAGGGTGTCGTTCTAGTTGGGGTTGAGGGGGTCGTATAGCGAGCCGGAAGATCGAACTTCGGCTCGCTTGTTTTTTGCAGGCGAGAAGGAACCGCATTGAGCGAGCGCGAGCCGGATGGAAGGGCGGGTTACTTCACACGGGAAAGCATCTTTCTCCGAGTGGGATCAACGAGTAAAGTTATGATATTCAGCGATTGAGGGGCTGACATGAATCGGTTTTCCGCATCGAGACGCCGTTTTCTAAAACAAGCATCCAACGTCGGGATGGCATGCTCCGCCACGGCTTTATTTGGGAGCCGCTCATTGGCGGCACGTGGTCTAGCACAAGCTGCGTCCTCCGCCAATGGCAGCGCACCTGCCCGCGTCTACGCCGATTCCCGGCGAACCATCGCGCCTCTCGATCGCAATCTTTTTGGTTCCTTCCTCGAACACCTTGGCCGCGCCATCTACGAAGGAATCTACGATCCCGGTTCCAAGTTGTCCGACTCCAACGGATTCCGCAAAGACGTTCTGAACGAGATCCGCCAGCTCGGAGTTCCGATCATTCGCTATCCCGGAGGAAATTTTGTTTCCGGCTACAACTGGCTGGATGGCGTCGGTCCGAAGAAAGACCGGCCGCGTACTCTCGACAAGGCGTGGGACACGATCGAATCGAACCAGTTCGGCACCAACGAGTTTCTTGCCTGGTGTAAAGCTGTAGGCACTGAGCCTCTCATGGGGCTGAATTTAGGGACTGGGACAGCGGAAGAAGCGGCCGCGCTGGTCGAGTACTGCAACGTCGATAAGGGAACCAAATGGAGCGACCTTCGCCGGCAACATGGCATTCCCGACCCTTATAAGGTCCAGCACTGGTGCCTCGGCAACGAAATGGATGGCCCGTGGCAGATCGGCCACATGTCGGCCACCGAGTATGGCCTGAAGGCCGCCGATGCCGCACGGCAGATGCGATACGTGGATTCGTCGCTCAAGTTGATCGCGTGTGGTTCGAGCGGGCCTCTTATGCCGACGTATCTCGAATGGGATCGCGAGGTCCTGGAGCAGTGCTACCAGTATGTCGATGGTCTTTCCCTGCATCGCTATTTTGGAAACAATGAACGCGACACCGGCGGCGATTCTTCGAAATATCTAGCCATGAATCTGAGCATGGAGCGGCAGATCGCCGAGACGATCGCGGTTTGCGACCTGGTTCGAGGGCACAAGCGATCGCCCAAAAAATTGTGGCTCTCGTTCGATGAATGGAATGTCTGGTATCGCACCAACACTGGGGACGCCGTGGATGGGCACCGGAAGGAAGCTCCGCACTTGCTCGAAGAGGTCTACAACCTCGAAGACGCGCTGCTGGTCGGAGGGCTCATCAATTCGCTGCTGCGCAATGCGGATCGAGTAAAACTCGCTTGTCTCGCGCAGTTGGTGAATGTAATTGCTCCGATCATGACAGACGCGAATGGCATCGTGCAGCAGACGATCTACTATCCATATAGCTGGGCGCTCGAATTTGCCAGTGGTTCTGTCCTGGATCTTCTGGTGCAGTCTTCGACCTATGACGTTTCCGGTTTAGATCAGGTGGGGCATGTCGATGTCGCTGGTTCACTCGACAGCAAGTCCGGCAAACTCGCGCTCTTTATTCTGAACCGCGATCTGTCCAAATCTCACGATGTGGAAGTGGTGTGGGAAGACGCCGCTCCAGCCCGCGTAATCTCGGCATCCGTGCTGACCGGCGACGATCTGAAAGCTACAAACACATTTGCCGCCCCGCGAAGAGTCGTGCCACAAGCTTTCTCGGCACCGGCCAGCAGCGACGGGAAAACGAAACTCGAGGTTCCGGCCCACTCTTACACAGTCGTGCAATGGGCGTTGTAACAGGGGGCATTGTAGAAACAGGGTGAATCGATATGGTAGAGAAAGGAAACATCTCGCGCAGACAGTTCGTGGCAACGGCCATTTCGGCGGCAGCCGTCTCGTCGCTGCCGGCTCGTTCCGTTCTGGCTGAGGGCGGAGCCAGCGGGAGGGCCACGCCGCAAACTCAGGTGGCGCTAACGGACTCCCCCGGATGGAAAGACCAAGGCGTCGAAAATCTCGCGAAGTCGCCGCACGCCAAGTTACGGGATATTCCGGTGCATGCGGTGACCATCACTGGAGGGTTCTGGGGACCTCGCCGCGAGATCAACGTGACCAGGAGTATCCCCACCATGCACGACCTGCTGGAAGCGAACGGCCGCATGAATAACTTCCGCCGTCTCGCGGGCAAGAGCACTGCCGCGCAAATCGGTCCCGTGTTTTCCGATTCCGATGTTTACAAGTGGACTGAGGCAGTTGGATTCGTGCTGCAATCAGGCGATCGCCCGGAACTTCGGGCCAGCGCTGAAAAGCTGATTGACGAGGTGGTTGCCGTTCAGGAACCGAGCGGCTACCTGAACACCTACTATCAGGACGACCGCAAGTCTATGCGAATGCTTCCGCAAACCCAGTCGACGGGGCATGAGCTGTACAACATGGGGCACATGCTGCAGGGAGCCATCGCGTACTATCGGGCGACCGGCGACCGGAAGCTGCTCGACGCCGGCATTCGTTTCGTCGACGATTTTCTGATTCCGAATTACGGCCCCGCACCGAAAAAGCCCATCGTCTCTGGGCATCCTGAAATCGAGATGGGATTGATCGAGCTCTACCGCATCACCGGCGACAAGCGCCAACTCGATCTTGCCGGTTACATCCTGCAGGGTGACCCGCGAATCGAGTTACCGGAGCGCCGCACCATTTACATGTTCAGTGGAACTCCCTTCACTGCACGCACCAAAATGCAGGGGCACGCGGTGCGAGCGATGTATGCGTGTTGCGGCGCGACTGACTATTACCTGGAGACCGGCGACGCCGACTATTGGAAGACGCTGAATCTTCTCTGGAACGACATGACCACCACCAAGATGTACGTTACCGGTGGGGTCGGTTCACGGTCTGACGGGGAAGCGTTCGGGGACGCTTACGAATTGCCAAACTTCCGCGCGTACGGCGAGAGTTGCGCTGCCATCGGCAACATGATGTGGAACTGGCGCATGCTCGCTGCTACAGGTGACGGAAAGTTTACCGACGTCATCGAACGCGCTTTGTATAACGGGATCAATTCGGGGATGTCGCTCGACGGCACGCTCTACTGCTATCGCAACCCCCTCGCGTTCGATCCGTCTACCGGCGATAAGATCCGAAATACCTGGTACGACGTCACCTGCTGTCCGCCGAACCTGGAGCGTACATTCGGATCGCTACCAGGGTATTTCTACAGCACCAGCGCCGACGGAATTTATGTGCATCTGTACGACGACTCACAGCTCAACTGGGGATTGGAGAGTGGCGTTGGTCTCAAAGTCGCGCAGAAGACGAATTATCCTTGGGACGGCAACGTCGAAATTACGGTCACTCCTGCCGAACCATCCGAGTTCACTTTTTATCTGCGGATTCCTGGCTGGGCCGATCACGCTCAAGTGGCCGTCAATGCCAAGGATCAGACGGGCGCGACTCCGGGAACTTATCTTCCGATCCGTCGCCGCTGGTCCGCGGGCGACGTCATCCAACTAAAAATAGCAGTCACGCCCCAGATCATCGAAGCGAATCCGCGCGTGGCCGATGACACGGGTCGGGTCGCGATCCAGCGCGGACCGCTGATTTACTGCCTGGAAGAAATCGATCAGCCAACCGGCGTATCTCTGAGCGACGTTGCGGTCAATCCGGGACGTCAGCCGGCAGAACAATTTCAAACCGAATTTCGAAGTGACTTGCTCGGGGGCATGGTTGTGCTTCACCACAACGGTGCTGTGTACGAACGGGGAACTGCTGGAAAGGCGCTCTATTCACGCTATGGCAGGGAAGCGCGAACGCAAAAGGTTCCGCTTACTTTCATTCCTTATTACGCGTGGGCCAACCGGCAGGCGACCTCAATGCAAGTGTGGAATCTGCTGCTGCAGACATAGCGGGCAATTGCGTCTTACCAGGAGAGGCGCACCAGGGAAAGGCCTTGCCGAGACAGCGTGAAATGCAGTTCAGTGCTCCCCTGTTTTGTCTCGACCCACGCAGGTGAGTTCAGCAGTTCCAGCTGACCGGCACTCTCCAGGTGTTTATATTCGCTCTCAGCGGGTGACTGCGGCGAACCCATTTCTTTCCAAGATGCGAATGCGTCGCTGTGGTTGGAGTCCACCCGGAAGTGTTCAAGCAGCGAGCGTTTTGCATTCGCGGGCAAACCGGTTATTAGCAGACTGATCGGCGCTCCAGGGAAGGGAACGTCGTCGTCGTGATAGTTCCAGACTAGAATTTCGATTTCCCGATCCTTGCGTGTCGCGATCGCGTTGATGTCGGGCATTGCCCGGACTCCATCGCGCACGACGTCCTCGGTCGCCAATCCTCCCGAGCTGGTTGTCTTTACCCGTTCATTCCCCATCAGTCCGAGCATCCGAAAAGCGTTCAGGACGGGCTTGTCCACGCCATTCGTCGCCAGCTCTCGAAAGCCTGCGAAATAGGGCTGATCCTCAAACTCAAACGCCCAGGTGACCACCCCGAGAAGATTGACCCGTTCCTGGCGTGCCAGCGCCAGAATATTATTCAGAACTTCGACCGTATACGCGCCATATAGCGGGCCGTTGCGATATAAGTTCTGCGGATTCTTTTCCGCGGAGCAAGCCGCGCAGCCCTCAGGATCGGACTCGCCTAAAATTATGGGAGTCTGCTTCCACTCCGGAAATGATGCCACAATCTTGAACCCCCGCTGAATGGCCGCCAACTGCCGACTGATTCCCATCTGTACGTGGTCGACTTGCCACGTAGGAGATCCCTTGGGATGAAAGCTGATGAAATCGAGGTGCGAGCCGACCTTGCCGTTCGCATAATTCTTCTCGTGTGCGCAGTGTTCGAGGAAGGCCAGCAGAAAAGTTGCCGCTCTGTCACTGCCCGGGCCAGTGCTGTCTGGCCCTCCAATTCGCGCCTCAGGAAAAGCTCGCAGGACTGCATCGACCGAGAAGTCATAGAGCTTGAAATATTCTTCCGGCGTTCCTTTCCAATATCCGATGTCGGGTTCGTTCCAGACTTCCCACAACCAGGTTTTCACTTCGGCATCGCCGTAGCGCTGGCGCAGATGGTGGACAAATTGGAACACAAGTTCCGACCACTTCTGATAGTCAATTGGAGGGTAGGCCCATCCGGTGTAAATGTCGCCGACCTTGCCCCGCGGAAAATCGTGACGATAGGGCTCGGGATGCGTCGAGAGCGCCTTCGGCATGAATCCAATTTCCACCAGAGGCTTGACGCCCGCGGCCTGAAACGTGTCGAAAATTCGATCCAGAATGTCCCAGCTATAAATGGGATGACCGGAAGAATCTTCGGTATACACATTCGTCGATCCCCATTTCAGAGATGCAGATCCGTCGCCGGTCGTGAATAGATTATGCGTGCGTATGTACACCGGCATCGCATTCGCTGTTGCCAATTCGCCGAGCAACTTCTTGCCGTTGGGAGCGTAGGTGTAATTGGGCTCGTCGTACCCGAAGTAACTCCAGACAGGCGAGAGCTGTCCGTCCGGTTGGTCAAAGTGCGCCTCGATGCTCACGCTCTGCGGTGCTTGCTGGGGCCAACCTGGACTTATCAGAAAGAGGAGAACGAGGAGAACAAGGTACGACAGAATATGCTTCCCCCTCCCACCGTTGCGCGGGTTGCGTGAGAAGCGCTTTCCCAGCGCCGGACTATCCTTGCTCCTGTTGCGCACGACCACTCCGGCAGAAAAGTATTCCGGCATCGATTAGCGAGTAGAGAACCGGAAGACGGTGACAGTGTGATAGCGCTCACCCGGCTTCAATTCAGTAGTGGGGAAATCGGAATGATTGGGCGAGTCCGGGAAGTGTTGCGTCTCTAGGCACAACGCGGCATGCAATTCATCCGGTTTGCCGCCCTTGCCTTTGATCGACCCATTCAGAAAGTTTCCACTGTAGAACTGGATTCCCGGCTGGTCGGTCAGAACTTTCAGCACGCGGCCGCTCGCTGGATCGTAAAGTTCAGCTGCTTCCGCCAATATTCCTCCCTTACTGTCGAGAACCCAGTTGTGGTCGTAGCCGTGACCAAGATGAAGCTGTTCGTCGTCGGCGTTGATCCGCGCTCCGATGGCAGTGGCCTTGCGAAAATCAAATGGAGTCGATTCGACTGATTTCAATTCACCCGTCGGAATCAGCCCGGCATCGACGGGAGTGAATCGGGAAGCATGAAGGGCGAGTTGATGGTTGAGGATGTCGCCCTGTCCAGCGAGATTGAAATAAGAGTGATTCGTCAGATTCACGACCGTGTCTTTATCTGTGGTAGCCGAATACTCGATGCTCAGATCTCCTTTCACGAGCGTATATCGAACTACAGCCGACAGGGTGCCGGGATATCCGGCCTCGCCATCTTTACTCACGTAAGTGAGCTCCACTCCATTGTCAATCGGCTTGGCCTTCCAGACCACGTTGTTGAAGCCGTGCGGGCCACCATGAAGCGAGTTCTGCCCATCGTTCAAGGGCAGGGAATATTTCTGTCCATCGAGAGAAAATGCGCCGTGCGCGATACGATTGGCATAGCGGCCAATGATCGCCCCGAAAAACGCGGTGGATGAGCCGTTGAAGTTGCCCACGTAGCCGTTGAGATCATCGAATCCCAGCACTACATCCACTGACTTGCCGCTCCGGTCTGGAACTTTCAAAGAAACGATAACACCTCCGTAAGTCGCGATTCGAGCTTCGTACGTGCCGTCGCTCAGCGAATAGATTTCTACCGACGTTCCGTCTGGCATCTTCCCAAATGGCTGAGTTGTCACTTCCGTTTTCGCCTCCGCGCTCATGCAAAACAGCGGCAGCCACAAACCACCGACACCGATCAATCGCAGCATGTTCCGAAAACTCATCGTTGCTCCTCCCGAGGTCTCTGCCGCTAGGTTCCGCCTCTTGCCGTTTCTGCGACCGCGATTAATGTCGGCAGGATGTCTCCCATCCCGTCACTGCCACGCTGCCCCAAAGCGAAATACAATTTGCTATACAACGGGTACAGCTGATCGTAAACGCGTTGTGCCGATTCGTCCGGCAAGAACGTGCGATAGGAAGGGCACATTTTATCCTGTGCTTCCTCGATAGTTTTGAAAGTCCCAGCCGCCAGAAATGCAAAGATCGCAGACCCGAGGCTGACCATACTCTTGCTTGGCACCAATACCGGGCGCCCCAGCACATTCGCATAGACTTGGTTCAGGACATCATTCTTCTGGGGAATGCCTCCCGCATTGATGACGCGTTTGATATGAACTCCATGCCCAGCCATGCGATCCAGAATCACTCGCGTATGAAATGCAGTTCCTTCGATTGCGGCAAACAGTTCGTCTTGCGCCGTACTCAGCAGGTTCCATCCCAGCGTGACGCCGCGCAGGTTGGGGTTCACTAGCACGGTGCGGTCTCCGTTGTCCCACGTCATGCGCAGTAATCCCGTCTGACCGGCACAGTAATTTTCCAGGCCCGCGCTTAGTGTCGCTACATCAGTGCCCGCGCGAGAAGCGATTGCACTGAAAATGTCTCCCACGGCTGAGAGCCCGGCTTCGATTCCCGTCCGTAGAGGATGCACACTGCCTTGCACAACGCCGCAAACTCCAGGCACCAAGTTCGCCGACGGTGTAATTCCAATGATGCAAGTCGAGGTGCCGACTACATTCACCATGTCATCGGTTCGGCAGCCTGCGCCAATCGCATCCCAATGCGCGTCGAAGGCCCCAACCGGGATCGGAATTCCCGCCCTAAGCCCGAGTTTTTCAGCCCAGTTCGACGCGAGTGTGCCAGCGATTTGATCGGAAGTGGCATACTCGCCGTCCAGTTGGGCGCGCACTCCTTTCAACAAAGGGTCAACCTTTACTAGAAAGCTTTCCAGTGGAAGTCCGCCCAGTTGTGCGTTCCACATCCATTTGTGTCCCATAGCGCAGACGCTGCGCTTTACGCGCTTCGGATCGGTGATGCCGCACAGCGTAGCCGCGACCATGTCGCAGTGCTCAAAAGCGGAGACGAACTGTGCCCGCTTGTCGGGGTTGTGGCGCAGCCAGTGCAGCAACTTCGAAAAACCCCACTCCGAAGAGTAGACTCCGCCGCACCACTGAATAGCCTCCAGGCCTTCCCGGCGAGCGGCCTCGGTAATCTCGGCTGCCTCGCCCTTGGCTCGGTGATCGCACCACAAGTAATACTCACCAATCGGTTGAAGATCCTTGCCAACTGGAACGACCGACGAGCCCGTGGTATCGAGCGCAATGGCCTGCACCTGATCACCTGAAATGCCCGCTTTCTTTAGGGCTTCGCGCGTTGCAGATGCGAGCGCCCGCATATGGTCGTCATGAGATTGAGTGGCGTATTCGGGATCTTCCCGCTTGCGATGTAGCGGGTACTCGCCGATAGCGGATTCGAGCAGCCCTCGTTCGCTATCGACCAGGGAAACGCGAACGCTCAACGTTCCGAAATCGACTCCAGCCACGATGGCCATCAGCAGGCTCCGTTTTTGCAGCCGTGATAGTACATATCCCAGCCCAGATATCGAGTGCTGGCTTCATACACTGCGGATGCGACCGTCGAGAGGTTCGCGGCCACGTGGTGCTCAAAACCTCTTTCGCAAATAAAATGCAGTAGTTTCTGGAGTTCCTGTATTTCAACCACTCCAGCCCCGCCGAACGTGTTTAGCGGGTCATCTGTGAAGCGGCCTTCGCCTACATACCCACGCATCTTGCCCGAAGTGTCGTCAGTGGAGAAACGGGCAAAACTCATGGCGTCGGGTTTGATCAGCCCAACGCAGGTTCCGAACGTATTCTCTTTGCCCACGGTGCCGGCGATGATCTCCTGAAAATCCATCTTCACAGAGCGGAAGAAATGTTTCGGCAGATTCGAGCAGTGGAAACAGACTGCCTTGTTCGGGTCCGATCCATAGTTATTATTCCAATCGAGAAGCGCCGATGGGCTGCCGGAGGCGAGCTGCAAAGCATGCATGCCCAGCACGCCACAAATATCCACCTCGCAAGCGCTCGACAGGAGTTCGTTGCTCATCATACTCATAATGGTGCAGGGAACTACGCCCAGGTTTTCTTCAATCGAGGTCCAGCACTGCACCGCGCTGATGGTCACCTCGGTCGCCGCCATCCACTGGTCGACGACCGCGCCCAGCTTCGCCATCTTTAGTAATGCGGGTGCAGGCACGCCGCCGGCGTCTACATATTTCTTGATGGCGGCGAGTTTGGCCTGCGCATGTTCGTCGTTATCTTTCATGCGCTCGATGCGGCCCAGAACTTCGGAAAGGTCCAATGTTTCGATCGAGATGCCCTGCGACTCCAGAATTTTCTCGCTATAACGCACCGTGTTGAAAGCCGCCGGACGGGCCCCAATAGCTCCGACCCGCAAATTGCGAAACCCTTTCACCACACGGCAAACCCCAGAGAACCACTCCAAGTCCTTGGCGAACTCGGGCGAGTCGGGAGTCTCGGTGTGCAAGGTGGTCAGGGAATAAGGAATGCCGTATTGCCGAAGATTGTTGCAGGCCGACATCTTTCCGCAAAAACTGTCGCGGCGCGAGGCGATCGTCATTTTCCTAGGATCATCAGGAGTAGCTTGAACGAGCACCGGCACTCGCAGATCGGCCAGACGCAACGTGTCGGCAATCGCGCGCTCTTCACCAAAGTTCGGCAGGGTGACGATGATGCCGTCGATGCGCTCGCGATTGCGCTTGAACAGGTCGGCGCAGCGGCGCGATTCCTCCCGGGTTTCGACCGCGCCGTACTTACTTTCGTTCGGGCTGAGAGACACCACGTCCACTCCGTCGGCTTCCAACGCCCTCAGCATCTCCTCGCGGCCAGTCTTGGCCAGATGATCGGGGAAAAATCCGCGGTTGCCCACAATCACGCCCATCGTCATCTTTTTCTTGGCCATATAACTCCCCATTTCGATTGCGAAAGTCTTATGTATGTCGTACGGCAAGACTGCCGCGCCTACTATCCTCTTGAGTTCCTATTTTGATTTTGCGTCCTTCGGCTGACCGTAATAGGCCTTGCTTCCGTGCTTCCTCAAATAGTGCTTATCGTGAAGAGCCTTGCCGATCGAGGCCGCCCCTGCATCGATGCCTACAGTGAGATACGCCATCCTTGCGATCGACTCAAGAATGGCGGCGTGATGAGCCGCCGAGGTCGCATCTGCTCCCCAGGTAAACGGGCCGTGATTCGCGACCAGAACCCCGGGACTCGCGGTGTAATCCGTCTCTCGCAACGCCCGTACAATCGCCTCTCCGGTTTCTTTTTCGTAATCGCTTGCGATTTCCTGGTCCGACAGATCTGGAGTCACCGGAACCGGGCCATGGAAATAATCCGCGTGCGTGGTGCCAAAACAGGGGATAGGTTTTCGGGCCTGCGCCCACGCCGTCGCGTACTCCGAATGAGTATGAGCGACGCCGCCAATTTCTGAAAAGGCGTTGTACAAGACCAAGTGAGTGGGCAAATCAGACGACGGGCGGAGTTTGCCCTCTACAACTTTGCCTTTAAGGTCGACCACCACCAAGTGAGCCGGCTTCAATTGTTCGTAAGGTACGCCGCTGGGCTTGATCACCACCAACCCCTGTTCCCGCGAAATGCCGCTGACGTTGCCGAAGGTATAAAGAACCAGCCCGCGGCGGACTAATTCCAGATTCGCTTCCAGAACTTGTTCTCGTAAACGCTGCAGCATCGACTTTACCTGGGCTCTGATTGCCCCCATTACGGTAATCGTTTACTCAAATAGACGCAACTCAGATTATTCCTGTCCTAGGTAAGTTGGCAAGCGTTGTCGAAGGGCTTGGCGGAGGCTCTTTCTTTATGGAAAGCGACGGAGAAGTACTGCTAGCGCGATCTGCTGCCCTTGGTTCCTTTAGAAGACGCCGCGGACTGTCCAACCGGGGCCAACGCCGTAGAACGCCTGAGCACTAAGCTGGTCGTCAGGTCGTATTCGTGCCGCTCGTGGGAAGGGGGATCGGAATCGATCTCGTTCAGGAGAGCCCGGAACGCAATGTTCGCCAGTTCCTTTTGGGACATTTGGACCGTGGTCAACGGTGGCGTCGTGAATTCCGCCAAACGGATGTCGTCGAACCCAACCACGGAAAGGTTTTCCGGCACGCGGATATTCTGCTCATAGGCTTGCCGCATCACTCCGATCGCGGTCATGTCATTGGAGCACAGCACAGCCGTCGGCTGAGCGTCTAACCGGTTCAGTTCGATCAGGGCCCGCATTCCTCCTTCAAGGCGGTGATCTCCGACTACGATCAGGTCTGGAGAAAGTCCGATCTCAGTCATGGATGTCTTGAAGGCTTCTCGCCTGACCTGTGCGGACTTCAAGTGCTGCGGGCCCGCGACGAATGCGATGCGCGTATGCCGGAGCGCCGCCAGATGCTGCACCGCCTGCCGGATTCCACTCTGATAGTTAACCCGGATATTCGCTACTCCTCGCACGTCTGGCCCGACATCGACGAATACGAGAGGAACTTTCCGGTAACGAAGGTGCTCGAGCAGCGCTTCTTCCATGCCGAAGGTTAGGATCGCCACCCCATCCACTCGGCGTTCGATCATGCGCCGAACCGACGATTGCATACGTTTCGGGTCGTTCACGGTCGAGGTGATCAAGATCTCATAATTATTTTCGACCGCAAGATTCTCGAAGGTTTGCACGATCTCCGGGAAGAATGGATTGGTGAATTCCGAGACGATCAGGCCAAAAATGCGGCTTCGCCCTGAAACCAAGGCGCGGGCCTGCGTGTTGGGATAGTAGCCGAGCTCGTCCACTACCCTCCACACCCGTTTCGCTAGCTGCGGATCGACGGTGGGAACGCGATTAATGGCCCTGGACACGGTGGCGGTGGAAACCTTCGCTCTGCGGGCGATTTCGCGAATATCCATCGGGCTATTTAGAGGAAAAATCCAATTTTATAGTGGCCATTTTACCATAGCGTGTAAGCGGGGCCGAGGAACTCTGGCCGGCATTGGAGCAAACGTTTTCCACTTTCTGAGGACCCCGTCGCGTAAATGCTCGCGAAATCAGCGTCCAGTTTCCAGTTCCAGCCAAGTTGTTTCTTTCTGGAGCGGAACCACATAGCCACCGCGCCGAGATTGCAGGGCCGACGCTGACCGATAGTCGCCGACACCGCTGATCCTGGCCGGTTGCTCGATTCGCAACAAACCTTCTGGCGTGGCTTCACTGGCTCGAGCGAGTCCCACTCGCACCACTCCGGTAGCCCTATTCACCTTGACGCTTTCAAATTCACCGGCGTCGAGCGTAAGCCATAGTCCCAGGGACGCGATGTAAATTCGCGCCCGCGACGAATCGCGTGGGGTTACCGTGACTAGATCCCCTTGCGTCTGGACATTCCCGCCAAATGCGATCCAACCAAACTCGGGATGATTCACGACATAGGTAGCGGTGTTCCATGCATGCCCGAAAAGGTTAGGACCGTAGTCCCCACTGTACGGATCGGGCTTCAGCATATCCGGGAATCCGTGGAACGCTGCCGAAGCAAACCCGCCCTGGTCGATGTCAGTGAGTGCGCCCATGGTTCCGCCATAGCCGACTCGCAAAAGGTAAAAGTCGTCCGGGTGTTCGCGATACTCAGACAGCACTGGGATCGCATTCAGTCCGGAACCGTAATGGTGCAGTTGCCGCTCCAGGCGCCGGTCCTTGGCGGCGAAAATGAAGTCCCAGTATCGGCGGGCGCTGCCGTTATAGCCCCAGTGGGGAATTGCCGGATCGTAGCCGAGGATCGCATCCAGCGTGACCTCGGCCTTGTCGTTGTAGCCGAAATACTTTGTCCAACCGTAGACCTCTTCCTGACCCGTCGAATCCCATGGCATTTCGCTGCCGAACGGGTAGGCCTGCTCTTTCCAGTGGTCAGCCCGTTCGCGCATCGCGCTTTCCATGGCAGCGGCCTGCGTGTTCATGCCCTCGCGCTTCAGATCGGCCAGGATCTGCACAAAGATCGAACCCTCCATCTGTCCAAACGTCGCCAGATCCTTGGCATACTTGGTCATGGCCATCGACGTCTCGTAAGCATGATTCAGGTACCAGTCCCATGGATGGTTGGTGACCAACCCCTGATGATCGCGAGCCAGACGATAGAGCACCCAATAAGCCGCCGCGACGTGTGGATAGTCATAAGAACGATCGACCGCCTCCGAAGCTTGCTTGTTCCAGCTTGTCCAGGATTTCCAATCGAGCTTGCCGTCGTAGTAGTTCGCAGGCATCTGATCAGGCTGGTAATAGAAGAGGCTCTTGCGCACGCCGTAGGGATGTGGTCCATCCTTCGATTGCAACCCGCCCCACAGAACTCCGTCGACGAACTGCTGTAGTTTGTCGAGTTCTTCCTTGTTGGGCTGAACCAGTTCTTTCATGATCGCAGCCAGCCATGAACCGGCGCCGCCTTCATCGCTCAGACCTGCGATCCAGACGCGGCTATCCTGCAGTACCATCTGATTGGCTTCCCGGTCGTAACTGATGGCGGACGGAGCGCGGTGGAAGGGATCATTCGCATCAGCGAACCACTGCCGCGTAGTCAAAAAGTGGCCCATATCAGCAACGGCTGTTGCAGCCGGCTTGATCACGAAGTACTGGATGGTTTGCACCGTTCCGTCGCCGTATGTAACCGTCAACCGCGAACGTCCCCATGTCTTTCCCTGCAGCGTATAAGCTCGCCAGTTCCCGTGATCCGGCGAATCTTCATGAATCTCGATCGCTGACGGAGGATCAACTTTCAACGAAGCGACAGGCTTGTCGTACTTGAGGAATAGTCGAGCTTCAATGTCCTGCGGCAACACGTACCCCGGCACTCCAACCGCAACCGGGCGCCGATTGTCGGCAAGGGTCTTCTCGATGTGGCGAATCGAATCGGAAACCAGGAACTTGAGCCCATAATTTTTCGATTCGCCTGGCGCGAGCGTGACGCTGGTGGGGGCGTTCCAGGGCTGCGCATTCTTCCACTCATTTTCCGAGTAGGCTTGGCTATGAACCATCCACTCATAAAATCCTTCGAACGTGATTCCCCGCGGCGTGGGATCGGTGAATACCGCCCCAGCGCCCCAGCGTCCTTTCCTGTCGAGAATGGGGTTGTAAGCCTCGAACGGCGTTTTCCCATCGGGCACAACGACCAGTGCCGGACCGTGCCCGCTCAATCGGGTCACTTGCAGGTACCCTGCATCCTCGCCAATGTAGGGATCGTAAAACGAACAGGTCGCATGCGCCTGATCCAACGAACGGTCGTTGAGCACGTTGTTAAAGATCATCGGAATGCCCAGCGCTCCGATCTGAACCGGCCTCGAGGATTTGTTGGTCAGCGTGAAACGCAGCACCAGCTTGCCTTGATCGACCGCCCAAGTTCTCGTGATCCGCAGCGGAAAATCAGCAGGCAGAGTGGATGTGAGATCAGCAGCAGCCAGAACGTTCGCAGAGGCGGGCAACGCGGTCACGGGCGTGCGTGCGGACGCGGTCGAATAGTTTTGCCAATCAGTCGAGCCTTCCGTCCGCAGCCGAAGGGTGACGTCGCCCAAATGAAAATATCCATTTTGCGAACGTGCCCTCAGCAAGTCGCCCGGTGTGAAGTCGAAGCCTTCAGCTCCCTTCGGCTTGAGAGCGGCAACGGTCTGGGACGAACGTACGAGGGTTAACGTGAAGTCAGGAGTGTCATAGTCCACTAATCCCTGCTCCAGCATCGGGCCCGGAGTTGAAGGCTTCTTGTCTTTGGGGCGTTGTGCGACAGCGTCGATGGACGTGAAGCACGGAAAGAACATGGCTGTTGCTAAGAGCAGAGTTCGGAATCCGGTGAGCTGCATATTCGTCCCTAGCTCCTTCACCATCATGAACGCGCCGGTGTCTTGGATGATCTAGAAACAGCGGAAAAGTCTTCGTCGCCGTGGCCTTCAGCAATTGCCCGCTGGAACACAGCCAGCGCCGCCGTCGCAGTCGATAGAGCAACGCCCCTCGACGCGGCATCCTGCAAGGCGTAGGTCAAGTCCTTCGCCATCCAGCGCAGAGCAAAGTTCGGTGTGAAGTCATGGGAGGCGACTCGTTCCGCAACGCGCTTTACGATTCCGCTTGCTGGAGCACCACCGGTCAGAATCGACATAGCTTTGGCCCGGTCAAGACCGCCAGCATCGATCATGGACACACCTTCTGCAAACGACGCGGCCTGGACTCCACACAAGAAATTATTGATGAGCTTCATCAATGCGCCGCTTCCCGTCGGACCCAGGTGTACCGCATCGCGACCAAGCACCGAAAACACAGGCCGCGCTGCGTCGAGCGCTTCCGCTGAGCCTCCAACAAGGAAAAGCAATTCGCCGGATGCGGCATGAGGCTTGGTGCCCGTAACCGGCGCATCCAGAAATTGGCAGCCACGCTCGGCGGCTTTGGCTGCCAGTTCCTGAATCCAGTTTCCACTGAGCGTGCTCGACTCAATCAAAACTGAACCCGCGGCCGCTCCGTTCAAGGCACCTTCTTCCCCCATCCAGACATCACGGGACGCGGCATCATCCGCCACCATGCTGAGAATGATCTGGGAACGGGATGCTGCCTGACGCGGCGTATCGGCAACGAACGCTCCCGCACGCGCGAAGGGAACAGATTTGTCATGATTACGGTTGTATACGGCCAACGAAAAGTTGGCCGAGAGCAGACGATTGGCCATGCCCGAGCCCATGATGCCGAGGCCGAGAATCGCAACGCTTGGTTTTGCCATGTTGTCAGTCACCTTGTTTCACTCATCATGTTCGTGCTCATCATGTTTCGCTCATCCGGTTTCGCTCCATAAGGTTTTCACTCATCCCAAAGGAGTCACGCTAACCGGAACTGGCTTCGATTTGTCCACCCGCACCCGGTTTCGCAAAGGTCGCCCGTAACCCTCGACCGCGACCTGCATGATATCTCCATCTTGCAGACGAATGTTGTCGCTAAAGCTGAGGCAATCCGTTCCGAAGAAATGAACGTGGATGTCTCCCGGCCGCCGGTGACCTTCAAACTTGAAATGATGATGCTCAATGTTGCGCAGACTGTGGCACATCTCGGATTCGCCAGTGCGGAAGGTCTTGGTCCAGTGAACCTCTCCATTGCGCTCAATCATCGCAGCAACCGGCACAGATTCGAATTCGGCATCAACTACGAGTTCGGGTCCGAGCGCACAGGTGCGCAGTTTCGAACCCGCCAGGTTCAGGTAATTCCGTTTTTCGAACGCGTGATCGGAAAATTCGTTTCCCATCGCCATGCCAACGCGGTAGGGCTGGCCATTAGGCGCAACGAGGTAAACTCCAGCGATCTCGGCCTCCTCGCCACCGTCTTCGGCGTAAGGCGGAATGTCGAGTGGTTCTCCATGTGCGCGCAACGCGCTGCCCGTGCCCTTGTGAAACCATTCCGGAGGAATTCCAATCCTTCCTTCGGGCGGGCGTCCACCCTCGACTCCCCAACGGAACATCTTCATGCTGTCGGTCAGATCCTCCGTAGCCGTGGCGTGCATCGACTGGCGCCCGCGCGCACTGCCGAGATGGGTCAATCCTGTGCCGGAAATCAGGCAGCGCGAGAGCTCGTCAGGATGGTCAATCGCCGGAAGCAAGCGCCATTCCGAGCGGCCGTCGTAGATCGGCTCGTAACCGAGGGTCTCGCGTTTGGCGCGCTGTCGCGCCACGTCGCTAAGCTTCATGCCGGCAGCAATCGCGATTTGCGCCAGCTCGTAGATCGAAGAGCATGTGTCCAGAAATCGGACATTCGGCTCCTCGACCAGCGCCACCCGGCGAACCTTTCCTTTTTTAACCTGGATGAGTCGTGTCATGGGATCCTAAGAATGAAAATTATTCGATCACTTCGAACTGTTCGAGCCCGGCTTCGTTGATCGTCAGCCCGAGACCCGGAGTGTTGTCATCGAGGTTGATATATCCCGCCTTTGATTTGGGTTCGCCCTGGAAGACGTACCAGAACAATTCATTCCCTACTTCAACGTCGACGATCGGAAAATACTCCGCCATCGGAGAGTTCAAACTCGCCATGACGATGTGATAGTTGTGCATCTGCCCGGCATGAGGAATCACCGGAATGGAATGCGCCTCGGCGAGCGCGGCGATTTTGCGGGCCTGCGTGATTCCTCCCACACGATTGGTGTCGAACTGGATATAGTCGAGAGCCTGCGCTTCCAGCAGCTCGCGAAATCCGTAAAGGTTGAATTCGTGTTCTCCGCCCGCGATAGGAATTTTTCGGTACGATCGCAGTTCTGCATAACCATGAATGTCATCTGGGATCACAGGTTCTTCCAGCCACCTGAGGTGAAAAGGCTCGAGCAAGGGCAGCATTCTCTTGGCATAGTCGAGCGTCCAACCCATGTATGCGTCCGCCATGACATCGATGCCGCCGCCGACGGCTTCGCGAACGGTGCGGACCAATGCAACGTTCCGTTGCATTCCGGCGGCGCCATCGGCGGGTCCCCATCCGAAGCGAAGCTTCATGGCCTGGTAACCCTCGTCTTTGTAGCGCTTTGCTTCTGCCGCCAGTTCGCCGAGATCCACACTGTAGAGGCGAGAAGCGTAAACCGGAATCCGCGCTTTCGTTCTTCCGCCGAGTAGGCGATATACCGGCTGTTTGGCCGACTTGCCGAGCAGATCCCACAATGCGATGTCGAGCGCGCTGATCGCGACCATGCCGATTCCCTTGCGCCCGAACGCCATCGTCTTGCGATACATATGCTGCCACAGCAACTCGATGTCCCACGGGTCTTGGCCGATCAACAAAGGCTTGAGATAAAGATCGATAACCTGTTTTGTGATTGGCGGCGCCAAGGCAGCATTGCCCAGCCCGACGTGACCGTCGTCGGTGAAGACTTCGACGATCAGCCAGCCGTGGAAAGTAAAAGTCTGCATCGAGGCTTCGGGCAGTTCCAACAGATCCATCGGATTGGTGCAGAAGTGAGGAGGTAACGGGACGGTTTTTCCGCGCCAGCGCACGACTCGAGTACGAATCTCGGTGATCTTCATCGAACCCCTCAGTACTTCAGCTGCGGCTCCAATTTCAAAGGCAATAGAACTGGAATGGCCGTCAGAATAATCAGAAACGCGGCGATGTGTAACGTTCCTGCGATGCGAAAAACTACGCTGTAACCGAAACCGTGGTCCAGCAGGTACCCGGCTACTTCGCCGAACGCAATTCCCCCCATGGCTCCTCCAAAACCAACCAGCCCGGCGACGGAGCCGACGACATTTTGCGGGAAGAGATCTGTGGGAAGAACCATGACCAGAGTTGACCACGACTGCTGACCGAAATACGCCAGGCAAAAAAGCGCAATCGCCCATGACACCGGCACGTGAGGAACCAGAATGATAAAGGGCATGACAGCCGCGCTCAGCCCCAGCGCCAGTTTGCGCGCTACGCCGAGCGAAAAGTTCCGGCGCACCAGGTAACTGGAAAACGCCCCACCCAGCAGGCACCCCACTCCTGCGGCGGCGCTGGGCATCCAGGCAAACGTACCGACCGCTTTCACGTCAAATCCGCGAGCATCGTAGAGGTATTTTGGCAGCCAAAAAAGATAGAAAAACCAGGCTGCATCGCTCAGAAATTTGGCGGTCACCAAACCCCAGGTCTCGCGGATGCGAAACAGATGAATCCAAGGCAGCGCGGCCGCAGACTCCGCAGTCGGCTCCGTGAAGCTCGAGACCGGAACGGGTGTCGAAGCGTAAGAAAATCGCCACCAGACAACCCATAGAATGCCCAGCCCGCCGGTGAGAACGAAAATCCAACGCCAGTTGCTGTAACCGAGAACCGCGGCGATTAGGGGAGGGGCGGCGACTGCTCCCACGGCCGTCCCGGCATTGATGATGCCCATCGCGGTTGCGCGTTCTTTTGCCGGAAACCATTCAGCGACTGCGCGGGTCGCTGCCGGAAAACCGCCACCTTCACCCACGCCCAGCAGAAATCGGCTGGTCAGCAGCATTGCGAAGCTAGCGGCCAGAGCGTGACTGGCACAGGCGAGCGACCAGAACAGCATGATCACCATAAAACCGCGTTGAGTTCCCAGCAGATCTACAAGCTTGCCGCCAACCGCGTACATCAGAGCATAGGAAAACAGGAATGCGGACTGGAGAGCAGAGAACTGCCCGTTGGACAGGGGAATATCTTTGCTGATCGCCTGCACCGCGACCGGCAATGTCTGCCGGTCAAGATAGCTGATCGCGATGGCAACACTGACCAGGATGGCAACTCGCCATCGCACGTGGACTCTCTCCGCTCCCAAGTTGGGGATGAGAGAGAAATTATACGCGAATGGTAAACGTTTACTCCATTTGTCCGTTTCCGCTACAATTTCCCGATCCCACAGAGATCAAGGAAGGGGAGTGAAGTATATGAGTCCACAATGGAATCGTCGCGACGTTTTAAAGGGATTCTTTGCTGCTTCCACTGCCATGATCATTCCCAAGCAGCCTGCGGCCCAGGATTCCGCACCGGCTAGCGGACGGCAAGTTGAGATGCAAATCACTTCTATCAGCACCAATACGTTTCGCTTGAGCATCCTTCCCCTGAACAACGGATCACTTGCCGACATACCGAGCGACGGGTCGCTGGCAAAGGAATCTTTCGGCGTTCCAATCGCAAAGCTGCGGGCAGATCCCACCGGCCCGATTTCCGTGGGTTCTTTCCGGCTCAAGATTTCATTCAATCCGGTCGGCATAGGAATCGCGAATGAGCATGGCGACGTTATTCAGCAATTCGCCTGGGACGAAAATGCCGGCACTCTCTCGTTTCTAAAAGGAACCTCCCCACTACTCGGTTTCGGAGAGGGCGGCCCCCAATTTGACCGGCGTGGGTCGACCGACTCCATGCGCAGCGGGCAAGGCGCCTACAAGCTTGCGACCCACGGCGGCCGCGTTCCGATTCCATGGATCATCGGAACGTCCGGGTGGGCAACATTTTTCCACCAACCCTATGGCAGCTTCGACTTCACCGGCCCACAAGCGAAGTTTCAATCTGCCAGCCCCGGTGCTGCATTGGATCTGTTCTTCGTAGCCTCCCCTGATCCGGCCACGATTATGAGCGAATATGCGCGCATTACGGGCTTCGCTGAGTTGCCTCCGCTCTGGAGTCTCGGATATCAACAATCGCACCGCACACTGGCCAGCCGCGAGGAAGTCCTTTCTGAAGCGAAAACCTTTCGCGAAAAAAAACTTCCCTGTGATGCTTTAATTTATTTGGGTACAGGCTTCTGCCCCTCGGGTTGGAATACTGAAAACGGCTCATTCGTTTGGAATTCTCACGTTTTTCCCGATCCCCAGGAGATGCTCAACGAGTTGCATCGTGATCATTTTCACGCCGTGGTGCACGCTGTCATTCTGTCCGACAGACTCCGCGGGACAGTTCACGATCCCTGCGACCTATCGCGTTTTGATGAAGAATCCGTGAGTTGCTATTGGGACACGCATCGCAAAGACTTTGCCATGGGAGTCGATGGATGGTGGCCTGATGAAGGCGATCCGCTCGACATCCCATCGCGCCTCCTTCGCAATCGCATGTACTGGGAGGGTCCGCAGATTGATCGGCCGAATGAGCGCCCGTACGCATTGCATCGCAACGGTTATGCGGGCATGCAACGTTACGCATCGTTCCTTTGGTCGGGAGATGTGTACTCTACGTGGGAGACGCTCAAGACTCACGTTCCCATCGCTCTCAATACCGCACTCACCGGTATTCCCTATTGGGGCACGGACATCGGAGGCTTCGTTCCCACGGAAGAATTTACCGCGGAGTTATACCTGCGCTGGTTTCAGTTCGGAGCGTTCTGTCCACTCTTCCGCTGTCATGGCCGCACCTGGAAATTGCGACTCCCCTGGGGATGGAACATGGGCGATCCCGGCCCGGTTGAGATTCGAAACTACAACGGCGCAGCGATTCCAGATTCCAGCCAGTTGCATGACGCGCGCGTAGAGACGATCTGCCGGAAATATCTTGAGCTGCGCTATCGCATGTTGCCTTATCTCTACAGCACGGTGCACGAATGCGCCACCACCGGCATGCCGATCATGCGAGCCCTCTGGCTGCATTTCCCCGACGATCCAAAGGCAGTCGAGTGCGCCGACCAATATTTGTGGGGCAGAAATGTTCTCGTCGCTCCCGTCGTTGAAAAAGGTGCAGCCAGTCGTCGTGTCTACCTCCCGCGCGGCGCCTGGTATGACTTTTGGACGCACGAGCGAGTTGAAGGAGGCCGTGAAATCGTCCGCCCGGTCGATCTCGAGACCATACCGCTCTACATGCGCGAGGGATCGATTCTGCCGCTGGGACCGGTGAAGCAATTTACTGGCGAGAAAGTTGATGAACTGATTTCTGTTTCAATTTATCCCGGGGCTGACGCGTCGTTCCTGCTCTACGAAGACGACGGTACGTCCTTCGACTATCGCAAAGGTGAATGGATGGGAATCCAAATGGAGTGGGACGACAAGCGCAGAAAATTGAGCCTGCAATTGGCTCAGGGTTCACGGCTGCTGCCGCCGGGACCGCGGGCAATGGTTGTACAGTTAGCCGGAACCTCACGCAGTCTGACTTTTGACGGCAAGCCTGTGCAGGTCTCCTTCTGACCACAAAGACGCCGAAACCTTAGCCCCTGCGCTCGGTTTGCGGGTCCGCCAAGATTTCCTGTGCGACCGCCTCGCCAACCTGGCGAGTGTTGGCCCTGCCGCCGAGATCAGGGGTGCGAACATCCGGTCGCGCGAGCACAGCTTCGAGAGCCGCTTCAACCGCCATCGCCGCCTTCGGTTCACCCAGATGTTGCAACATCATTGCTCCAGACCAGATTTGAGCGATGGGATTGGCGATTCCTTTTCCTGCGATATCGGGCGCAGAACCATGCACGGGTTCGAACATGGAAGGATACTGTCGTTCGGGATTGAGGTTGGCGGAAGGAGCCAATCCTATCGACCCTACAACCGCGGCGCCGAGATCGGACAGAATGTCCCCGAAAAGATTCGAGGCAACGACGACATCAAACCAATCAGGATGCTGAACGAAGTGAGCGCTCAGGATATCAATGTGGTATTGATCGGTGCGGACGTCGGGAAAATCCTTGGCCACTCGAGAGAAACGTTCATCCCAGAACGGCATAGTATGAATGATGCCGTTTGACTTCGTCGCCGACGTGACGTGATTCTTGCGAGTCCGCGCCAGATCGAACGCGTAGCGCATGATACGGTCACACCCGCGCCGCGTAAAAACCGTTTCCTGCATCGCCAACTCCGCGTCCGTGTCGCGGTAGAGACGGCCTCCCACTTCGCTGTATTCGCCTTCATTATTTTCGCGTACCACGCAGAAGTCGATCGGCCGCGGCGGGAATCCTTTCACGGGCGATTCAACGCCCCGCAGCAAACGGACAGGACGCAGGTTGACATACTGTTGAAACCCGCGCCGGATGGGGATCAACAATCCCCAAAGCGAAACATGATCCGAGACGCCGGGATATCCCACCGCGCCCAGGTAAATCGCGTCGAAGCCGCGGAGCTGATCGAGGCCATCCTGCGGCATCATCCGGCCAGTCTTGAGATAGTTCTGGCAACCCCAATCGAAGTGGTGCCAGTCAAAAGTTATGTCATTCCGGCGTCCGGCGGCTTCGAGAACACGCAGACCTTCGGGCACGACTTCATGCCCAATGCCGTCTCCCTCAATGACTGCGATCCTGTATCGACTCACCACGCCTCGCTTCAAAGTTTGAAGACTGCTCCGTAGTGATCACGCACTCCCCGAACCGCACGCTGAGAATCTATTGTGCCGGGTAGCGCTTCGTGTTTTGCGTGCGTGAATTGAAAACCTCAAACCGGCCGTCCGGCCAGGCCGTCAATTCCAGATAGTTGCCTGCGTCCGGACCCTCCGGGTTCGCGATGAATTCGGGAGCCACATTGTGCGCGGCGCCTCCTTCTTCAGAAAAGTGTAATTGCCACAGGTTTTCCAGCCGAGGAGATTTCTCAATAGTGTCCCACGCAGAAGGCGTCCCACCCTTCTTTGCCCCATTGTCCATAATTGCGACACGAGGCGCGATTGCATTCAGGAACGCTGGGCTATTGCTCTGGTACCAGCCATGATGAGAGACGACGTAAATATCGATCGCACCCAGTTTGTTGACCGGGCATACCAACTCCATTTCCTTGTCCCGGGTCAGATCCCCCAAATCCAGGATTCTCAGCTTTCCAAAAGTGATAAGAGTGCCCAGCGAACGCCGGTTTTCGGTCTGATCCGCAGGGAACTGCTCGGCATTCTTGCAACTCGCATTCTCCTGCCCCGCGCCTGCCAGGGGATGACCAATCACGGCGCCGTCGGAACTTATGACGGTAGTCTCGATTCCCTCGATCGGGAGAGTGTCTCCTGGTTTAACCGTCAACCGCTTGAACTTTTTCGCCGCCAGCAGTTGCTGATAAGCCTGCCACACCTGCACCGTAGGAGCGTCAGTGCTCTCGCGGTTGTCACCGTGATCGATCACCGTTCCGACCGGAATGCGAGCAATCAACTGGGGCAATCCGCCGACGTGGTCGTTGTGAAAATGCGTGATCAGGACATCATCGATCTTGCTGATTCCCGCCTCCTTGGCGACGGCAACAACGCGGTCGGCGTCCCGCCCGTCGTTCCCGGGCCAGCCGGTATCGATCAGAAGCGCATGCTGGTCGGGTGTGACGAACAGAGTCGCTTGTCCGCCTTCGACATCGACGAAAAATATGCGCAACGGTTTTTTGGAGACGGGCGAGGAAAAAGCCCAGGCTGAGGAAAGTAGCGCGAAAGCCAAGACGGCCCGGGACGCATTGCGCAGTCCACTCCCAAGTTGCATTCGTAAGAACCGTGGCACACCGGACATATTCGAAATCCTTTAACCGAGATGCAGGGCACCGAGATCATCATCCACTCGCTTCTTCCCGTCAAGAAAAACGTTTAATCCGGGAGTACGTTTACCGCATGAGTTTGCGCTATTATCGCTGCATGTTGTGGCCCGACAGATTGAAGTTTCAGCCAGAGCCAAGGATCGAGTAAATGAAAAAACTGCGCAGCCAGGCATGGTACGGGCGAGACGACCGCGATGGCTTTCTTTACCGCAGCTGGATGAAGAACCAGGGCTGGCCCCACGACCTGTTCGATGGCCGGCCCGTCATCGGAATTTGTAACACATGGTCGGAGCTCACGCCGTGCAACGCCCACTTTCGCGAGCTCGCCGAATTTGTAAAACGCGGGGTGTGGGAAGCCGGCGGTTTTCCGCTGGAATTTCCGGTTATGTCGCTGGGCGAGACGCAACTTCGCCCGACGGCCATGCTGTTTCGAAACCTTGCCAGCATGGATGTGGAAGAGTCGATCCGTGGCAATCCCATCGACGGAGTTGTTCTGCTGATGGGTTGCGACAAGACGACGCCTTCTCTGTTGATGGGAGCGGCTTCCTGCGACCTGCCGACGATTGGCCTTTCCGGCGGCCCCATGCTCTCTGGGAAGTTTCAAGGCCGCGACTTAGGATCGGGAACCGGACTGTGGCAGATGACCGATCTGGTCCGCACAGGAGGAATGAAGGTCGAAGAATTCTTCGAAGCCGAGAGTTGCATGCATCGCTCCAAGGGACATTGCATGACGATGGGTACCGCCTCAACCATGGCCAGCATGGTGGAAGCCTTGGGAATGAGCCTGCCGGGCAACGCGGCTATTCCCGCGGTTGATGCGCGCCGCAATACTTTGGCCCAGATGACGGGGCGGCGAATTGTCCAGATGGTCCGCGAAGATCTCTGCATGTCGCGAATACTGACGCGCGAAGCTTTCGAGAATGCGATTCGCGCGAACGCGGCTATCGGCGGATCCACCAACGCGGTGATCCATCTGGTCGCGATTGCAGGCCGCATCGGCGTGCCGTTGTGTCTCGACGATTTTGATCGACTGGGATCATCACTCCCGTGCCTGGTCGACATTCAGCCGTCGGGCAAGCATCTAATGGAAGATTTCTTCTACGCGGGAGGACTGCCCGTCGTGCTTCGCGAGCTAGGTGAGGCCGACGCTCTAAACCGGGAAGCTCTGACGGTGAACGGGCAGCCGATCTGGACGAATGTCGCCAATGCCTCTTGTTGGAATCGCGAAGTAATTCGCCCCTTCGCCGAGCCATTCAAGGCGAACGCTGGAATCGCCGTACTGCGCGGCAATCTTGCCCCCGACGGCGCGGTGATCAAGCCGTCAGCAGCGAGTCCGCATCTGTTGCAGCACCGCGGGCGAGCGGTTGTGTTCGAAAGCATCGAAGAATTTCACTCCAGGATTAACGACGACAGTCTGGACATCGACGAAAGCTGCATCATGGTCCTCAAGAATTGCGGCCCACGCGGCTATCCCGGCATGGCGGAAGTGGGCAACATGATGCTGCCGCCTAAAGTTCTTCGCAAGGGCGTCAATGACATGGTCCGCATATCCGACGCCCGGATGAGCGGCACAGCGTACGGCACAGTCGTATTGCATGCCTGCCCGGAAGCCGCTGCCGGCGGACCGCTCGCCCTGGTGCAATCGGGCGACATGGTCACGCTCGATGTTCCCAAGCGTGTGCTTCGGCTGGATGTTGAGGACAATGCTCTCGCCGCGCGCCGGGCGAAGTGGACACTTCCGCCCCTCCCCGATCGTGGGTGGGTGAGGCTTTACGTCGAGCATGTTCAGCAAGCGGACAAGGGCGCCGATCTGGATTTTCTCGTCGGTCGCAGCGGATCGCACGTGGCACGCGACTCGCACTGAGTCGAACTTGCAATTCTTAGAATTCTGCTTCTACCCCAGCCACTGCGGATTTTGATACGTGCCATCGAAGTTGTGCGTCGTCTTGTAGAGTTCGAACTCTCCTTTGCCCGCTGCGGAAGCAGTCTTGGCCAGCAACTGCGCGACCTCCTCTTTGCTCATCGCGCGGAAGCTGCGGGCGGCATCGAGAGCCTGCTGCAGAATGGGCAACGAATCGCAGCCTGTGATTACTACGCTCGTCGGCAGGTTCATAGCATAGTGCAGGCACTCGGTGGCAGAGGCGGTTTTACTGCGCAGAATAATACTGTCGCCCATCGGCTTCATGCCCAGCACCCCGATCTCATGTTTCACCAGCACGGGAAGCACTTTCTTTTCGAAGCTGTCATAGTGTGCGTCCATCACGTTGAGCGGCATCTGCACGGCGTCGAACGTGAACTTGTGCGCGAATGCCGTTTCCAGCATTTTGAGATGAATGTCCGGACTCTTGTGCCCGGTAAAACCGATGTAACGGATTTTTCCTTGTTTCTTGGCTGCGAGCGCCGCCTCCATGCTGCCGCCCTCTCCAAAAATTCGCTCCGGATCGGTTTCGCGAATGACTTCGTGAAATTGCAGCAGGTCGATGTGATCAGTCTGCAGCCGGCGCAGCGACTCTTCCAGTTGTTGCTCGGCGGCCTGTCGGGTTTGTCCATCGACTTTGGTCATGAGGAAAGCCTTCTGACGGTAGCCATCGCGCAGTGCTTTCCCCATGCGGACTTCACTGACTCCATCGTTGTAGTCCCAGCAGTTGTCCAGGAAGTTGACGCCACTGTCGAGAGCGGTGCGGACGATGCGAATGCTTTCCTGTTCGTCCGATCCTTTTCCTAGGTGATAGCCGCCGATTCCGATGAGCGAAACTTTCTCACCCGTGTGGCCCAGTACCCGTTGAGGGAAGGAATCCGCCGCGCCGTGCAGCTTCGAGCCCAACGACGTGAGAACCGTTGTTCCCGCTGCCTTCTTGAGAAAGTCTCTCCGATCCATACACTATCCTCCGCGAGTTAGATGCGATGCCGCCGGAATCGTTACTTGGCTTGTTGACCAATCCAGCCGCTGACTTCCGAGTCCAACACGTCGAGCGGAAGCGCACCGTTCCCAAGCACTTCGTCGTGGAAAACGCGGATGTCAAACCTTTCACCAAGTTCCCGCCGCGCTTCGTCTCGCAATTTCAAAATCTCCAACTGTCCAAGCTTATACGCCAGCGCTTGGCCTGGCCAAGCGATGTAGCGGTCGACCTCGCTCTGGATGTTCGGTTCATCCATCGCCGTGTAGCGATGAAAGTAATCCACCATCTGATCGCGGGACCAATGCTTTTCATGAACACCAGTGTCAATCACCAGACGGATCGCCCGCCACATTTCGTTTTCGAGGCGGCCGTAGTCGCTGTAGGGGTCCTGGTAGTGGCCGACTTCTTTTCCCAGTCTCTCGGCGTACAGGGCCCAGCCCTCGACGAACGCGGTGTATCCAGCGTGGCGTCGAAACTCGGGCAAATTTTCCATTTCCTGAGCCAAAGAAAGTTGCAAGTGATGCCCGGGAATACCTTCGTGGTAAGCGATGGCCTCAATGTTCAGCGTGAGACGGTGCTCAGGGTCATATTCGTTGACGTTGATGTGGCCAGGACGCGAACCATCTGCCGCGCCATCGGTGTAGTCCGCAGGCACGGCATTCTTCGAGCGCGAAGCTTCGATGGGGATCACGGTGAGCTTGTTTTTGGGCAGATGGCCGAACAGCTTGGGTAATTCGGGTTCCATGCCGCGCGCGTAGTTCGTATATAAATCGAGGACTTGTCGGCCAGAAGTAGCATAAAAGCTGCGATCATTCTTGATGTGATCATTCAGACTCGCGAGATCCTTGAATCCGAGTTTGTGAGCGTCGGCGAGCATTTCGGCTTCGATTTCATCGATCTGTTTCAGTCCAAGGGCGTGGATCGCCTCCGGCGTCATGTCAGTAGTTGTGATGCGGCGGATGGCGAAGCGATAACGTGCTGCTCCATCGGGCAGCGACCAGACTCCTGGCTCGGTGCGACCGTGCGGCGCGTATTCGTTGCGAACGTAAGTTGCGAAGCGCTGGTAAGCGGGCACGACTTGGTCCGCGATCGATGCCAGAACGGTATCGCGTATCCGCTTCTGCTCGGACGCAGGCACGCTCGATGGGAAATCCTTCACTGGCTTGGCAAACGGGCTGCTTTCGTCAGTTTTGCCCGCGATGTCGTCTGCTTCCGCGGCGACTTTCTCGAGGAGATAGCGCGGGGGCATCAGTCCATCGCGCACACCCTGCTGCATGTTTGCGGTCAGCTGATCGAACGCGTGAGGAATCTGATGCAGGCGCGCCAGGTAGTTGTCGTAGTCGGCAACCGTGTTGAAAGGAGTCAGTGTGACCAGATCCGCCAGTTCGAGATGCATCCCGCCCATCTGATTCACTGGCATCTCCCAGTTCTTGAACTGTGCCCCTTCGATCTCCTGTTGCAGTTGGCGGATCATCAGGTCGCGGCTTAACGAGTCTTGCCGTGAAAAGCCGGCGGGATTGATGGCCTGGAAGCGCGTTAGAAATTTCCGTCTCTCGTCGATATCGGCGCGGAAGAATTCAGGAGAGATATCGCTCAGGCGATCATTGTAGCGACGGTCTCCCAGCATGGTCGCCCACTCTGGGTTGGAGCGCAATTCGTATTGCCACTCTTCGTCGAATAAGGCGAAAAGTTGCTTGCGACGGCCGTCAACAGAACCGGTTGCCGGCGCGCTGTTCTGCGCGGATGAAGATGGCAGAAACGTCGATGTCAGGACGCAAACCAGAGTCAGGCAGCCAAGGCCGAGTCGCATCATTATTGTGTCTTCCCAACTGCAAATGCTTTGGCGATGGATATTGTATACGCTACGCTAGGCTTTAGTTTCACGCCAAAATGTTGTTCTCGAATCCAGGAGTTCTCTCCCGATCCGATTGCTCGAGTGGAAGCGCACGATATACTTCGCGGGAGCCGCGGTTGCGGGCTTCACGTTCCTCAATGACTCGATTCTCCACCGCAGGACTATTTCGAAGTTGCGTCTTCCTCATCTGCGGAGGACTTCTCGCAGCGTCATCTCCCGCCCAGACGCCGTCAAAAGCCCCGGCGCCGGACCCTTCGTCCTCGGCTGAACGGGGCATCAATCTTGCGCAAAAGGGCAGGTGCAGGGAAGCGCTGCCCATCCTGAAAAAAGCTGCAGCCCATCTGACGGACAAGCAGCTCAAATATCGCACCGTCATGGCAACCGCTCGATGCGCGATGAGTCTTGACCAGACCGAGACCACCGTCGAAGCATTGCTTGTGCTCAACCGAGAGTTTCCCCACGATCCCGACGTGCTCTACAGCACAACTCACTTCTATTCCGAACTCGCTTCTCGGGCGGCGCAGGAGTTGGCGGCAACGGCTCCGACCTCGCATCAGGCGGAACAGCTTGAGGCTGAGGCTTTCGAATCGCAGCAGAACTGGGACAGGGCGATCGCCGAATACAAAAAGATTCTGGAGCAGGACCCCAAGGTGCCGGGCATTCATTATCGTATAGGTCGAATATTTCTTTCGAAGTCTCCGCCGGAAGCTGATACTGCGAAGGCAGAATTTGATCAAGAGCTGAAAATCGATCCAGACAATGCTTCGGCAGAGTTCATGCTGGGCGAGATTGCTCGTCAAGCCGGACAGTGGGACGACGCCGTCGAACATTTTTCGCGAGCGTCGAAGCTCGATCAAGGATTTCAGGAAGCTTTTCTGGCGCTCGGGATGTCGCTCAATTCGGCAGGGAAGTTCTCGGACGCAATTGTGCCGCTGCAAAACTACATAAAGATGCAGCCGGGAGATCCAGCAGGCCATTATCAGTTGGCCACTGCCTATGCCCGCACCGGGCACAAGCCAGAAGCCGAGCGCGAGATGGCGCTGCAACGGGAAATGTCGGAGAAGAATCCGCAGGCGGCGCAGGCCCCAAAGTGAATAAGCGGCACGATCGGGAGGTTCAGTGAATGACGCAAAACCGAAGCGACGGATGGAATATGATTTCCCGCCGTCGCTTCGTTCAAACATTAAGCATAGCTGGAATCGCCAGCGGACTTAGAAGCACAGCCCGCCCGACGGCCTCCATTTTTCCCAACCAGCCGCCATCTCCAGACTTCGAAGAAATTCCTGCATCAGCTAGCGGCATCTCCTGGGTTCATGTGAACGGGCGTTCGCCCATGGCTCATCTGCCTGAAACGGTCGGAGCCGGCTGCGCATTTCTCGACTACGATAACGACGGCTGGATGGACATTTATCTAGTCAACAGCGGCCGTTGCGACTTCTACGAGCCCGCTCAGCCGCTGCGCAATGCGCTCTATCGCAACAACCGCGACGGTACTTTTACCGACGTGACCCCGAAAGCCGGAGTGCCGGGCAACGCCTACGGTATGGGCGTCGCCGTTGGCGACTACGACAGCGACGGATTCCCCGACCTTTACGTCACGCAGTATCCGCACAGCATTCTTTACCACAACAACGGGGATGGCACGTTCACCGATGCGACCGCGAAAGCGGGAGTGGCAGCGCCTGGCTGGGCGACCAGCGCCGTGTGGTTCGATTATGACAACGACGGACGTCTCGATCTTTTTGTCTGCCATTTCGTCGATTACAGCAAGGCCAAGCTCAAGTTCTGCGGAGACAACTTGACGGGTGAGCGCTTCTATTGCATTCCCACCATCTACGATCCCATGCCATGCTGGCTCTTCCGCAATAACGGCGACGGAACGTTCACCGATGTGAGTAAGGAATCCGGTATTTCGCAGTCGCTGGCGAAGGCCTGGGGGGTGGTCGCAGCAGACTTGAACAACGATGGTCGCATGGACCTCTATGTCACCAACGACACCGTTCCCAACTTCCTGTTTACCAACCGAGGCAAAGGACGGTTCGAAGAAATAGGGTTGCTCGCGGGCGTTGGAGTAAATGTTTTCGGCAAACCGCGTTCCGGCATGGGAGTCGATGCGGCGGACTACGATCAGGACGGCTGGATCGATCTATTCGAAGCCAACGTCGATCACGAGATGTACTCGCTCTATCACAACGACAAGAACGAAGCCTTTAGCGACATGGCTCTGCCGACTGGCATTGGTGCGGCTACGCGCATGATGAGTGGCTGGGGACTTAAGTTTTTCGATTACGACAACGACGGCGATCTCGATCTCCTTCTCTGCAACGGTCATCCCGATGACTCGGTCGACAAAAGAGTCGAAGGCGTGAAGTTTCTTGAACCGATGCTCCTGTTTCACAATACCGGGAAAGGTTTTGACAACGTCAGCCAGCGCAGCGGCCCCATTTTTTCCAAGCCTCTCTCTGGACGCGGTCTTGCCCTGGGCGACTTTGACAATGATGGCTCGGTAGACGTGCTCGTTACTCAGAACAATGCAGCACCCGTTCTCCTCCGCAACAACGTTGCCCGCCAGAACCATTGGCTGGGCGTGCGGCTTGTAGGCACGAAGGCGAACGTTGATGCAATCGGCGCAAAGATTACCTATCAATCTGGCGATTTAAAACGCCACCAGTTCAAAGTAGGTGGCGGCAGCTATCTCTCTTCTCATGATCCACGCGTGGTTCTAGGATTAGGGAAGAGATCCAAAATCGATTGGCTGGAAATACAATGGCCGCAGCCGAGTGGAAAGACGGAGCGCTTCACAGAATTGCCGATTGATCGCTATATCACCATCGTCGAAGGACAGCCCAAATGGAAGTAGCCACCGGTTCCTGCGAGAAGGCTTCGGTGAGGGGCGAGCGCGGAAAACCAACGCATTCAGCATTTCATGTCGCCCGCGTAGCGGTGGCTGCCGTGCTCACGTTCGCTGTCGTTCAATGTGCACCAACACGAGCACAGGTTGCGCCTCTCAGGGAACAATCCCCAGGCGCGCAGAATCAGTCAGGTCAGGCTCAGGCGAACGACTCCGACCGGCCGCCGAAGCAGGACGCCGATGCGGAACTTCAAACCGGGACTGCCCTTACCCGTAAGGGTTCTTTCCGCGACGCCATCCCGCACTTACTAGCGGCGCAAACAGGAACAGCCAATCCCTACGCCGCGAACTTCAACCTCGCCCTCTGCTATGTAGGAACAAATCAATTCAAGAAGGCAATTCAGATCCTGGACGATTTGCAAATCAGCGGCCACGACAGCGTCGACGTTGAGAATCTGCTGGCGCAGGCCTACATCGGAAACTCGCAACCACAAGAGGCGCTCACTTCTCTGCAGAAAGCCGCACTGTTGTCACCAAAGAATGAAAAGCTCTTTTCCTTCATCGCGGATGCCTGTACGGATAGCAAGGATTATCGTCTCGGGCTCAAGGTCGTAGAAATCGGACTCCGTGATTTGCAGCAATCGGCGCGACTCCACTACGAACGAGCCATGTTTCTCACTCAACTCGACCAGTTTGACCAGGCTAAGCCAGAATTCGAGTTGGCGGCCAAACTCGGGCCGGGAAGCGAAATCGGCTACTTGGCACTTGCGCATGAAGACCTGTTCGAGGGGAACATTTCCGACGCAATCCGAACCGCGCGCGAAGGTGTTGGCAAAGGCTATGAGAGTCACGCCTTGTTAACCATGCTCGGAGAATCTTTGATTCGCTCCGGAATCAGCCCAGGACAGCCGGAGTTCGCCGAGGCGCAAACGGCTCTTGAGAAAGCCGTCGCCGGCCAGCCCAACGACCCGACTTCCCAGATCGCATTGGGTAGTCTCTACCTCGTCGCGGGTCGACTGGACAATGCGATTACGCATCTGGAAATAGCGCGACAGCTTGAGCCTGACCAGCCCGCGGTTTACGCCAATCTCGCGAAGGCCTACCAGCGGCGGGGAGATACCAAACAGGCTGAGGGTGCGCTCGCGGCTCTTGAGAAATTAAATCAGGAACAAGCCAACCGCATCGGTGCCGCTCCCGGCGATCGCAAGGCCGGTTATGCAGGTCGAGCATTGCCGGAAGAAACATCGGCAACTTCCCATCCCTAAGCGGCGATCGATCTGTAGTTGCGCCCCCAGTTCATTTGGCGGGCACACGCGGAAAAGCCCGCTCCACAATGCCCACGCCTTCTTTGACGGCAATGGCCTGGTCGCCTTTAATGCTGGCAAGCTTGGTCACGGTTCCACTGGGCCACAAAACTTCAACCGAGTCAACCGTCGAACGCTGCCCCAATCCAAAATGGAGACGGGGATCCTGCGCGGATTGGTAGCTCATACCGCCTTTTCGCTGATCGTAAAGAACCAGGTCTCCCGCCGACAGCTTCACTCGAGCCCCGACGCCGTCGCGATTCGACTTTGTCCCGATGAGCAAGATCTCCAGCCAGTGATTCGCATTTCCCCCATCATTGCGCAGCAGTTGCGGTGCCTGGCCATTGTTGTTCACTAGAATGTCGAGATCGCCATCGTTGTCGAAGTCGCCGATTGCCGCTCCGCGGCTCACCCGGGGTAGCAGAAAATCCGGCCCTAGCCGGTCGCTGACGTTCTCAAAAACCCCCAGCCCATTATTGCGGAACATCAGTTTGGGTTCGGCGTAGTGCGTATCGGCATGGTAGCGCTCGATATTGTCGAGAACATGCCCGTTGGCCATGAAAAGGTCGCGCGCCCCGTCGTTGTCATAGTCCATGAAGCGAGCCCCGAATTCGCTCATGTGATAGGTCGCATAGCCAATCTTCGATCGCATAGTCGCGTCATCGAATGTCTGGTCTCCGAGGTTTTGATACAGCCGCGCGAGTTGCATGTCGAGGTGAGCCACAACCAGGTCCATCCGGCCCCTGCCCGTCGTGTCGGCCGCGTCGGTTCCCATACCAGCCTCGAATTGGCCATCAGAGCTCACGGCGACGCCAGCGGCATATCCCACTTCACGGAAAGTTCCGTCACGGTTGTTGTGAAACAGAAAATTCGGCATGTGATCATTCGCAATAAAAATATCCTGCCAGCCGTCATCGTCGTAGTCGAAGGTGACGATGCCGAGGCCATTGCCTCCCTTCAACCCCACGCCGGAAGATTTGCTGACATCGGTGAACGTGCCGTCGCCGTTGTTGTGATACAGCGTCGGCGGTTGGCCATGGAAATCGTCCGGATGGCAGTAGCTCCGCATCCCCGGGCCCGTGTCGCCGCAGTAGAAATTGCGATCTGGCGACCAGTCGACGTAGTTGGCGATGACGAGATCGAGCCGGCCATCGTTGTCATAGTCGAACCACGCCGCACTCGATGCCCAGCGTCCTGAATTTTCCACGCCCGCCCGCCCGGTCACGTCAGTGAAAGTGCCATCCCCGTTATTGTGGTAAAGGATGCATCGACCGTAGCCCAGCACAAATAAGTCTGGGAATCCATCATTGTCGTAGTCGCCCACCGCCACGCCCATGCCAAAGAGCCCTTCGGCGCCGACCCCCGCTTTGCCCGTGACATCGGTGAAGGTGCCATCGCCGTTGTTCCGGTAGAGCGCGCTCCGCAGAGGTCGACGCGGGTTATACACGCGAGTAGCTGCTCCGTTTACCAGGTAGAGGTCAAGCAGCCCATTCTGGTCGTAGTCAATCCAGCCGCAGCCCGAACCCATGGTCTCGATTAAGTACTTCTCTGGAGAAGCTGCGTTGTCGTGTCGAAATGTGATCCCCGATGTCGTGGCCACATCTGTGAAAGTCACCGGTCTCGTTGGTTCGGGCGCGGACCATGCCAGCGGTTTCACCGTGAGCCCTAAGCCGATCGAGCCCATGCCCTTCAGCAGATCCCGTCTTGAAATGTGAGAGTGTGGCTTCACGGCAAACGATTCCTGGGGCAAATTTCCACCCGAGTCGTAAGAGTACAGCAAGCCGACGAGGGGAAAGGGAAGGAGCCTTTTGGAAGGCCGTTTCTCCTGCAAATCACTCTCGCCAGAACTCCTGACGCCCCCAAAGAGCGGGGAAGAGTTCAAACCGGCCCAAGGCGGGTCCGAGAAATATGGTTGACAAACGGATCGAATAAAGTATACAAAATCCGACCATGGGTAAACGTTTCCTTGCACGCGAGGTCTACTTCGGTCACGAGTTGGCGAATCGACGAAGTCTGGACGATTTCCCGCGATGCTCTTACCTCAACTTTGCAGCCTGAAAGCCTGAAAACTGCGCCGCGATCTTGGCTAGTGAGATGGAGGACTTATATGGTTTCCAAGTCTTTGAGTCGGGTATCCAGTGCAGCGCAAGCCGCCCTCCTGGTGCTGATGGCGCTATGCCTCGCTCCCTCGACCTGGGCCCAACACGGTTCCGAAGGAACCGTAACCGTGACCGTTCTCGACGCGAGTGGAAGCGTGGTGCAAGGTGCGCAGCTAGAGCTTCTGGACGTTGTCACCAACGACCTCCGCAAGGGTGAGACTCAGGACAAAGGCACATTCAGCTTCGTGAACCTTTCCCTAGGGAAGTACAAGCTCACCGTGTCAAAGACAGGTTTCCAAAAAGAGGAGTTCACCGATGTCGTCGTTCAAGCGGCCCAGACGACAGACATTGCTGCCACGCTCAAAGTTGGTGTGACCAGCGAAACCGTGGAGGTGAAAGGTGGAGTAGCGCCATTAGTAGAAACCACGACCAATGCTATCGGGGCAACCATCGACTTAAAGCAAATCGAGGACCTACCTCTCCAGAACCGCGATCTGACCGCACTCTCCGAGTTGGTCCCAGGCTATAACGGAACTTGGGATGGTCTCCCCTCCATTGCCCAGGGAAACAACATTGACGGGGTGATCGGCAGCCCGAGCCGGATGAAGTTCGGAGGAAATTCTCAGGCCATCGTCTCGCCGCGAATCGAAGCCATCGAAGAGATGACGGTGCAAACCGAACAGCTCAACTTGGACCAAGGGTACGGCCAGGCCAACATGCAACTCAATTTCGTCACTCGGCGCGGCAGCAACGCATTTCATGGGCGTCTTTACGACGACTTCCAGAATGACGGACTGAACGCCAATAGCTGGCTGAACGATACCATCACATCGTTGAACCCATCGAATCCGGCGCGTAAGAATCTTTTCCACAGAGATGACTTCGGAGTCAGCGTCGGCGGACCGATCATCAAGGACAAATTGTTCATTTTCGGCAGCTATGCTGAGTTGAAAGTCCCAGGGGCATATAGTACCTCGAACAATCTATTCACTCAGGCCGCACAGGCAGGAAACTTCACCTACAACAACCAAACCGTGAATCTTTTCACGCTGGCGCAGAACTACAACACCGCGAATCCCGGGGCGAACCTCCCCACCTCGGTGTTGGATTGCACTGGCCTCTCCAACACCGCGCCCGCCAATTGCCCGGGCGGCTCAGCGGGTGTATTGGCGGAAGCCAATGCGTCCACGTCTTCAGGACAATTGACTCCGAGCGGAACCGGTGATCCCAATCTCACTCAGATCAATTGGCAAGTGAACAACCCGCAGGTTAGTTACTTCCCAGCTATCCGCGGGGACTTCAACGCCTCGGAAAAAATGCGCCTGAACCTGGCATGGAACATGACGAAAGACAACTACCCAGGCGCCAATCCTCCTGACTTCCCGGGCCCTGCCTGGGCCAAGACCGGAGCTGGCAACCGAGACAAGAGCTATACTCTGGGGCTAGGATTTACCTGGACATTGTCGCCGACCTTGGTCAACGAGTTCCGCGGCGGTTTTCTGTACAACGTCAGTGTTGGCGCCTACAACGCACCGGGTCTCAGCCTTGCCAACCCGCAGTTGGGCTGGAACTATCCGAGTGCCCCTTACCCGCAAGGTTCGCAGATGTCAGGCACGATTTTCTATTCCGGCATAAACACGGAATACCCGGTGTTCAGCGCCTCCGACACCATGACTTGGCAACACGGCGCACACACCATGAACTATGGCTTCTCGTGGTGGCGCGAGCAGAACCATTATTACAACCCTGCTGCAGGATATCCCGTCGCCAACTTCGGTCTCGCCAACGGAGACCCGGCCCAGGGTGCTTTCACCATCGGAACCGGAGGTACGCTTCCAGGCGCAAGCACCGGCCAACAAGCTGAAGCCGAACAGTTGTATGCGATCCTGGTCGGGCGGATCGCTGGCATCCAAGGAGGCGGGGGAGGATATCCATTTGTCACCTCCGCGAATAACTACGTGCAGACCGTTGGACGTTACAACCTCGATGAGTTGATGTCGGCCGAAGGCCTGTTCTTCCAGGACTCCTATCGAATCAGACCAGGCTTGACGCTCAACTACGGGTTGCGTGTGGACTTTACCTCAGCCGATAAAGATCTTTCCAAGCTGTATCACTCCGCCAGCCCAGCCGCGATTTTCGGGCCCTCTGGAGTTAACAACCTTTTCAATCCAGGTGTTCTCACCTCAGATCCGAACGGTCTGAATCCGATGCTGAGGCAGAACCCCAGCCCTTATAACTCATGGAACGGGGCCTTGGAACCAGCATTCGGCTTTGCCTGGAACCCCAAAGGCGATGGTTTTATGGGCAAGTTGATAGGGAGCAGCCAGACCGTGATTCGCGGCGGCTTCTCGCTGCGAAAGATTACTGAGCCTCAGCAGTATGTTTGGAACCAGGCTTCTGATTATGGATCCTTCTACTACCAGTCGTTCTTCCTCAATGCGAATGGCAGCGGGGGGCAGGGCACTTTCACACCTGGAACTTTGTCTATTAGCGACTTCAATCCAACCGCCGCCGTAAGCACCCCCACGCAGGGGTTTACTGGTTACACTTACGGACTTTCACCAAAGACCTTCTTGCCTAGCGAAGCGGTTTCGGATTTCACGTTCTTCGGTGGCAGCCCGGGGCTGAACGGCTTGAACCCCAAGATCCAGCAGCCCTACACCGAGTCGTGGAATTTTGGAGTTCAGCGACAACTCGGGGAAAGCCGTGCGCTTGAAGTGCGCTACGTCGGCAGTCTCTCCGAGCGTCAATGGCTCAACATAAACCCGGATGAGATCAACATCTTCGGGACCACTTCTCAGTTCCCAAACAGCTTCCTCACTCAATTCCAGAACGCGCAGACGAACCTGGCAGTGAACAATGCCAGCCTCAACCCCGCTTACCAAGGGTCATTCGCCTATCATGGGTTACCTGGACAAACAGCTACTCCCATATTCGCTAGCGCCTTTACCGGAGCCGGAGAATTCGGCAGCCCGTGTGCTGATGGCAGCGCCGCCGATTACTGCGCCGGCAATTTCATCACCGACCTGCAGACGGGCCAGGCCGGTGCGATGGCTAGTACTTTGGCCGGTGTCAACGGGACCGTGCCTTATCTCTGCAATCTCGTTGGCAGTTCTTTTCTCCCGTGTGCAAATAACGTTGCGGCAGGTACCTACAATGCAGCCGGTGCGGGATATCCCATCAACTATTTCCAGGCCAACCCTTACGCGCAAGGCATCGGCTCAAGCTACACAGTGGCTGAAGGATATTCGAACTACAACGCGCTGCAGGTTGATCTCCGCCAGCGAGCATGGCATGGTTTGCAGTTCGATGCCAACTACACCTGGAGTCATACTCTCGGGGTCGCAACCCAGAATAACTGGCAAGGCCAAGGTGCGGTCTTCAGCGTCCGCGACATGCGGTTAAGCTACGGACCTACTCTTTTCGACCTTCGTCACGTTGTGCACATCAACGGCACCTACGATCTGCCCTTTGGCAGGGGTAAGCAGTATGCCGCCAATAGCGGCGGCGTCGTTAATAGTCTGATTGGAGGCTGGACTCTGGGAACAATCTTCACCTTCCAGACCGGCGCGCCATTCCTGGTGTTGGGAGGAACGAACACTTTTAACGACTATGGCGACGGCGGCGTAACCCTGAACGGAGTCACGGTATCACAACTGCAAAAGTCCATCGGCAAATACCCGATTCCGGGTACGACCAACGTTGCGTTCATTAATCCCAAGTACCTATCCTCGTCTGGTGGCCCTAACCAGTCCTACATTAGCGCCAACACTACTCCGGGCACATTCGGACAACGCGTGTGGCTGCACGGTCCGCATGCGACCTACGACGACATCTCCGTCGCTAAGCACTTTCCAATCACAGAGACGGTACATTTCACCTTACAAGGCGAGTTTCTGAATGCCTTTAATCACCCGACTTTCGGCGCGGCGGCGACGAATGGTAGCGCGAATTTCGGCTACAACGCTCTTCAAAACTCCGGATTCGGGCTAAGTGGAAATACGCTGAACCCGTACGCCAGTTCCACGAATAATGGTGCGCGCGCCATCGAACTGCGAGCGAACTTCGAGTTCTAAGAATCGCTTGGCCGCTCATCGAGATCGAAATGCATTCGCCGGATGCGACGTCAATTGTCGCGCCGCCGGATGCATTTTTTAGTTCCCCGGTCGGTGCCCGGAAATCAACATAATGAGATCGACACTCTCTCCTCGCACCATCGCGATTCTCCTGTTGTTTCTTGTCCCGCCTGCGGCCTTTGCGCAAGGCACACTCGAAGACTACCAACGGGCTCAGCAGTTTCTCCCCGGCAACGTGCGGCATCAGGTTTACGTCGCGGATGTTGCGCCCCACTGGATCGAGAAGACCAATCGCTTCTGGTATCGCAAAGCTGGAATGAAGCAGACCGAGTTCATTCTGGTAGATGCCGAGCAGAACACCAGCGCGCCTGCTTTCGATCACGAGCGCCTGGCGGAGGGCCTTTCGCACGCATCCAAGCAAGCCTACTCTCCATCGACCTTGCCGTTTTCCGAAATCGAGTTCGTGGAGGGCGGGAAGTCTCTACGCTTCACCGTCGAGAATGCTCAATGGACTTGTTCTCTGGCCACGTACGAATGCCAGAAAGAGCCGGCGCATTCGGACGCGCCCAATGAGGTGCTGTCACCGAACAAACGCTGGGCCGCATACGTCAAGGAATACAACCTATACCTCAGGGATGTTTCAACCGGCACAGTGCTGCAATTGACTAATGATGGCGCGGCGGGGTGGGACTACGCCACTCCTCTGCCTTCGTTGCGCGTGATGGTCGATCAGGGAACTGAAGATGTGAAACAGCCGGCGGCGGTTTTCTGGTCGCCGGATTCATCGAAGCTGATTACTTACCGCATCGATTCAAGAAACTCAGGCCGCTTTACCAGTCTGCAATTTGTCCCCCCGGACCAGCTCAGGCCGCGCGCATTCACTTACGTCTATCCCCTGCCAGGGGAAGTATTGGCGAAGGCCGAGCCAATCATATTCGACATTCAGTCGGGCAAGCGGATCGATGTGCCATCGGCCGAGATCGAGCTTCCTTTTCAGGATGGTCCCGGCTTTGATTGGTTTCCCGACAGCAAGAGTTTCTGCTACGACTACGATGTGCGCGGATACAAAGCCAAAGAACTGCGAGTCGTAGATGCTTCGACCGGAGAGCAGAAAGTCCTGGTCCGCGAACAGTCGGACTCGTATGTGGATCCCGGCGAAACGTTTTATCGCTTCGTAGAGGGCACAGGTGAAATTCTCTGGTCTTCGGAGCGCGACGGCTGGAATCACCTTTACATCTACAGCCAGAAAACAGGGCAGTTGGAGAACCAGATTACCCAGGGCCCATGGGTCGTGCGACAGATTGAGCACATCGATGAAAAGAACCGCCGAGTGTATTTTCTGGCGAATGGGCGGGAAAAAGGCGAAGATCCGTACCAGGCGCATCTCTATGGAGTGGGATTTGACGGCAAGGGCCTGCAGCTTCTCTCTCCGGAGAATGCCGACCATTCCGTCAACTTTTCCCCGGACGGAACATTCTTCGTAGACAATTATTCGCGTCCAGACTCGCCTGCGGAGGCTGTGTTGCGCCGCACCAAGGACGGCTCCGAAGTCCGAGTCATCGAGAAGACAGACGCGAGCGAATTGCTGAAAACAGGATGGAAGTTCGCCGAGCCATTTCAGGGCAAAGCCGCGGACGGTACCACGGATATTTATGGTCTAATCTGGCGGCCTTCGAATTTCGACGCAGCAAAGAAATATCCGATCGTTGAATTTGTGTACACAGGCCCGCAATCGTTCTTTGTCCCCAAAACCTTTGGCCGCACGTTAGGGTTGCAGTCGGTGGCTGAACTGGGTTTTGTGGTAGTGATGGTCGACGGCCGCGGCACCACCGGACGCTCGCGCGCTTTTCACCGGTTCTCATACCGCAACCTGGGCGGTGCGTTCGAAGATCATGTGGCCCTGATCAAACAAATGGCCGCGCGCTATCCATACATGGACACAACGCGAGTGGGAATCTTCGGCACATCCGCAGGCGGTTACGGCGCCGCTCACGCCATGCTGGCGTTCCCCGAGTTCTACAAAGTTGGAGTCTCCACCTCCGGCGATCACGACGCTCGCCTGGACAAGGCGTGGTGGAATGAGGTTTACCAGGGCTATCCCGTCCAGGACGACTACGCTGCGCAGTCGAACGTGACCATGGCCGGACGTCTGCAAGGCCACTTACTGCTGGAGCATGGCGACATCGACGACAACGTTCATCCCGTGGAGACGATTCGTTTCGTCGACGCGTTGATGAAGGCGAACAAAAACTTCGACATGTTGTTCGTGCCCAACATGTATCACGGCGAGAGCGGCGAGCATGCTCTGTATTTGGTCCGGCGACGGTGGGATTATTTCGTCCAATACCTGCTCGGCGTAACGCCCCCGGCCAACTTCGAGATTAAGGAAGACCGGGATGCTCTGGGCAACGGCAGGCGTCGCAGGCGCTGAAGTTGCCAGCAACAGAAATCTAATCCCGAGACTAACGAGGATACGCATGCGTCGGCGCGACTTTCTGCATGGATTGGCGAGCACCGCCGTTGGATTCGAGCTGCTAGCACGGAGCGCTGGGGCATCCGCGCAAACGGGCGCTCCGACTGCCCGCAGCCACGAAAGCAAGACCCGCGGCACGAAGACGACCGCGCCGGTCTCAGTCGAAGGTTACACACTGCTGCTTGAATTCAAAGCGGGCGCAGATTCGTGGAAGGTCTATGAGGATCTGAGAACGCGGGATGGTTCGCTCGTATTCGTCTCCTCGTCCAGCAAAACATCCGGTGAAACGCGAGCGCTCACCACGCGGGTCCTCACGAAGACCGCCGAAGCCTCGATGTCCGAAGGAAGCCCTTACCTGGGCCTCGCTCTCAAGGATATTGCTCTCTCATCCCCTGACCTTCTGGCCGATCGCCTTCTGCAAGATGGTGACCCCGACCTGGAGAAGGTAAAATCCGCAGCGCCGCCGATGGCGTCGGCCGACAAGAATCCGCGCCGCTGGACGACGTTTGTCGGCACGAAAGAAGCTTACGATGTTACTCCGGTCTACCGCAGTGGCAGCACCCGGACCTATCATCCCATCCAGTATTCACCCGAGCTGCGCGAGGCATTGAAGAATGGTCGGCTCTATGACGGATTAGTGGGCGGATGGATGCCGGCCGTCCGCAAGGTGATTCCCGTCTCTGACAGTGTTTACTGGGAAGTAATCATATTCGGCGACGTAGCCGCAAACAAAAACAAGTACATCGTGCACACCTGGCATCGCACCGCGCTGATCGAAGATGGCAAGATCGCCAAGGTCGTGTATGGCCACAGCTATCCTGCGTACCCACCGGGGCGCGAAGATCCGCAGCCCGAGGAGTTCTATCGCGCTCTGCTTGCGTTTGCTGAATATTGGGACGAACAGTTGCACGACTTCGCGCCGGCTTCGCTTCCGCAAGATGTTTGGCTTGACATGTCGAAACACTCCTTCGCGAAGGAGCTGATGACGCGGCCGGGGGGCGTGTATCCCAAATATGGCGCCGTCGACCGCGATTATGCCGGTTCGGAATACGATGGCTTCCAGGATATTTTTACCAGCGCAATCTACACCAATATGGAGTGGGGACGCCTGGAGACAGCGCGCCTTTTCATCGATAACTATTTCACCGAGTATGTCGACTCCAAGGGGATGGTCGACATGCGTGGTCCCGAGACCGCACAGTTTGGCATGACTCTTTCGCTGCTGGCCCGCTATTTTAGCTACACGCGCGATAGCGCGCTGATATTAAAACACCGCGAGAAGATCGAAGCGACGGCACTCCTGCTAACCGAAATGCACGACGAGAGTCTTCGGTTGCCGAATGAGAACCCAGGATATGGATTGATTCGCGGCTGGAGCGAATCGGACTCATGCCTGGGAGAGAATCCGTCGCTCTACTGGGAGCCTTATTACGCGAACAGCGCATTTGCAGCGCGGGGTTTCAAAGACATCGCCCGAGCCTGGACCGATTTGGCGCACAGCCAACCTTCGCCGGAAATGGAAAAGCTCGCGCGCGGCTGGCTCGACCGCAGCCGGATGCTACAGCAAAGGACCATCGAAAGCATCGAGAAGAATATCCAGAGCGACAAGACGCCGCCCTATATTGGATTATTTCCCGGCACGACTCTAACTTTTCGCGAGTCGCTGGAAAAGGAGCGGCCCAGCCCGCAGCAGTGGCCCCACCGTCCTTACGCAGAATTGCTTCAGGCCGACGTGTTGCCGCCGCGCCTGTCGAATCTGGTTATCGATTGCATGCGGGCCTACGGGGCGACTACTCTCGGAGTGGTAGCGAATGTGGGGCGCGTTCACGATGACGGCCGCGAGATTCTGGGTTTCATCTCGTATGGCTACGCGCAAGCTCTTCTCCGACTCGACCGCATTGAAGAATTCCTGTTATTTCTATATTCCCATCGCTATCATGCCCACACTCGTGGAAGTTGGACTGCGGGCGAAGTAACCGGCATTACTGGCGATTCTGGAACCTACTGCGTGCCCGCACAGCAGACCATACCGCTGCTGGTGCGCTGGATGTTGGTGTTGGAGGATTCTGACGAAGATAGACTGTACCTCGCGAAAGGCGTGCCGCGCGACTGGCTCGTTTCAGGAAAGGACATTCGGATTGACGATGCCCCGACACGATTCGGTCGCGTCAGCTTCAGCCTCGCCGCGAAGCCGAGCTCGAAGTCGATCGTCGGACGAGTCGAATTGAGCGGAGAGAGAGTGCCAAAGGAAGTGCAATTCAAGTTCCGGCTTCCACTGCAAGCCACGCTCCAGAGCGTGACCGTAAACGGGCAGCCCGCGTCCCTGGGTGGACCTCACAAAGACACTGTAATCGTCGCTACGAAAAATGAAAGGAGGTTCGAGGTAGTTGGCCAGTTGAGTTGATTGCAACCCGTTCAATGCGAGGGGCTAGGGAACCGGCAGCCTGCAGTTTTCTCAGCGATTCAACAACCTTCGAAACCATGAGAAACCTGATCTTTATCGTATTAGCTCTCGGCTATATTGCACGCGCCGCAGCAGCCGATCCTATTTCATCGCCAACGCCGCCCATGGGATGGAATAGCTGGAATCATTTCGCCTGCAAGGTTACAGCCGACGACGTTCGCTCCGCGGCCGACGCCATTGCCAGCAACGGAATGAAAGACGCCGGCTACATTTACGTCAACATCGACGATTGCTGGCAAGGCGTCCGTGATGAGAAGGGCCGAATTCAACCTAATCAGAAATTTGGCGACATGAAGGCGCTGGTGGACTACGTTCACGCCAAAGGATTGAAGATCGGTATTTATTCTTCCCCCGGGCCCAAGACCTGCGCGGGATACGAAGGCAGCTACGGACACGAAGATCAGGACGCGCAACAATACGCCGCGTGGGGATTTGACTATCTGAAGTACGACTGGTGCAGCGCAGAAAAAGTCTACCAGCGCAGCCAGATGGAGGAAGTCTACAAGAAAATGCACGACGCGCTGACGCGCACCGGCAGGCCCATTGTTTTCAGCCTCTGCCAATACGGCTACGGTCGCGTGTGGAGGTGGGGCGCGGAGGTTGGCGGAAATCTTTGGCGTACGACTGAAGACATCAACGATCATTACGATCGCATGTCGGTCATCGGATTCGATCAGGACGGCTTGGAGCCCTTCGCCGGACCGGGACACTGGAATGATCCTGACATGCTGGAAGTTGGCAACGGCGGAATGAATCGTGACGAGTACCTCACTCACATGAGCTTGTGGGTGCTGCTGGCCGCTCCGCTTTTAGCAGGGAACGACTTGTCGAAAATGACTCCAGAAACCCTCAACATGCTCACCAATAAGGAAGTCATTGCGGTCGACCAGGACGTAAAGGGAGCGCAAGGCCGTCGAGTGGCGCAGGAAGGTCCGCTCGAGGTTTGGGCCAAACCGCTTGCAGATGGTAGCATCGCGGTTGGTCTTTTTAACCGTGGTGAGTCTACCAATCCTATAACTTTAAGCTTTAAAGATATTGGCCTACAAGGCTCGGCGAAACTCCGCGATCTGTGGCAGCATAAGGATCTCGGTTCTTTCAGCGGCAACTACACGGAAGAAGTCCCGCGTCATGGCGCGGTCCTGATAAAGGCCCAATGAGCCCGATCGATGCAATATCCAGGCGGCAGTTCGTCGCAGGCGCGGCCGCAATGGCGGCAACGGCGCTGGCTCCCAGCCGCCTGCTCGCAGCCCCAACGTCGGCGACTCAGCGCGTCGTAATCCGCACCGACGCAGAAATCGGACTGGTGCGGCCCGAATTCCACGGCCATTTCATCGAGCACCTGGGCTCGTGTGTGTATGGCGGCCTTTGGGTGGGGAAAGACTCGCGCATTCCCAACGTCAACGGATATCGAAAACAAGCCGTCGAATATCTCAAAGATTTAGGAGTTCCAGTTCTACGCTGGCCAGGTGGCTGTTTCGCCGACGACTATCACTGGCGCGACGGCATTGGTCCAGTTGCCAAGCGTCCTAAGCGCGTGAACATTCACTGGGGAAACTACGTCGAGGACGGAAGTTTCGGCACGCATGAATTCATCGGCCTGTGCCGCCTCTTGAATGCCGAACCTTACCTCGCAGGAAATGTCGGCAGCAGCACGCCGCACGAACTGCGGGACTGGATCGAGTACTGCAACTATCCGTCCGGCAGCACGCTTTCCGATGAGCGCGCGTCCAACGGTTCTAGTGAGCCCTTCCGAGTACGTTACTGGGGCGTGGGGAATGAAAGTTGGGGCTGCGGCGGCAATATGCGTCCCGAGGAATATGCGCGCCTCTATCGCGACTTCGCTGTCTATTGCCGCGACTTCGGAGGCACGGAACTTTTCCTGGTGGCCAGCGGACCTTCAGGCAACGATACACATTGGTCGCGCGGGCTCATGGATGGCTTGGGCTGGGAGCGGCCGCAGGGAGTTTCCATGCATTACTACTCCGGCGGCGCCGATCATTCCACCAGTTTTACCGTCGACCACATGAATGAGCAGTTGGCGTCGTACGCCAAAGTAGAAGAGTCCATTGTCCATCAGAGGGCGGTACTCGATAGCTATGAAAACGGCAAGAAAGTTGGCCTCATCCTCGACGAGTGGGGAGTGTGGGACAACATTCCCGAAGAAGACGAGAAGCGATACGGAAAACTTTGGCAGCAGAGCACGATGCGGAGCGCGGTGGCCGCCGGTCTCGGGCTCAACATCTTTAATCGCCAGGCCGACAAGCTGTATGTGTGCAACATCGCGCAAATGGTGAATGTGTTGCAGTCGCTACTGCTCACTGACGGGCCCGAGGGCGAGCACTGCGTTCGAACCACTACTTATCATGCATTTTCGCTTTTCAAGCCGCACCGCTCCAAGACCGCGCTGCGCGTCGAGACCGAAGATTCTTCACCCTTGGGCCTGTCGGTTTCAGCCTCGAAGAGCGACAAGGAGCTAGTAGTCACGTTCGTAAATCCTCACCACGATTCCGAGTTGCAAGTGGAGTGCTCACTGAAGGGTGCCGTTGCAGCTGCTGGCAGTGCCCAGATTCTTCACGATACCGACTGGAATGCCTGCAACAGTTTCGACAATCCCGATCGTGTTATCCCCAAGCCGCATCCCATCAAAGTGAGCGGATCGAAGATCCAGTTCGACCTGCCACGATTGTCCGTGGCAACGGCAATCCTCGCAGTTCATTAATCAGTTCACTAATTTTCTAGGATTTTGGGTGCGCCGCGCCGTTGTCAGAATTGCTCTGCGCCTCGCTGCGCTTCCGTTCCAGGGCTTGCTTCAGCGATTCCCCGGCGTATTGGATATGCTCGCGCAAAAGTTTGCAGGCCTGGACGATGTCGCGCTGACGGCAAAACTCCAAAATCTGGTGATGTTCTTCGTTGGCCCGCTTGATACCGTGGGTGAGATAAAGCTGCAGGCGGGTATATCGTTCGCCGTTGTTGTTGACGTTGCGGATTATCGCCATGAACCGTGGCTGATTGGCGCGCGAGTATAGGATCGAATGAAATTGCCAGTTCAATCGTCCCCACGCAGAAACATGATCGTCGCGCCGGAGTTCATTTACATACTTGCGCAGCACGGCGTCAGCTTCCGAGTAATCGTCTTTCGTCAGATGTGGAATCGAGAGCTTCAAGACTTCCGGTTCGAGTAAGGCCCGAATTGAAAAGAGCTCTTCAATATCATCCGGAGACAACGCGGGCACAACCGCGCCCCGGTTGGGAACAATCGCGATCAGTCCTTCTGCATCCAGTTGCCGCAGCGCTTCGCGAACCGGAATTCGGCTGACTTGGAATTGTGTCGCGATCGCATCTTGACGCAGCTGGGCGCCCTCCGGGATCTCTCCCCGAATGATCTGATCGCGTAACTTATCGGCAACGGCCGAAGTGAGCGACTGTCGCGGGATAGCGGAATCCGACGCGGTTTCTAGGTCCATATCCAGAGTGCCGAGTGGAACGTTTCAAAGCCGGTACAATGAACTTTGACATCTAATATATCGCATGTTGTATCCAATTAGCTCTTGCCGCCTGTTGTCTTTCTTTCTGCCCATCCGATGATCAGATAAACCGGGATCCCCGTCAGGACGATCAGCAATCCCGGCCAGGTCGTCGCCGGGCGATAGGCGAACAATACGGTCAGAATGACGCTGGCGGCAAGAATGTAAAAAGCCGGGACCAGCGGATATCCCATCGTCCGGTACGGCCGCGGAGCGTCAGGCCGCTTGATCCGCAAGCGAAACACTCCGGCCACCGTCAGCACATAAAAGATCAGCGCGGCGGAAACTACATATTCAAGCAGGTTGCTGTAAAGGTTTCCCCACACGCGGTTCACCGGATCATACGTGCGAGGAAGCACCAGGCACGCAGCCCACAGGCCCTGCAGGCTCAACGAAGACGCGGGCACGTTGGCAGAGTTAAGCTTGCCGGCAAAAGGGAAGAAGAGCCGCTGGCGAGCCATGGCATAGTAGACGCGCGCTCCAGTCAAAGTCAGAGCGTTGATGGTACCGAAAGTTGAAACCATGATGGCGGCCGCCATCAGCGAAGTCCCGACGCCGGGAACGATCGCCTGCAACGTGGCTGTCCCCACTCGATCTGCCGCCGCATGCTGGATCGCCTCCAACGGCAGCGTAACCAGATACGCAACGTTGGCGAGAAGATAAAGCGCGATGACGAGAGTGGCGCCAATAACCATCGCCAGTGTGACATTGCGCTCCGGCCGCTTCACCTCGCCGGCTGCGAAGGCAATGTTGTGCCATGAATCGGCAGAGAAGAGCGATCCGGTCTGGCTCAGGCAGATGGCGACGAACAGGCCGAACGTTGTCGCCGCCGTAAGTCCACCGCCTGGGGAATCGACGGCACCTATCCTCCACGGAGCCGCGAAGTTCGCATGCAGTGCAGCGGCGTTGCGTCCCAAGAGAATCCCGACGACAATCAGACCACCCAGCGCCGCGGTCTTGGCGATGGTAAACACATTCTGAATGAGCTTGCCATAGCGCAGCCCAAGAGTATTGCCGAACGTCAAAAGCGCAATCACGCCGATCGCGAGCAATTGTGCGGTTGAGAGCGACAGGGCGTAATGGCTCGAAAGACGGATCGGTTCGACTAGATATCTGTTTTCTGAGATCAGCGGCCAGAGCACGCCGGAAAAGCGAGCGAATGCCACTGCCACCGCGGCGATTGTGCCGGTCTCGATCACTGAGAATAAGGTCCAGCCATAAAGAAAGCCCCACAACGGCGAATATGCCTCGCGGAGATAAACGTACATGCCGCCAGCGTGCGGCATCATCGCGGAAAGTTCTCCGTAACAAAGGGCCCCTGCGATTGTGAGGGCGCCGGCTACGGCCCAGGCAACCAGCAGCCAACCTGCGCTCCCTATATGACGGGCCATCTCCGCCGGAACAATGAAAATGCCCGACCCTATCATGGCCCCGACCACGACCATGACGGAATCGAACAGACTCAAACCTTGGGTGAATCCTCGCGGGCTTAGGTTCTGATCTTGACGCTCGGGTTCGGCGGTCAATTCTTGGGGCATGGGCACGGATAGCGTTTGACGATTGCATATTGTATCCATAAAATACGACAGTGCCTACCTAATTAACGGAAGGCAGCACTCTTCTTAATTATTTGGCGGCTCTCGCAACCAGGACCCCCGAACGACCAGAAAATGACGAGTCAAGAATGCCGTAGGGTGCAGGTCATCGATTCTCACACCGGGGGCGAGCCGACCCGGCTGGTCGTGGCCGGTGGCCCCGATCTTGGGACCGGATCGCTCGCCGACCGGTTGGAATGCTTTCGCAACGAGCATGATCATTTCCGTTCTGCCATTGTTAACGAACCGCGAGGTTCAGACGTTATGGTTGGCGCTTTGCTCTGCGGCCCTCTCGATCCCGCGTGTGCCGCTGGCGTCATCTTTTTCAACAACGTCGGCTACCTGGGAATGTGTGGTCACGGAACCATCGGCTTGGTTGCGACGTTGGCCCACATGAAGCGCATCCACGCCGGTGAACACAAGATCGAGACGCCAGTCGGAACCGTGAGTGCCGTTCTACACGAAGGCGGCGAGGTGACGGTCAACAATGTCGCAAGTTATCGCAGCGCAGAAAACGTCGCAGTCGGCGTACCCGGATACGGCGAAGTTCGCGGAGATGTGGCTTGGGGAGGGAACTGGTTCTTCCTGGTGCGCAATCACAGCATGGAATTGACCCTTCAGAACGTCGACGAACTCACGTCGTTCACTTGGGCGATCCGAAAGTCTCTTCGTGACCACGGCATCGCGGGCGCAGACGGCAAAGAGATTGACCACGTCGAATTGTATGGCCCGTCTCAGCTTCCCGGAGTGGACAGCAAGAATTTTGTGCTTTGTCCCGGGAAAGCCTACGATCGTTCTCCCTGCGGCACGGGGACCAGCGCGAAATTGGCGTGCCTTTATTCAGACGGCAAACTCCGCGAAGGACAAACCTGGAAACAGGAAAGTATTGTCGGCAGCGTTTTCGAAGGCAGCGTGACGGTGCGCGATGGCAAGGTGTATCCCAGCATCAAAGGTTCGGCGTTCGTGAACGCCGAAGCCGAACTAATGCTCGATCCTCGCGACCCGTTGTGCATGGGTATCCGAGTATGACCATTCGAGCATGAGCTTTCGAGTATGAGCATTCAGATATGAGCGCAGCAGCCTATGACGTTGTTGTAGTCGGCACCGGCATTGTGGGTGCCGCGTGTGCCGACGAATTTACTCGCGGCGGTCGGCGTGTCGCCATCGTAAGCGCGGACATTATCGGAAGTGGCGCAACCGCCGCCGGAATGGGCCACATCGTGGTCATGGACGACTCCGACGCGCAGTTTGCCTTGACGCGCTACTCGCAGCAGTTGTGGCAAGCATTGAGAGCCGAACTGCCGGATGACGTTGAATACGAGCAGTGCGGCACGGTCTGGGTAGCGGCTGATGAGGAAGAAATGGTTGAGGTCCTCCGCAAACGCGATTACTACGGCAAGCGCGGAGTTCCGACAGAAGTGCTCGACGCGAAAGCCCTGCATAGTCTGGAGCCGAACCTGCGCCCGGGAATGGCGGGCGGTCTCCTAGTTCCAGAAGACGGAGTGCTGTATCCGCCGTGTGCCGCGCTTTTTCTGGCGCAGCGCGCCCAGGCCCGCGGAGCAAAGCTTCTCCTCGGCACTACGGTCGCCGAGATCGGGAAAGGACGAGTTCGTTTCAGAGACGGATCGGAGATCTCCGCAGAAATCATCGTAAATGCGGCCGGAGCTTCTGCCGTCGATCTCACGCCCGGACTTGAGATCAAAAAGCGGAAAGGCCATCTGGTCATCACCGACCGTTATCCTGGATTCGTCAGGCATCAGTTGGTAGAACTCGGATACTTGAAGAGCGCGCACTCCGTAACTGGTGATTCAGTCGCATTCAATGTGCAGCCGCGCCGTACCGGCCAGATTCTTATCGGATCCTCGCGCCAATACGGTGCTGAATATAAGCAGGTCGACAACTCCATGGTGGCGCGGATGCTCCAACGCGCGCAAGAGTATATGCCAGGCCTGTCTCAAATGTCGGCAGTGCGCACCTGGACGGGATTTCGCGCGGCCACATCCGACAAACTTCCGCTGATTGGGCCATGGGCAAAAGAAAAAGATGAGTCCATTTTCCTGGCGACCGGGCATGAGGGCTTAGGGATTACAACGTCGCTCGGAACCGCCCGCATTCTTGTCGACCAGGTCAACGGCACAACGCCAGAAATCCCGGTTGAACCATACCTGCCGTCGAGGATGGCGCGAACAAACGAGTACGCGCATGCTTAACCAGCTCTCGGTGACGATCAACGGGACACCAGTCGTCGTGCCCGCGGGCGCGACTGTTGCGGTTGCCATGGTTCTTGCCGGACAAGCATGTCGCACGTCGGTCAGCGGCGAGCCGCGTGGTCCGCTCTGTGGTATGGGAATTTGCTTTGAGTGTCGCGTAGTCGTCGACGGCAATCCGCATGTTCGCAGCTGTCAGGTCTTGTGCCAGCAGGGCATGGAAGTAGAAACAGAAAAATAATGCTGATGAGCAGGGAAGCGCATCATTTCGAAGTCCTCGTGATTGGTGGAGGGCCCGCGGGCATGGCAGCCGCGGCCCGCGCGGCGGAGTCTCGCCTCCGCGTCGGGCTCGTCGACGACAACCACACGCTTGGAGGTCAGATCTGGCGGAGAAAGGCGAGCAGTCAGCAAGAAACTGCTCAGCAAGAAAGCGACCAGCAACAAAGCAATCAGAAAAATCATGATGCCTCGAAATGGCTTCAGCGGATACGCATCTCGGGGGTTAGTGCTCTCTGCGGCCTGCGCGTAGTTCACCAGCCCGGGGCCGGCGTCCTGGTCGCAGAAAGTATCAATGGCCTTTGTGAGCTCCGATACGACAAGCTAGTGCTGGCAACTGGCGCGAGGGAAAGGTTCGTGCCGTTTCCAGGGTGGACCCTACCGAACGTCATGGGCGCCGGCGGCCTGCAAGCGATGGTCAAGGCTGGCCTGCCGATTCGTGGCAAGCGCGTTGTTGTTGCTGGCACTGGCCCACTGTTGCTGGCGGTTGCAGCCTACCTTCGCAAGCATGGTGCTGAGATTCCGTTGATTTGCGAACAAGCATCATGGGGAAGCTTGTCGACATTCGGCCTGGCGTTGCTTCGATGGCCGGAAAAGATCATCCAGGGCGTCCAGCTAAAGTTGAGTCTCGCCAGTGTTCCCTTCGCGGCAAACACCTGGGCGGTGGCTGCCAACGGCCAGCAGGCTCTCGAAAGCGTGGACATCTCCCGCGCCGGCAGACTCGAGAATATCCCATGCGATTATCTCGCCTGCGGCTTTCATCTTGTTCCCAACATCGAATTGCCGATGCTGCTGGGATGTTCGACTGACAATGGATGCGTCCGGGTCGACGACCTCCAGAAAACAACGGTCGCATCAGTTTTTTGTGCCGGTGAGCCCACCAGCGTCGGAGGTGTGGAGTTGGCCATCATCGAAGGTCAGATTGCCGGCCTGGCGGCCGCCGGACAACCAACCGAAGCGAGGGCATTATTCGCCCAACGCGAAAAAGCTCGCCGTTTTGCGAAGCTTCTGGACTCTACGTTTCGCTTACGCTCGGAACTCAGGACCTTGCCCTTGCCCGAAACCATGGTTTGCCGATGCGAAGACGTTCCTTATTCGCGTCTCCAGCAGCACCCATCGTGGCGCTCCGCCAAGTTGCATACGCGCTGTGGCATGGGACCCTGCCAGGGAAGAATATGCGGCCCCGCAACAGAATTTCTTTTCAACTGGAATCCGGATTCGGTCCGGCCGCCAGTATTCCCCGCTCGCGTCGAAACCTTGGCGGCCGTCAGCGAGCACTTAGAGCTACAACACAGTGAAGTAACGGGAGGACATTGATGAACTGGAAGGGCGTGATCCCTGCAATCACTACCAGTTTTGCCGAAGATCTTCGTGTCGACCACAACTCCGTCACGAAACATTGCCGCTGGCTCCTCGACAACGGATGCTCGGGGATCGTTGCCTTAGGTTCGTTAGGAGAAGGCGCGACGCTGTCCTTCGACGAGAAACTGCAGATTCTGCGAACCTGTGTCGCTGCGGTTCAGGGCCGCGGACCCGTTGTAGCTTCCATCTCGGCGCTCACCACTTCTGAAGCCGTGGCCATCGCAAAGGCAGCCGCTGACCTCGGCTGCGATGCCCTCATGGTGCTGCCGCCCTATGTCTACCAGGGCAATTGGCGGGAAATGAAAACTCACGTTGCCACCGTGTTCGAAGCTACTCCTCTTTCCTGCATGCTCTACAACAATCCCGTAGCCTACGGAACGGATTTTCTACCAGAACAAATCCGCGAACTCGCGGCGGAGTACGAGAACTTCGAAGCCGTTAAAGAGTCAAGCACAGACGCTAGGCGTGTCTCTGCCATTCGCGCCCTGCTCGACCGCCGCCTGGAAATCTCGGTCGGCGTGGACGACGCGGTGCTGGAGGCAATCGGAGTGGGCGCGACCGGTTGGATTGCCGGCCTGGCCAACGCACTGCCACGCGAGTCGGTAGAGCTATTTAATTCCGCCATCCACGCCGAGAACGGCAAGGCCTTTGAGCTATACCGATGGTTCTTGCCACTGTTGCGCATGGATACCGTGCCAAACTTTGTTCAGCTCATTAAGCTGGTGCAAGCGGAAGTGGGAATGGGCAATCCGCGCGTGCGTCCGCCTCGCTTGGAATTAGTCGGCGATGAGTTGGAACGGAACCTCAAAATCATTCGCAGCGCCTTGTCTTCCGTGCCCGTCGGGAGCTTTGCCCTGCCCAACAGAAAGTAGTTTCAGGAAAATGACAAAAATTGCAGGTCGGTCACTGATCGGTTTTCGGGAAGGCAACGGCTCGGGACGACTACTGTACGCCTCAAATCCAACCACTGGGCAACGTCTGGAGCCGGGATTCATACCCGCAACCGCGAAAGAAGTGGACCTCGCGGTTCGCCAGGCTTCCCAGGCCTTCGCCGCTTACAGTCGCACAACGGGACGCGAGCGCGGTGCATTCCTACGCGCCATCGCGGCAAAAATAGAATCCATTTCCGCAGAGATCGTCGACCGCGCGCAGCAGGAGACCGCTCTCCCGCAGGCACGCTTGCAGGGCGAGACTGCTCGCACTTGCGCCCAGCTGCGTCTGTTCGCAGAGGTTGCGGAGGAAGGGTCATGGGTCTCCGCGCGCATCGACCGTGCCGACCCTGGCCGCAAGCCTGCGCCCAAACCGGATATCCGCTCGCTCTTGCGTCCTCTGGGCCCGGTCGTGGTGTTCGGAGCGAGTAATTTCCCTTTGGCTTTTTCCGTGGCCGGCGGCGATACCGCCTCGGCGCTCGCCTCTGGCAATACCGTCATCGTAAAAGCCCATGCCGCGCATCCCGGCACCGGTGAACTGGTGGGGCGAATGGTGCAAGAGAGTGTTCGCGAGTGCGGTCTACCGGAAGGCGTCTTCTCTCTTCTCTTCGGCAGTGGCGCCGAGATCGGCACCTCCTTGATGAAGCACCCTCTAGTGAAAGCCGGGGGATTCACTGGGTCCCGCACCGCAGGAAGAATCTTGATGGATGTTGCCGCCTCGCGTCCCGAGCCAATTCCGTTCTACGCGGAAATGAGCAGCACGAATCCGGTCTTCATCCTGCCGGGCGCGCTTCGAGAACGAGGTGAGGCGATTGCCGCAGGTCTGCACACCTCGTTCACCATGGGCGCCGGCCAGTTCTGCACGAAACCCGGAATGGTTTTTCTGCCAGCGGGAAGAGATGCAGATTCGTTTAAAGAGAAATTGGAGCAGTCGGTCGCTGCATCGACTCCCTTCCATCTGCTAACCAAAACCATTCATTCAGCCTACGACTCAGCCCTCGCCGAACGGAAGACAGATCGGGCCGTGGCTCTCGTCGCAGAAGCCCCCCAACCCTCGGAAGTTGCGGGTTTCGCCGCAAACTCGGCGCTCTTTGAGACCGACGCAACCGCATTTCTAGGATCAGACCTGGCCGCCGAGATCTTTGGTCCCACAACGCTCCTGGTGCGCCACTCGGTCCGGGATCAGTTGCTTGAGATTGCCCGCTCCCTCGAAGGCCAGCTCACGGCAACCATTCACGGCACGGACCAGGATCTTCGCGACTTCGCCGATCTCGTTGCCATCCTTGAGACCAAGGCCGGTCGCCTCGTCTTTAATGGCTTTCCTACCGGGGTCGAAGTGTGCCACGCCATGGTGCATGGCGGTCCTTATCCCTCGACATCGGACGGCCGCTCCACGTCGGTCGGAACCCGCGCGATTTTCAGATTCACTCGCCCCGTCTGCTATCAAGGATTTCCTGACCCAACCTTGCCCGCAGAGTTGAAGGATGCGAATCCTCTGGGAATCCTGCGTATGGTCGACGGACAAACCATCCGCTAGGTAATGGTCCCTCAGGTCGACGACCTTCTCAGCGTGACACACTCCCAGGTTCATTCACTCAGGCTTTCGTGCATGCCCAAGGCAATCGCATAACGTATCCCGCCGCGATCGCGTAGCGAAACGCATGCGATGCAGCGGAACTACCTTCCGACGGTGCCACGAAAAATGCAACCTAGCCCCGGTTTTGCTCATCTTCAGTTACATAGGACGCTTCACACAGAAAGCTTGACGGGAGGGTCTCTATGAACCTTTTCAAAAATGCTGCAGGGTACTCAAGGCCTCGATTGGCCACACGGGTTTCTGCTTTCCTGGTTTCGTTGACCCTGTTATGGGCGACTGGCCCCGAGGCTCTGGCGGCTTACCAAGACCAACAAGCGACGGAGCAGTCTCCCCCCTCGCAGTCCGATGGACAGTCCGCGCCTCCTTACACGCAGCAGACTCCCGAGCAATTGCAGCAGTTGGTGGCGCCGATCGCGCTCTATCCTGATTCGCTGGTGGCGCAGATCCTGACGGCATCCACCTTCCCTGAACAAGTTGTCGAAGCCGACCGCTGGGTGCAGGCGCATCCCGATTTGAAAGGGACCGACTTAGGTAACGCCGTGGATCCTCAAACCTGGGACCCGAGCGTCAAAGCGCTCACTGCGTTTCCATCCGTCCTCGGAAACATGGACAAGAATCTTTCCTGGACGTCATCTCTCGGCGACGCGTATTACAACCAGCAACAGGACGTGATGGACGCTGTACAAGTGATGCGCCGCAAAGCGCAGGACGCCGGCAACCTCAAGACCACGCCGCAACTGAAGGTCACCGATCAGGATTCGACCATCGACATCGAGCCTGCGGATCCCGACGTGGTGTATGTTCCCGCGTATGATCCGTGGCTGATTTACGGATATCCAGTCGTGGCTTGGCCGGGATGGTACCCCTACCCTGGAATCTGGTACGGCGGACCGTATCTTTCATTCGGAGTTGGGTTCGGTATCGGTTGGTTCGGTGGGTTCGGATGGGGATGGGGTCATTGGGGATTCGATTGGCGTCACCATGACGTGCTGTTTAACCACGGTAGATATTTCTCGCGGAGCACCACATTTTATAACCGCGGCAACTTCTATCGCGGCGGAGTCGACCGGGGCAGAGCTTTCAATCATCCCGGTGCTGCCGCCCGGCCCTTCGAAGGAAACAACCGGGCAGCCCGGGGATATGCTGCGCCCCGCGGCCAAAGCGGCGTCCGCTCGGGTGCTTTCAGCGGGATCCAGCGCGGCGGAGAGGCCCGCAGTTTCTCCTCGCGTGGAGCCGCCAGCTTCGGAGGATTTCACGGTGGCGGCGGTTTTCATGGCGGGGGTGGTGGGCGCCGGTAATTACGACAGAGAAGTGTCTATAACCTTGTCGAGAGAAACGGAGAGAAGGGTATGCCGCGAACGAACAACCTAGACAAGTTTCCTGGAGCCAGTCTTCGTAAAGCCAATCTGGCTGGATTTGCCGGGACCGCAATCCTTTTGACGCTTTGCTTTCCCGTGTATTTGGCGGCGCAGCGATCAGGCCAAAAGACATTTTCATCGGCGGAAGAGGCGAGCAACGCACTGGTAACAGCGGCGCAGAGTAATGACGAAAAGGCCATGCTCGACATTCTCGGGCCAGATGGTAAGCACATCGTTTCATCCGGAGACGACGCCGAGGACGCCGAAAACCGCGCCAACTTCGCACAGAAATATCAGCAGATGCACCGCCTTGTGAAAGAGCCGGATGGGAGCACGACTTTATATATCGGCGCGGAAAATTGGCCCACGCCCATACCGCTCGTGAACAAAGGCAATGCGTGGTATTTCGACACCGAGGCCGGCCAGAAAGAAATTCTCTTCAGACGAATCGGCCGGAACGAAATGTCAGCCATTCGAGTATGTCAGGAGCTCGTCGCCGCACAAAAGGAATATTCTACGCAGCACAGTGAGTACGCGCAGAAAATCTATAGCGATGAGGGCCAGCACAATGGCCTCTATTGGAAGTCTGGCGATGCCGACGCCCAAAGCCCGGTTGGACCGCTCGTGGCAGCAGCCGTGAGTGAGGCGTATGCCAACAAACCCGAAGCCCCTCCGACGCCTTATCGCGGCTACTACTACCACATTCTGACGCGTCAGGGAAAAAACGGTCCGGGCGGAGAGAAAAATTACGTTGCCAGCGGCAAAATGACGGGCGGGTTCGCGTTCGTGGCGTATCCCGCGGAATATAGGTCCTCTGGGGTAATGACGTTCATCGTGAACGAGGACGGAGTCGTTTATCAAAAAGATCTCGGCAAAAAGACCGACACACTCGCCAAGGCCATGAAAGAATACAATCCCAATGCCAGTTGGCTAAAGGCTGAAGAGCAGTCGGAGCAAGCTGCTGGCGATCAAAAAACCAAGTGATCAAAAACCAAGTAAGGATGAAGTTGATTTTGTCATTCCGAACCGGGCTGAAAGCTCGGTGA
>Ga0307476_10000115_pt1 | contig 82912 bp, 87 predicted proteins | sample atmos_gasesECM2C_2_FD_203314 | JGI IMG/M metagenome (GOLD analysis project Ga0307476, IMG submission 203314) | Hardwood forest soil microbial communities from Morgan-Monroe State Forest, Indiana, United States - atmos_gasesECM2C_05 | ecosystem: Environmental > Terrestrial > Soil > Temperate... | reverse complement strand
AACGCCGAAGAGGCCTTAGACACGATGCGGAACATGATGACGAAGCTGAAGTTGACGGTGAACGAGAAGAAGACGCGGGTCTGCAAGCTGCCGGAAGAGAAGTTCGACTTTCTGGGATATACGTTCGGGCGCTGTTACTCGATGAGGAGGGGCCGAGTCTACCTAGGCTCGACCCCTTCGAAGAAACGAGTGCAGCGCATTTGTCGAGCGATCAGCGACGAAACCGGACGTGACAAAGTCTGGCAAGATTCGAAGACAGTCGTGGACAGGCTCAATCGGATGATGATTGGCTGGGCCAACTACTTCTGTCTGGGGCCAGTCAGCAAAGCCTACAGTGCGGTCGACTTACACGCCCGCCGGAGGCTGCGTCGGTGGTTATGCGACAAACACAAAGAGCCGCGACCGGCATACAAACGCTTTCCGGAGGCGTCTCTGAACTCTGTGTATGGCTTGGTCCAGTTGCCACACCGGACCGCGAACCTTCCGTGGGCGAAAGTGTGAGTCTTTTCCGAGAGCCGGATGCGGGAAAACTGCCAGTCCGGTTCGATGAGCGGGAACAGGAAACAGGACCAAGCCAAACCGGACTGAGGTGACGCGGCGAAAGCCCAGTCAACTAACCACCGGGAGACTACAGTCACTGCGCCTGTTCTCGACTCTACTCCATTGCACTCGTTGACCCACCCACCCAGTGAGGTTTTGAGCGCTTAACCGGCCTTCTGCGACAGTTTACGTTCGAACCATTGTCAAAATGCTGGACTCGCAAAGCCGCCCCGATAGCGGGCGGCTCGTTGTTGGTTGCAATTTCCTTACTTCGCTTTAAGGCCGAAACAGCGTCAGCTCGGTGTTTCGTTAGCAGAACTCTGTTGCGGCCCGCAACGCTTATGGAAATGTCACCACGACGCTGTTGTTGGTGTATTCCGCCGTTCCCGGGGAAACGTTCGTAAACGCTCCGCTGAGCGAGCCGAACGTCATCGCGGTGTAGGTCGAGCCCGGCATCGGGGGTATCTTGGTGCTGTAGTGCACGACCAAGTAGCCTGACAGTGTGGCGTTCAAATTGACATTTAGCGTCGCCGCGCTGCCCCAATACTCGCTCAGCTCACCGGTAGACGCCTGGGTATAGTTGCCGGTCACCGTCAGGCTCTGCGCATTCGGCTCCAAAAAGCCATCGTTCGTGAGCGAACCCTCGATGGTTCCGTTTCCCATTAGCGTTCCCGATTGGTTAACGACCGAGGTAGCACTCAGCGTGGTCCCTAACAGACTGAGGTATGCCTGCTGGATGGTCACTGAGGTTGCAACCGACACCGTCCCCGATCCGAAGACGAGCACCGCACTGTTGCTTACCTGAATCGAATGGACAGAGATCGACGGCGTTGTCCTTCCGTCGGCCTCCCCGGAGGGATGCAGACGTTGTCGGTCGGGCCTGGTACCCGCCGCGGCTTCCAGTTGTTGGGGTTGTTCCAGTAATCCACATTCCCAGTCCAGGTGATGCTACACTTTGCCTGCGCCAAACTGGCCCAGGTGACAGCCACTGCCAGCAAAGCGCCTACTCGCAAGAACGTCCTTTCCTTGTGCCTTTTCATAACGCCTCCTTGCGTGAATTTTACTGAGGTTCGGCAGGCGCAGGGTTTCCGGCCATGGCGCACACCATACCCGAAGCCGAAACCAACCATTGCGGCAATGCGGCTTTGACCGACTTCCATTGTTGTAACCAGAAGGCGTTTACACAAGTGAGCACGGGGAAAACGGTTTTGACTCTGGGTTGATGAGTGACATGGCGATGGTTACGCCAACTACGATAACGGGCACGACTCAGAGAGAAATTTTGGACTAGGACGCATGCGCTCGCTACTCACTCCACTTCCCCAATCACTTTTATCCTGCTTACCACGTGGGTGTGCTCGAATGCGCTGTTCTCCAACGACACGGACACCTGCCGTTTGATGACGAACGCGGCACGAATCCGGAACTCGGTGCCAAGAGTGGCAGGAAACCACACTCCATCTGGCTGCCGCTGATAGACGACATTAAACCCAATTCCCGGAACATCTATTCCTAGCAGGGTGCGGATCATAACTGGAATGCGCCCTGCCAGCTTGGTAAAAACCCGCACGGGCTCGAATTCTGCAGCATCGATGTACGCCTCGCCCGCCCACGGGACCTCGTCCTTGTCCTTTGGTTGGAAACTGATGTGGTAGACGCTGCGACCCTGCTCCACCTCTTGACCGAGGAGTTTGAAGGCGTAATCGTTCTGCTCTTGGCTGGTCAGTGGAAACCAGCGTCTGGCCAAACCGTCTTTGGCCCTGTCGTCGGACAAATCATCGCGCAAGTCGTTGATCAAATCGCCGTCGAAACTGTCTTCCTCCGGCGTTGGCTCGCCCGAAAACTGCTCGTACCTTCCCTTGTGCCAATAGCGGCCGGTCAGCAGCGTGAGCTTCTTTTTGGTGCCGTCTGGCGTTGGAACCACGTTGTAATCTGCGGTCTCTTCCCGCATCAGCTTGCCGCCGGGTTTATGCGTGAGAATGTGGATATGTTGTTTATAGACGTATTGCTTGCGCAGCGCCTCGATGCGATCCTGACTAGCAGCGACGCGGGCCATGATGGCCTCGGCGGTTAAATCCGCTGGATTGGGTTGCGGACTCTGTGCGAACGAAGCAGTGGCTATCAGCAGGATCGCGCCACAACGAAATACCGACATAGGCACAGACGCGCCCATGGGGACTCGCGACACTAGATCGTGCCTACCGCTTATCAGTAGCAGCTCCGAAGCTAGCAGCCGCAACCCCACCGACTTCCATTCCGTTCCGATCAAGGCTATGACAGACGGATTGACCGAGATAGCCATACCGTTAATTCCACGCCCTTGGATTGAAAGCTTTTCGCCATTGCGATGATGGCTCGATAAGCCCGCCCCACAAGATTGTAGCTCTCAGTTGACGAAACCAGGCGAAACACTCAAATCCCCAGTCGCGGGGGGAAAGGATGAGTGTAATCGAGATGTTTGTGCGCCAACGATGCAGATCGAGCTTAGAATGGCCGCATGGGCGCATGCAGCAATCTGAGTCCGGTTGAGAAGTGCTTGGCAACCATCGTTCATAGCGTGGATGCGTTGCAGGACAGAGATTTCACCCGGGCAGAAGCGGCACTGCGTTTGGGGCTTGCTATCGCTAAAACTGCGCCTGCGGAGCAAGCACGTAACCTGGAACCGCTTGTGCTCCTCAACCTTAGCCGGCTAAGGCAAAGGCAGGATCGCGAGCAGGAGGCTCGTCAGCTTCACGAACAGGCCAATGCGCAACTCGAACAGAACGAGCCGACTCTGCCGAATGCACTCTTCAATCTTCTGATGGCGGCGGTTCTGATGGATCGTCGCGAGTATCGGCGGGCGATCCATTTCTGGGAGCAGGCGATTCAATTAGACGAAGGCACGGAACCGACCGGCATCGCGCAGATGCTGTGCAAGGTCGGGGAGTGTTATAACCGGGCCGGTCTCAGAGACCACGCCGCGATCCCGCTGCGTGCCGCCGTCAAGATCTTTCGTAAATATCCCGAGGACCCTCGCCTGTCCGCCACTCTGATCACTTTGGGGAACGCGTTGCGCAAAAGCGCTCCTGCCGAAGCTGAATCTTGCCACCGCGAGGTCGCCGATTGGCATATCGCGAGGGGGCAGTTCTTGTCTGCAACTCCCGCCTGGGGAAACATTGGGATTCTCTGCTCCGAGCAGGGTCGCTACACCGAGGCGTTAGAGTACCTCGACAAAGTCCGAAAGATAAGGGAACAGTCTCCCGGCACACCCATTGCCGCAATTGCGATAACCCTGAACAACATCGCGAACTGCTACCGGCGAATGGGGAAGTTTGCAGAGGCGTTCACGGCGGTCTCTGGTGCAATTGACCTTTTGCAGGAAAAAGGTGGAGCGGAGTTGGCGTCAGCGTATGGAACTCGCGGATTGATCTACCTCGATCAGGGAAACGATTCGGAAGCAGCCGAGTGGCTGAGAAGGGCGTATGAGCAGCAACAGACATTACCTAGCCCGAACATGGATACCATCGCCGAAGACCTAAATCGCGAAATTGCTGCCCTGCAAAGGCTCGGCAGAACGGACGAATTGAGAAACGCTGAAACACGGTTGGCTTCGGTGCATACCGCCATGAAAGCTGTTCCCATTGTCAGTCGTGACTTGAGTGCCCTGGACGCACCATTGCAGTGCGCGGTCTTTGTCGAAGTGAATGTTGGTAGTCGGGGACGCCGTCCCGATGCGCCGCGCGAAGGCGTGGAGTTGGAGCGCCGACTAACGGAAATTCTCGAAGGCAAAGACGTAGGTTGGTGTGCGGGCCTTTTGACGATACCTGAGAGCACGACCCTGATCTTCTACGGCTCTGATGCAGAGATATTGTTCCAAGCGCTCGAACCGGCGCTAACGAGCGAACCGGTGTGTGCTGGAGCGAGAATTACAATCCGGCAGCGCGATGGTCAAAGAGAAGTGATGGTCCCGAGTCGCTTGACGTAATCCGGCACTGGGCAATCCGGTAATTGAGGCCCGTCGATCCCTCAATTGTTGTAATCAGATGTTTACGCTCATCGATCTGTTGGTGTACGAAGCGACTCAGGTCCGCTGTCGATAGTGGCGGAGACATTGTCGAGCTAGACTGACGTATATTAAAGGCACCGTGTTGAACGGGCAGCCGGGCGGAGATGCTTGCAGTGGCCAATGACTTTCCTCGCTTTGACCTGACCGGTGATGTGGCGTTAGTAACTGGCGCTGGTCGCGGCCTGGGACGCGCCATTTCTCTGGCTCTTGCTCACGCTGGTGCCGATTTGGCTCTCGGTTTGCGAGATGTGAAAACCGGAGGTGAGCTGGTCGGAGAGATCCAGGCCATCGGCCGGCGGGTATTGCCGTTGCAGATGGACATGACACGACTCGACCAAATCTCTCAGGCCCTTAGCGATACGGTTGCGCATTTCGGCCGGCTCGACATCCTCGTAAACAATGCGGGGCTGTCACCGGAAAACCTTGCGGAAAATGTACGTGAGGAAGATTTTGATTTGACTCTGAGGGTGAATCTTAAAGGGACATTTTTCGCGAGTCAGGCGGCTGGGCGCGTGATGATTCGCCAAAAGCGTGGATGCATCATCAACATGAGTTCGCAGGCAGGCTTTGTGGCGTTGCCGACAGAATCCGTTTATTGCATGACGAAGGCCGGCATCGCGCACCTGACCAAATGTCTGGCTGTGGAGTGGGGTAAGTACAACATCAGGGTCAACGCCGTTGCACCCACGTTCATTCACACGCCAGGTACGGAATCGGCGCTGGCCGACCCGGCATTCCGAAGGAACGTAATCGAGCGCATCGCGGCGCTACACCGTGTTGGTGAGCCAATGGACGTTGCAGGTGCCGTCGTTTTTCTTGCTTCCCCAGCGGCATCATTGATCACTGGTCATACTCTTCTCATTGATGGCGGCTGGACCGCCACGTAAATCTGACGAGAAGGACGAAGAATATCGAGTGTACATGGTGAGGTCATTCGGCGCACTAGGGCCAATCCCTGCCTAGTTCACGTTATTCAGGCGTGGCACTGGTTTGACCAGTCTCACCCGAGGGGGAAAGGGATATGAGAGATGTTAAGCCCCTTGAGACGATTGCTAACCAGGTCTTGGCTCCGATAACTGGTGCCGGTGCCTGTGGAGCGGACGGTGATTCCTGAGACCGGGTTCGACTTATCTTTAGGAACCGTAGCTATTCTGATCTGTTGATTTTCTTTTCTGTTAAGCTCATCTCGATGCATTGCCGGTCCCGCTACCTCTGGGCACGGCTGTCGTCGCGACGATGCTGCTTTACTACCGTTGGGCGGGAGCGAACGCAACGCTTGCGTTGCTCTTGAACGGAGTGCTGCTGATCGCCGCGCTCTCATGTTTCGGAGGTGTGCTGACGCTGCCGGGAATCGCCGGTGCAGTCCTAACAATCGGTATGGCCGTTGACAGCAATGTGCTGATCTTTGAACGCATCCGCGAGGAACTGCGAGCGGTCAGGTCGGCGTCCGGAGCCCTCGCAGCCGGGTTTTCCAAAGCCCTCGCAACCCTGGTGGATACTCACGTGACCACCGTGGTCTCGTGCATTTTCCTGTTCTTCTTTGGGACTCCAGCCGTGAAGGGATTCGCAACCACTCTCGGGATCGGCCTGACGACCAACCTGTTCACATCCCTCTTCGTTTCACGAGTAGCGTTCAATTGGGAATTGTCGAGGCGAGGACGATCCCCGCAATTGAGCATCGGGATACCTGGCTAGATAGACATGATCGCTGGTACGGCTGCTACCGCAGCGGGGAGGGCCAAGGCTGGTGGACGCTGGCAGACGAGTCCATGCCCCCGGGCAATAGCTGACGTTTGTGGCAGATGATGGACAAACCGGAATGACTGTTGCAACCAGCACTCAAAATCCCTTCAGCAGAAACGCAACCCCGCACCCTCTTGGCTCTCTTGGCTTACCACTCTTGACACTAAAGACTCGGCGGCCCTAAGCTGAAAGTCAATTGCCGCGAATAGCCTCGGCTTTTACGACACGATGGAATCGCTTGCTCGTTCCTCCTGAAGTGATAGCTGCCGAAGTACCAGACCACGACTCAGGTTCGCGTTGCGCGCCAGCAATCGTCCCTAGTGATTCTCTGGAGGTTTTTTGTCAATGATCGAAGTTCACAAACTGCTGCGGACAAAGGAAAACGAGCTTGCCCGCGTCCGAAAAGAGATCGAAGCACTGCGGACCGTCGCACCCTTGATCTCGGAGCGAGATGAAGTTGCAGACTTACTACCCGGTGGTGATCGCCAAGTGTCGCCCGTTCGTCTCGAAGCTTCCCTCGCCGAAGAAAATGCTCTACAAGACGAACCTTCGCACGGCTCTGATGACGTTTTGTTCGACTCCATACCGCCGAAGCGGAACCGTCTCCGCGATTGGATCGGTCGCGCCGTAGGCGAATAGCGCCAGGGTCCACAACGTACGCGGGTTTTTCAAAGCCTGGATATAGACGTGGCGTCCCGACCTCCGGCTAGCGGAGACTAAATCCGTTGCGAGGGTGTCGCTACAAACCTGTGTACGGACTTGGATGAGTGTAATCGCGATGCTACGCCATCTGAAGGAAGCAGACGGTTCTGTCGGCATGCAGAACTGGGGGATCTCAGCCGTTGCGGCCCTATAAAGAAGGGGAATAAGGCGGCAATAATGACGACGAAGGTCAGCCCTTCAATCAGCAGGGCATCGGCGAGCAAGCCCAAAGCGAGTCAACCACCGGCTGAAAATCAGAACGACGACCACTATGGGGATCGCAAACAATCGAAAGATACAGGCATCGCCCCAGTACCACTGATTGAGAACTGGGATGATAAGTTAGCCGACCGAAATTGGAGCCGTCAAACTCAAGCCGAGCAGCACTTTCGCATAAGTTGTGTAGCACCATTCAGAGTTCCTGATCACTAACACCAGAGCGACCGTAGGCACAAGGAAAAGGAAGCAGATGAAGATTTCGAGCAGAAGATCGCCGCCCGCGTACATGCCGCTCGATGCCGCCGCATCTTGCGGGTTCCGGACATATTGCAGGTAACGCACATAGATCAGTAGAGCGGAGACAACGCCAACCACCGCACAGCTTGCCGCGAAGAGACGCAGCTGCAGGCGCGAAGGAGACGGTTCCATGCAGGAATTGTAGCTGCAGGATCCAGCCTGACTCCGGTTACCAAGCGTAATTGATATTACGACAGCTATCGCGGGTAAAATAGACAGCGACTGCGATGATGCAAGACCTGCAAGCGCAACTGTCTGGCTTCGAGCGAGTTCTTTCTGCTCGGCTTCCTCAGCATCTAGCTGGCAGTAGCGTTGCCCGTGTTCTTCGGCAGTTATATGCCACCAAGAGCGCCAATGCGGTGATTACATGTGTTGAAGCGCTTTACCCAGCAGAAGTCGAGAAGGTCCGTCAACTATCAGCTGAAGAGGATCAGTCCAGCTTCCAAGCTCCTCCTCTACCCAGCGTCGTTAGCGTTCAGAGCGCAGCATCCCGGCTTTCGGAAGCCGTTGCCTTGCACGACGGAAAGGGAGCTGTAAACGCGCTTCGAGAACTGGGAGCTCTCGCACTTCCCCCCCCGACTGAACTGCTGTTCAATCGATTGGAATTCAGTGTTGAATGTGTCGTCGGACCGGCTCGCGTGGTTCCCCTCGTCGAGTTGGCTATGATGGCGGCTGAGTTAGGTGCTGATGAGAGAGCGGCCGCCTATATCATAAAGGGCCATGCTCTGGAGCCGGGAGCGCCGGAACTTCACGACCTCAACACAGTCGCCGGGTTGGTCGCTCTCAATGCCGGTGACGTAGCTAAGGCTAAAGAGTGCCTATCGGAATCAGTCCGTGTTTGCGAACAAAATGAGTTCTCATGTCTTGCAAGTAGCATCCGTCCTTTCAATCTACTTCTTGCCCAGAAGCTACTACAACGTGGCGAACATGCAGCGGTAATCAAATACCTCTCGCGATGCCAAGACATTTGGGAGTACGAAGCAAAGCGAATTGCGTTCTGGATCGAGGCAATCCGCAAAAGTAAACAACCAGACTTTCAGACTCCAAGGTTTGCGAAATGTTCGGGACAGTCCCGAGCTGAAGATTCGAGCTCTAGCGATCAGGAGTTCGTTCCTGCCTGCAAGGCACGAGACATCGTTCGCGACCTCCCGTTTGGACATCCGCACCGCTCGCGAGGAGATGCGGGCGGAATACAAGCGCCAAATGGCCGCTGCCATTAGAGGAAAGCTAGACAGAGGAAGAAATTAGCGAGTGGCGCATCTTCCTGCCTCCTGGCCTATCTCGGACAGTTGACGCTATCAGAAGGCGTTTACACTCAAGTTGCCGGTCCACGGCTGCTGAATCAAAGAAAGGCAGCGGTCCGGTCAGCGCACAACAAATCCCGTAGTCGCGACCACGACTCCAACCACTCCCAGCACGAGACCAAGTCCCCAGAAGACTCTGCGACCTGAGAGCAGGGTGATCGACGTGACCACCAGTCCAATCTCCAGGAAGACCTCGGCCAGATCGAATCGATCGGCGCGATTCCTTTCCGTCGCCACCTCCGCCTCCATTTCGCGTGCCTTATCCTCGATTTCCTTCTGGTCGTCTTTGTAGCGCGACGCTTCCTGGGAATATTTGTCGCGCAACTTAGCCAGGGCGGACGCGTCCGTGGTCGGGGTCACCGAAGTCAAGTCGGTAAAGAGTTCGTCGGTATGTCGGCGAATGTTCTTAGCCTGATAGTAGGCCCATTGATCCGACGACTTCGCCTGCAACACAACTTCTTCGGTATGGGCGCGGTGCCCCAGCAGACTAACGACGGCGACCAGAACGGCCAGCACCGCCATGGTCAGGGACACCGGGGCCAGGCTTGGATCTTCTTTCGCGTGCTCCGCGTGTTCCTTCAGTTCGTTCAGTTCTTCTGACATCTTGTCACTCTCCCATAACTTTTACGATTACGCGTTTGTCCCGCTGGCCATCGAACTCGGCGTAGAAGATTCGCTGCCAGGTGCCAAGGTCCAGTTTGCCAGCGGTAATGGGCACGATGACTTCATGGTGAATCAGCAGCGCCTTCAGGTGGGAGTCGCCATTATCCTCACCGGTCTCGTGATGCTTATAGTTCTTGCGGAACGGCGCCAGATGTTCGAGCCACTGATCAATGTCTTCGATCAGCCCGCTCTCGTTGTCGTTCACATAAACTCCGGCCGTGATGTGCATGGCAGACACCAGCACCATGCCTTCCTTAACCCCGCTCTTGCGGACAATTTCTTCCACCTGCGGCGTGATGTGCACATAGGCACGATGCGTCTTGGTATGAAACTTCAGATACTCTGTCAGCGTTTTCATTTACCAAACCCATGGTCGATTGCGACTCTTTGGCCCTAGCGCAGCGCCTCGGCCACTTTGCCACTGGCAATCAACTCCGAGATCCGCGCCAAGTCTTTATACATTACCCGATCTTTTTCCATCGTGGGACACACGGAGCGGATCGCGGCTTGCGCGGCCTGCCCGCGCTTTGACGTCTTCAGCGGCGCCAGAAAATCGAGGGCTTGCGCCACCGCCATGGCTTCGATCGCCAGCACGTTGCGCGTGTTCTCGACGACGCGCTTCAACTTGATCGCTGCGGTCATCCCCATCGAGACGTAGTCTTCCTTGTTTCCCGATGTCGTGATCGAATCGACTGACGCCGGATGAGCCAGCACTTTGTTTTCGCTGACCAGCGATGCGGCGGTCACCTGCGGCATCATGAAGCCGGAGTTCAGGCCAGCGCCGGCAGCAAGAAACGGGGGAAGTCCCTCGCTCAGGGCTGGATTTACTAGACGCTCAATCCGGCGCTCGCTGATGCCCGCCAGCGCGCTGAGCGCGATGGCCAGAAAGTCCAGAGCGAAGGCCAGCGGCTCGCCGTGAAAATTTCCGCCCGAGATCACGTCACCCTCAGCATTTTTCGCATTGGTGATAAAGACGAGCGGGTTATCGACGGCAGAATTCGCTTCTGTCTCGAAAACCTCGCGGCAATGGGCGAGCGTGTCGCGGACGGCGCCGTGGACTTGAGGAATGCAGCGCAGCGAGTAGGCGTCCTGCACGCGGCCGCAGGCCCGGTGCGATTCGCGAATCTGGCTTCCTTCCAGCATGCGGCGCAAATTGGCTGCGGTCTTTGTCTGTCCGCCATGCGGACGCGCCTTGTGAATCCGTTCGTCGAAAGCCGTGTCGGTTCCCTTGAGTGCGTCACACGACAATCCACCCAATACGTCGGCTGAGTCCACCAACGTTTCCGCCGCAAGCAGCGCCAGAGTGCCGACAGCCAGCATGGCCTGCGTTCCGTTGATCAGGGAGATGGTTTCCTTGGACTCCAGCACCAGGGGTGTGATCTGCGCCCGCTTCAGCGCTTCGCTGCTCGGGATGCGCTGGCCTTTTTCATCGAAACATTCGCCTTCTCCGATTAGGGCTAATGCCAGATGCGCAAGCGGAGCCAGATCGCCGCTTGCGCCCACGCTGCCCTGGGACGGCACCATCGGAGTGACCCCACGGTTCAGCATCTCGCACAGTTTGTCGATCACGACGGCTCGCACTCCGGAGTGGCCCTTGGAGAGCGAGTTCGCCCGCAACAGCATGATGGCGCGGGTTTCCGCGACAGAAAGCGGTTCTCCCACGCCCACCGCGTGCGAGCGAACCAGGTTGACCTGCAATTCACGAATCTGATCGCCGGCGATGCGCACGTCGCTCAGCTTTCCGACTCCGGTAGTGATGGCGTACGCGACTTTATTGCCCGCGACAATCTCGTCGACCACGGCACGGGCCAGGTCAACCGCCGCGCGGGCATCGGGAGCGAGGAGCACAGCTCTGCGTTCCGTGGCGACCTCGCGCACGTCTTGCAGCGTGAGATCGTTTCCGTTGATGTGGAGTGCGTTCAACAGCTTTTCCTGGGTGCGGGTTCGGAATGACAACAACTATTTAGTTGCCGCGCCGTTGCTTACCGCTGCGCGAAATGCTCCCAAGTACTTTTCCGGCAGAGGCACGACCTTCATACTCGAATCAGTGACAATGTGTGTAGTTTCACCTTCTGCCAGCAGGGTTTCGTCTTGCGCGCGCACCAGTTCGTAACTGAAGACCACAACCGACGAGCGCACGTTCTTCAATCGAGTGCGCACGATGACCTCTTCGTCGTAATACACGGGAGCGCGGTAACGGCACTTCACTTCAGCGACAGCGATGAATCGCCCCTCATCTTGCTCGAGGTCACGATAGGAAAATCCCATCTGTCGCATGAGTTCGACGCGCCCTACCTCAAACCAGATCAGATGATTCGAGTGGTAGACCACGCCCATCTGATCGGTTTCGGCATAGCGCACGCGCAGGCGCGTTTCATTAAACGCGGGATGCCTCATTTGCCTGTCCACACTGGCTTGCGCTTCTCGAGGAACGACACGATCCCCTCGCGGAAGTCGGCCGTCGTGCGGATCCCCGCATTCTCCCGTACGGCTGCGTCAATCTGGGCGTCGAGTTCCGCGCGCGCATGATCGGTGAGCAGTTGCTTGGTCGCTCGCAACGACGACGGACTGCTTTCCATCAGCAACGCGGCCAGCGCCCGGGCCCGCGGCATCAGGTCGCTCGGGAGAACAATCTCGCTCACCAGGCCCAGACGTACCGCCTCCTCCGCGCCGAAAATCCGTCCCGTCAGGAGCAGATCGCGTGCCTGCTTTTCGCCAATTTGCCGCAGGAGAAATGTGGAAACAATCGCCGGCACAAAACCGATGCGCACTTCGGTGTATCCAAACTTTGCGTCGGGAACGGCAAGGGTGAAGTCACATAGCAAAGCGAGTCCTGTACCGCCAGCGATGGCTGCGCCGTTTACCGCCGCAATTGTCACCTTGGGAAACTCGTAGAGCGATCGAAACAACTGGACCATGGTCCGCGAGTCTTTCAAATTCTCTTCCGGCGTGCGTCCCAGCAGTGCCTTCAGATTATCCAGGTCCAGGCCCGAGCAGAAAGCCTTACCGGCGCCCGTCACAATTAAGACGTTCGCGTCGGACTTCGCGACCTCGTGTAATGCCCGCAGCAAGTCATCAATCAACTCGAAGCTGATGGCGTTGCGCTTCTCTGGACGGTTCAGCGTGATGGTCGCGACGCCACCGTCATAGACGAGTTGTATCGTTTTGTAAGTCATTTCGTAATCGGCCACGGATTTCACGGATTGCCACAGATAAACCCAAAATCGTCAGACAGTAAATCTGTGGCGACTTAGTCTGCCGCGTGCGAAGCGGAGTATTTTGCACCAATCCCGCCTGTAGCTTTCAGGAGCGCGTCCAAAGGCTTCAGATGTGGCAACTCCGCACCCTGCTGGCTGAGCACCTCGATCACCTTCTCCGTCGGGATATTACCAACCAATGCATCCTGCGCAAAAGGACAACCACCCAAACCTCCTAACGCGGAATCAAAGCGCCGGCAGCCCGTATTGTACGCGGCGAGAATTTTTTCGGCGGCTTGCTCTGGCCGGCTGTGCAAGTGCACGCCAATCTCGAGATAGTCGTACTTTGCCATTACCGCGCCCACTAGATCGCCGATCTGCTGCGGACCGGCCATGCCAACAGTGTCCGCCAGCGAGATCATGCGCAAGTTCTCGACTTCCAGCAGCGCGATCGCCTCGGTGACTTCGTCAGCAGTCCACAGGTCGCCATAGGGGTTGCCGAACGCCATTGAGATGTAAACCACGACATCCATGCCGGCGTCGTCGGCCTTGTTCTGAATCTTCTCCAATTCCTCCAGCGCTTCCTCGGGCGACTGCTTTTGATTTTTGCGCAGGAAGGTTTCGGAAATCGAATAAGGAAAGCCCAGCGTCGACACCGCCTGGGTCTCAATAGCCCGCTGCGCACCCTTTTCGTTGACCACAATGCCGATGATCTCCACATCATCGGGAGGATCGAGTTCCTTCAGCACCTGCTCGGAGTCGGCCATCTGCGGTACAGCCTGGGGTGAGACGAACGATACCGCGTCGATATGCTTGAACCCAGCGCTGATCAAGGCTTTCAGGTAGTCCGCCTTCAGGTCGGCAGGAATCAATCCCTCGAGCCCCTGCCAGGCATCGCGCGGACACTCGATCAATTTGACAGCAGCACCCATATCAGAATCTCGGCCGCGGATCTCCAGTGATCCACACCGATCATAATCAATCTGAAAAAATATGTTTTATCCGCGTCGATCCGCGTAAATCCGTGGCAAAAGAAGTTCCCCTACGTCTGCAACACACCAACTTTGAACTCCGCCACATCCGGATTCAGCGCGGCCGCCTCGAGCGCTTGGGTAATTGCATCCCGGGTTTCAATCGGATCGATAATCTTGTCGATCCACAGCCGAGCCGCGCCATAGCGGGGATCGGTTTGCTCGTCGTAGGTGCGCTTCACGGATTCGTAGAGCTCTTTTCTTTCTTCCTCGCTCAGTTGCTTCCCGCCGCGCTCCAGTTGCTTGACCTTGATTTCAACTAGCGTCCCGGCCGCCGAGTCCCCGCTCATCACGGCGTATTTCGCCGTCGGCCAGGCGAACACAAAACGCGGATCGTAGGCCTTCCCGCACATCGCGTAGTGTCCTGCTCCGAACGATCCGCCGACGATCACCGTAACCTTAGGCACCACGGAGTTCGAAACGGCGTTCACCATCTTCGCGCCGGCTTTGATGATGCCGCTCCATTCCGCATCGCGGCCCACCATGAATCCGTTCACGTCATGGAAGAAGACCAGCGGAATCAGGTTCTGGTTGCAGTCCATGATGAAGCGCGCCGCTTTTTCGGCTGACTCGGTGTAGATCACGCCCCCAAATTCCATTCGTTTGTGGCCTTGGTGGTCGATCTGCTGCGCGTGCAGTTTTTGATTGGCGACGATGCCTACGGCGAACCCGCCGATGCGGCCATAGCCGCAGATCAATGTCTTGCCATACTCAGGCTTGTACTCGTCGAAACGGCTGCCGTCGAGCACACGCGCCACGATTTCCTTCATGTCGTAAGGCCGCGCCGGCGACGAATCATAGATACCGTAGATTTCCTCTGCGGCCAAGGCCGGTTCGACGGGCTTCTTGCGGTCCCATGGCGATAGTCGGCGGTATCCCCACTTCTCAACGATCGAACGGATGCGCGCGATGCAAGCCTCATCATTGGGTTCGCGGAAGTCGATGGTGCCGCTGATCGCCGAATGCATTGCCGCGCCGCCCAGGTCTTCGGCGGAAACTTTCTGGCCGATCGCCGCCTGCACCAGTGCCGGTCCGGCGAGAAATAATCCGCTGCCATCGGTCATCAATAAGTGGTCGCACATCACAGGCAAGTATCCGCCGCCGGCTACGCACATGCCCATGATGGCCGCGATCTGCGAAATCCCCATCGCCGACATGACCGCGTTGTTGCGGAACACGCGCCCAAAGTCGTCCGTGTCAGGGAATACATCCTCTTGCAGCGGCAGGAAAACCCCGGCTGAATCCACCAGGTAGATCGTTGGAATACGGTTTTCAATGGCAATGTTCTGGGCGCGAATCACCTTCTTCGCCGTCATCGGGAAAAACGCTCCCGCCTTCACCGTGGCGTCGTTGGCGATGATCATCACCAGACGAGTGTGGATGCGCGCAGTGCCGACCACCACGCCGGCTGCGGGTGCCCCGCCCCATTCCTCGTACATGCCGTGCGCCGCATACAGGCCGAGCTCGAAAAATGTCTCGCGATCAACGAGCAAGTGGATACGCTCCCGCGCCGTCAGCCGCCCCTTGCCATGCTGGTTCTCGATGGCCCGGGCGCCACCACCTTCGCAAATCTTTTCGCCCTCATTGCGCACCTGCGACATCAGGTCCGCAAGAAAACGCATGTTGGCCTCAAAGCGTGCCGAAGTCGGGTCGATTTTCGTCGCCAGCACGTTCGCTGGCGGAGACGAGTTCGTCGTGGAAGATTCGTTGCGGTCGGCCATGGGTCGAAGGAGCGGACTGTTTACGGTATACCAGCGGGGCGGAAGCGCGCAACGCGGTACAGCCTGTCTCCTTCCGCCCTCCATGCTCTATTGCAGAATGCGAACATTCAGCTGGTCCAATCGTTTGCGCCGATCCTTTCGCTGTGCTACCGTCCCATTGACTTCCAGTTCATTCTTCAGATTTCTGAGGAGACTCTCATGACTGGCATCATCTTCCTGGTAATTCTGGTTGTCATCGCGGTGGTGCTCATCGGGATGTACAACAGCCTGGTGCAGCTGCGCGTGCGCTGCGATTCGGCCTGGTCCGATATTGATGTGCAACTGAAACGGCGGCACGACCTCATTCCTAATCTTGTGGAAACGGTGAAGGGATACGCCGCGCACGAGAAAGGGACGTTTGAAAATATCGCCAAATTTCGTTCGCAGGCGATGCAGGCGTCCACTCCGGCCGACAAAGCGGTTGCGGAGAATCAACTGACGGGGGCGTTGAAGAGCCTGTTCGCGGTGGCCGAGAACTATCCCGAACTCAAGGCGTCTGAGGAGTTCACACAACTGCAGGGATCGCTGAGCCAGACCGAGGATTCGATTCAGAACGCCCGCCGCTATTACAACGCCGTGGTGCGCGACCTGAACACGAAGATTCAAGTGTTTCCGACCAACATTCTGGCCGGTATGTTCGGTTTCACCGCCCGCCAGTTCTTCGAGACTACCGAAGCCGACCGTGAGCCGGTGCAGGTGAAATTCTAGCCGATGAACGCACTCTCTGCTGTAGAGACGTTGCTTGCAACGTCTTTTGTGCGCAGGCGAGAGAAACGTAGCAAGCTACGTCTCTACCAGATTGTCGCGATTGTTCTGGCTTGCACCGCGAATCTCGCGGCCAAATCGTGGCGAGTCGCGGACTTCCAGGACAACATCGTGGTCGCCAAGGACGGCAGCGCCGAAGTGACCGAGCGCATCACGCTTGTCTTTGTGGGCGAGTGGCACGGCATTCATCGCACGATTCCCATCGAATATCCCGGACCGAACGGCACCAATTACGAACTCTACCTCGACCTGAAGAGTGTCACCGACGGTGAGGGCGGCAAGCTTAAATACGAATCGTCGGTGGCACACGGCGACCGCGATTTGAAAATCTACATTCCGGACGCGGTCGACACGACCCGGACGGTCCAGATCACCTACGGCGTGCGCAACGGCATGCGCTTCTTCGACGCGCACGATGAGTTTTATTGGAACGTGACCGGCAATGACTGGCCCGTGCCGATCGATCATGCCGCTGCCACGGTGCGCTTCCCCGAACAGGCCGCGGGAGCACTGAGCGCGCAGGCGTTCACGGGCGTATATGGCTCAACCCTGCGCGACGCGATCGCCAAGATCGCCGGCGCCGAAGCCCAGTTCGAGACGAATAATCCCTTGCCCATGCGCGGCGGGCTGACGATTGACGTTTATATTCCGAAAGACATCCTCAAAGAACCTGGAGCGCTGACCCGGTTTCTATGGTTTGTGGGCGGCAATCCCGTCATATTCCTGCCGCTGGTCACCATGGCGGTGATGTTTCCGCTGTGGTGGTACAAGGGACGGGATCCAGATCCCGGAATGTCGGTCGCTCCCATGTACGACCCTCCGCCGGGCATAACTCCAGCGGAGGCTGGCACACTGCTCGACGACACCATCCACCCGCGCGACATTACATCGACGATCGTCGATCTGGCCGTGCGCGGCTACATCAAGATCGAAGAGACCGCGGAGAAAGTCCTTCTCTTTGCCCACAAGGACTATGTCTTCCACCTGCTCAAGCCGCGCGAGCAGTGGGGCTCCGATCTTGCTCCGCATGAACGCGTCATGCTGGAGAATGTCTTCGCCGGCGGCGACCAGACGCGGTTGTCGAGCCTGAAGAATCGTTTTTACACGGCGGTGCCCATCATCCGACAGGACATTATGTCCCAATTGAAAGGCAAGGGCATCTACCTGCTCGACCCGGAGTCGGCCAATGGCTACAGCGTTGGGGCAGCGATCGCGATTCTCATCCCTTTCGGAATTTTTCAATACCTCGGATGGGCGAACTTCTTCAACTCGGCCCCGCTGCTGATCATCAGTGTATTGGTGGCAGCGCTGATCTGGTGGCTGTTTGCGCGGGTGATGACGGCGAAAACTGTAAAGGGCGGACGAGTTCGCGTCGCCGTGCTGGGCTTTCAGGAATTTATGAATCGGGTCGACGCGGAACGGCTTAAGCTCATGCCCCCGACCACGTTCGAAAAGTTTCTGCCCTATGCTATGGCGTTGGGCGTCGAGCATCACTGGGCGCAGGCCTTTGCCGGGATCGTCAAGGATCCTCCCCAGTGGTACGTCGGGCCGGGCGGTTACTACGGCGGTGGCTTCAATCCGATCTTCTTCTCGAGTTCGATGCATAGCATGGCAACGGATATGCACCAGGTCTTCGTCTCCGCGCCGCGCGCCAGTTCGAGCGGGTCCGGATTTGGCGGCGGTGGAGGCGGTGGCGGATTCTCGGGCGGCGGCTTTGGCGGCGGCGGCGGCAGCGCCTTTTGACGCTCACGAACTGACGAAGCCTACGCCCGCCAGCAGGCGGAATACTTCTTTCCTACTATTGATCTTCCTTTCTGCGTCCCTATAATTGGCCCACTTTTATTGGGGTTCGCTTGCTGCAAAAATATCAGCGTTTCAAAAAGCCGCTAATCGCGACTGTCTGCGTCGTGGCCGCGCTCTGGCTATTCGCGAGCGCGTCCCTGTACGGCGTGATGAGGCAATCGCCAGAACACTTCGCCCGCGTGATGTCCAAGATTCCGGGCCCAGTCGCTTTTCTGGTTTTGCCCTTTGAAACGCTCTGGATGCGCGCCCGCGCGGGAAGCCTCCAGATCGGCGACCCGGCACCGGACTTCTCGCTGGCCAAACTCGACAAGAGCGATCACGTCCAACTGTCCTCGCTGAACGGGCGGGGACGCCCGGTGGTCCTGGTATTTGGCAGCTACACCTGACCGCCATTCCGGCGGGAGGTGCCCGCCCTTAACAAGCTCTATCAGCAGTACGGAAGCCAGGTAGCCTTTCTGGTGGTCTATATCACCGAGGCCCATCCCAGCGACGTCTGGCAGATGCAAAGCAACATCAAAGACAATGTGGTTTTTGCCAGCCCGCGGAATGAAGACGAACGCGCTTCCCTTGCGGGCGCGTGCGTCCGCAAACTCGGAATCCAGATTCCCGCGGTTCTGGATGAATTCGGGAACTCGACCGAGAGCACCTACACGGCGTGGCCCGAGCGCCTTTACCTGATCGATGCCGATGGCCGAGTGGCCTATAAGAGCAAGCCCGGCCCGTTCGGATTCAAGCCCGACGAGTTACAGGCTGCCCTGCGCAAGGCGGTACCGGGGCAGTAATCGACTACATGGACCGCTCGGGCCTCCCTTTGAAGCCAGTTCTTAAACGGGTATTGCTAGAGCACCCGCAAAACCGCTAGTGTCGCATCATCTGTCTGGCAGCCACCGGAGAAGTCATCCATGGAGTTGAAGATCAACTGGACTAGGTCTTCAGCCCCGTTCAAGCATTGTGGCTTCCAGTCGGCGGTCGCTTTCAAGAGACCCTGAACTCCCCACTCCTCGCGCCCGGGATTTGTCGCTTCAATGACCCCATCCGTGTAGGCGATGACCACATCGCCGGGATCAAGCACTACGGCGCTCTCCTCATAGTTCGAATAAGGGAGCATTCCAACAGGTGTACCACCCGTCTCAAGCCAATCGATTGAGCCGTTATGCCGAAGAACAACCGGCGGATTATGTCCGGCATTCACGTACCGTAGCGTGCGCGTTGCTCCGTCGAAGACGCCATAGAACAACGTCGCATAACGGTCCGTCAGCGACCAAGTATATGCCTGGTGATTCACAACCTTTAGCAATGCGGCCAAGTCGTTGGCCGTGAACAAAGCCGCGGTCCGGAGTGAGGACTGGACATTAGCTATCATGAGCGCCGCGGCGAGACCTTTGCCGGAGGCGTCGCCAACCACCACCGCCAAGCGGTCATTTGCGAGCGGCATGAAATCGTAGCAATCGCCGCCGAGGGCTCGAACTTGGCGGCAGAGCGCGCTGTAATCCACGAAGTTGCTGGTCCGATCCAGACCCTGCATGAATCGCTGTTGGACATTGCAGGCTTGTACCCAATCCTGGCTAACATCAACCACCACATCGTCGGTCGTCATTTCCCATCCCCCATTCGTATGTCGGTTCTGGGTACGCAAAATCGACAGGCTGTCAGTTTGTAGTTTGAAAAAATTCCTTCTGCGGGATGTAGAGAACGCCGTGCCGGCTCCGACTACTCGATGAAAACGCAGACTAGGGTCTGACCAGTACTAGAACAAAAGGAGAATGACCGTGGGCAAAGCTAGCAAGGTGTCTCGTCGCCGCTTCGTCGCATCCGCGCTCTCCACTGCGGCAATGCTTGCTTTGCCCGCTCGTTCAATGGCAGACGCTAAGATGCAGAAAAGAGGAGCAGATGAAATGACAACCTTGACGCCCTATCTCTTATTCGATGGAAGTTGCCTTCCGGCAATGGAATTCTACAAAACCTGTTTTGGCGGAGAATTGACTACGACCAAAGTGAAGGATTCTGGGGCGAAGGATCACATGCCTGCGGTCCAGCAGGAGAAAATCCTTAATGCACGACTCACAAGCGGCAATCTGGAGATTTCAGCATCGGACTGGCTACGGCCCGACCGAACTCCAGTTCGCGGCAACACCGTTTGTCTTTATCTGAGTGGTGGAACATTCCAAGAATTAAAAGCTCTGTTTGAAAGACTGTCAGAAAGCGCAGAAGTGACCGACCCTCTGAAAGAGCAGTTTTTCGGCACATACGGAGCACTCAACGACAAATTTGGTGTGCGATGGATGTTTCAAACAAACCAAACGGCTTAGAAAGAACTGCAACGAAGTCGCAAAAACCAGCACAGGAGCGAACGAAATGAAATACATTTTGCTGATGTCTGGCACGAAAGCCGGCGTTGACTCGTATCACGCCTGGTCGCCCAAGGATATCGAAGCGCATATGGGAGGCCTGAGGGCCATGGCGAAGGAGTTGACCGAATCTGGGGAGTTCGTGACCACGCAAGGATTGGCCGAACCGGGTGAAGCCAAGGTAGTGCGCGGGGAGAGAAACGGCCTGCCGGTCACAGACGGTATTTTCCCCGAGTCGAAGGAGTTTCTGTTGGGCTACTGGATCGTTGACGTGGGGACTCCAGAACGCGCTCATGCCATAGCAGCCCGGATTTCGGCGATGCCGGGGCCCGGGGGATTGCCTACAAACGTTCCCATTGAAGTGCGGCGCTTGGCGTTTTAATGCGCAGCCCTTGGTGCAAATGATGAAATGTCGAGAATCAGCCTCGGCTCCCACTTTCCCTATGAAGGGCAGAGAGGCGCAACAACGAAAGGAGAAGCAAATATGAAATACATCTTGATGATGAACACCATGCGAGTCGGCCGTGGGGTTCCCCAGTGGCCCCAAAAGGACCTCCAGGCACACATCGCATTTATGATTAACATCGACAAAGAGCTACGCCAAGCTGGCGAGTTGGTCTCAGCTGAAGGTCTGTCTTTCCCCAATCAGGCTAAGCTGGTGCGCGCTGGGAAGGATGGCACGCCCATCACCGACGGCGTGTTCCCTGAGAGCAAGGAATTTCTCGCGGGATACTGGATTGTCGACGTTGACTCTCCCGAGCGAGCTTATGCCATCGCCGCCAGAGTGTCGGCGGCGCCCGGTCCGGGCGGAACGCCTTTGAACATGCCGATTGAAGTGCGCCCCATTATGAGCGGGCCACCACCGGAAATGCTCTGACGGAAGCGACCATGACCAAGCCCTGGGATTCGACCTCGGAGCATCTGTTGCGCGAACTCGCGCCCCAGGTGCTCGGATCCATCGTTCGCCGTTTTTGCGACTTCTCCTTGGCCGAGGATGCCCTGCAGGAGGCGATGATTGCGGCGTTCACCCAGTGGCCGCAGGAGGGCGTTCCCGACAATCCACGGGGCTGGTTGATCCAGGTCGCATCTCGGCGAGTGACCGATCAGGTGCGCAGCGAAATTGCCCGGCGCGAAAGGGAAACCGCGGTGGCCCGGGAGGTGGACATCACCGCACCTTCCGTCGAAATCGAGTCTGATATGGATTCTGACGACACGCTCATCTTGTTGTTCATGTGCTGTCATCCCGCCCTGACTTCGTCCTCGGCCATCGCCTTGACCCTGCGGGCCGTCGGCGGTTTAACCACGGCGGAGATCGCCAATGCGTTCCTGGTTCCTGAAGCAACAATGGCGCAGCGGATCAGCCGCGCCAAGCAAAGCATCAAGGCTTCCGGTGTGCCATTCCGTTTGCTTTCTTCGCAGGAGCGTGCGGTACGCCTCCCAGCAGTTCTCCATGTGCTCTACCTGATCTTCAATGAAGGTTACGCCAGCAGCATCGGACCGCATTTGCAGCGACTCGATTTGGCACGTGAGGCAATCCGGTTGACTCGCTGTGCGAAAGCGCTGCTTCCTGATGATGCAGAAGTCGCCGGCCTGCTGGCGCTCATGTTGTTAACCGACGCTCGCCGTGCGGCGCGAACCGGACCTGATGAGGAATTGATCCCTTTGGACAAACAAGACCGAACTCTGTGGGACCGGGCCGAGATCTCCGAAGGCATCGGTCTCCTCACCGCCGCGCTATCGAAAGCATCCGTCGGTCTGTATCAGCTACAGGCCGCGGTCGCCGCAGTTCATGACGAGGCGGCACGAACTGAAGATACGGATTGGCCACAGGTCCTTGCGTTATACGAGTTGCTGAAGCGCGTGTCTCCCGGTCCCATGGTGACGCTCAATCACGCGATTGCAGCCGCAATGGTACACGGCCCTGCAAAGGGTCTCGAACTGCTGAGGGCCCTCGATACCGACGCCCGGCTTGCTGGTCACTATCGCCTCGACGCGGTTCGTGCCCATTTGCTGGAGATGGTTGGCGATTATGAAAGCGCCATCATGCACTACCGCATTGCGGCTGGCCGGACAACGAGCATCCCCGAACAGAATTACCTCATGACACAAGCGGCTCGGCTCGATGACAAGAGGAGTGGCCCGGATAACACGACCGCTGCCCCCATTCCATAGGCACGACCCATGCCGTAGATAGGGCCCTGGAGAACAAGAAAGGGCCGCGATCGGATCGATCGCGGCCCAATTCACACTGAGGTAGGGAATCTTTACTGCTCACCCGCTGAGGCGTTCGATCCCCATAGCACATTGCTTCCCCACAGCACATTACTGCCCCATAGGACATTGCTTCCCCACAACACGTTCGATCCCCATAGGACATTGGAACCCCACGGTTCGCCGCCGCTGCCCCATAGCACGTTGCTCCCCCACAACACGTTGCTGCCCGCGACGGTCGACGCGGGTGCGCCGGTCACAAACTGCGCAGATCCCCACACCGCAGCGTTCGACCACGTGGCGGAGGTATTCCACACCGCGGTCGGGTAGTCGTTCAGGTAGACGTTGCCCGAGTTCGCGTCATAAGACGCGTACGGCGACATCGCCGTGCCCTTCGCCACATCGGTACTGCTCAGGGCAGCTTCGACGTCGACATAGCCGGCGCCGATCGTGAATACATCGTACTGATCGGTGTACGTAATTCCCGTGGAGGGATCGGTTGTACTGCTGTAGGCTGGGAACGACTTCCAGGCCGTCTTCATCAGGCGAGCTTTCACCTGATCAGGAGTGAGCCCAGGACTTTTTTGCAGCAGGTCGGCCACGACTCCGCTGACCACGCCCGTCGCCATGCTGGTGCCACTGAGCGTGAAGTAGTTCGAAGACGGCGCACTGTTTCCACCGTTCACGTAAAAGCTATACGGCACGCGATTGCCGGGTAGCTCGTTGTACAGGGTCGAGCCAGGAGCTTCCAGCGAGACCAGCAAGTTACCGGGCGCGACGATGTCCGGTTTGGCCACAGCATCGATCGCCGTCGGCCCTTTTGAACTATAGCTGGCGATCAGGTCGTCAACGCGCGTCGGCGTTCCCATCGGCTTCATCGCCCCCACCGTGATCACGTAGGGATCGTTGCCCGGTGCGGTAACCGTCCCATAGCCATCGGTGGGCTGGTAGCGTCCGTTGTTGCCGGCCGCAACCACCACCACGATGCCGCTTTTCCACGCAGATTCGACCGCCTGGCAGAGCGGATCGAGTTTGTAACTTTCATAGACCGCGCGTCCCAACGACAAATTCAGCACGCGGATGTTAAACAAGGGTTTCAGAGCGATCGCGGTGCTGATGGCCGAAATCACGGCGCTATCCGTCCCGGCCCCGTTCTGGTCCAATACACGCAGGTTAATCAGGTTCGCCTGCGGGGCAATACCTTCAAAGGTGTGCGAATACTTTGACCCTTTGGAACTCGTGCCATTGCCCGCAATCAGGCCGGCAACATGCGTGCCATGGCCGAACTGATCGGAAGCGCTGGCATTGCCGGTAACGAAACTCTGGTTCCAAACCACTCGCGACAATCCCAGAAACCCGCCGTTCAGGTCGGGGTTGCTGCTGACGCCGCTGTCCACCAGTGCAACACCAACTCCCTGGCCGGTGTAGCCCGACTGCCACGCGGCGAAGGCATTCACCGCGGGTGCGGCATTGCTCAACGTGGGAGCAAGCGGGCGATCCAGGCTGATGTACTTCACGTTCGACTGGTTCGACAGCGAAAGAATGTTCGACAGGGACAAGTCGGCGACCACCGCGTTCACCAGCGGCAGCGCGTTCAACAACGAGCCCAAAGTCGAAAGCAGCTGCAGATCTAAGAGACCCGGAGGATTGTTGTACTGCACAACTACCCGCGCCGTGGGGGCGGTCGACTTCTTCAGGTCCGGAGAGAGTTTGGTGCTGTCGGTGGCATACGCCAGCGTCACCGCGGTTAGAAGTAACAACAGCACGATCTTCTTCATGATTTCCCCCACGCAAGCGCCTACTGGCGCACCCCAAGTGACTATTACTGAGGCAGGCCGGGTTCCAAAACCAAATCCGGAGGACCCTTATTTATCAATGTCTTAGATGGTGCTGTTGCAGAATCAAACGGGCACATTGGCCCAGCCCCAGGAACATGGGACAAGTTGGCACACTTTGACTCCTCGCGTCTCTGCTTCCTTGGGCCGCCAGCAACTGCTAAGTGCTTGATTTGCGAGAGGAAAACCATGGTAACGAATGGCGCTGTTTTGGGCGCGACTCTTCTCTGCAATTCGTTGAAAATTTAAGCACTTGTGATGTCTGGGGTTCGTACCATTGGCGCGCGTGTGTTCATTGCCGGGATGTCTGAGGCAGCGTGCCTGTGCTTTTTCTTGGCCTTCTCCCACTGGCAATCGAGCGATCCCGTCAAGTTTGCTTGCTATCTCATCGCGGCGCTGCTGGCGTCCTCGCTCAAGGTGGGCCTGCCCGGCATTGAGGGGACGCTCTCGGTTAACTTCCTGTTCACACTGCTGGGGATCCTCGAACTCAGCCTGCCCGAAACTCTGCTGATTGGCGTGGCCAGCACGCTGGCCCAGTTTTATTGGAAGCCGGCAAGACAGCTGAAACTGGTCCAACTTATATTCAATCTGTCGCAAGTCACGGTTTCAAGCGCGGTCGCGTACTGGGCGTACAAGTTGGTTGTCGTTCATGTTCTGCATTCTCCTGGCCCGCTCGCTCTTATGGTAGCCGCTATCACGCACTTCGCCTGCAACACGGCGGCGACTTCGACCATCATTGGTCTCACCGAAGACAAGCCAGTCCGAAGGGTATGGGGTAAGAGTCATCTCTGGCTGTTGCCCTACTACACAGTGGGAGCCGCCACGGCCGGGCTAGTCCATTTTCTGAACGCACACATCGGATGGCAGTCCTCGCTGCTGGTGCTGCCCCCTATCTACCTGATGTACCGCTCCTATCGCCTTTATCTGGGCAAGCTGGAAACCGAGAAACGGCACGCCGAGCAAGTAGCGGTTCTTCATCTGCGCACAATCGAGACCCTCGCGCTCGCTATCGAGGCCAAGGATCAGACCACCGGAGAGCATCTACAGCGCGTCCGGGTTTACGCCATGGAACTCGCCCGGGAACTGTGTCTCAACGAGGACGAGACCGAGGCGTTGCGGGCCGCTTCCGTGCTCCACGACATCGGGAAGCTGGCCGTACCCGAACACATCATTTCGAAACCGGGCAAACTGACGCCTGAAGAATTCGAAAAGATGAAGATCCATCCCATCGTCGGCGCAGAGATCCTGGAGCAGGTGAACTTTCCCTACCCGGTTGCGCCGATCGTGCGTGCCCACCACGAAAAGTGGGACGGAAGCGGTTATCCGTATGGACTGTCCGGCGACGCGATTCCGATTGGGGCTCGCATTCTGACTGCAGTCGACTGCCTCGACGCCCTGGCCTCGGACCGGCAATACCGCAAGGCCCTGGCGCTGGATGAAGCTATGGCCAAAGTGGTCTCGGAGGCGGGCAGCAGTTTTGATCCGCAAGTGGTTGCGATTCTGCACCGCCGCTATGTCGAACTGGAGAAGTTGGCGACGGAGCAGCCCCTGCAAGCTCCGCCCAAGCTATCGACCGATATCAAGGTTGAACGTGGCTTGGCGCCGGACGCGGGATTCGCGGAGTCGGCCGCCCCCTCCAGATCCAATGGGGCAACAAAGAATTCGAGCGCGCGTATCTCAGATGTTCAGCGCCAGGTGCAGGAGATCACCAACCTCAGCCAGCAGGGTAGCGCACTGAGCATCGCAGACATTGGCTCGCTGCTCGCCGTCCGCTTGAGATCTCTCGTGCCCTACGATTCGATGGCTTTCTATTGGCTGAACAGTGGCGTCCTGATTCCGGAGTCTGTGAGTGGAGAAAATTTCCGCCTGTTTTCGTCGCTAAGAATTCCAATCGGGGAAGGCCTCTCGGGATGGGTCGCGCAGAATAACAAGGCTATTCTGAATGGAAATCCAACGGTTGAGCCGGGATACCTCAACGATCCTACCAAGTTCAGCACGCTGCGTTCAGCGCTGGCAGTTCCCGTCCAAACCGCATGCGGAGTAGCCGCGGTTCTCGCCCTCTATCGCGCGGGGCAGGATGCCTTCACCGCCGACGATCTTCTCGTCGCCGAGACCATGGCGTCGGGCCTGACTCCGGCAATCGAGAGCGCAGCCAGACCTAGAGCAACGGGAGTCAGCGCTGGCAACACGTAATCGCGCTCCCTACCCAATGCTGTCCCAGCCTTCTAGTTCTTCGGGCGCCAGGGGTTCGGAGAATTCTCGGCCGACACCGAGTTTCCCCCAGGAGAATGCCCAGCTTCCGGCGGCCCTTCCGGTTCGCGATCGGAACCAGACGCGCGACTGGGTGCGGGCCCGCGCGTGATAATGATCTCTTCGCCGCGACAGGCTTTTTTCGATCAGCCGCGACAGATTGGTTTGGGCTGCGCGAATTGTGACCATTTTCATTCGCAGCCTTACTCCACCTCGAAGCTCACGTACAACAGCCCGCCGTCACGCTCGACCTGAAGCGCAACCGGATCACCCGGCTTCAGTGCAGCCATCGCGGTGCGCAGGGTCCGAACGGTATCAATCGGCATCGTGTTGATCTGGTGAAGAATGTCGCCGGCCTGCAATCCGGTGTCGGGCATGGTCAGGTCCGCGGCGCGTCCCACCACGATCACGCCCGAAGGAATCCTGAGTGCTGAGCCCAGCCGGGTACGCAGGTCGCCGCTGAGATCGACGGCGAGAACGCCCAGGCGCGGAACCAGACTGTTTTCCGGATTGACCGCATCGAGCAGTTCGTCCATGTGATCGCGGTGTTCGATGGCCGGGACGTACAAGGTCTTCCGGTCTTTGCCGCGTAAGATCTCTAACTTCACCACCTGGTCGAGCCGATGAAGATACAAAGCCGCCGAAAGGGAAGCCAGGGTCTCGATCCGGCGATCATCGGCGGAGAGGATGATGTCCTGAACTTGCAGGCCGGCGGCTGCGGCCGGGCCGTCCGGGTTCACATCCACCACGATGACTCCCCAACGCCGTGGGAGTTGCAGAGCCTCGGCCAGGTCGGGCGTGATCTCCTGTGACGCCGCACCGATTTCGACGCGATGCACGTGCCCATTTCTGCGTAAAGCGCGGTACACGAAATCGACCACGCGCGCGGGAATGGCGAAGCCCAGACCCTCGCTGCCTCCGCCCTGCGACAAAATGAAAGTGTTGATCCCCACCACCGACCCGTTCATGTCTACCAGCGGCCCCCCGCTGTTGCCGGGGTTGATGGGAGCGTCAGTCTGAATATAGGTGAGCGGCTTGTTGGGATCGGCCTGCCGCGCGACCGCGCTGACCACCCCCATCGTGATCGAGTTTTGCAACCCCTCCGGGCTGCCGATGGCAAATACCAATTGTCCCACTTTCGGTAACTGCTGGGTAAGCAGTGGAATCGTAGGCAAGTCGGCGTCGTCAATCTTGAGAAGGGCGAGATCGGTTTCCTTGTGCTGGCCCAGCAGCTTCGCTTCCACGATGCGGCGTTTGCCTAACGGCACTTGCCCGGCGGAGTCACCCATCGGCAGCGGCAGCGCAACCCGAATCCGTTGTGCGCCCTCCACGACGTGGGCATTGGTCATGATGTAACCATTGGAGTCGACAATCACGCCCGAACCAACCGCATTCTGGCGGACGATCAACGCCGTCTGGGACTTATCTGTTTCGTGGAGCGGACCGTATCCGGTCACCAGGACCTGAACCACCGCGGGAGACACCCTGATAGCCAGACCTTCCAGGGCGCTGTTCAATTGCACGAGAACCCTTTGAGGTTCGGAGTCCGCCGCTTCGGTTTTCGATACCGGCTTCCCAGCTTCCGTCTTCTGCCCTGGCGGTTGCGCGTCTGGCTTCGGGCTGGAGGTCTGCGCAACAGCGCCGGCGACGCATAGAACAACAAGGAACAGAACCCGGATTGCTCCCGTCTTGACGACCGGATGAGTGTGAACGGCATGTGCCATAATGAACTCCTGCCCCTGTTGTGGAAGAACCGCTTTTCAAAACACTATCACGCGCGCTCGCTCGCAGATGTAAAGCTGAGCAGGGAAGCTCGTTGCTACAATGAGGATCGCTGATCGGGTGCGCTGATGAACATCCCCAGCCGCCCCTCACTCCCAAAGCTCGCGCGGAAGCAATTTGGCGGACTGGCCTGCTGGCGGCAAATACCGGATACCAACTGCGTGCAAATCTAATGACCAACTGGCATCGCCAGCGGGGGAACCTAGTTGCTACCGTTAACTAACGGGTAATCAGGCTTTTACAACGATAACTTTCGTGATATAACCGCCGGTAAGCAGAGAAGCGGGCCCCAGCCCGCCGGGAGCTCGGTTTGACGACGTTGGCCTCTTTAAGGATGAGACATCGAAATCAGGCCAGCACAGAGGAGGCCCTTTGGCCGAAGAAGCACGGACCGGAAAAAGATTTCCCCTGGAATTACCGATCAAGATCCACAAGGGCGAGACCGGCGCAGACGCCAAGGGTGTAACCGGGAATCTCAGCGCGGCCGGCGTGTACATCCGCGCCGACGCCTCCATGGAGATTGGCTCGCCGGTGGAATTTGAAATCACCTTGCCTCCGGAGATGACCGGCGGCCAGGAAAACGTCACCATCCAGTGCAAGGGGCGGGTGGTCCGCGCCGACGAAACCGGAGAAGGCGGAGAAGGCCGCGGCGTGGCTTGCGTGATCGACTCGTACGAGTTCGTGCGGAACTCATAGAACTTTTTTGGAGCGCTGACAAAATGCTCAAACTGATTCTGGCTGATAACCAGGCGATCTTCCGAGCGGGCATCGCTAAAGTGCTTGCCGTAGAAGACGAGATGCGCATCGTAGCCCAGGCGCAGACCCCGGAACAAATGTTCATGGCCATCGACAAATTCCGCGCCGCCGTATTGGTGGTGGCCGCGGGATTCCACGGCGACTTTGCCGCCATCGTACTGGCTGCGAACAAGGCCAAAACCCGCGTGATCGTTCTCGCCGATACCGGTGAGAGCGCGCAGCGCCACATGACGAATGGCGCGCACGGAGTGGTCTATCGCAATGTAACCAGCGCAGCTCTGGTCGATTGCGTGCGCAAAGTGGCGCGTGGTGAAACCTGGGTGCAAGACGTCGCTGTGCCCAGCGAACTCACCGAGAACGATATGGTCGGTTTGCGCGTGCGCGACCGGCTCACGGCCAAGGAACTTCGCATCGTCGCCCTGATCGTGCAAGGTTACAAGAACAAGGAAATCGCCACGCAGCTCGGCACCACCGAGCAGGTCATCAAGAACTACCTGCGCAACGTCTACGACAAGATTGGCGTTTCGGACCGCCTCGAGCTGGCGCTGTTCACCATTCACCATCGCATCCTGAACGAGGCCGCAGCCGCCACCGCTTCTGGCGCCCCGCCGCAGGCACCCGCCGGCGTTGCACCGTAAGACTTACGAATCCGCAGAAACGGAAAGGCCACCTGCAAAGGTGGCCCTTTTCAGCTCTCTTTTCTCTTGGGCCTCACTCCCCCGACCTGGGCCGGGATTGCCTCGGTCCGAATGTGGTTCCGGAGAAGTCGCCCTTATTCCAAGCTGGAGAACCCTCGTGCTGTGCGACTCGGTAGTCGACGAGGAAATTCGGCACCGCCCCCTTCGCCATCGAGTCAAAATCAATGGGCTGCTCCATGTTGTCGAGCGGTGTGTGATCGCGCGTGACCCGCCACTTCTTGATGACGTCGAGGCCGTTCACTTTGGCATCGGTAGACTTCACCCCGTCCTCAACATCGACCGCCGGCACACCCTGCAGCACAAACGAATATTGATCGCTGCGAATGAACGCCAGCTCTTCGGGCATCGGATCCGGGCTGACATCGTATCCCATGACTCTGGCCACCGAGGCACTTCATCGCCGACCGTTGAGTGTTCGGCTCCCCGAGCGACCACATCCTTCAGCGGGAAGTAGCTGCCCGGAGCGCCGTCGATGTTAACGTTCGCCACGATCGACCGCAGCGCGCCAAGTAATCTGAGCCGAGCAGGCCCATTTCCTCCCCGGTCACGAACACAAAGAGCGCGGACCGTCGCGCAGGCTGCGGCAGGCTGGCATAAGCGGCGCGCGATTTCGAGCAACGTCGACGATCCGGAAGCGTTGTCCAGAGCGCCATGGCAAACGGTTGTCGCCCTCGACCGCCGGATAAATTCCCAGGTGATCCAGATGCGCGGTGTAGACCACATACTGGTCGCGGAGCGCAGCATCGGACCCCTTCAGTTCCGCAACAATGTTGGGGCTCGGGATTACCGATTGCGTGGCCTCGGTGTGGATGTGCGCGTTTACCGGAAGGGCAAATGCCTGCGGCTTGCTGGCGTGAGCAGCGGAGGAAACCTGCTCGAGTGTTTTGAGTGCGCTGGCAAAGACCAACTCCGCTCCTTGCGGGCCGAAGAGCGCGTTGCCGCGAAGCTCAGGGAAAAAGTCATGCGGGATACCGCTCTTATCGAGCCAGTGCATTTCTCCCGCCTGGATCTGCGGAACCAGCCATTCCCACGCATAGCGTTTCCAGTCCTCGGGCAGCATGATCGACAACTCTCCGACCGCCCCATGCGCCACCGCATTCTTTCTCTTCACGATGCCGTCGGAATAGTAGGCGCTCGGTGGAAGGAAAAGCCGAAGGTGCTCCGTAGATCATCAGAACTAGCTTGCCGCGCACATCGACGCCCGCCTAGTCGTCGTATTTCTGATCGGGCGCGGTAACGCAAAACCCACGAAAATAACTGGCGCGGTAACGTCGCTTTCTGCCTTGCTCTTATCTTTGGCCGCCGGACTTGCGAACCAGGTCGAGAGCACGTAATCCTGGGCGTCGGTCAGCTTCTTGTCCTTGCCATTTACCGTGACCGTCAGCGAACTGGCGGCCGCGTCCGTCACCGCCCTTTCAAGGGGCACGGTCTGGAACCACCCGCCGGACACACCCGGATCGAGCCCCATGCCTTCCAACTGCGTGGCCACGTAGCCTGCCGCGATTGTCATAGCCGGGCGTGCCCGGTGCGCGTTCCTTGCAGCAAGCTGTCTGACAGGAAGCGAATGTGGACCCGGATCTTCTCCGGGCGAATGATTCAAGTCGCCAGCTGAACCGCCGTGCGTTGCGAAGGGTTCTGAGCTGAGAGGTTGAAGGAAGGAAGAAAGAAGACAAGGCCAAAAATTACCAGGGAGCGAAGTCTCATTTGTGACAGGTCGCGATTCTTGAGCAAACTCGTTAGGTGCGTCCAGCTGATTTCGGCCACCAATAAAAGAGATAAAATCCAGGTCGCAGCGAAGACGCTGAACAAAACACACATTACTGAACGATTGAGGTGAGACTATCGGCTATGGAATACCGACTGCTCGGACGATCTGGTTTGAAAGTTCCGGTGTTGAGTTTCGGCACCGGCACCTTTGGTGGCGGGAACGAGTTCTTTCGCGCCTGGGGCGCGAGCGATGTGGCCGAGGCAACGCGCCTGGTTGACGTCTGTCTGGAAGCCGGCGTGAACCTCTTCGATACGGCTGACATTTACTCGGACGGGTTATCCGAAACGATTCTGGGCAAAACGATCGCCGGCCGTCGCGAACAAGTTCTGATCTCCACCAAAGCGACTTTCCGCATGGGGCCCGGCCCCAACGATGTGGGATCTTCGCGGCATCATCTAATCCAGGCCTGCGAAGCCAGCCTCCGCCGGCTGGGAACGGATTACATCGACATCTATCACCTGCACGGCTTTGACGCGCTGACCCCTCTGGAAGAAGTACTGAGCACGCTCAACAACCTGGTCACGAGTGGAAAAGTTAGATACATCGCCTGCTCGAATTTCTCGGGCTGGCACCTGATGAAATCGCTCGATGTTTCTGACCGGTATGGCTGGGCACGTTACCTGGGCCATCAGGTCTATTACTCGCTGATTGGCAGGGAGTATGAATGGGAACTGATGCCGTTGGGCCTCGATCAGGGAGTGGGTGCGCTGATCTGGAGTCCGCTCGGATGGGGACGGCTCACGGGCAAGATCCGCCGCGGACAACCGCTGCCGAAGGTAAGCCGGTTGCATCAGACAGCTCAGCTAGGTCCGCAGGTTTCTGACCAGCATCTGTTTGACGTGGTCGACGCGCTTGACCTGGTTGCCAAGGAATGCGGCAAGACCGTGCCCCAGGTGGCGCTCAACTGGCTGCTGCAGCGACCCACGGTCGCCACCGTGATCTTTGGTGCGCGCAATGAAGAACAACTGCGCCAAAATCTTGGTGCAGCTGGATGGGCTCTGTCGTCCGAGCAGGTAGCTAAGCTAGATCGCACCAGCGAGGTGACGCCGATTTATCCGTACTGGCATCAGTGGCAGTTTGCGGAACGGAATCCGCCTCCCGTTCTCAGCCAGAAGTGAAGGTCTGATCGTGTGGAGCGGGTACTCTTGCCCGCTGCTTTTGTGCGCTCAGCCAGCAAGCGGGCAACACTGCCCGCTCCACACTCTAAATTTTCTCTCCCACCGACTTGGCCTGCGTGAACAGATACAAATAGTCGGGGCCGCCGGATTTGGAGTCTGTGCCGGACATGTTGAAGCCGCCGAAGGGGTGCGCGCCGACCATGGCTCCCGTGCACTTGCGGTTGATGTACAGGTTGCCGACGTGGAACTCCTGGATCGCGCGGTCGATCTTGTCCCGCGACTTGGTGTAGACGGCGCCGGTCAGGCCGAACTCGGTGTCGTTGGCTATCTCGAGCGCGTGGTCAAAGCCGTGAGCCTTGATCACAGCCAGCACGGGGCCGAAGATTTCTTCCTGTTCGAGCTTCGACTTCGGGGCGATGTCGGCGATCACGGTGGGCTTGATGAAGTAACCTTCGCCGGCTTCGCTGGCGCGTTCGCCGCCGGTGATGAGGCGCCCATCTTTCTTTCCCTGCTCGATGTATTCGAGGATGGTCTTCATTGAGCCTTCGTTGATCACGGCGCCCATCGCGGCGTTTTCGGTGACATCGCCGACATGAATCTTTTCGACGCGGGCTTTGAGCTGCTCGAGGAACTTGTCGTAGACGCGTTCGTCGACGATGGCGCGCGAGCAGGCCGAGCACTTCTGGCCCTGGAAGCCGAATGCGGCTTGCGCCACGCCTTCGACGGCGGAAGCGATGTCGGCATCGGCGTCGACGATGATCGCGTCTTTGCCGCCCATTTCGAGAATCGTGCGCTTGATCCAGATCTGGCCGGGGGCCTGCGTCGCGGCGACTTTGTTAATGTGCAGGCCGACTTCGCGCGAACCGGTGAAGGCGATGTAGCGGGTCTTGGGATGCGCGACGACTGCGTCTCCGAAACTGGCTCCGGCGCCGGGGCAGAAGTTCACCACGCCTTCGGGCATGCCCGCTTCTTCGAGCAGTTCGACAAACTTCGCGGCGATGGTGGGCGAATCGCTCGACGGCTTCAGGATGACCGTGTTGCCGCTGACGATCGAGGCCACCGTCATTCCGGCCATGATGGCACAGGGGAAATTCCACGGCGGAATCACTGCGCCCACGCCCAGTGGAATGTACATCAGCGTGTCGTGCTCGCCGGGTAACTGGATGGGAGTTTGCGCCTTGGCAAAGCGCAACGCCTCGCGCCCGTAGAACTCACAGAAATCGATGGTCTCTGAGATGTCGGCGTCGGCCTCGGCCCAGTTCTTGCTGACTTCGAAGACCAGCCACGCCATGAATTCCATCTTTCGCTGGCGCATCAGGTCGCCGACGCGGAAGACCAGGCTGGCGCGCTCTTCGACCGTGGTGCGGCTCCAGGACGCGAAGGCTTCGACCGCGGCCTTCATGGCTGGCTCGACGTGGTCTTTGTTGCCCTTCTGATGGATGCCGACGATCTCGGAGGGCTTCGACGGATTCAGCGACTTGATCTTGTCGGTGGTCTTGACGCGCTTGCCGCCGATAATGAGGTCATACTCGCGTCCGAGTTGGCTGCGCACTTTGGCGATGGCGCCGCGCATGCGGCGCGAGTTCTCTTCATTGCGGAAATCGAAAAAGGGCTCGGTGACGAAGGGACCTTGATGGAGGCTTGTGTGCGGCCGGACGGGGGCTTCTAGCGTTGCCATGGGAGGAATCCTTTCGAAACGGAATCGCTGAGGTATAAGACTTGGATTAGTTTACACCTCGTAAAGATGCGAGGGCGCGTGCGTGAAAGGCCGATGGTGGTTGAGTTGAGCGAGCTCCGTTCCTCATTGCTACCGGGGTATATCTCTGTAATTTTTTTTGGCGCTGTTCCTCCAAAATATTCTCTCCTAAGGACTTACAGAGTTGAGATATAGGGGCATGTCTGTAAAATCTTGAGCCGCAGGAACTTGCACGCAAAATATTGCGGAATAGAGAGTTAGCTGCGGTTTCGAAGCAGGCAACTCCGCGCGGGTGTACAGCAGATCCCCTTCGGCGCGCGTTCGCTTGCTCAGGACAGGCTCTGCCCCGCGGGTGAAAGCGCGGCTTCGGGATAACGCGCCGAGTGTCCTGGAGTTCCTTCGTGCATGTTCCCAGAATTTGCATTTCCAAAATTCTCAGTAGAGGTTGTTCGTCACAGAAGTGCTCGGCGGCTGTTGGAAAACGATGAAGGTGGTTCACGAATCTGACATGTCGCATTTTTACTATCCTGGCGGCCGGGAGCACGCCTAACATCCGGCTCTACGAAAGCATGTGGAGGGGCGCAGACGGCAATGGCGACGGCATCCTGTCAGGCGTCTGCGAAAATGCGGGCGCACGTTCTGGTCGAACATTGCTTCTTCACTGGGTTGGCGCTGGCGATGCTCGCCACATCCGCAGCCGGATTCTTGCCATCACTTTTACATGCGGCGGGGCGGAGGGCGTCGATTTCCCCGCTCGCCGCAGCGCATGGCATCGTGTTCTTCGCGTGGTTGTGCATCTTTCTCGTCCAGAGCAGGCTCGTCGCAACCGAGAACGTTGGGCTTCACCAGCGCCTCGGCGTGGCCGCGGGTTTCGTTCTGGCGTTGATGATCCCGCTGGCGTATGCGACAACGATTGCGATGGTGCGGCACGGGTTCGATCTGAGCGGCGATCTCAGAATCGACCATGACCCGCTTTACGAATGCATATTTCCGTTGGGCGACTTGCTCCTGTTCTCCGTGCTGGTCCTTGCCGCATTGACCTTTCGCCGTCGACCAGAGATACACAAACGCCTGATGCTGTTTGCGAACATCGCGCTCATGGGCGCTCCGCTCGCGCACTTGATCGGTCACGTACCTCGGCTGGCTGCCATGCCGGCAGCGATCATACTTGCGCCTATCTCGATGTTCCTTCTGGCCGGAGTTGCGAGGGAATATTTGCTGGTGACGAAACCTCATCCCCTGACATGGGCTTTGGCGGTTGGGATGTTTCTGTTCGGGCCGCTTCGCGCCGGCTTAATCGGTCCAAGCGTAGCCTGGCACCGGCTGGCGAACTTATTCACTCGATAGCCTGGGAGCACGGGCTGTAGTAGACTTGCTCCCCGCCGCACTGCCATGCATGCTATCCGTCTCCTCCGGCCCGCACCGCCGCTCCGGGGTTGCGTTCGCTTCTACGCTCAACGGGAAAGTCAAGATCCAGGGCCCGGCTGAGGTTTTTCCTCTACCCGCTCGCGCCGCTTCGTTGCTGGAGTTCGTTTTCGGCGATCGCTTTGAAGTCTCGTACCGAACGCAATCGCTCACAAGAACAACGCCTCGCGCCGTTGTCGTGGGGCCGCAGACTCATAGCCGCATTCAGTTACGGCTGCAAGGGACAATCGAGTGTTTCGTGATCTTGTTCCAGCCCACAGGATTGCACCGGCTGTTTTCGGCTCCGATGCACGAGTTGACGGATCGCGACTATGAGGCACAGGCAGTGCTTGGCGCTTTTGTATCGCAACTTGAACAGCGTCTCGGAGATTGCAGAAGCTTCGGGGAGCGCGCCCATGTTGCCGATCAGTTCCTGTTGCGTCGCTGTGTCGATGTCGGTGGCGGCGACGGAATTTCAGAGGCCGCAAGCCAGATTCTCATGGGTGGGGGCAATGTGCGGATCGCCGCTCTGGCGGAGAGAGTGGGCTTGAGCACGCGGCAATTTGAGCGAGGGTTCGTCCAAAGAGTCGGAATTCGCCCCAAGCTGTACGCGCGGATCGCACGATTCGAAGCCGCTCTCGATAGGAAGGCGCGCTCCTCCACGAAGTCCTGGACCGACGTGGCACATGAGTTTGGATATTACGATCAGAGGCACATGGTGCACGACTTTGAAGACTTCACGGGTGAGACTCCGACGAACATGCTGAGTCGGACCGAGATGGTCTTCCGAGAGCAGCTTGCGGCAATGCGGTCGAGCCTGCTTTCTGCAGACGCTGATGGCAATTCACGGCTGGTACTCTGATCCTTTGTGGATTCTATCTTGTCTACCTCTGAGTCTCAGATGATGCCCAGTGCGCATCGTTTCTACCCGTGCTGCGGCGCTTCGTGCTGACTCGAGCCCACCTTTTCGCAAAGAGCGCGAAAAGGTGGGTAACCTCCAGTGGCAGTGCGGGACGTCCAACGCTGCCTTCCGGTTTGATCCGTCGAAAGTTCCCACTTCTCGCGCAAAAGGCGCGAGAAATGGGGCACCCGGCATTGAACGTCGGAAAAGGTTGTGCCAGACCGCCATTCAAAATCCCCATACTAACGTCGCAAAAGACGCGACGTTAGTATGGGGCACCCTCGTTATTGTTTTAGAGTGAAAACGTCAGTCCGGCTCAATTTCGGGCAAGGGATTCTTTCGTGGCTGAGCCGGGAGCGGCGGGACGGGCAGGGGGATGTCCACGGTGCCGAGGTGGTTGCTCATTTGATCCTGAATGCCGAGGCGCAGCGAGGCGGCTTCCACGGGGACGTCGACTTCCTGGCGCACGCCGAATTCTCCGGCGATCACTTTGTTGTAGGCGGCGGGCAGTAGGTCGCTGGCGCCGACGTTTGACGTGCCGGTAAGCATTCGGCCTTCACCATCGAACGAGGTGACCATAAGGGTGAGGACGTTTCGATAGGTTTCATTCGCCAGCGGGATGAAGCGCAGGGCCGAGCCTTCGAGTGTGTAGTCGATGCTGTAATGCTGAACCTCGACTGGGGCGGTGGCGTCCGGGGCTTTCGCCTGCACCAGGACGTCGCCGAGGGTGGCACGATCGATTTTCTTTTTTGCGCCCACCGGGGAGACGATCACCGAGAACAGGATTTGGCGTGAGGGTGGCGATCCGCGCTGCATGGCAACGGCGCGGGTTCGACGGGCGAGGTCGGCGTCTTTATTCTTGGCTGCCGCATTCGCGTCGTCGGCGAAGTACCCCTGCCGGTAGTGGAGCGTGAGTCCCTTTTGGGCCAGAAGGACTTTGATTTTTCTGAATTTGCCGTCGTAGATCTTGTTGGCGGGAGTGTAGGAAAGGGTGTAGTAGTTGGAGCCCTGTTCGGTTGCCATGGCGATGGCCTGGCGAATGCCGTTCGAGTTGTAGAACGCCTTGCCTCCGGTGGAGGTTGCAAACTGGTTGAGCGTGTCCTGCTCGGCGGCTTGCTGCGCCAGTGCCTGCATGTCTTGGGGAACGTTCGGAGTCGGGGAGATCACGGTGTTGGCTGAGAAGTCTGACGGAATGATCGCATTCGAGCCTCCCATGGTTCCGGCGCTGTCGGCGCCCACGCCGTTGGCGAGCAGGCCTCGCACATCCACCGGGTAGACGGCAATCTGCGCTTCGGCAAGAAGGTTGGTGGCGCGCTTGATCCTGGCGGTGTAGTTGGGATTGTCGAGGGAGAGGTTGCCGGAATTCGTGGTCGCGGTGATGGAGATGGGGAACGAACCGGAGAGCCAAACCAGGTTCTTGCGGCCGGGAATTGCGGAGAGATAGCGCGCCAGCAGCATCATGGCGTCAAGCGTTTGGCCGGCCCTCTCCCCGGTGTCGGTGACCTGCTGCTCGGCTTGCATTTGTTGCAGGGCGCTTAGCAGTCCCTGAAAGCCGCTGGTTGGCCCGCCTTGGGCCAGATCGCTGACAACGCTGACGGCGGTATTGGTTCCTTCCGCCAATGCCTGCCACTTGACGGCCTTCGGCGAACTTTTTTTGCCCTTGGCCGCGGCTACCAGCAGAGTTTCATCGGGAGTGAATCCCTGGATCAATCGCAAGCGGGAGACTCCTGCACTCAAGCTACAGAGGGCGAACTGCGCGTTTTTGGGTTTGGAGCCGAGAAACTTAATCAACTGCTGGCGCGCGTACACCTGATCTTGCGATGGCGTGTTCAGCAGGTCGAAGAGAATCAGCGTGACGGCGCCGGGATCGGGGGCGTGAGTATTGTTGGTGAAAAGATTGGGAGACGGCTTTTGGGGCGCGGGCTTGGGAGGCGTTGGTTCGGAGGGAATGGGCGCCTCCGCATCACTGTATTCGCGGAAGGAGCGGATGTCCTGGGATTTTCCGTCTTCTGCCAACCGGAAATCCTGCTGGTGTAGACTGCGCACCGGATTTCCCTTGGCATCGGTTACGACGACGTCCACCACCACGGCTTTCGCATTGACCTTGAAAGTAGTTACGGGAGTTGCCGGGGGCGGCGCATCTGGCACGGGAGTGGAGGCGGCCGAAGATGCGTCCGCGGTGTTCACGGTCGCAGGAGAAGCGTCGGGCTTGTCGGTTGCGGTGCTGGGCGACGCGTCCGGTCCCCCGGCGGTTGTGTTCGCGGAAGTGTTGTCCACCGCAGGATCGGGACCGGGCGGGGTGACGGAGTCCTCATCCGAAGCGAGTGCGTACAAATCCGGCATGTCGGTTTCGAGGGCGGAGAATTTGGCCCGTTCCTGTTCCGATGGTGGCGGCAAGTCGAACAACTCCACGCCGGCGCCTTCGAGCACAGCCAAGCGGCGGCCGTCGAGTGAGAGCGAAAAATTCTGCCCGCTCAACACGGCGGAGCTCACATCGACCGACGCGACCGAGGTGCCACTCGCCGTTTCGATAATCTGAATCTCCTGCTGGAAGACTTCCTGTTCAGAAGCAGTGGGCTCAGAGACGTGCTGGTCGTCAGGGTCAATGTGAGATGTCGCGGTTGAGGCCACCGGGGCTGCGAGTCGCGCCGTGCTCACGGCAAAGCGACTGCCGTCTTCACTGTGCGCGACCGAGGCGAAGAAGCGATACCGGCTCCAGTGTTTCCGCCATAAGCGCCGGCCGGCCGTGGTGAATGCAGTGACACTGTAGTCGCAGTTCGAGGAGGAACATCTCCCAATCAGGACCGAGTTGTTGCTCGAATAGAGCACGCTCGGGACCGTCCGCGATCTCACCCGAGCCAGATTGCGACGCTTGGCTGGTGTGGATCCGAAGCGGACCAACCAGATCTCGCCCTTGTGGACCAGATCGACGTATCCCGCGCTTGCGCCATTGAGATCCACAACCTCGTTCAAGGGAATCGTCCGCTTCGGCGCTAGGGTCTTGGCGTCGAGAAACTGCGCCACAAACTTAGGCTTGGGTTTGGCGGCTGAGGTTTGCTCTGGTTTGGAGTCTCGGGTGTCGTTGGCGGTTTCTACAACAATCTGCCTGCCGTCCGGGGTCACGGAAACCCAGAGCAGATCCTTGGGCGAACTGATCAGCAGGTTCTCGTGCAAGGCGGAATCGACGAGGTAGAGATCGTTTAGTTTGCGGAGCAGAAACTTTCCGGGACCCAGCGGCCAAAGGTAGCGACGGCGATCATGGAGATACCAACCTGCCTCGTGCACGACCTTTCCGCCGGGGACCTCGAGGACGACGGCGTGAACCAATCGGTCCTGGTGCTCCGGGGGGCAGCCGGGCAGTCGCTGGAACAGCTTTCTGGGATTGAAGGTAAGCAGCAGGTGATTGGTGTCGACGAAGTTCAAAGACACATTGGGCTCGTCGTCTAAGAGGCGATCCGAACGCGATGGCCCGTGGTAACCGAGAACGGACAACTCGATCCGGGTGGCAGGCTTCGGTGGAAGGTCTCGAACCGCGGAAACGCCTTGAGCCCGCAAGCGCGAGAAGTGGGCGGAACAAATGAAAAGAAGAGCCGCGAGAGCGCATCGACACGTTTTGGGGCTATGGAAGAAATGGCACCGCACTTGTGTGCGCTCTCTTTAGATCTTAGGAAGCGGAACACCGCATGCCGCGCGAACCGGTGGTCCATTTGACAAGCGTCGCGTGGTCGAACGTTATCCCGTGAACATTGTAGACCAGCGGGTGGGAGCGGGTTTGGGAGTGGGCGGAGGGTTTAAAGCGACATGCAAAATCCCCATACTAACGTCGCAAGCGCGACGTTAGTATGGGGCACCCTCCTGCGTTGCGGGGTTAGTTCTCGGAGGGCATTTCGGCGTGGTCGATGAGTAGAGCCTGCACCGCGTCAGTTTTCGGTTCGAGCTTCAGGCCAAGTTGCTCCTGAACGGCGGTGGAGAGTGGAGGCCAGGAGGTTTCCGGTGAGGACGCGTCAGGGCCTGCGGGGACGCCATCGCGTCTTAGGCGCTCTTCTTCAGTCGCGTCCGGTGTCCAGTGGAGGGTAAACGCGTAATTTCCTTTGAGGCCGGTCTTGTCTACCACTGTACGGCCCAGGCGGATCGACAACTGATCTGCCAGCAGGGCCAGAGGAATTCCTTGCGCGATCAATTCCCCCTTCCCCAAGCGGATCCCGCCCTTCATCTGACCTGAGGTGGTGAACTCCTGGAGTTTGGCGCCGCTTTGGTCGACGACTAAGTGATACACCGGAAGATTCCTGTTTTCGGGGTGCAGCGCCAGTCTGAAGTGATCGCGTAACAGGGCCTGCAGATCGCCACGGCGTTGCTCAAGCGGTAGTTTGCTCATTTCCTCGACGTCCACACTGCTCATGTGTGCATCGATTTGGAACTTCTGCGTGTTGAGCCAGTCAGGTCCGCCCGCGAGTTGAGAATCCTGAACGCGGTACGCCATTTTAATAAGCGTCTGCAATGTAACGCCTCGTGCCGCGAAGCTTCCGTCATCCAGCGAAAACATCATTCTTGTTACGTTGGGGACATCGCCAGCCGGCTTTTCCGGTTTGATGGAGACGGAATCGAAAGTGGGCGCGGGCTGCGCGGTAGTTGCGTCCTGTGTCTGAGCCTGAGTTGGAATTGCGTGCAGCAGGCCAAACGTAATCGGAACAGCGATGGCCAACAACGCGGCCGTGGTGAGCAAGAGCTTTCTGGTGAAATCGAGTTTGCGCAAGATGCGAGCGGTCATAATATGAACCATCCTTTTCTTAAGATCGGCGCCGGTGACACCTGAGACGCAGGGCAACGGCGACCCTAGGCAGAATTCGCAGACTTTCAGAATGCTCTCGGCATAGACCTGACGGTTGCCGCCCCGTTCCACGACCTCTTCGTCGCAGGCGCGTTCACGCTCCTCGAGCAGACGCGCTCCCAGCCACCAGACCAGCGGGTAAAACCAGAAGAGGGCTTCGACCATCATGTGCAGGGCGGCAAATAGATTGTCGCGGCGGCGGACATGCCAGACTTCATGGGCGAGGATGGCTTCGAGGTGGGAATCTTCCAGGCGTTTGGAAATGCCTTCGGGCCAGATCAGCACGGGGCTGGAGATGCCGAAAATTCCGGGCTCGAGCGAAGATCGGGATAACAACAGCTCGATCGGCTTGCGCAAGCCTCCCATGCGTTCGACCCGGCGCAGGGCGCCGACTTCCCGTCCGTCGGCGAGTGGTTGGGCTGCGCGCTTGGCCGCGGAAATCCGCCACCAACGCGAACTCCATACCAGGAGGACCGCGAGGAATCCGCACAGCCATAATGCGATCAAGACCGGGAGCAGGGGGAGCAGGCTTGGGGCTATGAAAGGACTGGCGCTCACATGCAGTAATGGCGGAGTGAAGGGTTGGCTCATCTGCTCGATGAAGTAGAAGCTAGGTTCTGGCGCGGCAGCTGTTCGCGACCATGCCAGACGGCTCCCCAAGCGAACCAACCACGAGAAGGGAAGGAGAAACTTTATCGACGCTGCCAGCCATAGCCAATAGCGAGCGCGGGCGTGGTGCTTGCGCAACAGCAAGGTCAACATGCCGGCGGCCAGCGCGAATAGTGTCGACTGCCACAAATGATTGGCTAGAGCCGGCGCGATGGCATCCCACATACCGGACAAATATGCAGACGAATATTTTGAGATCATGATTGTTGGTCCCTTCTCTCCAGCTTGCGGAGGGTCTTCTCGGCTTCCTTCACGTCGGCAAGGGAGAGCTTGCCGGATTCGATCAGGTGTGCCATAACGGGCTGAGTGCGTCCGCCGAATAGGGCCAGTAGATCATCGATCAGCTTGCGCTGGGCGACGTCGCGGGAGACCGCGGCTTCGAAGATGTGGAAGTTGCCGACTTTCTTCACGCGACGAACGGCCTTCTTGCTCTCCATGCGATACACCGTCGTCTGGATGGTGGTGTAGGCGGGCCTCTGTTTTTCGGGGAAGCCTTCCTGAATTTCGCGGATGGAGGCACTACCGCGAGTCCAGAGCGTCTCCATGATCTGAAGTTCCAGCTTGGTCAGTTTGGGTCCGGCCATGTCATCTCCTACTAACGTATGCAGTATTACTACGTATGTAGTAGAAGTCAAGTCTTTTTTGTTGGCACCGCTGACGGGCCCGGTGGGGTGCCCGTCCAAGCTTTGCTTGGGCGGGGTTTTCTCGGGAGGATCGAAAGTCAAAGTCCTCACAATAACGTTGCAAAAAGCGCGACGTTAGTATGGGGCACCCTTAGTATGGGGCACCCTTGCATCCTTTAATCCCCACCTGCGCGCACAACTCGGGAGCGTGTGGCGGCCACGGGTGCCGGTTCCAGATGCGCGGTGAAGTGGCGGAGGAAGGGGGCTTCGTAGGTCAGGCGCATGCCGGGGATATTTTCGCGGTGCTTCCAGACTTCGAGGATTACCTCGACTACGTAGTCGAGGTGGCTCTGCGTGTAAACGCGGCGCGGGATCGCTAGACGCACCAGGTTCATCTGTGCGGCGCCGGGGAATTGATCGGCGGGAATGTGGGGCAGGAACGTGCGGGCGTCGAGGTAGATGGCATGGCCACACGGCGGTTGCACGGATGTGGGACTCCTTGCAGACGCGATGTGATTGCCTAGGTAAGCGGTTGAGGCGATGCGGTAGCGCAGGGTAATCTTCTTCGAGCGCCTCGTCGAGGACGGCGATGGCCTCGAGATCGCGTCCGGCGTGGCCGCCGTACGTGGATAGCCTTCGGTCAGAATCAGGAGATTTTTTTCCTGCTGCGCCAGTTGGTCGTCGTTGGTGCAGAGGAAGCCGCCGATGTTGGCCATGCCGTCTTTCTTGGCGGACATGGTGCATCCCTCGCCGTGGCTGAACAGTTCCTGCGCGATCTGTTTGGGAGTTTTGGATTCGCATCCTTTCCGCGCAGTTTGATGAAGCAGGCATTTTCGGCGAAGCGGCAAGAGTCAAAATGGAGCGGAATGCCGTGGCGCTTGCACACCGCTCTCACCTCGCGAACGTTTTGCATCGAAACCGGCTGGCCTCCACCGGAGTTGTTGGTGACAGTGAGCATGACGAGCGGAACGCGGTCGCTGCCTACGCGCTCGATCGACAGCGGCCACATCCATGTTGCCTTCGAAGGGATAGGTCGACGAAGGCTGGCGGCCTTCGGGGATAACGAGATCGACGGCTTCGGCGCCGACGAACTCCACGTTGGCGCGAGTGGTGTCGAAGTGCGTGTTGTTGGGGACGACGTCGCCCTTTCTGCAGGTGACACCAAACAGAATGCGCTCGGCGGCGCGGCCCTGGTGCGCGGGAATGACGTGTTTGTAGCCGAAAATGTCCTGGACGGAATTTTTGAAGCGGTCGAAGCTGCGGCTGCCGGCGTAGCTTTCGTCGCCTTCCATGATGGCCGCCCACTGGTGCGTGGACATGGCGCCGGTGCCGGAGTCGGTGAGCAGGTCGATCAGCACGTCATCGGCGGGTAGGAGGAAGAGGTTGTATTGCGCGGCAGGGAGCAGTTGCTCACGCTGTTTGCGCGTGGTCCAGCGGATGGGTTCGACGCGCTTGATGCGGAAGGGCTCAATGATGGTCTTTGCGGGCATGCGGCCAGATCCATGGGGAGGATTTCAAGACTCCCTATGATACGGCCCGGGCTGCGCCCGGAAGGGACAGCCAAAGCGCTTGCCCTGAGCGTAGTCGAAGAGCGGCTGTCCCCACCTAAATTCCTCAACACTTAGCGCCAGTCGTCGCGATCGCGCCAGCGATGATCGTCACGGTCACGATTCCAATCGCGGCGGTCATCGGAGTCGAAGCCCCGGCGATAGCCTTCGGCATAACCATCGCGGTAGGCGCGCTTGTACTGGCCGTGGTCGCCCATCCAGTGCTCGTAGCCATGGGCGTCTTCCCACTGATCGTTCTTGAAGTGGAAGCGGCGGCCGCGTTCGCGGTCGGAGTGACCGGCGCGGGCGCCGTCGCGATAGCCGTTCTGATAGCCTTGCTCGCGAGCCCCGTCGCGGCGATGGTCGTCGTCATCGTAGCTCCAGGCGAGGCTGCCAAAGACGACGGAAACCATGGTAGCCAGGGCCGCCAAACGCAGGGTGCGCAACATTCTCGTTTGCAACATGATTACCTCCACCCCCGAAGCCCGGGGAAGAGCAGCTCCGGTTCGTTCATCTCATCCGATGCGGGTGCGGCGGCTGGGTGATGCCTGCGAAGTTCGCGCGAATTCGGCCAATGGCGCGGCGGATTTTTGGACAATAGCGCAACCCGCAACTTTTTCGTGGGATCGTGTTTGATGTGCTCTTCCAAGCTCGTATCTCAAGTGGTCATCCAATACAGGCAGGGTCGAGCTTCGCTCGACGGACAGCCGGGGGCGGCTGTCCCACATCTTGTTGCCGGGTGGTAGACTCGAACGTTTTCGTGAGAGGCACAGACAATGAACATTCGGCGAGTCGGAGTGGTCGGCGCGGGCACGATGGGCAACGGCATTGCGCACGTGTTCGCGCGCAGCGGATACGACGTGGTCCTGTGTGATGTCGAGCAGCAGTTTCTGGAACGCGCAATCTCGACTGTGGCCAAGAATCTCGATCGTGAAGTGGCGAAGTCCAAGATCACTCCAGAGGACAAGGCCGCCACACTGAGGCGCATTCACCCAGTCACGGAACGCGGCAAAGTGGCGGATTGCGATTTCGTGATCGAGGCGGCGACCGAGAAATTCGAGATCAAAACCGAAATCTTTCGCGATCTGGACCGGCTGACGCGGCCTGAAATTATCCTGGCGTCAAATACGTCGTCCATCTCCATCACCAAACTGGCGGCGCTGACGAAGCGACCCGAGAACGTCATTGGCATGCACTTCTTCAATCCAGTGCCGGTGATGAAGCTGGTGGAAGTGATCCGCGGGCTGGCCACTTCCGAGGAAACGTTTGCCACGGTGCGCGATTTGTCAGGGAGGCTTGAAAAAACGCCGGTGGAGGTGAACGATGCGCCGGGCTTCGTGTCCAACCGCGTGCTGATGCCGCTGCTGAACGAGGCCATGTACGTGGTGATGGAAGGCGTGGCCACACCCGAGGCGGTCGACGAAGTGTTCAAGTTGGGGATGGCGCATCCCATGGGGCCGCTGACGCTGGCGGACTTCATCGGCCTGGATGTATGCCTCGACATCATGCGCGTGCTGCACGGCGGGCTGGGTGATCCCAAGTACCGGCCGTGCCCTCTGCTGGTCAAGATGGTGGACGCGGGATGGCTGGGGCGGAAGAGCGGGAGAGGGTTCTACAAATATTAGGGTTGAATGACAAACGGAACCAAGGGCGACGCGTGGTTCTACCTGCTGGCTGCGCTATGCGGCATTAGCGCCGGCTGGGCTGACGTCACGATCAATGACTTGCTGTTCACCGCACTGCTGGTACTGGCCTCCTGCATGCTGCTAGGGCTTCTGCGGCCGCGTTGGCCGTGGCGCTGGGTGGTCGTGGTGGGGGCATTCATTCCGTTGACCGAACTCGCGGCTTACCTCATTCGAACCGTGAAGCCGTCGCGGGCGCAGATTTACGGATCGTTCCTGGCATTTCTTCCCGGCATTGCAGGCGCGTACGGAGGCTCGCTGATGCGCCGCGTGGTTGAGAACCTGCGGCAGGGAAAGTAGGTCGCGCGTCTCCCGGGGGCTTGAGCCTAACCGACGGAGTGAAACTCTCCGCGGTCAAATGCAGCCCCTAAAGGCGTCCCCGCACAACCGCATTTGCAGCATGCCTGAAGACATCCCCTACGAATGGTAACTTCCGGTTGCGGAGCCAGTTGTAGGTGTATGTCAGACGGCTGCCCGGAAGTACGGTGTTTACCCCAGGCTTCCTACAGAAACTCCCTCATGTTCCACTTGAAGATGGTTGTCGTAAATTCTGTGTCGGCGCTATGCACGTGTTTGGTGCCGGGGCTGGTTCCGTCATACCTGCGGTCGGTTTAGCTGAACGCTATCTCGTTTGGTCCTGTAGGAATATGAAGTCACAAACGATCGGAAACCTCGTTTCCCAGGAGGGCGACATGCGAGATCTGTATGAAGTTTTGCGAGCGAAAGAAATGCGCATCCAAAGACTGGTTCGTGAACTTGAAGCTCTGCGGTTGGTGGCACCGTTGCTCACCGATGATACGGACACCGGATCGATTCTCACGGATGCGGCGGCTTTTCAGGGAGAGTCGGATGGCCAGAGCGTTCGCTCAAAAGGACGGGCTGGGAAAGGACGCCCGCCTGTCACTCGGCAGCGTAGTGAGACAACAGCGGTCCCCGATGAGGCAGAGGTAGGCGCCGCGCAAAAGATCTCCAGTCGCCTGAAACGATTGGCTACACCGTTGCTGAACGCAGTCAGCCCAGCCAGTTAGCTCCTGTCGGTCACGTTGCGGCAGACGAAAAAGACTTGATCACTAACTCCTCGCATCCTCCTCAGTGGGATGGCGCGCTGAAGTCCGTGAATCGGAACTGTCAGCTCGCATTTTTCTTGCCGAGCCGCGTCCTGGCTGCCATCATCACTGCTAGCCCAACATTCGAGACTCTAATCATGCGGATGCATCCGCTGGTTCTCATTGCAATCACGGGAATGTCTACCGCCTTGCTGGCTCAGAAATCTGCATGGGAGCCTGCACCGGGCCATATCACTCTCCCCCTGTGGCCGCACCCTCAGTCCAATCTAGGCCCCGAGACCGACGCCACCACCGCCAAGGACAAGCTCATCGCCGGCAAGCCAGTCATGCGTCTGACCAACGTATCCTCGCCGACGATTACTCTGTACACGCCTGCGGGCAAGAGCACCGGCGCTGCCGTGGTCGTGTTTCCCGGAGGGTCGTACCGCATTCTGGCCATCGATCTGGAAGGGACCGAAGTATGCGAATGGCTGACTTCTTCCGGCGTCACCTGCGTCTTGCTCAAGTACCGGGTGCCGGATTCGGGACCTTACCCCAAGTCCTCAGCCGCGTTGCAGGATGCGCAGCGCGCGGTCGGCGTGGTCCGCTCGCATGCCGACGAGTGGCATATCGACCCGCACCGCGTGGGTGTTCTTGGTTTCTCCGCAGGGGCGCACCTGGCCGCGGCGCTTAGCACTCACTTCGAGCAACGGCTCTATGATCCGATCGATGGGGCGGATCAAATGAGTTGCCGTCCCGACTTCGCGGTGATCGTCTACCCCGGTTACCTTGCGATTGCGGAGCAAAATTTCGCGGCCAACCCGGACATCAGCGTCACAAGTAAGAGTCCGCCCTCCTTCATCGTGCAGGCGGAAGATGATCCGGTCCACGTGGAAAACGCCACCGTCTATTTTCTCGCGCTCAAGAACGCCAGGGTGCCGGTCGAGATGCACATCTACGCGCAAGGAGGACACGGCTATGGCTTGCGGCGCACCGAACTCCCCGTCACTCGATGGCCTGAGAGCGTTGAAACCTGGCTGCGCACGATCAAGATATTGCCGGCTGAGGCTCGCTAGGCGCAGAGCATTTACTGTGGGCCGGCAGCGGAGTTTAGCTCAAAGGTATCGGATAACCAGAAAGTTACTCCCGGTTCCACAAGGCGGGCGCGTATGCTCGGAGTATGGGAGTAAGTGTATCGATGCTGGCCTCGGGGAGCCGCGGCAATTGCGCGCTGGTGGTCAGCGCCTGCACGAAAATTCTGGTGGACGCCGGCATCTCCGGCCGCGAGACGTTCAAGCGCATGAAGTCGCTGGGCGAGGATCCACACTCGCTCTCGGCGATTCTCGTTACTCACGAGCACTGCGATCACATCTATGGCTTGGCAACGCTGGCGAAGAAGCTGCGCATCCCTGTGTTCATGACTGGTGCCACCCACCAGGCCTGGGCGCGTGCCCTGCGCGATGAGAACGGCGTGCGGCCGCAACTGGAGAAGTGGGAGCGCTTCGAGTCCGGCCATAGCTTTCAGGTTGGTGACATTGCGGTGAAACCGTTCACCATTCCCCATGATGCCGCCGATCCTGTGGGCTTCACCTTCCGCGCCGAAGGCATCAAGGTGGGGATCGCAACCGATCTTGGATACCTTCCGGTCAGCGTGCGCGATCACCTACGCGGTTGTGATGTGCTGGTGATGGAATCGAACCACGATCTGGAGATGCTGCGGGGCGGGCCGTATCCGTGGTCGGTCAAGCAGCGGGTGATGAGCCGCGTGGGGCATCTTTCGAACGAGGCCCTCGCGAATTTCTTCACGAACGACTATGATAATAGTGCAACGTTTGTAGTGCTGGCGCATCTTTCACAAGAGAACAATCATCCGGAAATAGCCCGGAGAGAGGCAGAAAAAGCGCTCGCTATGCGGGGCGGCCTGTTCCAGAACCGCGTACTGCTGGCCTCGCAGACTGAGGCCCTGGCGCCGATTTGCCTCTAGATTGGCTTTCGTATCCCCCATGAGTCAGCAGTGCGTTGATCCAATCGTAGGTAAGATTCTGGCGGGCTGGCGATATGACATCTCAGGCCTGGCGCCGGAGATGCGCGGCGACTACGAAAGCCATTTCTCAGGGTGTGAATTCTGCCGACGCCGCCAGCAAATACATCGCATCATTGATGTTGGACTGATCGCGCTGGCCTCGATTTCGGCGGGAGTGTTTCTGCTGGCGTTTGGCGTGATCCGCTACTTCGGCCCGCGCCATGCCTTCTGGCTGGAAATCGGCGCGCTGGCGGGATTCGCGCTTTCTGCTCTGATCTGGCTGGTCGTCGCCGTGGCGACACCGGCTCCCGTCACGATGCTGGACGCGGCCAAAGAAGGGGCGAGGCGCGTGCACGACCGGTTGCCAGAGGAAATTCGGCAGCGGCTGCCCGAAGAAATCCGGCTGAGGATTACAGGTACCTGATCGGGATGCCGCTCTGCTCACGCATTGTCGCGGTGATCGTGCTGGTTGCGGTAGGCGCGGCTTTCGCCAGTGCTCAGGGGTCAGACCATTCCATCCCACAGCCAAAACTTCCTCCTTGTCATGGGCATATGCCCGAGCAGCCTGCGCGCGCGCCTCTGAGCTATCAGTGTTGCGTCAACGGGCATCATGCTGCGGTTCCGCCGGCGACGTTCTCGGCGCGTCCGCTGCTCGCGCTGTTCCCTAAATCGCATGGAGGCGAAGACTTCTCGCCCGCCTCCGTTCTCGCCCCGCATTTTTCGACAGTCGTCACTCCATCGAGCAGCCCGCCCGGGATTGCCCCGTTGCGAATCTAGAAAAACCTCAAACCACAAAGGACACGAAGGTGCACGACGGCCCTGATCGCCAGGCTTCCTCCGTGTGACCTCGTGTTCTTCGTGGCAGTGATTTCACATTGAGCTGCTGCGAAACTTGTGACTACTCGCGATGAGGTTCTGGTGAAAACTACATGGTCTGGTGTGCTGATTCTGTCAGTGATGTCGCTGGTCTCGGCTTCGGCTCAAGAGAGCTCTACTCCTCCACCGCATGAGCATCACTCCCAGGAGCAAGATACCTCCATGGCGGGAATGCAGATGGGCGGCATGCATATGGACGAACACGTCGAATCGCGGTTGCCCTCGCCTCATGCCGGGTCAGGCACAGGATGGCAGCCCGCGTCGGTGCCGGGGCACGACTGGATGTGGATGCGTGGGGGATGGGAATTGATGGCGCATGGTGTGATCTTCGCCAGCTACAACCAGCAAGGCGGCCGGCGCAGGCAAGGCTGAGTCGGTCAACTGGGGCATGCTGATGGAGCAACACAAGTGGGGCGCGGGCACGATCCTTTTTCGGCAGATGTTTTCGGCCGAGTCGCTAACCTCGCCGCACCCTGGTTTTCCTGAGCTTTTTCAGACGGGCGAGACGTACCACGGCCAACAACTCGTCGACCATCAGCACCCGCACAATTTGTTTGCGAAACTGGCCATGCTCTACACGCTGCCGGTCACGGAAAAAATCTCCTGGGAACTCTACGGCGGACCGTCGGCAGAGCCAGCGCTGGGGCCGGTCGCGTATCTGCATCGCGTGTCGGTTTCCGAATTGCCGCTGGCTCCTCTCAGCCATCACCTGCAGGATTCGACGCATACAAGCTTTGGAGTGGTCACGACCGGATTTGTGATCGACCGCATCAAGCTGGAAGCCTCCGCGTTCAACGGCCGCGAGCCGAATGAACAGCGCTGGAGCATTCAGTTGGCGGCGCTGGATTCCTGGTCGGGGCGAGCCAGCGTGGCTCCCTCTCGCAACTGGACCGCGCAATACAGCATTGGACGGCTGGAACATCCCGAGGCGCTGGAGCCGGGAAGTCAGTGGCGACAGAGTGCGTCGGTGGAATACAACCGGCCATTCGACGGCGGCAACTGGGCAACGTCGGTAGTGTGGGGACGGGTTCGCAAGGTTGCGACGGACGCGCACCTGAACAGCTATTTGCTCGAGTCCACGCTGAATTTCCGCGAGCACAATTACGTCTTCTCGCGGCTCGAACTGGTCGACAAAGACGAACTCTTCCCCGAAGCGCCGGTGCATCCGGCTTACCGCATCGGGGCGTACACGATAGGCGGCGTGCGTGATCTTCTCGGCGCTCGCGTCGAGAACCAGCCATGGCAACTGGGGTGGGGGCCGACCTGACGTTCTATTCCAAGCCGGCGGTGCTCGATCCGGCTTACGGCAGCTTTCCGGTTTCGTTCCAGATTTTCCTGCGATTGCGTCCCGCTCTATCAACTCACATGCATGGGCATTGAGAATTAGAATGGGTCGACACGATCGTGTATGCTGCTAACGGCAGTCAAAAAATTCTGGCTGTCTCTCGGCAAAATGCGAGAGAATATTTATCTGATGTCTAAAGCATTGCGGACACTGCGGGCGGTGCAGTGGTCGATGCTCGCCAGCATCCTCGTGTACACGGTGCTGGGAGAACTCGTGGGGCCGCGCTCTCGCGGCGTGGACCCGGGGCTGAGCTATCTGTTCAGCACCCTGGCCGTGGGCATCGTGGGGGCCATTTTTGTCGTGCGGCGTACGCTGGTGCAACGAGCGGCCGCAAGCCTGGCCGCTCACCCCGACGACAACCTAAGCCTCGGTCACTGGAGCACGGGCTACTTCGTGACCTACGCGCTTTGCGAAGCGCTGGCCCTGTTCGGTCTGGTGCTGCGTTTTCTGGGAAGCCCGGTGCAGCACAGTCTCCTGTTCTATGTGGGAGGCTTTGCGTTGCTCTTCTTCTTCCGGGCGAGAGAGCCCGTCAGCGCCTGATTTTCCTCTTGGAGGGTCGATGTCTATCAACGGGCCCGAAGAACTGCACGGTATGCGCGCCGCCGGGGCGGTGGTGCGTCAAATCCTGGAAGCAATGAAACGCTGCGTTCGCCCAGGTGTGAGCACGGCGGAACTGGACGAAGTTGGTGCTGGGGTAATGCGGGAACAAGGAGCACGCTCGGCTCCGGCACTGGTTTACCAGTTTCCGGGCGCAAACTGCATCAGCGTCAATGAGGAAGCGGTTCACGGCATTCCGGGGAAGCGGGAATTGCGGTCCGGCGACCTGGTTAAGCTGGATGTCACGATTGAAAAAGACGGATTCATGGCGGACGCCGCCATCACCGTTCCGGTGGGTGAGGTCACAGAAGAGAGCCGGCGTCTGGCCGAGTGCGCGGAGCGCGCGTTTACCAAGGCGATGCTGGTGGCACGGGCGGGCTTTCGGGTCTCAGAAATCGGAAGAGTCGTGGAGCGCGAAGTGCGACGCAGTGGGTTCGCGGTGATCCGCGATCTCAGCGGTCACGGCATCGGACGCACCATCCACGAGGATCCGCGGGTGCCGAACTTTCCTGACCCGCGCGCGAACCAGGTATTGACGGAAGGCCTGGTCATCACGGTCGAGCCGATTATTGCCGCAGGATCGGGAAGAACCGTTGTGGCAAAAGATGGATGGACTGTGGTCACGGCCGACCGACGCCCTTCCGCACACTACGAGCACACACTAGTCGTCACGAAGGGCGCGCCCATGCTTTTGACCGCGGCCTGAGGCTTTACGTTCCGATGTGGCAGCTGGCCAAGCCCCGCTTCTCCAGATACTGCTGGTGATATTCCTCGGCGGGATAGAACTCTACGGCGGGCACAATCTGGGTCACGATCGGCTTGGAGTAGCGATGCGCCTTATCGAGCGCTTCCTTCGAGGCCTGGGCCTCCGCCGCCTGTTCAGGGGAATGGAAGAAGATGGCGGAACGATACTGTTTCCCCCAGTCCGGACCCTGACGGTTCAGCTGGGTGGGATCGTGGTTCTCCCAGAAGACTTTGAGCAGGTCGGCGTACTTTACCGTGGCCGGGTCGAATTCGACTTCCACGGCTTCGGCATGTCCTGTCCGATCGGTGCAAACTTCCTTGTAGGTTGGATTGTCAGTCTTTCCGCCGGTGTAGCCGACGCGGGTTGCAGTCACGCCCGGAATCTGCCGGAAGGTGGCTTCGACGCCCCAAAAACATCCTGCTGCAAAGGTGGCTTTCGCCATTTTTATTGCCTCCTCGGTCAAGGCCGTTGTGAATGCTTCGATCTCGCCCTAGGTTAGATGAAGAACCGGTGAAAAAGTCACGGGAGTGTAAATTTCGCAGTCCGGGTACCTCTGGTCATTGACGCTCACTTGGAATCACGATAAAGTCCGGATGCAGGGTTTTTCTCCCCCCGAGATAGGTCCAGTGGTGCCCACGGCCAGCCGCCTTCAATCCGTGCCCAAGACTGTGCAGAAGTTCGCACTGCTCATTTTATTGGCGGTGACGGCGTCTCAGGCAGCCTTGTCGCAGGCGGTCCGGGCGGTCTCAGGATTCGCGCCGCAAAAGCGCCTGGGTTACCGCAATGGCGATCAGTGGGAACCGGCTATGGCTGCGGATGCCCACGGGCACATTTACGTGCTCTATCCGCAGTACGGCGCCGTGCCGGAATGCCCAACCTGTACGGCCCCGACGATCGCCCTGCTGGTCAGCAATGACAGCGGATTTTCGTGGCACTCCTCTCATCCACTGCTTCCGTTCCCGACTGGTCAGTTTGATCCGCAGATTGTGGTGGATCCGCAGGATCGACAGACGGTGTACGCATCGTGGCTGCAGAATGAGAAGCGCGACATCATTGTCGCGCGGTCGCTCGACTTCGGCCGCAATTGGTCTTTCTCAGTGGCGGAGCACGGCCGCGAGGATGCGGACAAGCCGGTGCTCGCCGTCCATGGCGCCGATGTTTACGTGGGATTCAACCACGAGGAAAAATTCCTGGTCGCCGCTTCGCACGATGCGGGGCAGACGTTTAGCGTGGTGAGCGTGAATCCGGCGGCTCCGCCGGGATGGTCGCTGGCCGGCGGCGCTACGGTCGATCCCGCCGGAAACGTTTATTTTGGCTGGACGGCATACGCTCGCCGCGAAATGCCTCTGCACCCGGTCAGTGTGTACATAAGCCGTTCGCTTGACAGCGGCCGCAGCTGGAACACGATGCTGTTGGACGTTTCGAGCGCTCCGCCTGGATGTGATGCCCAGGGTTGCCAGGTGGGCTTTCTGGGCGCGCAGATCGCTCTCGCATCGGATGCAGCCGGGTCGATCTATGCCCTGTGGAACGCGGGGAGCATCGCCGGTGGCGCCGAGCGCATGTATTTTTCGTCGTCCACTACGGGCGGGGCAAGCTGGAGCGCGCGGACGAGCATTTCGGATGCCGCCGGGGGTGTGGAGCATTGCTTCCCCGCCATTGTCGCCGGTACTCCCGGCGATGTTCGCATTGCATGGATGGATGCCCGGTCCCCGGAACCCGGCCACCCCAATAGCCGGTTGTGGAACACCTTTTACCGCAGTTCGACCAACGGCGGCGCTACCTGGAGCCCCGAAGCGCAGCTCTCCGGTCCCAGTCGCGGATACGATTACGTTTTGCCCGGCGGTTTCCGATTCCCCTTCGGAGACTACTTCGGCCTGGCCATCGACAGCGAGGGCGCCACACATGCCGTGTGGGGCGAGGGGCGCGATTATAAATCTCCAGGCTCTATCTGGTACACTCGCGGTCGTTAATCAGTAGCCGGGCCATCAACACTCCCAAGTCTAGAGTCTTAGGCAACTTTTCTTCTCGTTGCATTGCGGACCTGATCCCGGCGCGGTTCAATTTCGCGTGACGGAGGCGTGCATGCACTTTCTGGGAGTCAATCTTTGGGCTGTCCTGGTTTCCGCTGTGGCCACCATGGTGGTCGGCTTCGTTTGGTATTCGCCGATGTTGTTCGCCAAGCCGTGGATGGTTTTGATGGGCTACGATCCCAACGACAAGGCCAAAATCGCGGAGATGCAGAAAAGCGCCGGGCCGTCGTATGCCATGTCGCTGATCGCCAGTGTCCTCTCGGCGATCGTGCTGGGGAAAATCATCGCTGTGTCGGGAACCGTCGGTGCCTTGGACGGTCTGAAGATCGGTTTGGTCGTGTGGCTCGGATTCGTCACCACGGTGCAGTTCACCAATGCGCTGTTCAGCCGCCAGCGCAACAAGCTTTACATGATCAACACGGGATATCAGGCGGTCTGCTATGTCGTGATGGGCGCGATTCTGGGCGCCTGGCGGTAAGGACAGCCTATCAAGTCTCTGGAAGGAACGAAGGCAAACAGTAAGGGGTGGAATTCCCAACTTCTCCAGGCAAAAACGAAACTAAGCTTTTCCTCGCCAGTGCCGTGACGCTCTACTTCGAGGTGCTGGTGATTCGCCATTTACCCACGGAAGTCCGCGTTTTCACCAATCTCAAGCATCTCCCGCTAATCGCAGCTTCTTCGGTATGGGATTGGGTATGCTCCTGGGAAGCTCCAGTCGGCGCCTACGAATTGTTTTCCCCTTTGCGGGTCGGTGGCGGGTGGGTAGCTGTTCCGGTTCTCTTCTCAGGGATTGTGTTTTCGAGCAGTATGCGGCGATTTAGGCGGCCGGCTGAAGCCTTGGGCGTCAACCTGTACGGTGCGGTACTCGGTGGGCTTCTCGAAAACACTGTGATGATCGGCGGCACGCCAGTACTCAAGGCGCTGGCGATTGGAATGTATGCGCTTTCTGCGGTTCGCTGTATCGGAGCGGACTCCAGCCTGCCTTGAAGGTTACTGGGGACGTCTTCGATGCGCAATGAATGGTTAGTAGCATGGAAGACCGCATGCCGTTACGGAACTTGCCGGCGGCAGATTCGCACTCACTCCATTCACTCCAGCAGCATTCCGCCGGTGAGGTCCGCAATCTGCGCGACGTGGTGCTCGCTGCACCATTCCTGCAGTTCGTCCACGATTTTCTCGGTGGCGCAGGGATCCCAATAGCTGGCCGTGCCGATCTGCACTGCGGTCGCACCCGCCAGCATGAACTCGATGACGTCGGCAGCGGTGGAAATCCCGCCCATGCCAATCACGGGAATCCTCACCGCGTGCGCCCCATCGTAGACCATGCGCACCGCGATGGGCTTGATCGCCGGGCCGGAAAGTCCGGCCGTAATGTTGGCGATGCGCGGCTTGCGCGTCTCGGTATCGATGGCCATGGCCACAAATGTGTTGACCAGCGACAGAGCGTCGGCGCCCGCTTCCTGCGCGACGTAGGCCATCTGGGCGATGCTGGTCACATTGGGCGAGAGTTTGACGATCAGCGGACGCTCGGCCACACGCCGCGCAGTGGTCACCACCTCATCGAGCGTGCGCGGATCGCTACCAAACTGCAGTCCTCCATGGGCGGTGTTGGGGCAGGAGACATTCAGCTCATAGGCTGCGATGCCTTCACCGCCATTGAGAATCTCGATGGTTCGCTCGTAGTCTTCACGCGTGTAGCCGAACACGTTGGCAATCACCACGGCGTTCCTGATCTGCCGCAGCCGCGGCATCTTCTCGTCAAGAAATGCCTGCGCGCCCATGTTCTGCAGTCCAATCGCGTTCAACATGCCGGCCGCTGTCTCCCACAGTCGCGGCGGTGGATTGCCGATGATCGGCTCTTTCGACAGGCCCTTCACTACAAGACCGCCGAGTTTGCCGAGGTGTACTACATCCTCGAACTCGACGCCGTAACCGAAGGTTCCGCTGGCAGCAATGACTGGGTTCCTGAGTTGGAGACCAGCCACGTTGACGCTCAGGTCCGGGTGGGATCCGGTCATGGCTTGCTCTCTCCGGGTTGGTTCTCTCCCGCGCACCCGGCGCTTGCGCCGGCTGAACCAGTCCCGCGATGTGGCGGAGCCAGCGCCTCGGTCAGCACGCGCCCCACAGAATGTGTGGGAGCGTTGATTCCCAGCAGCGACGCCAGAGTCGCCGCCATGTCCACCGGTTCAACGCTGGTGCGATAGGTTCCCGCCTGAAAGGGCAGCCCGTAAAAGGCCAGCGGAACGTGCGTATCGTAGTTGTAAGGCGAGGTATGATCGGTGCCTTTGCCGGGCCCGACCGTATATATGTCCGGGATGCCCATCACGTACCAACTCCCCTCGGGAGAATAACTGTTCAGGTATTTTCGTCCTAGTGCCGTGTCGGGGACCTCGCCTAACGCGAGCTGCGACTTGGTGTAGTAGTCGCGCAGGCCCGCTTGCTTCATGGCTTCGCCCACGGCGCTCTCAGCATCATGCTGGCGCACGTGAGCCGCGGCGAAGGCGTCCTGGTCGAGCCAGGCCAGTGGGTAATCCAGCTTCACATAGGAAGCGGGATGGGCGGGAGAGAACTTTGCGGCGATCGCGGCGTTGATCCGCGACTCAAGCTTGGCGACTTCGAGATTCGCCGCCGGGATGCGCAGTTTCTTCGCCTGGTCCGGCAACCACGAAACACCGTGGTCGGCGGAGAAAGCGATCCAGACGTCGGCCAAGCCGATCTGGTGGCCGAGGAAATTGATGAAATCGGCAAGCTCCTTATCGAGATCGAGAGCCATCTGCCGCATCTCGGCAGAATCGGGGCCGACCTGATGGCCGAGAATGTCGTTGGGCGAGAGGCTGACCGAGAGCAGATCGGTGGCCGGGCCGCGGCCGACGTTTTCGTAGACCATTAATTCTTTTGCGAACTCGAATTCGTACTCGTTGCCGAATGTGGTCGATCCCACGATCTCGTAGAAACCGGCTTCGGATCCGTCCTTGTTCTTGCGATGCTGGGTCGTCCGCAGCAAGCTTCCCTGGGCGTCTTTCCAGTCACGATCCCAGTATTTCGCGGGACGAGTCGAGTTGAAATCCTTCACCCAGCGCGGGAGTTCGTTCCGGTAGAAGGTGGAAGTCACCCAGGCACCGCTTTTCGCGTCAATCCAGTACGCCGCATCTCCTGCGAAGCCGGCGGGCAAGACGGCCGCGCGATCCTTCAGCGAGACTCCGAACACCCGCGCTTTGCCGTCAGTGGCGAGTTTGAGTTCATCTCCGAGCGTGTCAGCCAGCAGGTTGTGCGGGGAGGCACCGGCTTTGTCGCCCTCGACGCCGATCAGCTTAGTGTCATCGTCTTCGACCGAAGTCACCATGCGCTTCTTTTTCTGGTCCCACCATTCGTTGGCGGCGATGCCGTGGCCATTGCTGTAGGCGCCGGTGAACAGCGTCGAGTGGCCGGGGGCGGTGCGCGTGTTGGCGTAGTCGTAGTAGCAGTTGGGAAAATAGGCGCCGTGGTCGAGAAGGAAGCGGAAGCCGGAGTCTCCGAACTGGTCGCGATAGCGCTCCAGGTAATCGCCGCGGAATTGATCGATCACAATCACCACGACCAGCTTGGGGCGCCCGTTATACGCCGACGGGAAAGCGCGAACCGGAAGAGTGGCAACCACCACGATCACGGCCAGGGCCAACGAGAGAGATGGCGCGGTCGATCTGGGGGAAGACCTCATCGCGAAGGTAGTTTACACAGGCGGGGCGTATCCGCCAAAGATCGTGGCGCGAACCTCGCCAGTCTGAACGGCGAACGCCGGGATGCTCGCTACTCCGGGGTACTATACCGGGTAGGCTTGGGGCAGCGCACGGAACAGACTCCCTGGTTTGGATTGCTCTGGAAGGGTCTTGCTTTCAGCCGTTTCGCTCGTGGACAAGATCGAAAGCGGTCTCATCCTCTCCGATCGATGGCTGCTTGACAGATGAAGGATGGCCGCAACTGCGAGGCCCAACGCGGTGCTGAAGGCGACGAAATACCACAGGGCGGGAAGGCCAAGAACAAAAATCAGGCCACAACCAAGGGAACACCAGACCCGGGAATCCAGCCCCGACGCCAAGTTTGTGCATGTTGATGCAAATGGCGATTCTCAGACACAGCACACCTTCTTTACTGAAGCTAATCATCCCACTAAGCTGCCCCAGACTCAAGGTTCTCGACACTGGATGACACTGGATGCTGGCAACTGCTGACTACACCGGGACCGGGACGTTCTCCACGATCTCGCGCAGGACTTGGTCGGACTGCTCCGACTTTTTCAGGGTTGAGGCGTACAGGCCGTTGACTACAACTCTGTGGGCGAAGACGGGAACGACCAGGGGCTTGAAATCTTCCGGAGTGCAGTAGGAGCGGCCTTCGAGAAACGCCATGGCTTGGGCGGCCCGGTAGAGAGCCTGCGAGCCGCGGGGCGAGACGCCTAGCGAGAGAAATTCCGACTCGCGGGTGCGGCGCACGATCTCGAGGGCGTAGCTCACCAAGGATTCGTCCACGCGGATGAGTTTTACAGCTTCCTGCATCTCGAGCACATCCGCACCGCTGAGAACCGGGCGGAGATCTGCCATATGTGAGGCTCCGGCTTCGGATCGCAGGATCTCACGCTCGGCCTGGGCGTCAGGATATCCCATGCGCACGCGCAGCAGGAAACGGTCCAGTTGCGACTCGGGCAGGGGATAGGTTCCGTGATGCTCCACGGGATTCTGCGTCGCAATCACCAGAAACGGCTGCGGCAGCTCATAAGAGTGCGCGTCGACCGTGACTTGGCCTTCATTCATCGCCTCGAGCAGAGCAGACTGCGTTTTGGGCGTGGTGCGGTTGATTTCGTCGGCGAGCAAGACGTTGGTAAAGACCGGTCCACGCTTGAATTCGAACTGCTGCTCCATCGCGGAGTAGACGGAGATGCCGAGAACATCGGACGGCAGCATGTCGCTGGTGAATTGCACGCGCTGAAAGGTGCAGTCGATGGCGCGGGCCAAGGCCTGTCCGAGCGTGGTCTTGCCGACGCCGGGAACGCCTTCGATGAGCAGGTGTCCGCGGGCGAAGATAGAGACCAGGGCCAGGCGGACCACGTCGTCCTTGCCACGAATCACGCGACATAGGGCTTTTTCCAATTCCTTAGCTTTGTGGGATACGGCGCTGGCGGTCTCAAGTGACATTCTCTCGATTCTACTATCGGGTTCGGCAGGTGGCGGAGTTACGGACGTCATGAAGCTTCTAGCGGCTAGCTCCTAGCTAATCAACTTCCGATTCTCCACGGCTGCAGAAGTAAGAACGTCAACTTTCCCGGTGCTTGCGCGGGCGCACGAAGGAACGCTTAACGAATGTCTGAGCTAGAAGCTAGGAGCCAGCAGCTAGAAGCTGTCTCACTGCATAAACTCCGCGGGCCTTCCCGTCAGGCGCTCGATGCGCTTGGCGACGGGCGGGTGGGTCGAGAACAGGTTGCCGAAGCTCATGCCTCCCAAGAAGGGCTGGATGATGAACAGATGCGCGGTTGAGGGGCTCGCTTGCAAGGGAAGGCGGCGCGCGTACGCGTCGATTTTCTGGAGGGCACTGGCTAAGGCATAAGGGTTGCCCGTGTAATGCGCGCCGCTGGCGTCGGCTTGATACTCGCGCGTGCGCGAGACCCAAAGCTGGATCAGGGCGGCGGCGATGGGGGCGACGATCAGCATCAAGAGTGCGCCCAGGCCTCCGCCGCGATTTTCGCGTTCGCCGCGTCCTCCGAAGCCGCCGAAGATCATGGCCCAGCGGCCCATGCTGGCGAGCATGGTGACGGCGCCCGCAAGAGTGGCGGCGACGGAACTGATCAGGATGTCGCGGTTGTTGACGTGGCCGAGTTCGTGGGCGAGGACCCCTTCCAGTTCCTCGTCGTTGAGCAACTCCAGAATGCCATGCGTGACCGCGACCGAGGCATGTTGCGGGTTACGTCCGGTGGCGAACGCGTTGGGCGATTCTGTGGGAATAACGTAGATCTTCGGCATGGGGATGCCGATTTTCTGTGCCAGACGCTCGACCGCAGCGTAGGCGCGCGGGAGTTCTTCGCGCGTGACGGGCTGCGCGCGGTAGGTGGCGAGCGCGATCTTGTCGGAGAAGAAGTAGGCGACGAAGTTCATCACGGCGGCGAAGACGAGCGCGAGGATCATGCCATTCTGGCCTCCGAAGGCGCGGCCAATGAACATCAGCAGCAAGGTCATCAGGGTCAGCAGAAATGCGGTCTTGAATGCGTTTCCCATAGAATTGTTGAGTCTAGCGTTATTAGATGATGAGCGGGGTGGGGAGATGCACGGGTGCCGATTTGGTACGAACACTCTGTGGGGTAGGGTGCCCCTCCCCCGGTCTATTAGAATCATTGAGTTAGCGGTAAAACTAAAGTAAATCTATGGGACTCAATGGGTTACGAGCAAGAACGTGCCGAATAAGGGGTTAGCTGGGAGTTGGCGGTAGGGGATCACGGTAGAGTGTCACTTTTGTTAGGGAGGCGCGATGCAAAGGAGTTTTGGCCGTCGTTCAGCCGTCCCTAACAGGACGGGTTTGAGATCTAGCGATCGCGACCCGGCGTTAAGACGCCGGGCCATTTTCGGGCGCGCCTCCGGCGCTGGGTAATCTACTCGCGGCTTCGAAGGTGGACTAGAGGACAGCGGATTCCCCAGCGGCTGAAGGCGCGCTTCGGAATGACAAGACTTCAAGGAAGGAGCGTGCGAGGGCGACACGCGCATCCGATAGGTCGAGAGGTCGAGTTATGCTCGACCGGTACAGCCGGGGCGATAGTCCCCCCATTAGCTTCCTGCTGTACACAGCGAGGACAGCTCAAACTGGTTTGGCGGCTTCGCGTTTTAGGGCGCGTTCCAGGGTTTGGTCCAAGGCGGACTTGGTTTTTTCGTATTCCTGCTGCGAGATGCGGCCTTGTTTGTGTTCGACTTCGAGTTCGAAGAGCTCTTCTTTCAGGCCTTCCAGCAGCATGGAGGTCGAGGAGCCCTGGGGACGGGCGGGCTGCGGGCGTGCTTCCGCTGTACGACCGTCGCTGGGACGAGGCTCGCTGGCGCGCACTTCTCTCGCGCGTACCTCGCGCACGGGCGGAGCTTCGGGTTCCTCGTAATCGGCGTCCAGATCGGGCTCTTGCATTTTCTGCAAAGCCTTCTTGGATTTCGGGCGGGCCGCTTCACGAGCGGCGGCTTGCTGGCGCGAGGCTACGTAGACCCCTCCAACTACGAGCGCTAAGGCGAATGCGCCGAGTATCCACCAACGATATTTCTGGAGAGGATCGGGAGCGTCAATGGGCGGGCCTAGGCCGCCGCCGGGACGATTATTGTCTCCCTGTGCCGAGCCACCCTCGCTGGGTGCGCCAGCGTTTTCCTGACGGGCCTGCAGGGTGCCCGTTCCTGACACCTTGAAAGCGAGCGACTGTCCCGCCTGTGCGCCGGACGCCACTTGCACATTGGCGTCGGGCTGCTGCGGGTCATTCATGGACTGGTAGTTGGTCCCGGAGGCGGCCGCGAAATTCATGCCCTTGGGCACGATGGCGACGAAATGCTGCAGGGGATAAATGCTCTTGGGGTCGATGTTGGCGCTACCGTCGTAGGGGAGTTGGTACTCGACCTGGAATTGCGTAGTGCCGGGGCGTAAAGGAAAGAGAAACGAGTAACGCGTCTTTTTGTCGTCCTGCGGAACCGGCATTTGGCTAAGCGGGTTGCCGTTCGCCGTCATGGCCGAGCCGTTGACGATCTTCGCGCCATCAGGGACGTAGAACTCCAGGTTGCGCTCATTCATCTGGGTGAGCGGAGGCTTGGACTTGTTCTCGACGGCGAAGGCACGCATGACGTCCAACTGGTTTCCTTCGGCTTGCACGCGCATGATGTCGGCGACGACCTCGATGCCGACGACTTGCTTGGCGACGTCGTTGACTTCGACTTCGACCGACGTAGTTCCCGGAGGAGCCATGCGGTGGTAGGTGACGCCCTGGTGGATGGCGCGGACCAGGTGCGGGCCCTGCGCGTCGAGCTTGAAGCTGAAATTGCCTTTGGCGTCGGCCTTGGTGCGTCCGGCTTCCTCCATGCCCTGGCCGAGGGTGAGCAGGACGACTTCGTCGCCGCCGGCGGGCTTGCCGGTGGTGGCGTTCTTCACGGTGCCGGTCAGGGTTTGGGCGGCGGCGAAGGGCGTCAGCAGGGCGGCTAGCAGGACCAGGAATGCCGCTCGGCAATTATGTGGCGACAGCCGCCATCGGCTGTCGGGCCTGGCGAAGCCCGGCTGCTGCCGGCCGGAGGAGAATGCAGTCGAGCTGCGCTCGACTGGACAGCTGGGGGTGGCTGTCCCCTCATGGATCGGTGAGAACTTCCTGACAGCCCGGTTGGACGCACTGTCAAGCACGAGGTCCCTCGAGTTCGCGGGAACTCCGCTTCGCGCACTTCCCGCTACGCTCAGGATGACAGGGTGTTTCTTGATTTGGGTTTCGGTCATGGTCTTGATTTTCCTGGTACGGCGGCTGCTTTGCCTTCGAGGCGGGCGATCTCGGCCAACAGCGTCGCGGCTTCATCTTGCAGGGACGCTTTCATGGACTGGTAGTCGGCATCAGGGACCTTGCCGGCTTTGTATTCGAAGTTCAGATCGCGCAGGTTTTCGTAGACGACGTCTCTGCGCTCGCGCAGGTACGCGGCGCGCGTTTTCTCTGGACCCAGGTAGAGCTTGCCCGGGAGATAGAAAACGTAGAACAGCACAGCGGCGGTGAACAGGAGGCAGCAAGCCAGTTCGAAGCTCATAGGTCGATCTCCTTGCGGGCCTGATCGCGGAATTGTTCCAATTCGGCGCCGTGAAGGGGGCGCAGGCCGTCGGCGATGGCTGGCGCAGGCCGGTTCTTCCAGAGGCGGACAATGTAGATGACCAGGCCGAAGCCGAAGATCAGGGCGGCGAAGGGCATGATCCATGCGGTGCGATCAAAGCCGGCGCCGGTAGGAGCGGCGAGGACCGTGGGTCCGTATTTTTGCACGAAGGCTTGCTCAACCAGGCTGTCGCTGTCGCCGCGGGTGATGGCGGCCTGCAATTCGTTGCGCATACTGTCGGAGTCGGGACAGCCCACGTGGTTGCATTCGAGCAGGACCTGGTTGCAGCTGCAGATGCACATCAGTTGATGGCCAAGGTCGTGGAAGCGGGAGGCGGGATCGCCGGCGCCAGCCAGGGCGAAGACCGCGAGACAGAGGAGGGCGCATTGGAGGACGTGGCGGAGGGTTGGATTTGGTCTCGTCTTCATTTGTTGATTCCGCCTTTTTCGTTAGGGATTGTGTCGTCCCTACGGACTTGTTCTTTTTTATCGAACCTACCCGGCACTGCCGTGCCGGGCTTTCATATGCCGCCGCTTCGCGGGCTGGGCGCCTTGACGTGCAGGCTCCATCTTCGCGTCTTAAACTTGCCTTTGCCCAGAAGCCGAGCTTCGCTCGGCCGGACAGCCGAGGGCGGCTGTCCCTACATTTGCCTTGTCCTTCAGCGTCAACGGTCCCTAAACTTTTCACACTGCCAAACACTAATCCCCGGCGACTGGAGCCGGGTGCTCCACGAGCTTTGGTGCCGGCACCCTTACTTGCGCGGGGGCGTTGGGGACCAGGGCTAGGCCGGTACCCAGGAGCATGAGCCACACACCCAGCCAGATCCACATCACCAAGGGATTCACGTGCGCCTTGAGGATGGGATGGCCTGTCTCCTGATTCAATCCTTCATAAACGATGTAGAGATCTTCGTTGAGCGTCGAGCGGATGAATGGCAAGGTCGATGCCTGGTTGCTCGCTTTGTAGAAGCGGCGCTCTGGCGTCAAGGTGTCGATCTTTTTGTCCTGTTTGTAGACATCGAGCACGGCCCACTCGGAGGCATAGTTGGCGGAGTCCTCGTCGGTGTAGGACTTACAGACCAGGGTGTAGCCGCCGATATACATCTTGTCGCCGTAACTCATCTCTTGTTCTTTTTCTTGATTGAAGGCAGCGCCGGCCATCCCGATGATGATGACCACGGCGCCGAAGTGGACGATGTAGCCTCCGTAGCGGCGCGTGTTGCGATGCGTGAGCTGGACCATGGAGGCGAACATGCCCTGGCCGGTGTGGCCGGAAATGACTTTACCGCCGCGATAGAACTCGCTGGCGATGGTCAGCGTGACCAGCACGGCGAGGCTGAGCGCCATCAGCGAGTAGAAGTAGGAAATGTCTTTCCAGGGGCGAAGACTGAACGGTCCTCCCCAGGAAGGCGGAGTCAGCATCAGGAAGATGGCGACGATGACCGCGCCGGCGGTGGGCCAGGCGAAATTACGCTTCAGGCTTTCAAACGACGTTTTGCGCCACGCCAGCAGGGGGCCGACGGCTGTGAGGATCAGGAGAAGGAGCGCGACCGGAATCGCAACCCGGTTGTAGAATGGCGCTCCAACGGTGACCTTGTTGCCCTGAACCAATTCGGAGATCTTCGGGAACCATGTTCCCCACGCTACCGTGAAACAGAGCAGCACAAAGAGAAGGTTGTTGAACAGAAAGCTGGACTCACGCGAGATGAGGGATTCGAGTTTGTGCTCGCTGCGCAGATGCTCCCTGTTCTTGATGTAGAAGAACAGAAAGACCGCGGCAATGACGGCAAGAAAGTACGCGAACCAGACGCCAATCGAAGATTGCGCGAAGGCGTGGACGGAACTGATGATGCCGCTGCGGGTGAGGAACGTTCCCCAGATGGAGAGCCAAAATGAGCCGAAGACCAGCCACATGTTCCAGGTTTTAAGCATGCCACGCTTTTCCTGCATCATGACTGAATGCAGAAATGCTGTGCCGAAGAGCCAGGGCATCAGGGAAGCGTTTTCGACTGGGTCCCATCCCCAGTAGCCGCCCCAGCCTAGGACCGAGTAAGCCCAGTGGGCGCCTAAGAAGATGCCGCAAGTCAGGAGTCCCCAGGTGACCATGGTCCAGCGGCGGGTGATGTGGATCCATTTGTCGCCGGGATACTTCATGATCAACGCGCCGAGCGCGAAGGCGAAGGGCACGGTGGTTCCGACGTAGCCGAGATAGAGCATGGGCGGATGGATCACCATCTCGGTGTATTGCAGGAGGGGATTGAGACCGCTGCCATCGGGGCGGAGCGGGCCTTCGAGGAGGCCGAAGGGGTTCGCCGCGAAATTTACGAGAGATAGAAAGAAGATCTGGACTGCAGCGAGAACCACCGAGGCGTAAGCGAACAGGCGAGGGTCGGTTTTGTAGCGCAGCCGCAGAACGAAGGCGTATCCCGACAGAAGGAGCGACCAGAAGACAAGCGAACCTTCCTGTCCGGACCAAAGCGTGGCGAACTTGTACTTTGCGTCGAGGTCGCGATTGCTGTGATGGAAAATGTACGCGATGCGGAAATCGTTATTGAAGGCGGCGATCACCAGAACTGCGGCAGCCAGCAGTACGGCTACGAAAACCACGAGCCCGGCGCGGCGCGCGGTCTCGGCGATTCGATCGGAGGACTGACGCAGCCCGGCGATCAGGAACGACCAGAACGAATCGGAGCGGCGATCGAGGTCTTTGGCGCCCCGCTGGGCACGCCCGTCAGAGGCGGGGTTGCGGAGCACGAGCGCGACAATTCCGGCGGCGAACGAATATACGCTCAGCGCCAGGGCAATGAGCAAAGCAAAACTACCTATTTGCGCCATGTCGGGAGTCCCCAAGGTATTTTTTCAGAAAGCCACCGTTGAGGCAACTGGGGAGGGCAGGAAAACAAGTACCAGTAGGACACGGCGGAGTGGCAACGGGGAACTGGAACTTGTAAGAGAGGAAAGGGAAGTACCGGAAAATCGATTGGGCGGGAAGGTCACATTGCCGCCCTGGAGCGGCGGCCGGGGCTCGGCCGCCATTCGCGGTTCGGGCGACGAGTCGGCGCTATGCGCTTTGCTGGTGGTAACGCTGGCGAACCTCGCGCTCTGCGCTTACCCAGTCCTCGGTTTCGTGGCCAGGCTCGAACCCGCGCCGCTCGGAAAGCAAGTAGGCGAGGCGGCGAATCTCATCTTCGAGGTTGATGGGAACGAGGTTCGAACGGGACTCCGCTTTCACGCTCTGGGGCTCGCGTGGTTTTCTTGGAGTCGTATTCTTCATCATAGCTTTTATGGTTTCTGAGGCAGTCGGTTGAGCCGCGAAGGTTTCCGGCGATCCATTGCCAGGATTGGATACGGCAGTTGTGGAGCTGGACGCGAATTCCTCCGTGCCAGGGTGCTTCTTGGGAGATTTCGATCTGGACATAAGTGATTACTCCTTAAGGTCTCCTAAATGTCTAGGAATGATTGGAATAGTTAATAAATGAACCACATGCATACGCGTTGCTCCGGCAAGTTCGTTATTGCCACACAATGGGTTGCTCCTCCGATGATTATCTTTAATATAAACCCACTGGGACTGTGGAAGGGAGCAAGTTGTAGTAATAAAAATGATACGGGCGTGCGAAATCCTGAAACCGGAACTTGCAACGGACCTGATTTTCGAGCAACCAGATCGGCTCCAGTGCCGGTGCGAAATGGCTTGCTATAATCGAGGTCTGCCCAGAGTGGCGCTATCGTCTAGGGGTTAGGACGGAAGATTCTCAATCTTCAAACCCGGGTTCGATTCCCGGTAGCGCTACCAACTGTTTTCCGCTAAAGCCCGCTAAATCAGCGGGTTTTGTTTTTGCCCGAAAATCGTTCTGACGATTGTTTTCTAGCGGGGATCGAGTGCGTGTCTCGGATAACTTCTTTTGGGCAAAAGGGGCCACAGGGACAATTTCAGCGCCGCCAGATGCGGTTACAACCCTGAGTGGCGCATGGGATGGTGGCCTCACGCGACAGGAAACGAGCGTACAAGGGAGGCATACCGTTTACGGGGTGTGGTTCGACGAGCCGCAGTTCGCTGCTGACGGAGACGGCCCCTACAGTGGCGGTCAAATCTGGGAAAGTGCGTTGAGTTTGATAACTGACAGACCGAACTAGCCCGTCGTTGATGAGCGTAATTGATTTATCGGCAACAACACCACTCAGGCTGACCAGTGCTCAGGGCTTCTGTTGACTCCGCCGCTCGGCCTCATTTATCGCATTCCTGAACTGTTCGACCGCGACGATCTCAGGCAAGTCGTCCAATGCGTCCTTTGCGACGTAGCGCCAAACCGCCGGAGCATCCAGCGGATATTCGACTCGCCCCCTATAGACCTCAAAGCTATCCTGCAACAGACCCATTTCGTTACTAATATGCGGTCGTCGGTCCGTTGCGGTTGCGCGGCCGGAATTGGTGAGGTCGGGCGAAGAGCGACCCTGCTGAGAAGCGTCGGGAATATCGCCGATATAATCGTTCGGGCGCCTGTCCGCCGGGGAATTGTGGATCGTTGGACCATTCGCATGTCCCGTCCGTACCGCGATGATCAAGTCCGCAGCCGGTGCATTCATGATGACCTTGAATCTGCCCCATTTCGTTATTGCATTTTCCACGTTAGTCTGCGCGGTTCGATTTGCGTTTGGACTCGTCAGAGGCTCGCCTGCCTCAGGACGAATCACAACTGCAACGGTCTGCGCCCTGAGCACATCTTCGGGGAGCACCTGCTTTTTCTTGTTTTTTTGCGCTCGCTTGGGGAACTAACAGAAGAAGAACGAGGAAAGCAATCGGCATGCGTACGGACATAGCTGCCTCCGTGTTCTTGTGCTGGCCGTTATACAACTCAGATTGACGAAACAGGCGACTTCACTCAAGTTCCCGGTCGCGGGGGTTCTGAGCCAATGGCGATTTCTCGCCAACTGATTGCCCTGGCTCAGTCATGCGGGGCTTCGGAACAATTACCGGAGAGATGGAAATCTAAAAGTAAGCGAAGTCGCACAGACTGAAGCCTCGATGTGCCGTCAGGTGAACTGAGAATATGGCGCTTCGTAGAAGGGAATCCTGTAAACGACGGAGTTGTATTTTGGATTCGTGCGGTTGCCTATGATCTCGCCGTGAAGATTCTCAGCGATAGGCCTGCTGGCAGTGTTTTGTATGGCTACCGGATAGATGAAACTTCCTTTGCCGAGAGTTGCGTGTCCCCACTCAACAAGTGCGGCCACGACTTCCCGGCCAAAACCCTGCCCGTGTGCGGTTTCCTTGAGCCAAAGGCCGAGTTCGGGCGAAACAGAATCCGCGTCTTCCAACGAGGCCATGCCTAGGCACTCCCCGTTGTCGAGCCGCCGGATGACCAAAGAAAACTTGTTCGGTTCCGGAGCCTGCAATCTCTTCTCGCATCGCGTCACGTACTCGGTCCACGATGGCGGCTCCCATGGCATGAATTTGGCGATGGCGGGCGTGATGCACCCAAAAACCTCCTGTGCATCCATCATCTGGAACTCGCTGAGCTGCAATCTTGGGGACTGGATGACAATCATTGTGTCAGCCCATCAACGACGGATGATACGTGAATCAATAGCTGGCGAAAACAGGCGTCTCACCAAGAATCGGGCCGACTTTCGGTCAAGGGTCAAAACGCGCTAGGCGATTTTGCGTCAACTGAGAAACGGGTTGTGGGAGGATCCCGGGCGCGCTGGTCAGTCGAGTTTGCCCTTATCCGGGTTGTAGTAGAAATGTAGCCGCAGTGTGAGATACGAGCCGGTGAATTCGCTGGGCAGCGGTGGAAAGGGGTTTGACTTCGTTATGCCTTCGAAGGCCGCTCGGTCTAGCAGCACATCGCCTGAAGCAGCTACCAGACCGATGTTCGCAACGCTGCCATCTTTACATAATGGAAAACTCAATGCCGACCTTGCCCTTCCTCGTCGAAGCAGATTCGGGGATTAGGCGGTACCAGTTGGCCTGAATGTCCTGCCTCACTCGTTGCACGTTTTGTCCAAAATCCACGCCCTGCGTGTCGCTTAGAATCTCGATAGATCCCGACCCGCGCCCCCCAGTTCCTCGGCTACACTCCGCCACTTGCAAGACTACGAAGCCCTGCTTTGTTCGGATTACATCGGAAACCGGAAGACACTGCCGATGCAGTCGCGTTTCTGGCGTCAGACGCGGCCCGCTGGATCACGGGTGCCAGCATTCCCGTTGATGGCGGCACGAAGCTGTAACTAATACGGTGAGGAGCGCAATGGAGACTGAGACGAGCAAAGGCAAGGAGATCAGAATTCCTGGGCCAGACCATCCCCTCGCAATTTCTCCGCTGAGGGTAAGGTGCGTCTAATGGTCGCCGGGAAAATAATTGCTGAATCGACGCGAGCACTCCGACTGGAGGAGAAGGGCTATCCGCCTGTTTACTATCGCCGCGTAGCGATACGGGGATGTCGTTCCTCGTTCGAACCAGGCATTACAGCTACTGTCCGTACAAGGGGGATTGTACGCACTGCAGCATTCCGATCGGCGGTTCGAAATCGGAATATGCCGTCTGGACTTACGAAAAACCTTACGACGCAGTCGCAAGCATCAATGACCACCTGGCTTTTTATCCCTCGCGGGTCGATGCAATCGAAGTGATCTTCTGAGCACGTTTGAGCGTTGTTCTGCAGCTTGCCCTCTGCGAAACGATCTTCAATGTTTCACCGACCTGCGGTCGGAACAAGAAACAAAGCTAGATCTCGCTGAGTAGCAGGTACCAGAGGTAGCTAACGATCTGTCGACCTCGGCGTTAAATGCACACACAGACCCGATCTGCACTGCCCGACTTCACGGGACTGTTCGTCCGATTAGAGACTACGAAGAGCTGTCACGAAGTTGTCGATCTTGCGGTTCGACGATGCTTTGCCTGATTTGAGGTTGCGCTCGATGCATAGCCCGGAGAAGAAAGACAGCACCATCTCCGCAATTGCAGAAGGAGCCATTCCGGGCTTTTCCGCCTCGATATTCATCGCGAGAAGGCGCTGCAACAGCGCCCGATTCTCCGTCACGACGGCATAAGCCTCATCTGGAAGAATAGCGAACTCCCGCATGGAATTGACGGAGAAGCAGCCCTGCTGTTCCCCGTTGTTGAGCGGACCATTCTTAAGAAAAGTCTCGACGTTTTTCCAGCCGAGAGGCTCCTTAGTGAGAAGCCCCCTCTTCCCCTGGCTCTCCAGGTAGTGTCGAAGGCATTCCACGAAAAGATCTTCTTTGTCTCGAAACTCTGTATACAGCCCCGACTTGTTCACGCCTGTGGCTCGTTCTAGTTCCTGGAGGCTTGTGTCCGCGAACCCGTGCTTCCAAAAGACCGGCATGGCCTTCTCCAGCACTTCCTCTCGGCTAAACTTCTTCGGGCGCCCCATCCACACATTATCTGATAAAGAACTGAATAGTTCAATATTTCTGCAACCGCGCGACAGCCTCATCATCTTATAGAACTGAGCGGTTCAAAACTCCGTGGAGTTTATGAGATGTCGAATCAGCCATTGTTCACACCATATCGGATGGGGGACCTTGATCTCCCTAACCGCATCGTCATGGCCCCCCTCACCCGGATGCGTGCGCAATCGCAGGATCATGTGCCCACGAGCTTGCAGGCGGAGTATTACGCGCAGCGTGCTTCGGCCGGACTGATCATCGGCGAGGCCACCGCGATTAGCCCGGAAGGATTTGGCTGGGCCGATACGCCCGGCCTGTGGACGGAGGAGCAAGTCCGCGGATGGCGACGCGTCACGGATGCCGTCCATGCAGCTGGCGGCCGAATCATTGCACAACTGTGGCACACAGGAGCAATCTCGCATCCTGAACTACGACACGGTACGCAGCCCGTGTCCGCATCGAACGTCAATCCGGGCCAGCTGTCGTTCACGCGGACGGGACGGAAGCCGACGGTAACGCCGCGGGCTCTGACGAAGCACGAAATTAAAGTCACGATTGCGGACTTCGCGCGAGCTGCGCGAAATGCGATGAAAGCCGGCTTCGATGGTGTCCAGATCCTCGCCAACTATCTCTATTTGATCTCGCAGTTTCTGAACGTCGCCACCAACCTGCGTAAAGACGAATACGGCGGGAGCCTGGAGAATCGCTCGCGTTTTCTCTTCGAGGTAGTCGAGTCGGTCCTGGGTGAAGTCGATTCACAACGAGTTGGAGTCAAGATCAGCCCCATGCACGAAGGCGGTGCATTTCAGGCCAACGATGAAACCCTGCCCGTCACCGAATACGCAATTCAGAAACTGAATGCCTACAATCTTTCGCACTTGTTGCTCATGGGCAATACCACCGACTTCTCCGGTACCCCACTCGAGAAGTTGGCCGGGGATGGCATGTTCCAGCATTTCCGTCCTCTCTTCAACGGCGCTCTGATCGCAAACGTGAAGATGGACCGTGACCGCGCGAATCGCCTTGTTGCGGAAGAGGTGGCAGATCTGGTGGCGTTCGGCCGTCCTTATATCGCAAATCCTGACCTGGTACAGAGGTTTAGAGAGAACGTCCCTCTTGCCGAAGTGGATTGGGAAACCGTCTACGGCTCGGGGGCACGTGGCTATTCCGATTACCCAACGCACCAACCATCGAAAGAAACAAGCCTGCACAGTTCGGAGGAATCATGAAACTCAGTGGAAACACCATCTTCATTACCGGCGGCGGATCGGGTATAGGCCGCGCGCTGGCCGCGGAGTTACACAAACGCGGAAACAAAGTGATCATCTCAGGCAGACGCAAGAGCCATTTGGACTCCGTAGCGATGGCCAATCCAGGCATCGAGGCGATCGAACTCGACATCGCAGACCCGGACAGCATCAAAGCGGTGGCGAAGAAGTTGATTGCCGAACATCCGGATCTGAATGTTCTCATCAATAACGCGGGAATCATGGAGCCGGATAAGGCAGCGGGGGTCATCGACGACAGGGTACTCGTGTCGACTGTCACGACCAATCTTCTGGGCCCGATTCGCTTGACATCGGCTCTGCTGGATCACTTAAAGAGCCGTCGTGGCGTGATTCTATACAACACCTCGGTCCTTGCCTTTGTGCCATTGGCAGTGACGGCTGTCTATTCTGCCACAAAAGCTGCGCTCCACTCCTATGTGTTATCGCAACGCTTCTTGCTTCGCGATAGCGGCGTTCAAGTGCTTGAGGTGGCACCTCCCTGGGTGCGCACGCCGTTGATGAATAGCGAAGACGCCGAACAGGCGATGCCTCTCGACCGGTTTATCGCCGAAACGTTGGACGTGCTTGCAACAGGTGCTAGCGAGATTCTCGTTGAAGCGGCAAAACCCTTGCGAGCCAATCCTGGCCCTGATGAGCATGCTTTAGTGAACGGGTTCAACGAGCAAATGCTGAAGCTACCCGGTTTGAGGCAACAGTAGACGTTGCCGGGCCGCCCGTCTCGGCTGCCTCGCTATCTGAGCGCGATTCATGAACTGTGCAAAACACCTCCAACGTCGATGTGCAAGAGAGGAGAAACAATGAGCGATGCAAATGCGGAGAAAAATAAGGCAATCGTACTGGAGGCATTCGACACCCTGTTTAATAAGCGAGACTACACGGCTGCGGAGCGATTTTGGTCGCCCAAGTACATTCAACACAGCGCTCATATCGCGCCTGGTCGTGAGGGTTTGTTCGATCTGATCAAGAGCATCCCGGCAACGTTAAAGTACGAACCGGGAACGATCGTGGCTGCGGGAGACATCGTGATCGTGCACGGGCGATTTTCGAACTTTGGCCTCCCAGTGAACTGGATTGCTGCGGACATCGTCCGTATCAAGGACGGCATTCTGGTCGAGCACTGGGATGTAATTCAGGATGAAGCGACCGAAGAGCAGTCCAGAAGCAAGCGACCCATGTTTGGAAAAGCTTTCCCGACATACAAATGAGTCGGAGCGCGGGAAGCTCGTTACAACTCGGCAACAACGCAGAAACACAATGCCTAAAAGGCTCGAAGGCAAGGTCGCTGTCATCACCGGCGGCACAGAAGGGATTGGATTAGCTACCGCAAAGCTTTTCGTCAAAGAGGGTGCCTATGTCTTCATCACGGGCCGTCGGCAGAAGGAGCTCGACGATGCCGTGAAGGCAATCGGCACCAACGTGTCTGGGATTCAGGGAGACGTTGCCCAATTGGCCGACCTTGATCGTCTTTATGAGACTGTAGCTAAAGCGAAGGGGCAAATCGATATTGTTTTCGCCAACGCCGGTGTTGGCGAATTTGTTCCCTTTGGCGGTGTCACCGAAGAGCACCTCGACAAACTATTCAACGTCAATGTGCGGGGAACATTGTTTACGGTGCAAAAGGCCTTACCCCTGCTGAACGATGGTGGCTCAATCATTCGCAACGGCTCTGTCGCGAGTGTTAAGGGTAGTGCCGCCTTCGGCGTCTACGCCGCCAGTAAGGCGGCCATCCGCTCTTTCGTGCGAACCTGGACTACCGATCTAAAGGACCGTGGTATCCGCTCTAATGTGGTTCGTCCGGGTCCGATCGACACGCCGCTCGCGAGTCGGCAACCCCCCGACGTGATTGCGCGGATTGTGTCCACGATTCCGATGGGACGCATGGGGAAAACCGAGGAAGTTGCTAAGGTGGCGTTGTTCCTGGCATCGGATGACTCCAGTTTCGTCACGGGTATCGAACTGTTCGTGGACGGCGGAAGAGCGCAGGTTTGATCGATCAGGATAATCATATGTTTGTTCAATGGAGAGTGATGAAAAGTTTGGGAACGAGGCGACCGAACGTGATCGTTTGCGAATTGTGAGGGGCTTCAAGGAAGGTTTCCAAATGACTATAGCCCATCATCAAATCGGCCCTTGTATCGAACTGGAGCGCTCTTTGCCGTGCGAGCTGGCCGCGATCTCTCCCTTCGTGAATAGACTCATGCTCTTGCTCAGGAAGTGCGGCTGTGTTCCTCAGGGCGAGAGCGACGTTGAGATCGAATTGCGCGAAGCTCTCGGAAGCGCGATCATTCATGGAAATCACGAGAATCCCCGAAAATGTGTCTATATTCGTTGCCACTGTGAGCCTGATGGAGTCTCAATCACGGTAAAGCACGAGGGAAAAGGATTTGACATCTCCAAGATGTCTGATCCTACTGCTCCCAAAATATCGCCTCCCTTCATGGCCGTGGCATCTACCTAATGAGGAAGTTGATGGATGAAGTGCGCTTCGAAGAAGCTGGAGTTGTCGTTCACATGCGAAAGAGCGCCCAGGCCGCGACCAACACCTGCGGAAGTACTCGCCGGAGTAGGCTGACGGTTCGAAATCCCATATCGAGATCTCTAGAAAGGAGATTTATGTCCACGATCATCCAAGCCAGTCCCTTAGCGAAGGTGTCGCAAGAGCCACTGCCAACCGGAGATTCCTGTGTCTTGATTATCTTCGGCGCCTCGGGCGATCTGACGAAACGAAAGCTGATCCCGGGCCTCTACAACCTCGCATGTGAGGGTTGCATGAACCCGGAGTTCGAGGTTCTCGGGATCGGCCGCACGCCGATGGGTTCTGAGGAATTCCGCAAGAAGACAGGGGAGGCAGCGGCCGAGTCGAAAGACACACGCAACTTCAGCGAGCCAAGATGGGCAGACTTTGAACACCGGCTGCACTACATGGTTGGCGACATCAACGATCCGAAGTTCTATTCGCAGTTGCGCGTTCGACTGGAGGAGATGGAAAAGAACGGTTCGAGCCCAAACCATTTGTTCTATGTGTCCACACCGGCTTCAGTGGCGGGACCCATCATTGAAGGGCTGGGAGCGGTGGGATTGAACCGGCGCGACCGTGGATGGACGCGAATCGTTTTGGAAAAGCCTTTCGGACGCGACCTTGAGTCGGCGCAGGCGCTGAATGAAGTGGTACGCGGTGTATTCGACGAGAAAACCGTTTACCGGATTGACCACTACCTGGGCAAAGAAACGGTGCAGAACATTCTCGTCTTCCGTTTCAGCAACTCGTTGTTTGAACCGGTGTGGAACAGGAACTACATCGACTATGTAGAAATCACCGCGGCTGAAACGGTGGGAGTGGAAAATCGCGCCGCATTCTACGAAGAGACAGGCGCGTTGCGCGATATGGTAGCTAACCATCTGCTTCAGTTGCTGGCGCTGACTGCGATGGAGCCGCCAGTAGCCTTTGATGCGGACTCGGTGCGCGAACAGAAGGTGCAGGTATTGCGATCTATACGCCCGATGAGTGTCGAAGATGTAGCGCGCCTCACCGTTCGAGGGCAGTATGGTCCCGGCGTGATTGATGGGAAACGGGTGCCGGGCTATCGGCAGGAGCCAGGTGTGAACCGCAGCTCCACAACTGAGACTTACGCGGGAGTAAAGTTCCAGATTGAGAACTGGCGTTGGGCGGGAGTTCCTTTCTACGTCCGGACGGGAAAGCGTCTGGCACGAAATCTGACGGAGATCCGCGTGCATCTCAAACCGACTCCACAGGCATTGTTTGCGAGCACGTCGACGGGTATTAATCCGAATGTCATCGCAATTAGCATTCAGCCGAACGAGGGAATCTCGATCGCATTCGACGCGAAGCGACCGGGAACGCAGGTGCGGACGGTGACGGTTCAGGCCAATTTCTGTTACCAAACGAGCTTTGGGTCGAAGGGACCCGTTGCCTACGAAACTCTGCTGCTCGACTCGATGCGTGGCGATGCGACACTATTTACGCGCCGAGACGAAGTAGAAGCTGAGTGGCGCATCATTACTCCTATTGAAGAAGCGTGGGCACAGCTACCCCCGCCGGAGTTTTCCAACTATGTCGCTGGCAGCGAAGGACCAGCCTCGTGGCATGAATTGCTTGAAGTCCTCGGCTCTGCGGAACACATGATCGGCCACCACGATTAGGGGGAATTGAGCCGGATCTCGTGGACTACCGTTGTCGACAAACTTCAGGAGTAATTCCGGATCGCAAGGAAGCAAGTCAATGAAGGCTTTTTTGAATCACCGATAACATTTGTGGAATCCTTCAATAGGAAGATGCCGCCAGGTTCCTCCGAGCCTCTGCATCTAGTGGGCACAACCGATTTCTGCGGGGCTGGCGGCGGTAGAGAATTCGCGTGCCTGGTATCACCTTTGGAGGCAAGCACATGTCGAGAGCGGTAACGGTAAGTGGTGGTCCCTCTGGCCTGCGCCAAGTCATTTCGGTGGGGCGGCACCAGTTGTTCGCGGATGAACCGAAGGCATCTGGCGGCCACGATGAGGGGCCCGACCCTTATGAGTTGCTGCTGTCCGCGTTGGGATCATGTACCAACATGACCCTTCGCATGTACGCTGACCGCAAAGGGTGGCCACTCAAGGAGACTCAGGTCGTCTTGACACATTCGAAGAGTTACGCCCAGGACTGCGTTAACTGTGAACAACCAGCAGCAATGCTCGATCGAATCGAGAGACGAATTACGCTGATTGGCGAGCTGTCGGCGGAGCAACGGCAAAAACTACTGGTGATCGCAAATCTTTGTCCTGTGCACAAGTCGCTGACTTCGAAGATCGTTGTCCAGACCGAATTGGTTGACCCATCGTTGTAACGGACAATAATTCCCAAACATAGGCAGAAAAAGTGGAGGTTCCATGTCGAATATTTTGCCGGCGGGTACACCGGCGCCTGATTTCACTTTGCAGGCGACACCGGACCAGACGCTGACGCTCAAGGGACTGCGCGGCAGACCTGTCATCCTAGCTTTTTATCCAGCCGATTGGAGCCCAGTGTGAGGTGACCAGATGGCGCTCTACAACGAGGTTCTGCCCGAATTTCAGCGATTCAACGCCGAGTTACTGGGAATGTCCGTGGATGGAGTCTGGTGCCACGCCGCGTTTTCACGCGATCGCAAGCTCCACTTTCCTCTGCTCGCTGACTTCGAACCCAAAGGCGCGGTGGCGAAGCTTTACGGTGTTTTCCGCGAAAGAGAAGGAATCGCCGAGCGCGCTCTTTTTGTCATCGATAAGAATGGAACCATCCGCTGGAGCTATTGCTCTCCCATAGCAGTCAACCCTGGGGCCGACGGGATTCTCGAAGCTCTGGAGAACCTTCCGAAATGAGGCAGTTATGGCAAAGCTGAAAGTGCCGGTCGGTCCTGACGATCACGTCCAAGGTCCCGCCGACGCTCCGGTCACACTGGTCGAATATGGCGACTACGAATGTCCTCACTGTGGACATGCATACCCGATCATCAAAGCGCTTCAGAGGAGGTTCGGAAAACAGTTGCGGTTCGCGTTTCGAAATTTCCCGTTGCGAGAAATCCATCCCTATGCTGAGGCCGCTGCCGAAACTGCTGAGTTTGCCGCAACCCGGGGCAGTTCTGGGAGATGCACGACCTCATCTTCGAAAACCAGAATTCTTTGAGCGAGCAAATGCTCGGTGAACTGGCGCTGCGCCTCACGCTGGATACGCAAGCGCTCACGGAGGCACTGGGATCGGGTGCCTTTGCCGAGCCTGTGCGGAGGGACTTTTCTGGCGGCGTGCGCAGCGGGGTGAACGGAACTCCGACATTTTTTATCAATGGACACCGCCACGATGGTGACTTCGAGCTGGAGACGCTTCGCCAGGCGATCAACAAAGCGGCCGGCAAATAGACTTCTCTCCGGAAAAAACTGCCATTCGAACGTACCCCATTGTTATTCAATCGGGCCGTCAATGAAACGTGGCGGCGTCTGGACACGAGCCTTCAGGGCTGTTTGAGGGGCCGCGAACCGGCGATAAGGATATCCACTAGCCTTTTAGCGCTCTGCTGCCAGTCAGGGGTGCTCGCGACATTGGATACACCGATAAGTGCCCGGAGCAGATCGAATGGTTCGAGATCTTTACGAATGTCGCCACTCTTGATTGCGCGCTTCACCAGCGAATCAATTGCCCCCTGAATCTGACCGCGCGACCCTTCGTACAGCTTCGAGGGTCCTCCGACGAGCGTATTCAGTGCAGGTGCGATGATGTGCTTGGTGGCGATGTAGTCGACGAATAACAACATCCACGCTCGCAAGGCCTCGATAGGAGGCAGGCTCTCGGAGAACTTTTTCTGCGCTGCAGCGAGCTTCTCCACCTCGGTCCGATAGACCGCTTCGATCAGTGCGTCCCGTGTAGGAAAGTGTCGATAGAGAGTTCCCGGTCCGACGCCGGCCTCTCTAGCGATATCGTCCAGACTCGCGTCCGCGCCAGAGCGGGTAAATGCTTCCTTCGCCACCTCCAGAATGCGCTCGCGGTTCTGCAGCGCATCGGTACGTGGCTTCCGGGGGGCCGGTTTTGAAGGCGTCTTGGGCATACAAAAAAACTTTGCAACCGGAGAAAGTCTCCGGTTATCCTATCTACTGATTCGGAGACACTCTCCGTTTTAGTCCGAACTGGGCGGCCTGTCAATAGCGTCCGGAGAGGGTCTTCGGTTCCGGATTCGGGAGGTGACCAATATGAACCCACTCGCTCGTTATAAACCAGTGAAGAATTCCAACCCGGGTTGCGCCGGCCTCATCACAATGGCCGAGCAAGAGTTGTCGGCATTCTTCAACGCCGTCACCGACTTGTTCGGATCAGAGCAGGCGGAGATCTCAGCCGAAGACTGGCTGCGCGAGTTGATCGAGATCGATGGTCTGCCTGCTTCCACCCGCGAATGGAGATTGATCACAGCCAGGGTTTCGACTCGGCTTGCCAATCGCGTGAACGCTTCGTCCCAACTGCATAGGAGGAAAGGAACATGCGTGCATTTGTTACAGGAGCTACAGGCTTCGTTGGTTCCGCAGTCGTCCAAGAACTGATCGGAGCTGGTCATCAGGTGCTCGGCCTTGCCCGCTCCGAGAAGGCAGCCAAAGAGCTGGTCGCCGCGGGAGCGGAGATACATCGCGGTTCGCTCGAAGATCTCGAAAGCCTTCGCAGTGGCGCAGCGGTTGCCGACGGAGTGGTCCACACTGCTTTTACCCACGATTTCTCAAACTATGGGCCTGCGGCTGAGGCGGATAGGCGTGCCATCGAGATTCTCGGAGCCGCGCTCGCGGGCTCTGATCGCCCGTTGATCGTCACTTCCGGGACCTTGCTTGCTCAGCGCCAAGGCTCGCTCGCAACAGAAGAGGATGGGCCCACTCCTAATTTTCCTCGCAAGTCGGAGGAGGCGGCGCTTGCGCTGGGTGCACGGGGAGTCCGCGTCTCTGTGCTGCGGCTTCCTCCATCGGTCCACGGCGGCGGTGATCACGGCTTTGTGCCACGCCTGATTAGCATCGCACGTGAAAAGGGCGTTTCCGCATTTATAGGCGACGGTCTCAACCGCTGGCCTGCGGTGCATCGGCTCGATGCCGCCCATCTCTACAGGCTGGCCCTTGAGAAGGGTTCCGTCGCAGCACGGTATCACGGTGTGGCCGAGGAGGGCGTGCCGACTCGGGACATAGCTGGAGTCATTGGCCGGCAGTTGAATGTAGCGGTCGTTAGCAAATCTCGCGAGGAGGCCGCCGATCATTTTGGCTGGATCGCTCCCTTCTTTGGTATGGATGGGCCGGCTTCCAGCGCGCACACGCAGCAACGCCTCGGATGGCTACCGGTTCAGCCTGGGCTCATTGCCGATCTGAACGCGGAGCATTATTTCGAACCCATCGTGGGTCACGTGTTATCACACAGCTAGGGCGTGAGTCATACATGAACGGCCGCCTGACCGTGTCCGCACAAGGAGATAGAACAAGGAGATAGAAATGACGAACATAATTGAGGCAACCCCATTCGGGGCAACTTCGACGACCGATGAAGTATTGTCAGGCATAATTCTGAAGGGCAAACGGACCCTGGTGACAGGCGTTTCGGCTGGACTCGGCGTGGAAACGGCGCGGTCCATGGTCGCCCACGGCGCTCAGGTTGTAGGCGCGGCACGGGATTTGAAAAAGGCCACGGCTGCAACCGAGCAAGTAAGAAAGGACGCAGCTGCCAACGGTGGAAGCTTCGAATTGGTAGAACTCGACCTGGCCAACCTAAAGAGCGTGCGTGCTTGCGCCGACGCATTGCTGGCAAAAGGTCAACCGTTCGACGTTGTCATCGCCAATGCAGGAGTGATGGCCACACCGTTCGGCCACACAGCCGACGGCTTCGAAACGCAGTTCGGGACGAATCATCTTGGCCACTTTGTCCTGGTCAACCGGATTGCGTCGCTTCTCCGGGATGGCGGGCGGCTGATCAACTTGTCTTCCGCCGGTCATCGCTATTCGAACCTGGACCTTGACGATCCCAACTTTGAGCGCACGCCTTATGAACCTTTCGTCGCTTATGGCAGATCGAAGACGGCGAACATCCTCTTCGCTCTCGCATTCGACAGACGCCATAGGGATCGCGGCGTGCGCGCTGCGGCTGTCCATCCGGGGGGCATACGGACCGAGTTGGGTCGTTACGCGGAGCCCGGCCGGATCGAAAAAGTAATCGAAGAAATCAATCGCCAGCACGCCGCACAGGGCAAGGGACCTTTCCAATGGAAGACCATTCCCCAGGGAGCCGCAACTTCGGTGTGGGCGGCTGTCGTTGCTCAGGCTGACCAAATCGGTGGGCAATATTGCGAGAACTGCCACCTTGCCGAAATCGTACCGGACGATACGCCCATCACCGCCGTCAGCGAAGGGGTGCGCAGATATGCGCTTGATCCAAAGAGTGCGGAGGCACTCTGGAAGAAAAGCGAAGAACTGGTCGGAGAGTCCTTCTAGCCTTTTCTGGGTGCCGAAAAATCACAGATTAGGAGATACGGAGATGATTAAACAGACTGATCACGCCAATACCTTTTCGCTGCCAGGCACATCGATAGCCGTAAACCGCATGGGCTACGGCGCAATGCAACTCGCTGGTCCGGAGGTATGGGGACCACCGCGTGACGTTGACGCCGCAATCGCTGTTCTGCGCGAAGCCGTTGATTCTGGTGTGAACCACATCGATACCAGCGACTACTACGGTCCTCACATCACTAATCAGCTCATCAAGCGGGCGCTTGATCCTTATCCCAAAGGTCTCGTAATCGTCACCAAGCTCGGCGCTCGTCGGGGTGAAGACAAGTCCTGGATTCCTGCTCTTTCGCGCCAGCAACTCATCGACGGCGCTCACGACAACCTTAGAAATCTTGGCCTCGACGCTCTCGACGTCGTGAATCTCCGCGTTGGAGGGTTCACGGAACCGTCGGAGGGATCGATCGAGGAACCTCTGACCGTGCTCGCGGAACTCAAGCGTCAGGGATTGATTCGTCATATCGGTTTGAGCAACGTAACTGCCAAGCAGTTGTCGGAGGCGCGAAGCATTACCGAGATAGTTTGCGTGCAGAATTTTTACAACGTGGCACACAGGAGCGATGATGCCTTCATCGATGACCTCGCCAAACAAGGGGTGGCTTACGTTCCGTTTTTCCCGATGGGAGGCTTCTCTCCATTACAGTCGTCGGCGCTCGATGCAACCGCAGCGTCGCTTCAAGCTACGCCGATGCAGACTGCGCTCGCCTGGCTTCTCCAGCGTTCGCCCAACATTCTGCTGATTCCGGGAACATCTTCTCTGAAGCATCTTCGCGAGAATCTTGAGGCTTCGATGCTGAAGATTCCTACTGAAGCGGTTACTGATCTCGACTCAATCGGCAAAGGTATCGCACATTGAGAGGAAGCGTTGCGGCGAGGGTTCTAGGGTGGGGCGAGGGAGAGGTGATGTACCTCGAGCGTGATCGTGAATTCCCCACACTGGTCGGAACAGGTGCGGAAGATTATGCCGGAACGAGTTGGGGAATAAGGAGTGCATCCGCAAACCTGTATCACGGGGTTTCTTTTGTAGATAACGACAAGATGCGGTTTTGTTTGTACCGCTATCACATTCCGATCCGGTCAATTTCAGGCGCGACATTCGGGTCACGGTTCAGCAGATCGGTATGGTCGAGGAGGATGATCCGCTCTACAAGAAAGGAATTCCGATCTACCGGGCAGGGTCGGGGTTAGTTGAGCGAGAGACGGGTTCGTTTGGCTTCTTTGAACGGCAGGACGATTGGTCAGCCGTCGCCTACTTCTATCTGGATAAGCCTGAGGACGCCTTACCTCCGATCCAGCCATCTAACGAGCGCATGCAAGGGCTAGGTTGGGGTGGACCCTATTTTGGGGATTCGAAGTGATGTCCTTCGAGACTGTGTAACCGGTCGCATTCTTTTCCTTTCACCTTTTGAACGAATCTTCCGGCAGTTCTCGCAGATTTCTCTCGGCTTGCGAACTTGGCAGTTAGTGCCCGCTGAGCGGGAGCGGGATAGGATACATGC